>ERZ1034723.1144-NODE-1144-length-12048-cov-19.295923_pt1 | contig 12048 bp, 8 predicted proteins | sample MGYA00520637_ERZ1034723 | MGnify/ENA primary metagenome ERZ1034723 (study PRJEB33766, sample SAMN09781719) | gut metagenome | biome: gut microbiome | host: Homo sapiens | place: Madagascar | study: EMG produced TPA metagenomics assembly of the PRJNA485056 data... | reverse complement strand
CGCCGGCGAACGCTCCGGACAGTTACGGAGACTTTAAATATGTCCACAGAACCCTACCGGACAGCACACAGATCTACTGGGTGAGAAACTTCTCCGGAAAGGATTCCAATGTAGAACTCAGTTTCCGGGACGGCGGTAAGTTCGCGGCCATATTCAATCCTGAGAATGGGGATGTCACGGACGCCGATGTCAAGTTCGGCAACGGCCGTTCGACCGTCTCGCTTCCGCTGCTCTCCGCCGACGCAAGGTTCATCGTGCTGTCAAACAGGCCGCAGATCAAGGTGACCATCGACACTGTGTTTGTCAATACGACAGACACAACTATGATTTGCACATCGGACTCTACTGAGGTTCACCCGGTTGATTCGCTGGTGAGTGCCGGCCACTTCGATACTTCGGCAAGCTCAGCACAACGCAAGCTCAGTGACCAAGGAATATCTCTTAGAGACCAGCAAAATTCGGTCGCTGAGCCTGTCGAAGCGACCACTATCCAGACCGTCACCTCGACCTGGCAGGTGCATTTCGACCAGAAGAACGGCGGCACCGCCGACGAGGAGTTCCCAGAACTGGTGTCCTGGACCAGGAAGGAGAACCCGATCGTGAAATACTTCTCCGGCACCGCCATCTACAAGACCACGGTGACTATCGACTCCACCCAGCTGGCCACCAGCGCAAGGATATTCATAGATCTTGGAGTCGTGAAGAACATCGCAGACCTTTCCATCAACGGCACCCCAGCCGGCGTCCTCTGGAAGGCCCCGTTCAGAACCGCCGACATCAAGCCGCTTCTCAAAGAAGGAGACAACCTATTGGAAATCAAGATCACCAACGTCTGGCGCAACCGTATGATCGGCGATGTGCAACCCGGCGAGAAACACCCCGTCACCGCCATCCGCCGCTTCTACAAGTCCACCGACAAACTCCTCCCTTCCGGCCTCCTCGGCCCGGTACGAATCATTACTTATTAAATAAGAAGCTGTTTTGAATTGTTTGTTTGAAGGTTTGAGAGTGAAAAACTTCAGTTTCGACCGCTTCTTCCAAGGAAGATAGCGGTGCTATCTGACTGAAGAAGCGGGAAGAAAATGAAGATTTTTCACCTCAAAGAACATTTCAAACAATTCAAAACAGCTTCTAATATTTGGTAACTATATAGCAGTTGACTAACGTGGTATGCAAGCGGTCGCCAAGCAGTTACATACGCGCTGGCGTCACCCGCATTTTGTGAATATGTCGGCACGATGCGAAGGAAGGTAGTCAACTTGTATATATTCCCCAACTATTATTCCGGGTGAAAAAGGAGTGGTTAGACACCCGGAAAGATATCCCTGATTGGAGTCGGGTGAGGATAGCCTCTTTTTTCACCCGATGCATAAGCCCGGGATCTTCCGCCACACCTTGTCTTATATGACTACGATGGAGATTGGGTCCTTTACATACAGATTCTTATGCAGGAATACCAACGAATCACAATTACTTAAATATCAGCATCATAAGGAAAATGTTAGCCAACTCCTATATAATTTCCAAAACAAAAGTTAGTCAACTACTATATAGTATCCTTTATAAAAAAAGACAGGAGATTCCGGATGTGATTATTATCCGAAAAGTTCCGAATTGCTTCCAAGACGGACGAGTTTGATGATTTGTTCACTTTCATCAACCCATATCAACAGGAAGTCATTCTCAATATGACATTCAAGCGTACCTCTATAATTGCCGGACAAAGGATGTGGCCGGTATTTTTCAGGGACCATACCTGTTTCAGACAGATGCGTAAGACCGGACAGCCTACAACTTGGCGACCTGGGTGGCGTTGCGATATTCGGCGGGGGTCTGGCCGGTCATATGGCGGAAGGCGATGAAGAAATAGTCATGATTGTTGTAGCCAACATTGTAGGCCACCTCCTTGATGCTCATCGTCGTGTTGGTCAGCAGCTCCTTGGCCTTGCTCATCCGCACCTCGTTGATGAACCTCGCCGGCGAGAACCCTGTATATTCCTTGAAAGTCTTGCGGAAAGAGGAATAGCTCAGGCACAGCTTCGCCGCCACCTCCTCCGGAGAGATCGTCATATAATGGCTGTGGATCATCACCTTCGCCTGACTGATCTTGTTCGCCGTGTCCGACTCCTGGAACTGCGAGTTCCTGTCGTAGAAATACGCGAGGCTGAGCAGTCGGTCCACTATGCCGGCCAGAACCTGCTGGAAACCAGACTCCTGAGCCACGGCGGCGTTGATCGCGGAAGTGTAGAGGTTCACTATGTCCACGTGGATATTCACCTTGAACAGCGGTCTGTCCTTCGAGAAAAAGCCCTGCCTGATCAGATTGTCGATGAACTCCCCGTTGAAGCCGATCCAATATTCCTTCCACCCCGTCGATTTGTCAGGATAGTAGGAATGCCACTCGCCCGGGAAAAGCAGGAACATCATCCCGCCTTTGACCGGGATTGACTTCGACCGTCCCAAGGTCTCGCAGGAAAACCGGCCCTTGCCTTCTGTTATGTAAAGGAGCTGATATTCCTGGAGAATCCTTCCGCTGGCGACGGAAAACACATAGCGCGACGGATGGTTGCGAGGCGGATAGTCCATTCCGGGAGCGATCTCCTGAAAACCCACCGAGTTGACGGCAGTCCCCCACTTGAGGTCAACAGGATTAACCGCCAAATATTTGAGATGAACCGAAGCCATAGTTTGCAGACCTTTTGTTACTAATTGTGCGTCACAAATATAGCAAAAAATAATTCCCAATCAAATTTCCAAGTTATAATATCAAAATATTCAGCGGTAAAACAGCGAAAAAAAACAAAATTTGTAAAGCACAAAAAAGCCACGTAATTTATGAAATTTCTAGCATTTGATCTCGGAGCCACGAGCGGCAGAGCCATCATCGGAACTGTCGAAAACGATAAGCTTACCTCAGAGGAAGTCTATAGATTCCCGAACGCCGTCAAGGAGATAGACGGAAAATATTACTGGGACATCAATTCCCTCTTCGACCACTTCAAAGCGGCTCTGAAAAAGGTCGCCGGAATGGGCGTGAAGATCGAATCGATCGGTATCGACACCTGGGGCGTGGATTTCGGCCACATCGGCAAGGACGGCGGAATCATCGGAATGCCAAGGGCTTACAGGGATCCTTACACCGACGGAATCCCTGAGGAGGTCTTTGAAATCATCCCCCGCGAGGAGCTCTACTCCGTCACCGGAGTCCAGATAATGAACTTCAACACCATCTTCCAGCTCTACGCGCAAAGCAAGGAAGCCGGTTCAAGGCTGCCTCAGACCGACAAGATCCTCTTTATGCCTGACCTGCTGGCGTATATGCTGACCGGAGAGATGGTCTGCGAATATACCGACGCGTCCACATCGGGCCTCATCAACCCGCGCACAAGGGACTTCCAGAGAGACCTGCTTGAGCGTCTCGGAATCAACCCTTCCCTACTGCTTGACATCACCCAGCCGGGTACTAAGGTCGGTGTGCTCAAAAAGGAACTTTGCGAGGAGACCGGAATGGAGTCGGTTCCTGTAATCGCGGTAGCAGGGCACGACACAGCCTCAGCCATCGCCGCCGTACCTGCGTCAAGCGAGAACTTCGCCTACCTCAGCAGCGGCACCTGGAGCCTGATGGGCATCGAGTCCAAGACCCCGATCATCGATGAAAAGTCTTATGAATATAACCTCACGAACGAGGGTGGAATAGAAGGCACGACCAGATTCCTCAAGAATATCACGGGAATGTGGCTGCTGGAGCAGAGCCGCAAGACCTGGGAGGCGGAAGGCCGGGAATATTCATACGCCCAGATGGAGGCTATGGCCCGCGAGGCCATCGACTTCCCGTCCACGATCAACCCGGACGATCCACGTTTCGCCGCTCCGAAGGATATGTACGCCGAGATCAAGGCGGCCCTTCAGGAGTCAGGCCAGAGAGTTCCGGAGAATGATGGTGAGATGATCAGCTGCATCTATCACAGCCTCACCAAGAGGTACAAGGAAGTCATCGGGATGCTTCAGGGATTCGCGTCATTCAAGATCGAGAAACTCCACGTGATCGGTGGCGGATCGGCCAACAAACTTATGTGCCAGCTGACGGCCGACACACTCGGAATCCCTGTCATCGCAGGTCCGATGGAGGGCACGGCGATCGGCAACATCATGCTCCAGGCCAAGGTGGCCGGCCTTGTGGGAGACCGTTGGGACATGCGCCGCATCATCGGAAACTCCATCCAGACAATCACCTACGAGCCAAGGAGTTAGTCCTCAACGACAAAGAGCGGACTGTTCCGGAATCAATTTTGAGAATATAACAAATCATAAACTAAAAATAATATGAACGAGAATCTGATAACCAAGGCCTATGAGATGGCCAAAGAGCGTTACGCCGCCATCGGCGTGGACACAGACAAAGCGATAGAGCTTCTTGAGAAGACCCCGATCTCCCTCCAGTGCTGGCAGGCTGACGACGTGATGGGCTTCGAGAACGACACCGCCCTCACAGGCGGAATCCAGGCGACCGGCAACTACCCTGGCCGCGCCCGCAACATCGACGAGCTCCGCAGCGACATCAAGTTCGTGAAGAGCCTCCTCGGTGGAACACAGCGTCTGAACCTGCACGAGATCTACGGTGATTTCCAAGGCAAGCACATTGACCGTGACGAGGTTGAGCCGGCTCACTTCCAGAGCTGGATGGAATGGGGTAAGGAGAACGGGATGAAGCTCGACTTCAACTCCACATCCTTCTCGCATCCTAAGAGCGGTGACCTCTCACTCGCCAACCCGGACAAGTCCATCCGTGACTTCTGGATCGAGCACACAAAGCGTTGCCGCAGGGTGGCCGACGCGATGGGCAAGTTCCAGGGCGACCCTTGCATCATGAACATCTGGGTTCACGACGGATCGAAGGACCAGACCGTGGAGCGTCTCCGCTACCGTGAGATTATGGCGCAGTCCCTGGACGAGATTCTCGCCGAGGATCTGCCGGGAATGAAGACCTGCCTTGAGGCTAAGCTCTTCGGAATCGGCCTTGAGAGCTACACCGTCGGCTCACACGACTTCGTGACCGGCTACTGCTCGACCCGCAAGCTTATGTACACCCTTGACACAGGCCACTACGAGCAGACCGAGAACATCAGCGATATGGTCGCTTCCCTCCTTCTCTTCGTTCCTGAGCTGATGCTCCACACTAGCCGTCCTGTACGTTGGGATTCCGACCACGTTGTCACGATGAACGACCAGACCCTCGACCTGTTCAAGGAGGTTGTCCGCGCAGGTGCCCTCGACCGCACACACATCGGTCTTGACTACTTCGACGCATCGATCAACCGCATCGGAGCCTACATCATCGGCACCCGCTCGACCCAGAAGTGTATGCTTCAGGCCTTCCTTGAGCCGCTTGAGACACTCCGCAAGTACGAGGACAACGGCAAGTACTTCCAGCGTCTCGCCCTTCTGGAAGAGGCCAAGTCACTTCCGTTCGGAGCCGTTTACGACTACTTCAACCTCAAGAACGGTGTTCCTGTAGGCCAGGACTTCATCGCTTCCGTCGAGAAGTACGAGGCTGACGTCACCTCAAAGAGGTAATAAAAAGACTCTAAATAGAGAAGCCGGCCATTTCATCGGTCGGCTTCTTCGTTTTTCAGATAATTTTCAAAATAAGACTATTCAAACACAAGGAGGGCGATGCTTTGAGGTGCCAGAACATGCCCGTCAGACGTGGATGACAGAGCGGTGTCTTCCGGCGATTGAGCCAAAACCAACTTCCTGGCCGGGACAGAAACCTTGAATTCCAAAGGAGTGTCCTCGGAAATATTCCAGACCACAACGCCGGTCTTCCTGCCGGAGACAAAAGATTCGGCCGGAAACATGGTACGTTCCCGCTCACGCAGGGAAGAGTCACTGGCGTACTTTATGAAATCCCTCAATATGTCCATGTCATAGAATTTCAAACGTTCCCTGAATGAATGGCGGACTAGAAATAATAAGTGTAGCTCATGCCAAGGAATGGAGAGATTTTATCGAATCCTTTGAACATACCTTTAATATAATGAATATAGTAACAGTGCCAGTCACCTTTGGCCCATGCGAAACCGTATGACGCTTTAATGGCACGTGATGTTTGAAAACCATATTGGTAGCCAACACCAACATACATTGACGTATATTCGGAAGTGATGACATTCCAGTTCAAATCCACCGGAATCACCATCTCATTTACGGTCAGGCTTTCCTTTGAGCCATAGGAAGAATCATCATATCTTATTTTTGCGTAGGCCATCAGAGCCTTGGCTCCGATAATAAGATTCAACGGATGTCTCTGGTCTCCGAACCTTATCATCCCACCTGCAGCTATTGAGAAAGGATATGCCTCATAACCAGTGTCATAAGAATATCCAACATCCGCTGACAAAGTTAATCCAAAGCGTATGCAAGATTGGCTGGACCTATAACTTCCGCGGGATGATGCATCTGACGACCTACTTTGTGACGCCGATGTCTTGTAAACCGAGGAATATGCTTCATTATTCCGGGTGGCGGTGGCGTATTTGTCGCTCACATACCTGATTGTCTCGTCATCAGCGGCATATTCCATGGCCATTCTTTTGTCCGCGTAGGAGGATTCAGACGTGAACTTGTCCGCCATCAGGCGGGCGATCTTGCTGGAGGCGCGCTTGTCATAGGAACTGGCGGGATAATCCTTGCGGAATTGCTTCAGCGCGTCGATGGTGTTGACACGGAGGGCGTTGAAATAAGCCTGCGAGGTTGACAGGTCGGCGATGGCGTCATCGGCCTCCTGTTTGTAGATCCGGTGCTCGGACTCGGCGAGATACCGCTTGTAGGAATCTATCGTATTCTGTCCTTTGGCTTTCAGCCAGAGAGGAAGATCATCGATCCTGTCGGCCACATCCTCTCGGAACGCGGAATCCGGATATTTCTTCATGAACGCATCGAGACTGGCGACGCTTTGGCTGGCGACGGCATCGGTGTAATCCTTCCGTTCCATCGCGACACATTTGTCCAGAATCGCTTTCGCATCGGTGTTTGCAGGGTACTTGGCCAGAATCTTCCTGGCAAGATCCGCGGCGCCGGTCACATTGCCGCTGTTGTAGCGGGCCTCCGCCTGACGTATGGCGGAACCAACGTCCTGGATCAGAACGATTCCCGAACCGGAAACGCGGGCATGGCATGGAACCGGACCACATACGGCCGCCATACCAAGTATAAGGCTGAAAACTATATTTCTCATCAGAATCTTGGGTCTAAGTCATTAGCCGCGTTGTTGTACTTTATTGAATTGTACCTGGACAGGAAAGCGGCGTTAGAATATGATTTCTTCTCCAAATACTCTTTCCCTTTCCGGACTTTCTGGTAATCCCTGTCGAAACCATCCTTGTCAAGTTGCCTGATCTCGTAGGCATACTCAAGAACCTGCTCGACCTGTTCCTCATCAAACCATTCGTAAAAGACCTGTCTGAATCCGTCGTTCGCATCCAGAAGTATCTCTCTGGAGAAAAACTGTATTCCTGAGTTGGCTATTAAAGTCTGGACCATAAGTCTCGTTTTATTTTGGGGTTATCATATTTTGCGGCTCCACTCTGCCCAGTGGTATGGCGTTGCCGCAAATATAAAGAATTTTGTCCGGAAAGCGAACATCTTTCTGAACCAATGAATATACGTGGCGGATAAGCGGCTCATAATCAATTAAAAGACCAAAGTCCTGACGCTGGTAACGGCATTAGGACTTCGGTCTTTATATTCATTTACAGCACGTTAAGTGCCACGGCTATTTTTTCAGGCCGGAGTTGAGGAAGGCTATGAAACCATCAACGGAAAGATTATAGCCACGGACCGGGGCAAGCTGGTTGCCTTCGGCGTCAAGAAGGGCATAGTTCGGCTGGGCGTTTACTCCGAACCGTGTACGGGCTATGTAAGAGTTCACACGACCGATCTCCTTCAAGGTCTTGCCATCCGGAGTGGTCAGCCATTCCGCCTCATCGAGTTTGGTCTTGTCATCCACATAAAGAGCCACAAGGACATATTCATTCCTGAGAATATTCAGGACTCTCGGATCGCTCCAGACGCGCTGTTCCATCTCGCGGCAGTTGACGCAGCCGTGGCCGGTGATATCGACGAAGACGGGTTTGCCCTGGGCCTTAGCGGCGGCGAGGCCTTCCTCCAGGGTGAAGTAGCCGGTCAGACCGAGCGGCATCTTGAGGTCGTACTTCTGGCCGTAGGTGAAGACACCGGTCACTGAGCTTGTCGATGTGCTGGTTTCTTCGGTCGCCTCGATGGTCACTGAGCCTGTCGAAGTGACCGTTCCCACCGGAGTGTCCGCATAATTGTAAACCACAAAATCCTGAGTCTCAAGCGGAGGAAGGTAGCCGGACAGAGCCTTCAGCGGAGCGCCCCACATTCCCGGAATCATATAGACCACGAATGTGAAGACGGCGATCGCAAGGCCAAGCCTCGGCACAGAGACATGCTCCACAGGATCGTCATTCTTGAAACGTAGCTTGCCAAGAAGGTAAAATCCGAGAAGCGAGAACGTGACGATCCATATTCCTAAATATACTTCCCTGTCAAGCAGTCCCCAGTGGTAGGTCTGGTCAGCGACGCTGAGGAACTTGAAGCCAAGCGCTACCTCGATGAAGCCGAGCACGACCTTGACACTGTTGAGCCAAGAGCCGGACTTGCCTTTCATCTTTTTCAGCAGCGACGGGAACATCGCCAGGATCGTGAACGGCAAGGCGAAGGCGACGGAGAAGGCGAGCATCGTGACCATCGGAGTCCAGAACTCTCCCTGAGTTGATTTGATCAGCACCGTGCCGACAATAGGACCGGTGCATGAGAATGACACCAGCACAAGGGTCAGAGCCATGAAGAATATGCCGCCGAGTCCTTTGCCGCTGGACTTCGCGTCACTCTTGTTGGCAAGGCTGGACGGCAGCTCTATCTCGAAGGCGCCGAAGAAGGATGCCGCGAAAATCATGAACACGATGAAGAATATCAGGTTCGGCAGCCAGTGTGTCGCAAGCCAGTTGAATATGTCGGCGGTGACCGTATTCCCTCCGATTATCCATGTCAGGCCGATGATCACACTGATCGGAACAGTGTACAAAAGGACAATGAAGAGACCGTAGATGAAAGCCTTGAAGCGGCCTTCAGCGGCGGTCGAGGACTGTTTCATGAAGAACGACACCGTCATCGGCACCATCGGGAACACACATGGGGTCATCAGCATGGCGAATCCCCACAGGATGGCTTCGATGATCAAAGCCCACAGAGACCCTTCGTTATCGCTATTATCACCGGATGCGATACCGGCCTCAAGCGATGAAGAGACCTCTTCCGACTTAGTGTCAATGGTAACGTCATCCGAAGGCGCACTCGCCGCAGGTACAGCCGCAGCAAGCGGAACGGAGAATTCCCATGATTCCGGAGCCGCGCAGAACCTGTCGTTGCATCCGCTCCATGAGACTTCACCTGTGACCGTGGCCTCACTGCCGGTCAGTTTGACCCTTTGAGTGAGTGTCACAGAATCAAAGAAAACTTTTTCTCCTTGGAAATCAGACGGTTTTGTCACCTGATTGAGACCACCGACCAATGAATATCCTTGATCGGAGGCGAATTCGATGGAAATAGGATTGTAGGCATGATCCACAGTGTAGATGTGCCATCCATCCACAATGCTGGCCTTGAATGTCAGTTCATAGACATTCTCTGAAACCACCTTGCTGGAAACCGACCACTTGGCGGTGGCCTCCGGGGCTTGCGCGAAAGAGGCCACACTCCCGATAAGGAGTGCAGCCACCAACGCCACAGCTTTTTTGAAAGTATGTGTCATAGCGTCAAAACATTTGCCGTTATATTCAGAATGTTATTTAGCGTAGGCTACGGAACGGGTCTCTCTGATCACAGTGATCTTGACCTGTCCCGGATAAGTCATCTCCTCCTGGATCTTCTGGGCGATGTCAGCGGAGAGTCTTCCGGCCTGGTCATCGCTGACCTCCTCGGCGCCAACAATGACGCGGAGCTCGCGGCCGGCCTGGATGGCGTAGCTCTTTGTGACTCCCGGATAGGCGGCGGCAAGGTCTTCCATTCCCTTGAGCCTCTTGATGTAAGACTCGATGACCTCACGACGGGCTCCAGGACGGGCACCGGAAATCGCATCACCGATCATTACGATAGGAGAGATGATCGATGTCATCTCGATCTCTTCGTGGTGCGCGCCGATGGCGTTGCAGATCTCAGGCTTTTCCTTGTACTGCTCGGCCAGTTTCATACCAAGCAATGCGTGTGGAAGCTCCGGCTCCTCCTCGGAAACCTTACCGATGTCGTGCAGGAGACCGGCCCTCTTGGCGAGCTTAGGATTCAGACCGAGCTCGGCTGCCATGATGGCGCAGATGTTGGCGACCTCACGGGAGTGCTGGAGCAGGTTCTGACCGTAGGATGAACGGTATTTCATTCGGCCTATCAGTTTCACGAGCTCGATGTTCAGTCCGTGGATCCCAAGGTCTATGCAGGTTCTCTTACCTGTCTCAAGTATCTCGTCCTCAAGTTGTTTCTGAACCTTGGTCACAACTTCCTCGATACGCGCCGGGTGGATTCGTCCGTCAACGACAAGCTGGTGCAGGGCGAGTCTGGCAACTTCCCTGCGGACAGGATCGAACGCGGAAAGAAGAATGGCGTCAGGTGTGTCGTCAACCACGATCTCGACACCTGTGGCAGCCTCAAGGGCACGGATATTACGTCCCTCACGACCGATAATCCTTCCCTTGATCTCATCGTTCTCGATCGGGAATGTCGTCACGGCGTTCTCGATGGCGGTCTCGGTGGCCGTTCTCTGGATGGTGTTGATGACGATTCTCTTGGCCTCCTTGGAAGCGTTCAGGCGAGCCTCGTCCATCGTGTCGTTGATGTAGGCCTGAGCCTCGGTCCTCGCCTCAGCCTTCATATTCTCAATAAGAATGTTCTTGGCTTCCTGCGCGCTCATTCCGGCGATCGTCTCAAGCTGCTTGTTGGCCTGGGCGCTGAGTCTTTCATATTCCTCAGTCTTCTTGGTCAGGGTCTCCTGCTGGGCCTGGAGACTCGCCTTGGCGTTGTCAGCGTCACGCATCTTCCTCTGAAGCTCGGAATTCTGCTGGTTCAGAGAGTTCTCCTTCTGCTTGATCCTGTTCTCGGCGTCCTTGAGCTGGCTGTTCTTCTCGTTGATGTACTGCTCGTGCTCGCTCTTGAGCTGGAGGAACTTCTCCCTGGCCTGATGGATCTTGTCCTTCTTTATCCCCTCGGCTTCGATCTCGGCCTTGGCGATGATCTCGTTCTTCTGCCCTTTCAGAACTATTCTCTGAATGATTATGTAAGCCGCCAGCGCGATTACAGCGCCGATCAGGACTCCTATAAAAAATTGCAACATAATATCAATAAATATTTTAAATGTTCTAATATTCCCTTATATGTCACCGTGGCAGTCCTCCCCTGTCCACCCACAGCGTCATCCGTAACAGTCCGGCGCAAAAAAACGACCGACAGTCCGGAACGGAAACTGATCGATCGTCTGAGAAACATTAAAAAAAGCCGTTAGCCGCTTGTCAGAAATCTTAATGAATAAGATTTGAGATCCGCACCGGTTCAGAAATCCATCGTCACGCACACAGGCGCAATCCCCGAAGGTAACCTTGGTCCGTCATGGCCGGCTCGAGCAAACTCGGTTCCGTGGAACTTGTTGATTTGAGCACGTGGGACTAACGGCCGTCTTTTTCAATATTCTTGATGTAGGACTCAACATCCTCCTGAAGTTTTTTCGCCTCGGCATCAGCGTCGGCGACTCTCTTCTGGTAGGCCAACCTTCCGACCGCCTCGTTCAGAGCCACAAAGGAAAGTTTGTCGGAAAGGGTCTTGTTCGGGTACTTCGCGTCGTAAGCCGCCAGTTTCTGGTTGATGGCGTCCGCCGCAAGCCTCATCATCCGCTCCATCTCAGGAGAGGAGGCGACGAGGGGATATTCATTGCCCGCGATCTTTATCTTGATGTTCTGTCCCATTCCTAATTCTCAAGCAAGG
>ERZ1034723.1142-NODE-1142-length-12059-cov-3.061063_pt1 | contig 12059 bp, 10 predicted proteins | sample MGYA00520637_ERZ1034723 | MGnify/ENA primary metagenome ERZ1034723 (study PRJEB33766, sample SAMN09781719) | gut metagenome | biome: gut microbiome | host: Homo sapiens | place: Madagascar | study: EMG produced TPA metagenomics assembly of the PRJNA485056 data... | reverse complement strand
GTTTTCACCCAGCAGGGACAGAATCTCACCCTTATGCAGCTCCAGACTGATCGATTTGTTTGCCACGACCTGTCCGAAGCGCTTGGTGATGTTTCTCAGTTCGATTGCGTTTGCCAAGCAAGTCATCCTTTCTGTCTTGGAATTCGCTCCGCCGTTTTGCAAAAACGCCGCTTTCCGGCGGCGGTTTTGGCGAGTTCGCGGAAAGCCTGTTCTTCCAACGTTGAACGGAATTGAAAAAACAGGGAATCTCGGTTAAAAACTAAAGATATTCTATCATTTTGTGAAGAGATTGTAAATACGCTTTCTGCAAAAAATACAAAAAAATATAGCAGTCCTAACAAATTTTTAGTCAGCATGCAAAACTTTTATGAAGTAAAGAGGCGCGGGTGCCGTAGACAGCTTCGCAGTTGACCTTGAGCCATGCACCGAGCTCCAGCAGCGGCTTTTTCTGCATTTCGGGGAGCGTGCCGTCCGCCATGGGGCCGACGTCCAGCAGCATGTTGCCGTTTTTGCTGACAACGTCCATCAGCGTGAACAGCATGGTCTTGGCGCTCATCATAGTCATCATGGGGATGACCTGCAGTTCCTGATGCACCATGCGGACACCGATCTGGTTCTTGGCCTCGTCGATGCTTACATAGCTGTGCTCCCTGCCGCCGAAGATGACGGTGCCGCTGCTGGGCTGCAGCGCACCGGAGATGATGTTGCAGAGCGTGCTCTTGCCGGCACCGTTTTCACCGGCTAGCACATAGACTTTGCCCGGTTCGATCGTCATGTCAATGCCGTCGAGAACCTTGACCGGGCCAAAAGATTTGCTGATGTCCTTGAGTTCCAGAATCGTATTCAACGCGCACTTCCTCCTTATAGGTCGTTCACCTGCACTTTGCAGGCGAACGACCTCTGAAAACTAGATTTCTTTGAAAGCCGTCACAGATGTATCTTACGGCTTATAAGGAGCGAGCGCCTCGTATTCCTTATCCTGCTGTGCGATGAAATCAGCGACAGTTTCAGGTGTCACGACGATTCCGGGCAGTCCGATGTCACCAAGGGATTCACCCTGAACAGCCGCAATCTCATCGCGGCCCGCAATACTGCAAGCTGCAGTTGCGCCCATGGCCATGCCGGCGTTCGCACCAAAGATCACGCAGACAGCGCCCTTCGGTTTGCCGACAAGCAGGTTATCAACATAGGTCTGTGCACCCTCAGCAGTAGAATCGGTCGCGCCGAGTTTCTGTTCGTTGACGGTAAGCTCTGGGAATCTGGCAGCGATTGTGTCCATAAAGCCGCGGGCGCGGCTGTTCATGGTTTCACCCTCCGGGCAGTTCAGGCAGATGACCTCGCCGTTGATCTCATCCAGACTCTCGAGGTACTTGATTGCCTCTTCAGCAGCCTGTGTGCCGAGAACATAGTTGTCACTGCCAACACGGGCGCTGAAATCAAAGCCGTCAACCATAGAGTCATATGTGATAACGGGGATGCCAGCTTCGCCAAGTGCCTGATAGTCAGCCATGATAGCCGGCAAGCCAATGACGATGCAGGCATCATACTTGATGGTGACGACCTGAGAAACCTTTTCGGAGAGATCCACAAAATCGCTTGCATTCAAAACATCAAGCTGAATCCCGGCCTCTTCAGCAGTCTTCTTTGCGCTTGCGCCGATGTAAACGAAATAGTCAAAGTTCGTACCGAAAAGAACAAGCGCAACCTTCTTGCCGCTCAAATCAGTCGCAGCGGCAGGATCGGCACTGGTTTCAGTCGTGGCAGATGTGGTGGGCGTCGCTGGAGCCACCTGTTCTGTCTTGGGCGCGGCGGTGCAGCCAGCCAAACAGCCGAACGCGAGTGCCGCAATCAGGTCAATCGTAAGAACATGAATAAAGCTTTTTTCATTTTTCTTCCTCCTGGATTTTGAAATTTGGTATTGGCAGTTTGGAACGCCATCGAGTCAAAACGCGGCGAAATGATCCGTTTATGAATCAGCAAAAGAAGCCCGCGGAGCCATTAAGATGCTGCACCGGATCCGGAATCCGGAAAACGAAACGATTCGTTTTGCGAATAACGAAAAAGGCGCTGTTCCTGAGAAGATACGCAAAAAGCAACTGATAGGAGCAGCGCCGGAATCTGGCGGTCGTTCCAATAAAACCATTATATATACAGTCAATCGGCTCTTTTTACAAAAAATAATATACGAAATTAGATAATTCGACAGAACAGGAGCTGGTCAAAACAGACAATACCCGGCCAAGGGAGCGCACAGAAAACAAAGCGAAGGCAGGAAAACAAAGGCAAAACGATTCGCTTATTTTTGCCAGAAAAGTTGCGAAAACGGTAAACAAATAGGCCTCCCCTTACCACGCAGAGCGTGGCAAGGGGAGGCTTTGGGGCAGCTTTGTTCGTTTGTCAGTCTTATGCCTCCATCCGCGCGCGGATGGCTTTCAAAAACGCTTCGCTCGTAACCGGTACGGGGCGTTCGCCCTCGACGAGTCCGGCGAGGTCGCCGGTCATGACGCCGGAGCGGATCGTGTCAAGGCTGGCCCGCTCAAGCTTGTCCGCAAAGGACGCAAGCGCCGGAAGCCCATCCAGCTGTCCGCGCTTTCTCAGCGCGCCCGTCCACGCAAAAATCGTCGCCATCGGGTTAGTCGAGGTCTGTTCGCCCTTGAGGTAGCGGTAATAGTGCTTCGTGACCGTGCCGTGCGCAGCCTCGTATTCCGTCGTGCCGTCCGGTGCAACGAGGACGGAGGTCATCATGGCCAGGGAGCCGAAGGCGGTGGAGACCATGTCGCTCATCACGTCGCCGTCGTAGTTCTTGCAGGCCCAGATAAAGCCGCCCTTGCTGCGGATGACGCGCGCGACGGCGTCGTCGATCAGCGTGTAGAAATACCGCAGACCCAGCGCTTCAAACTGCACTTTGTAGGACTTTTCATATTCCTCTTCAAAAATGCGCTTGAACGCGCCGTCGTAGACTTTTGCGATGGTGTCCTTGGTGGAGAACCAAAGATCCTGCTTCGTATCAATAGCATATTGGAAGCAGGCCCGCGCAAACGAGCGGATGCTGCTTTCCTTGTTGTGTTCACCCTGGAAGACGGCGGGGCCGTCGGTTTTCTGGACAAGAACGGTCTGCTCTTTGCCGGATGCACCCTTGAAGGTCATGGTGCATTCGCCGGGCTCGTCCGTCTCGAAACTTACGGACTTATACACATCGCCGTAGGCATGGCGGGCAATGGTGATGGGCTTTTTCCATGTGCGCACGACCGGCTTGATGGAGTCCAGCAGAATGGGCGCGCGGAAGACCGTGCCGTCCAGAATCGAACGGATGGTCCCGTTCGGGCTTTTCCACATCTCGGTCAGCTGCGGATATTCGACCATCCGCTGCGCGTTCGGCGTGATCGTCGCGCATTTGACGGCCACGCCGTATTTTTTGGTCGCCAGCGCAGCGTCAGCCGTGACCTGATCACGCGTCTCATTGCGATGCAGCAGGCCGAGGTCATAATATTCGGTCTTGAGATCAACAAACGGGCAGATCAGTTCATCCTTGATCATGCGCCAGAGCACCCGCGTCATTTCGTCGCCGTCCATCTCGACGAGCGGCGTTTTCATTTGAATTTTTTCCATATTGGCTCCTTATCCGCGCTTGGCGTAGTAATTCATCAGACAGCCGTCAAGCAGAATCTCCTGCTCGTCCATCGTCAGGCCCTTCACATGCAGCAAAATCTCCGTTTTTTCGCCATTCTGCCGCAGGACTGCCGCAGGGAAGTCCTCGCAGCCTGCCTTCAGCCGCTTCCGCACGTCCGGCACGAAAACGAAATCGCCCGGCGTGTAATCAAGCGGTGTTCCCTCGTCCAGCGTAAACGGCAGCATGCCCCAGTTGATGCAGTTGCTGCGGTAGCGCTTGGTGGCAAATTCATAGCAGATATTTGCAAGCCCGCCCAGGACCTTTTGGCAGGACGCAGCCTGCTCCCGCGCAGAGCCGTCGCCGGGCTTGTTGGCAAAGACACAGGAGCCAAGCTGTGTAACGCTCAGAAGTGTGTCCGCATCGCCGAAGCGCGCCAGCGCAGCGCGCAGCGTCTCTGATGCACAGCCGGATCTCCGTTTGGATTCTTCCTCGGCAATTTTCTTCGCGCGCGGCACATAATCCGGCACACGGCGCGAAAGCGTGAACTCCGCCAGCCGCAGCGGATTCGAGCGATAGGACGACGTTTCGCCGGACGGAATCAGTTCATCCGTCGTGGTCACGGGGTCATGAATGACAGCAGCAAGTTCCAGAAGAAGATGTTCGCCCAGTTCGTACATTCTGGGCCAGTCGGTGATATTCGGCCCCATGATGAGTTTTGTTTCCGGCTGCGGATGGCCAAAGCCGTTGTAAACACGGCGGGCATAAACCGTCTTGTCAAACTGGTACGGATGGCGTTCCGGGGTATAGTCCAACTCATCCGCCGGGGTGATGCGTCCGCCGTTTCTGGCTGTTGCCGCAATGGAGCGCGCGTCCATCAGGCACACGCCCGCGAACTGCCCCTCGCCGGGCTTGGAGCCTTCGCGGTTCGGGAAGTTGCGCGTCGTGTGGCGAAGAGACAGGCCGTTATTGGCAGGCACGTCCCCCGCACCGAAGCACGGGCCGCAAAAGCTGGGCTTGATGATTGTGCCCGTCTCGAGAAGTACCTCCGTCACGCCCATGCGCGTGAGCGCAAGGCTCACCGGGACGGACGTTGGATAAACGCTCATCGAGAAATAGCTGTCGCCGACCGATCCGCCGCGCAGGATCTGCGCCGCCTCGTCGATATTATCAAACATACCGCCCGCACAGCCCGCAATAATCCCCTGATCAGCCCAGACGCCGCCGTCGTGGATTTTGTCCAGAAGATGCACGTTGGCCTTCGGCCAGCGCTTCTTTGCCTCGGCCTCCACGCCCGCGAGAAGTTCCTTCGCGTTTGCGAGAAATTCACGGATCGTGTACGCGTTCGACGGATGGAATGGCAGAGCGATCATCGGCTCGATCTGGCCGAGGTCCAACTCGATCATGCGGTCATAATACGCGCCCTCGCCGGGGGAAAGCTTTTGGTACGCCTCGGGACGGCCGTGAATTTCAAAAAACCGCTTTGTCTCCTCGTCCGTCTCCCAGATGGAAGACAGGCAGGTCGTTTCAGTCGTCATGACGTCGATGCCGTTGCGGAAGTCAATGGGCAGATTTACAATACCGGGGCCCGCGAATTCGAGCACGCGGTTTTTGACAAAGCCGTTTGCGAACGTCGCCTTGATCAGTGCAACCGCCGCATCATGCGGGCCGATGCCGCGCCGCGGCTTCCCCGTCACATAGACCAACACAACCTCGGGAAGCGCCGCGTCCCAGGTGTGCTTCAAAAGCTGCTTGGCAAGTTCCGGCCCGCCCTCGCCGACGGCCATCGTGCCGAGCGCGCCGTAGCGCGTGTGCGAATCGGAGCCTAAGATCATCGCGCCGCAGGCAGCCATCTGCTCGCGCGCATAGGAATGAATGACGCTCTGGTTGGCCGGGACGTAAATGCCGCCGTATTTCTTTGCCGCAGACAGGCCGAAGACATGGTCGTCCTCATTGATCGTGCCGCCGACAGCGCAGAGGCTGTTGTGGCAGTTTGTAAGCGCATACGGAATCGGAAACTCCTTCATGCCGGAGGCCCGTGCCTGCTGAATAATGCCGACGTAGGTGATATCGTGCGAGAGCATAGCGTCAAACCGGATACGGAGATTCTGCTCGTCGCCGGACTGGTTGTGTGCCTGTAAAATACGGTAAGCCATCGTCCGCTTCCGGCCTTCGGCCGGAGAAAGAGGGGCCGTCTGCTGCGGCACGCCGCCGCAGAGGAACACGCCGTGGTCGGTCAGTTTCATACTCTGTGTTCTCCCTTCTGTTCAGGGTCTTATTTTCTTGGGATATACTTTATCACAGAAATGCATTTTTGAAAAGTGTTTCCGAGGAAATTCACAAATCCTGCAAATTCGGCTAAAAATCAAACGGTATGCAAGATATTTTGCAAGTTTACATGTTTTATCCGTCATCTCACGCACAGTGTTCTTGCATTTTCCGCGTGCGTCCGGTATGATGAGAAAAACGGGCGGGAGGGATATGCTCATGGCGCAGTATTATATGCTCCACAAGCCGCGCGGGCTGCTCACCGCCAAACGCGACGCGCGGCGGGAGACGGTCATGTCCTGCTTTCCGGAGGCGCTGCGCGAGACGCTGCATCCGGTCGGGCGGCTGGACAAGGATACGGAAGGCCTGCTGCTGTTTACGGACGACGGCATGCTGGACGTGCGTTTGCTCCGGCCCGAGCAGCATGTGGAAAAGGAATACGAATACCGCGCATTCGGGCATCTGCACGACGATGCCATGCGGCAGCTGGAGACGGGCGTTTTGCTCCTCGCGGGGCAGCCGCTCTCGCTGCCGGCCCGCGCGCAGCTGCTTGCGCATACGAACATTGGGGAAAGCGCGCCGTATCTGCCGGAGCGCTTCCGCGAAAAATACCTGAAAAACCCGTCCCGGCCTGTCACGCTCGGAAGACTCTGGATCACGGAAGGCCGCAAGCACCAGGTCAAGCTGATGATCAAGGCCGTGGGCGGTCATGTATTCTACTTAAAGCGCCTTGCGATCGGTCCTGTCCGGCTGGACGAAATGCTCCGCCCAGGCGAATACCGGCCCCTGACAGCGGAGGAACTCGCCGCCCTTATGCCACCGGCGACCAACGGCGGCGGTACTGCTGGGGCGTAGCGCCCTCGCGGGCGCGGAAGACGCTGATAAAATAGCTGGTGTTCTCCATGCCGACACGGTAGGCGACCTCGGACACCGGCAGGTCGGTCGCGCGCAGCAGTTCCTTGGCGCGGGTCAGGCGCAGGCGGGTCAGATATTCGCCCGGCGACTGGCCGAAATACCGCTGGAAACTCCGTTGGAGATGGTATTTGCTGATGTTATAGCGCGCTGAGAGCGTATCGAGCGTAATTTTTTGCGCGTACTGCTCGTGCAGATACTGCCGCACCTTCTGCAAGACCGCAGGAACCGGCTGCAGGCGCTGCCGCGCTGCACCGTGGATCAGGCTGCAGAGGATCGCCGTCATGAGCGCCGACGCATCCAGATCACGGCCAAGCCCGCCGCCGTCCTCCCCAGCCAGCGCCAGAAGCGCGCTCATCTGCGCAGACACCGGACTATCGACCGGCAGCGAAGCCGCAGCCCGGCCCTGCGTCTGGGCTAAAAACGCCTGATAATACGCACCCGCCGTCGCGCCGCAGAAGTGAAACCATAGAACATCCCACTGTCCCGCGTCCGGCGCGGTATAATAATGCTGCGGCGCACGGCAGTCAATCCAAAAAAAGCTTCCGGCAGGAAGCCGATAGGTTTCGCCGCCATATTCCAATATTCCGGCCCCAGAAAGCGTCAGCTTGACAAGATAGGAATCCAAATCCTTTCGGACAGTATAGTAATTTGCACCAGAAATAAAATGCCCCGCCTCCTGCAAATACAGCAGATTGTCGCGGGCAAATGCGCCCGCCGAGACAATTTTCCACTCAGACTCCGGCGTCATATCGAGATTGTAGTGCAGAACTTCCATGCCGCGCGCCTCCAAAGACAGCAAGATTTTGATATTTCAAGGCAAGCCTATGATACCATACATGGGCTTGTTTTTCTATAATTGAAATTAGAAAGTCCTATTTTTTCAGGAGGGATTCAGATGGAACGCTACGCATGGAAAGCGACGGTTCTTCCGGGGAAGCTTCCGGAATATATCCGCCGCCACAACGAGATCTGGCCGGAGATGAAAGACGTGCTGCATCAGGCCGGCATCCGCAACTACACGATCTGGAACGTCGGTAATGAGTTGTTCGGCTATTACGAGTGCGACAGCATCGCCGAGGCCGCCCGCGTGCAGGCCGAAAGTCCGGTCGTGGACCGCTGGAACGAGTATATGAAGGACGTCATGCTGATGGAGATGGATCCGGAAACCGGCGCGCAGCCGCTTATGAAACAGGTTTTCTTTTTTGACTGAGGAGGAACGAATATGAACGCTTATACACTTGCAAAAGAACGCTACGCCGCGCTCGGTGTCGATACCGAGGCCGTATTGGAAACACTGAAAAACGTAACCGTCTCCGTTCACTGCTGGCAGGGCGACGACGTCGTCGGCTTTGACGCGAAGGAGGCGCTCTCCGGCGGCATCCAGACCACCGGCAACTATCCCGGCAAGGCTACCACGCCCGAGCAGCTGATGGCGGACTTTGACGAAGTTCTGCGCCTGACGCCGGGCAAAAAGAAACTGAATCTGCATGCAAGCTACGCTATTTTTGAAGGTGGCGAGTTCGCCGACCGCGACGCCATCCAGCCGAAGCATTTTTCCCGCTGGGTCGCCTATGCCAAAGAGCGCGGTCTCGGCATCGACTTTAACCCGACGTTCTTCTCCCACTCCATGGTCAAGGACGGTCTGACGCTCTCGTCCCCGGATGAGACGGTCCGCAAATTCTGGGTCGAACACGGCAAGCGCTGCATGGCCATTGCGGAGTATTTCGCCGAAGAAACCGGCAAGCCCTGCGTCATCAACTTCTGGATTCCCGACGGCTATAAGGATTACCCGGCAGACCGCCTCTCCCCCCGCCGCCGCTACGCGCAGTCGATGGATGAGATCCTGTCTGTCCCGTATGACAAGACAAAGGTTTTCCCGTGCATCGAGTCCAAGGTCTTCGGCATTGGTCTGGAAGCCTACACCGTCGGCTCGGCAGAGTTCTGCACGAACTATGTCAATACCCGCCATATCACCCCGCTCATGGACAACGGTCACTATCACCCGACGGAACTTGTCTCCGACAAGATCAGTTCCATGCTCCTGTTCAACGACCGGCTGGCGCTGCACATCACCCGCCCCATGCGCTGGGACAGCGACCATGTGGTACTGTTTGACGACGAAACGCGCGAAATGATGAAAGAGGTCGTCCGCGCAGACGCGCTGGACCGCGTGTTCCTCGCAACGGACTATTTTGACGCCTCCATCAACCGCATTTCCGCATGGGTCACGGGCCTGCATTCCGTGCAGAAAGCGCTTCTGTACGCCCTGCTGGAGCCGAAGACGCTGAAGGCACTTCAGGATACAAATAACTTCACCGAACTTATGGTTCGGCAGGAAGAACTCAAGACCATGCCGTTCGGCGCGGTCTGGGAGGAGTATCTGCGCCGCGAGAGCATCCCGCAGGATTACTTTGCTGAGATCAAGCGCTACGAGGCCGACGTGCTGAGCAAGCGGTAAGGGGTGAATGGGAATGTTTTTTGAAGAACACGCAAAGCTGCTTTCCGATTTCGCCCGCGTTTCCCAGTCTACGGGCGCACGCGCCGACTATGTGCAAGGCGGCGGAGGCAACACCTCCGTCAAGCTGCCCGGCGGGCTGATGGCGATCAAGGCCTCCGGCTTCTGTCTGTCCGATATCCGTCCGGATAAGGCTTATGCCGTGCTGGACGGGGCTGATCTGCGGAATTTCTATCTGACAACCGATCCGTCTGCGCTTGCGGACGTTGAAAAAGAGGGCTCCGCCCGCGCAAAGGCCGACGTGCGCCATATTGACGGTCTTGCCGACCTGCGTCCGTCTGTCGAGGCGGGCTTCCATTCCATCCTCAAGACCTTCGTGGTGCACACGCACAGCGTCTATGCCAATCTCGCCGCCTGTTCCACAGCCTGCCGTCCAATCGCGGCACAGGCATTCGCGGGAGCCAATTACACCTGGGGCTGGGTGCCCTACACCGATCCCGGTGCAAACCTGACCTTCGCCATTCGGGATGAATTGCGCCGCATAGAAAAAGAAACCGGCAAGGTTCCGTCCGTCATTCTCATGCAGAACCACGGCATTATCGTCCATGACGATGACCCGGATACCGCGCTTGCCATCCACACCGATGCAAACGAACGGCTGGCCCGCATGTTCGGCTTGACCGGCACGTCGTTCCCCAAGATCGCCGTGCGTGAAATGGCCGCCGGTATTTATGCCGCCGACGTGCCGTATCTGGCAGATCAGTTCCAAACCGGCGGCTATTCGCAGGAATTTTTGATGACCCAGCCGCTGTATCCCGACCAGATGGTCTTCCTGACGGACACGTTCTTCCTCAATAAAGAGGTTCTCGAAGACGGACAGGCCGTCGCCAGCAGCAAAACGGGCGAAATGCTCATGCAGATGGACGCGAAAAAAGCCCTGACGCTGACGGAAACGCTCACGGCAGTCTTCTTCGTCATGGAGCATATCCGCAAGTCGGGTTATGAACTGTCCACCATGGGCGAAGCCGCGAAGAAGTTCATTGCCAACTGGGAAAGCGAAAAATACCGCAAGTCCCTCGCTGGAAAGAAGGCCTGAGCCAAAAGCCCGGCCGCTGCTGCAGCAGCGGCCGGGCATCGTATATCTGGGAAGTCCGTTTTATGAGGCGTTACGGAACATGTACTCACTTTATAAAAATGCAGATATCTTGAACGGCCAGACCGCCCGCGGGCGGTCTTTTATTCTGATCTGTCCAAAATATGGTGGGCCTGTGAGAAAAACTCGTCGTGGGAAAACAGGACGTTCAGCGCCTGCAGCAGCGCATTTGCGCTCATATGCGCAGGCAGGCTGAGTGCGGATAGAAGCGCGGCGCGCTTCTTTGTGCTTTCCGGACCTCCGGAAAGGCCGAGAACGAACAGATCCTGCTTGGTGATGGGCGTTTTCGCGGATGAAGGCGCGCTGCCGTCCTCAAACTCCGCGCCCGCATTGCGCAGGGCCTTGAGAAGAATTTCGGGCGTCATGCCCTCTACGCCGAGAAGCCCCTCCTTGCCGGGCACGGCCTTCCGCCGCTCCTTGCCGGGAAGATCCGGAATATAGGCGTGCAGCACGCCCTGTTCCGGCAGCGCACTTTTGAGCGTGTTGCGGATGAGGAAGCCCGCGCCGTCCGAATCGGTCAGGATGATGAGGCCGGTCGTCTGCGCGGCCTGCCGCAGCAGGTGCAGAAGCGCCGGGTTTTTCATATCGGCGAAGCCGTTTGTTGTAAAAATCGCCGTGTCAACGATCTGGCGGAGTGTGTTCTGGTCATATTTCCCCTCAACGACAATGGCCTGCCGAAGCTTCTGCTTATCCATGCTGCGCCTCCTGCGCAAGCCGGACGAGGAGCAGTTCCAGAAGCTGCTCTTGCTCGCCTGCGCTCGTCTTCATGGCAACATCCGTATCCAAAACCAGTTCGATCGCGCACTGGCAGAAGCGGTCGGTCACGCGGCGGGCTGCCGTCATAGTCAGACCTGCGGGGTAGCTTTTCAGCCCTGTCAGTTCCATCAGTTCCTTCTGCCCACCGCCTGCGGAGAGAATGACACGCGCGTAATAGAGCCTGCGCAGCTGCGCACCGATGGCACCCAGCACAGCAATGGGGTCCGTCTGCATAGCATAAAGTTCCTGTAATTTAAAGAGGGCTTTTTCAAAATCCCGGTTCACAACGGCATCGCTGATATCAAAGGTCTGCGCGCTGAGCGCCGGGATGACCACCGCGTCGATAGCCCCGCGCGTGATGGCGTCGCCTTCCTGATAGGCGGCAATCTTGTCGATCTCACCGCCGAGCGTGGTCATAAGCCCGTCGGTGCGAAAAATGAGATACTGGCACAGTTCATCTGTGACGCTCTTGCCGTGCGCACGGAAATGGCGCGTGATCCACGAGCAGAGATCGCGTTCGGACTGCTTGCCGAAGGACAGGATCTGCGCGTGCTCCTTCACGGCGGCAGCCAGCTTTTTCATCGTGCCGTTGATTTTAAATTCCACCGTATCATAGACGAACAGCACGCAGCAGTAATCCGGAATATCGGACAAGATGGCAGCGTATTGCTCGCGCGCGCCCTCCGGCTGCTTGAATAAATCCACATCATCCACACGCACGAGCGTCCGCTCGGCCATCATAGGCATGGCGTCGATCGCGTCGGCCAGCGCCTGCGGCGTGCAGTCGTCGGCGGAAAAGCGGTGGAAATTGAATTCGCCCGCCGGGCCGTCGGTCAGCTTCTTTGTCACGAGGTCCACATAATGGCCGCGCAGAAACGCCTCCTCGCCGCAGATGATATAAAAGC
>ERZ1034723.1139-NODE-1139-length-12066-cov-5.221797_pt1 | contig 12066 bp, 10 predicted proteins | sample MGYA00520637_ERZ1034723 | MGnify/ENA primary metagenome ERZ1034723 (study PRJEB33766, sample SAMN09781719) | gut metagenome | biome: gut microbiome | host: Homo sapiens | place: Madagascar | study: EMG produced TPA metagenomics assembly of the PRJNA485056 data... | reverse complement strand
CCACACGGGTCGTTGCATCTGCCAGCTTTTCCGCATGGATGAACTGGTTGATGGGAGCCTTGTTGCTTGTAGCTGTGCGGGTGTTTGTGGAAGCCGTCCGGGTAGCGTCCATGATCACCAGTGGAAAGGCGTACAGATACGCCTGCTCCAGAAGGTCCTGTGCAGCCATCGTTTGTTGTGCTGCGGCGGCTTTCTCTACGGGCAAAAGTGCAGCTGCGCAGACCACCGCAGCCGCAGTGGAAATGTTCAGAAATCCCCGGCGGGTCATTTTCATAACATGAAACCTCCTGTTATGCTTTTTGCTTTATGCGTATGCGCTTTATGGGAAAAACCATTCGGTGTTCTGTGTTCATCATACAAAAAGAATGCCGGAAAGTCAACACTTTCTATGAGTGACACGCCAAAAACGTGAGTTTCAACAAAACACACCCCGGATAATTGTCGAAAGCTCCATAGAACTGCGTTTTTCACGAATCCTCCTTGTCGGCCGCACGGCAGTATGTTATACTAAAGTCATCAACTGACAAAGGAGCACTGCAATGAGCGACCTGAATCGATGGATGCAAAAACACGATCTCTGCCCGGAAAACATTTTATATCTTTACCGCAGCGACCGGAAAACGGTTGTTCACCGCATGGACGGCGTGGAAGCCGCACTGTATGCGCCGATGCACGGCGTCCTGTCTGTTCTGCCGGAAGATCAGTTCCTGAACATCAGCAAGGGGATCGCAGTGAACCGCAGCCAGATCGTAAATATCGGCAACGATGGCGTTTATACCATGTCGGACGGCCGCACGTTTCAGGGACGCAAGCGCGGCCTGAGCAGCCACCGCCGCCTGCGCATGGAGATCGGGCTGTCCGACACGAAGCCTCGCCCCATGAGCATGAGCCTGCTGGAAAAATGCAGCCTGTTGGACGATATGCCGCTGGCGTTCTGTGTCATCGAGCTGGTCTTCAATGAAGATGGACGCGGCGTGGATTTCATCTTCCGCTATTGCAATGCGGAAATGGCCAATATCGAGGGTGTGCCGGTGGAGGAAATGCTGAATCGCTCGTTTTACAAGGTGTTCCCCAATGGGGACAAAAAGTGGCTGGTGTCCTATGCAGATGTGGCGCTGAACGGTACGAAGCATACCCTCCACGATTACAGCCCGGAGGTGGACAAATACCTGACCATCCACTGCTATCAGCCCGAACCGGGGTATTGTGCCTGTGTGCTGCAGGCAAACGAGCCCTGAAGCAAAAGGCGGCGTGGCCCATACAACGGGTCATGCCGCCTTTTGCTTTTGCTTTTGTTTTGGGTAGCTTGAGCGAGCGACAACCACCAGCTCCGCTGGTGGAGTAGAAAATGCTTTAGCTATAAGATTCGAGCGAAGCGAGATGACAAGGAAATTGTCATCTTAAAAGATGCACTTTGCAGCATAGCTCAGCCGGGTCGGTCTGCTGCGTTATCACTGCCACAGCGGGTATCTGTCCGCTGTCGTGCAGGAAAATGAGATGGCCAATGTGCTCACTCCGGCGGGCGGCATCTTCCGCCATCTGGTTTGCGTGGAAAAAGGCTGTTGCCCACCGAACCGATGACCGGCCTGCAAAAAGGATAGTGAGTGCAGCCGGATGGAGAAAGGATTTGATGTATGCTCTCCGTGAGGAGGGCGATTTGTGAAGCTGGTGGAGGGGGACGTTCCTATCAAATTTCTATCCACGCCCTCCGCGAGGAGGGCGACTTGGAGTGGGCCATGGCGTAGGCCATCACATCGACATTTCTATCCACGCCCTCCGTGAGGAGGGCGACGTTCAATGCGAACTATCCTGTTAGCAATACCAAAATCTTTTCTATCCACGCCCTCCGTGAGGAGGGCGACCTCCGACGTCCTGGAGCTGAGGTCTGCCCAGCTCATTTCTATCCACGCCCTCCGCGAGGAGGGCGACGTTACAGGCTCCTGCCGAAGAAGCCGAATCTGATATTTCTATCCACGCCCTCCGCGAGGAGGGCGACGTCGAAAATACGATTGACTTTCTTGCCAAAGAAATTTCTATCCACGCCCTCCGCGAGGAGGGCGACATCCCTGCGCCAAGTACTTGTTCACCTCTGTCGTATTTCTATCCACGCCCTCCGCGAGGAGGGCGACGCCGAGCGCCGCCTGCAAGCCGCGCTGGACAATGCATTTCTATCCACGCCCTCCGCGAGGAGGGCGACCTGCTTCAACTTCTTTTCTGTTCTGTGCTAAATACATTTCTATCCACGCCCTCCGCGAGGAGGGCGACCGACTGCGGATACATCGAGAACACCGACGCCGTCAAATTTCTATCCACGCCCTCCGCGAGGAGGGCGACATGACCAGGCCGTAATCTTTACACAGGTCTTGCAATTTCTATCCCCGCCCTCCGCGAGGAGGGCGACGTATGAATTACTTGCACAATATGCAAGCTGGACTGTATTTCTATCCACGCCCTCCGCGAGGAGGGCGACCGGGTGCGATGGCGGGCCGGGTCTGTCCGACTCTCATTTCTATCCACGCCCTCCGCGAGGAGGGCGACTCGTAGGTCTGCATCATGGTGACGGGTTCAACGGCATTTCTATCCACGCCCTCCGCGAGGAGGGCGACTCGGGCTACCGAAGTCACCCACAACACCGACAAAATTTCTATCCACGCCCTCCGCGAGGAGGGCGACGATGGGCAGTCAGGCCCGCGAGGTGGTGGCGGAAGATTTCTATCCACGCCCTCCGCGAGGAGGGCGACTGCCGGACGGCAAGGGCACCACGGCGGGCACTGTATTTCTATCCACGCCCTCCGCGAGGAGGGCGACACTCCGCGTGAGTGCCGTTTTCGCCCTCGTACTGGTCATTTCTATCCACGCCCTCCGCGAGGAGGGCGACTTGGCCGCTCCCTCGGCTCCGGTCTCTGCCATGGCATTTCTATCCACGCCCTCCGCGAGGAGGGCGACCCCAACGGGCTGTTTTTCTTGGCCACACCTTGCAATTTCTATCCACGCCCTCTGCGAGGAGGGCGACTCGACGAAGCCCGAGTTGGAAAGCAGCCTATTCTCATTTCTATCCACGCCCTCTGCGAGGAGGGCGACCAGGAGGCAGGACGCTATGCACCTCAGACTGATTATTTCTATCCACGCCCTCCGCGAGGAGGGCGACGAAACACCGCACCCGGCAGGCCGTGTGGAAGGACATATTTCTATCCACGCCCTCCGCGAGGAGGGCGACGCCCGCAAAGGTATCCGCTTTTGTGGGCTTATTTTGATTTCTATCCACGCCCTCCGCGAGGAGGGCGACGCGGCACTCTCCTTTCCAAAAATTGGTAACTCAGTATTTCTATCCACGCCCTCCGCGAGGAGGGCGACCACAAGGGCGGGCTGGATGCCGCGCAGCGGCTGCTATTTCTATCCACGCCCTCCGCGAGGAGGGCGACGCTGCTGTGCGTCCCTGCCGGATACTTCTCCGGCATTTCTATCCACGCCCTCCGCGAGGAGGGCGACCACAAGGGCGGGCTGGATGCCGCGCAGCGGCTGCTATTTCTATCCACGCCCTCCGCGAGGAGGGCGACGCTGCTGTGCGTCCCTGCCGGATACTTCTCCGGCATTTCTATCCACGCCCTCCGCGAGGAGGGCGACTTGTGCCCTATGTGCCAGTGGCGGCGCTCTCTCATTTCTATCCACGCCCTCCGCGAGGAGGGCGACAGCAAAAACGGAGAAAAACATCTCCGCTTTTGTTTCATTATAAAGCGATCTGCACAGATTTGGAAGAGTTTGTCCAAAAACATCCGAAAAAAGAGCCGCGATCTGCACAGAACGGCTTGAAAACATGGTGCGAAGGAGACGGAAAAAGGGTGAGTGCTTTCCATTCGCACCGAGGGAACAGGCTAGAAAATCAGCACGTCTCCGGATTCAAACAGGGGATGCACCCCGATGTGCTCGACCTTGGTCTTATAGTTGTTGCCCAGTTGATAAAACCGCAGACTGTCCAGATCGGGGTCGATGAGAGCGGCAAGCTCGGACTTCAGAACAGCAAACTGTGCGGCGTCCAGCAGGCACTCGAAGACAGAATTCTGCACCCGCTGCCCGTGGTCCACGCACTTTTTGGCGACTTTGCGCAGGCGTTTGCGCCCAGCAGCGGTCTCGGTGTTGACATCGTAGGTGATCAGGACCAGCATAGACGCACCTCACTTCCAGAAGAATGGCGGATACAGTTCCAGATCACCGCGCAGAGTCCGCGCCAGAAGGAGCGCCTGCACGTAAGGCACCAGTCCCCAGGGCAGTTTCTCTTTCAGGAAGGGATGGGTGATCTGCTCCTGCTTTTTGGTCTGCCAGGCTTTAAGAAACGCGCGGCGACCATCGTCGGTCAGGAGGACAGCACCATTCTCCTGTTTCTGGAAGTGCTTCGCTGTCAGCAGTTTCTGGTTGATGCAGGACAGCACGAACCGGTCTGCGGAAACGGCGCGAAGCTCTTCCATAAGGTCCAGCGCCAGACTGCGGCGTCCGGGACGGGCGCGGTGCAGGAAGCCGACATACGGGTCCAGCCCGACGCTGCTCAGTGCGGAAGCGCAGTCGCGGGCCAGCAGAGAATAGGCAAAGGAGAGCAGCGCGTTCACATTGTCCAGCGGTGGCCGACGGTTTCGGGACACGAACGGAAACGCTTCATGCTGCTGTAAAATGAGGGAGTCGAAGCAGTCAAAGTAGCGCTGCGCGGCTTCCCCTTCCAGACCGCGCAGCTGGTCGAGATCGTCACACTGTTCGATGAGCGGGAGCGCCGCCGCAAGCTGGGCACTCGTGCGTTTGAATTCCTCTACGGGTACGCGCTGCGGGTGGTCGCGGGTGGCGCGTTCCAGTACCCAGCGGGCGTTGTAAACTTTGCCAAGGATGAAGTACCGCGCATAGCGGCAGCTCAGCGCTTCGCTGTCGGAGATGCGGTACTGGGTCTGCCGCAGCAGGACATTGCCGCGCTCTTCGCCGACGGTGCGCGCCAAAAACTGGCCGTAGGGGCTGAAAAAGCAGAGGTCGATGCCCTTGGCCGCGCATTTGCCCATGAGTGCCGGGCTTGCACCAGAGCGGCTGAAGCAGACGATTCCTTCCAGCGTGTGGAGCGGGACCCGCCCGATCTCGGTCTTCTGGCGGCTGACCACGACATTTTCGCCGTCGAGCGAAAGATAGGCGTCTTCCGAAGTGACGTAAAGCTGGGTCAATAGCTGTCTCATGGCGTGTCCTCCGCTTGCACTTCGTCCAGATAGGTTTTCAGGTAGGCCCTGGGGTCGGCGCGTTTGTACAGTGCGGGCAGGCAAAGCTCTTTGAGGGAGCAGGCGTTGCAGAAGGTTCCCGGCTTGACTTTTGGCGTGTAGCCGCGGGCGAAATACTGGTTCATCTCGTCGGCCATGGCCTGCGTTTTTTGGCGCAGCGCGTCCGTCAGCGGGACGAGTTCCCGCCGCCGCGTTTCCTCGTAGAAGAGCGCGGCCTGCGGGATATCACAGGCCAGCATCTCTTCCAGAGCCATGGCCTGCGCACAGAGCTGCAGCCGGTCGGCATCGTTCTCCTTGGCGCGGCCATGTTTGTACTCCACCGGCATGGGCCGCCAGCGGCCTTCGGTGTGCTGCAGCGGGATGCCCTCCGGGTCTGCCCGGAATTCCACAACGTCGCAGTCTCCGCTGAGCCGCAGCCGGTGGCTGACGACCTTCATCCCCCGTGTGATGAGCAGATCGCCCCGCCGCTCGGTCTGCGCGGTATCATGGCAGCGGGTATGTTCCAGCCGCCCCTCCGCAGTGCGAAGGTTCTCAGACCATTGCTGTTCGAGGTAGGCCAACGCCCATTGTCTTCTACAAAAGGCAAAGTGTTGAATACCGGACATTTGCAGATATTCGTCAGTGTTCATCATACACTTCCGGCGTCAGACCGTCCAATTCGTCGCAGGTGATCTCGTAATCCTCTGCGCTGTGAGGTGTCTCGCAGGTTGACTTCACATGCAGGCAGCGGTGGACCTTGGCGGAGGAATACTGACCGCTCTTGCAGTTATGCTCCCACCAGTACAGGCGGATCACCTCCATGCTGCCGTCCGGCCGGGCAGAAGACGTGTCGTTCTCAAATAATGTGAGGAGAGCCTGCTTGATCAGGTCGGCATCTTCCTGCGTGAAGCCGGTCTTTTCGGCAAGCTGGCAGTTGATGCTGCCAAAGGTAGTATAGACGCCGAAGTCCACACGATGCTTCATGCCCATGGTATCGCTGGATTTTTTTGCACCGGATACGCCGTTGACGCTTTTGGTGATCTGCAGGCTGCTGATCTCGACGGGGTCAACGCTGAACGCCGGGTGAATGGATACGGGCCCACGCACACCGATCGAGACACCGTCGGCCTCGCCGCCATTCTTGAAGGCGAACACCTGGCCGAAGCTGCGCACATCCAGCCAGGTCTGGCAGGCGACTTTTGCGTAAACACCGGCGTCTTTTTCTTTTTTCAGTGCAGGGATAGAGTCAGCACGGTCTTTCAGGCTTTTGCAGCCGTCGATGCAGCGGTCATTGGACTGCACAAAAACCGGAGCACCGAGGTCCATCATGCGGTTGCGGATCTTTCGTTTCAGGCAGACATCCGAGATCTCGCCGTAGCCTTCGTAGGTCTCACGGGGGCGGTTGCCATTGAGCGGGTCCCCATTGGGGTTTGCGTGGCGGACGGAAAGAACAAGGGCAAAGTCGATCTTATGGTTCAAAGTACTCATAATAGTAGATCCTCCTGTTATTTATTCTTCACTCGGATTGGAATTCTTTTTCGATTCTTCGTTTTCACGGCGGAAGGCCATCCGCTGGCTGGAATAGCCAAGGAGATAAAGTTCGCTCAAGGGTTTGTTGGTGAAGTTTTCTTCACCGAGCTGATCGATCAGATCCAGCATGAGCTGATAACGGCGTCGGCTGCCATTTTTGGACTGGATGCGGCTCAGATAGGGCGTGAGCTTGTTTTGCAGCAGAACGGTCGTTTTGGCGGGTCGCTGTACGAACATGACCTGTGCCCGTTCGGCATTCGTTGTACGTTTTTCATCGGTGGTCAGGTTTTGTGCATAGCGTTCGACCTGCTCTGCGCAGGCGAGGATGCGGCCGAACAGATAGCTGCGGTCGCGGCAGGTTTCATCCAATGCCATAGAATAAGATTCTCCTTTCGATCGGTTGTAATAACCGCAGATCAGCGCACAGGCGATGCTGCGGGTCTTGCGGGCTTCCCAGGGCTCCAGCGTGACGCCTGCCGTAGCACGGCGTACAGCGCTTCGCATAAGGTCATAAGGCAGCGGCTTTCGTTCTACCAGACAGGGAACAAGGCGCTCCAAAGTCTGTTGCTTGAGTTTCTGATCGACCTTTTCTCCGTAAGCAGCTTTCGCGATGTCCTCCGGAGCGGGTGCTCCGACAAACGAAAAATGTTCCTGCTTGGGTTTCGTTCCGGGCTGTGCCGGTGCGGGGCGGGAGCGGTATTCCAAAAGCCACACAAAGGTCTTGTGCCAGTCAACGATATTTTCCAGCAGCCGGGAGCCGCTGAGTTCCTGATAATACCGGACCGAAAGGCGGCCTTTGGCACCAGAAGGAGAGTCCAGGATCAGAACGGAAAGCTGGGAGGTGTCGGTCAGCTTCAAGCGGTATCCATGAATCGCCCGATTGAACTGCCGCGCAATGGTCTCGGCGGTGGAAGCTTCCTGTGAGGGCATCAAAACAAATTCTGGAATCTCCATGTCATCGAGATCATCAACAGGGGCATTCTGCGCGAGATCATAGGTATCATCGCAAAGCGAGGGGACCGGTTCATCCTGTGTGCCCCAGACCAGGATGGATTCATCACCAAGATTTGTGCCCTGACGGCTGATGAGCCAGCGCAGTGCACTGTGGGCTTCTTGCGTGGTGCGATAGCCGATAGAAAGCGCCTGCTGCGTATTATGAAAGCGACCACGGAAAGTGTAATTGAATCCTTTGTCCGCATTGTGCGAAATCAGCTTGGTTCCGTCGCCATCATTACGGATTTTCTTAGGACTGAGATACGAAATAGCAGTTTTTTCACCAAGAACTGTGCAGTAATCTCTTGAAGTGATGGTTGGCTCATAAAATGACAAAAACGAATCCCAGATTTCCTTGTCATTTGAAAGGTCGATGCCATTCACGCGAAATCGAACAAAAGCTTCCGTTTGATCACTGATAAGCGAACTGATGGGATGTTTGGAATCATTGGGGTTATCGTCTGTCTGGGGGAGAAGACCTGAATCGTCTGTAAAAAGAGCGTTATAATGAATTAAATCTTGAATGAGCGTGCCTTTTTCAAGATAGGTTAAAACAGCACGGACCAGTGGATGCGAAAAAGGTGAATTACACCATTGAACAAGTTGGGCATGATACGCGTCCCAGCCGGCCCTTTTGGGACCACCGAAGTCTTTATAGTTGGAAGCAACGTATTGAAGCTTATCTGCCAAGGGATGTGGCGCAATGTTTGTGGTACGAGCAAGGGATTCTTCGGTGCAGGGGATGATAGTGGTTTGTTCATCCTCCTTTTTGGGCCCCTTCTCTTTGTTCTTTTTGCGCAGGACAAAAGCGTTCAGAAAATTGCCGTCGAGGTCGAGCTCTACCTGAATCTGTGCCTGCTGGGTGGTGTGACCGACGGGCAGGAGGGTGGCACGATTGGGTTCCTGCCTGCCGATGAGGTCAGGTTCTGCCCGGCGGATGTACTCATAGGTCTGATAACAGCGTTCCAGCCAGCTCATTCAGAGAACACCTCCTGATAAAGATCATCGCAGCTTTGGAGCGTTTCGTTCAGGATGAAATGCTTGGCCGACTGCTTCCGGATATCGCGGACGACGGGGCACTCTTCCGGGCGGCAGAAGTGGATGATGCCGTTTTCCATCACCGGATACCAGAAACGCTCCTGCATGGTGCCAGTGGTGGTCTCGTCTGCGTAGGTCAGACCATGCAGCATCAGGCCAAGCGGAACAGAGGGAGTGTTGTCGTAAGCACCGGGGCCCTCGCCAAAGGTGCAGGGTTCTACGTAACCCTGACATTCCCGTGTGCCGAGGAAGATGTCCCGCCGCCCGCCGCGTTCCAGCATTCGCTTGGCGATGGCGTAGTGCTTGTTTTCGTTCCGGTCCTGCGCAAGGTCCGGGCGGTGCTCGTTCCACTCAAAGTGGGCGCGCACCTGATATGCAACATCAGACAGATACGTATAGATGGAAAGGTCGTTTTTGCCGTTGCTGTAGTTGATGGGACGGATGCCCTTGGATTGCGTTTCGATCCGGTTCAGGATGCGGACATCGGTAGGGACCCAAATAAATGTGGGCTTCCAATAGATGCTTTCCAGAATGCCTTTGAGCGCTTGGTACGTCGGGACGGGGTAACTGCACTTCTCGCCGCCCACGCGGGTAATGGGGTCACTGAAAAGTGCATAGCGTCCGGATACAAGCAGAGTGATGGTGTTGGGATATTGCAAAGAAATTCCTCCTTTTTATCAGAAGATCAGAACCTCCGGTGCAGAGGGCTCGGTCTAGATGCCTTTGATGGAGTCATAACAATTGGACTGCAAAAGATAGACGGCTCCTTTTGCTCCGGGTAGGATCGCATGGGCTTGGTCAAGGCGTCGGAACTCGCTGCTATTGAGCTCTACGGTATAATGCTGTGCCTCACGGAACAGTTCAGGACCCGGATGTTCGGTGGACAAAAATAGTGAAACGAGTTTCTGCCCCTGTTCCCGGTACGGCACAATGACGGAAATCGTGTCGCTTTCCAGTGCATGAAATTGCGATTCGGCCGTATCAAATGCTTGAAAAAGCATGACAGGGGAAAGCGGCGGTGCCGAACGGTGGGTTTCCCGATATACTTTGACACCGGATTTGTTGTCGCTCAGAAGGTCGAGGAGCGTCTGTCCGTCCTGCCCGGTCGGGGCAAGCATCTGGTTCTTCTGACGATCTTCTGAATAATAGGCGTCGTAGTAGGCCTGAATGGAGGCCGGAGAGAGCAGGTCTGTATGAGCAGGCAGGCTGGAAAGCAGACGTTCTGTGGAACGACGCCCCTCATCCAGATCCGGCAGGGAGTCCAGATGTTCTTCGTTCTGTGCGCAGGGGAGCAGATAGACCGGGCGGCAGGACGTTTTACCGTGACGATTGCAGCGTCCGGCGGCCTGTGCGACGCTGGGCAGGCCGGCCATGCCGCGAATGACGCAGTCAAAGCTCAGATCTACACCTGCTTCAATGAGTTGAGTGCTGACACAGATCAGCTTTTGTGCCGGGTGTGGTGGATCCAGATGGGCTTTGATGGCGTCGATCACATCCATGCGGTGCTGCGGGCAAAGATGTGTAGTAAGGCAGAAAAGCTGAACATCCGAACCCAGAAGCGGTTTTAGATGATCGAATACGGCTTCGACCATCCGGCGGGTGTTGAGGATCACGAGCAGAGAATCATTGGTTTGGAGCTTGTCCAAGGCAAAATCGGCCAGTGATTCAGCAGAAAAACTGGAATGGTCGAGAATGGGGACGATTTCGGTTCGCTTGAACTGCTCAAAGCGTTTTGCATAATCTGGAACGATGTCCTTGGGAGTAGAAAACAAAAGTGGATAAGCAAGTTGCTCCAGAGGAGGCTGCGTGGCGGTGCAGAGGACGATCGTGCAGCCCATCGCCTGCGAAAGCAGGTTGAGTGCAATATTGAATAAGTAGGTGTGTTGCAATGGAAGCGACTGGATCTCATCGAAAAGCAAGACAGCGTTGGCCAGTGAGGGCATTCTGCGGGCGTTGCGGCGAGGCGCAGCGAACAGGGTGTTGAGAAATTGAACCATGGTCGTTGCAATGAGGGGCACACCCTGCCAATTCTGTGTTTGTGCCAGAATGGATTCCTGTAGAGTCTCGTCCTGGATGGCGTCCGCGTGATGTTCCAGAACAAGAGCGGAATTGCCGAGCGCCTTCCGGAAATGCCCGGTGTTCTGCCCGATGATTGAGCGATAGGGTGCAAAATAGAAGATCCGGCTGGCATGGGTGTGCTCTGCTGCGTGAATACAGAAACGGAGGCCGGAGTAAGTCTTGCCGCCTCCGGTGGGAACATAGAGCCGGTAAATGCCGGGAGCGGCGTTCTGCCCGGCAGAACGACACTGGTCGGAGATTTCCTGCCGCAGAAAGTCGATCGTGCGGGTTTGTTCCAGGTCTGCAAGAAAGTGCTCCACGGTGTTCGCCAGTGCGGGCCAGTGGATTGCCTCAACGGATGGCAAAGGCGTGTTTTCCTCAAAATGGGCGGTGTCGGTCCAATCGGCATCGACCAATGCACCAAATAGATAGCGCTGAACAAGACCGAGCATCATCCGAAACGAAACGCTGTTGGAGTTGTTGTTGCTGAGTTGTTTCCAGAGAGAGGCCATCTCCTTGGCGGCAAGGGCCATTTCCTGCTCAATCTCCTCCTGTGGGATGCACTCGGTGAAAAATGTTTCACAGCTTTGGGCGTAAAATGGGTCTGCTTTCTCGGAATACATTCGTTCCAGCCAGGGTTCGCTGCCGTCTTCCGGGTCGAAAATATCGCATCGTGTGCCGTGATGGCAGCCGATGGCGATGGCGGCAAACTGTGCAGCCAGACGGTAACTTTTCCGTGTTTCGTTTTTTCCAAAGGCTTCCCAGACCCACCGCATCCCGGCACTGGAATGATTGAGCTTTCCGACGATCGGGGCTCCATAAAGATAGTCTTGAACCTCGTGAGCAGCTTTTCCGAGATCGTGCAGAAGTCCGGTCAGGCGGCCAAGATGTTCCAGGCCAATCTGCTGACAGGCAGCACCGCAGCGTTCACCGACGTTGCGACTGTGTGTTTCCAGAAGCTGGGTGCGTGTTCTGTCGGGTGTCTGATGGGCAATGAGAGGACGTTTCATCCGACATTCCTCCTTTGGGTGATTTTACCATAATGATAGGACGTGGTGCGAACGGTGTCAATCCAATACAAACAATAGAAAAGGATTTAGCAAAGTGACTAATTTTACGCAGGAAAAACCGTCTGATTGACGATGTGGGAGGAAAATCTTGTGGCCTGCATTGCTTGAATGCAAAAGTGAAGATAAGATAAAATACCAACCTCGGCATTCAAAGC
>ERZ1034723.1126-NODE-1126-length-12152-cov-4.581714_pt1 | contig 12152 bp, 7 predicted proteins | sample MGYA00520637_ERZ1034723 | MGnify/ENA primary metagenome ERZ1034723 (study PRJEB33766, sample SAMN09781719) | gut metagenome | biome: gut microbiome | host: Homo sapiens | place: Madagascar | study: EMG produced TPA metagenomics assembly of the PRJNA485056 data... | reverse complement strand
GAAGTGCGTCGGCATTTGGTTCGTGGCCACGGAACTTTTTGTAGAGAGTCATAGCGTCTTCGGTGTCGCCAGGAGCAAGAATGTAGTTCTTGTAGTCGGTAGCGGTCTTGATGTTGAGCGGACCTTCTTCCTCGAAGCGGTTCCAAGCGTCGGCTTCAAGCACCTGTGCCCAAAGGTATGTGTAGTAGCCACAAGCATATTCGTCGCTGCCGAAGATGTGTTTGAAGTAAGGGCTGCGGTAACGATATTCGATGATAGAAGGCTTGCCGAGATTGCGTGACACATAGTTTTCAAAACCCTTCACGTCGATGTTATCGCACCAGTCAATCTTGTGCCATTCGATGTCGAGCAATGCAGCACCCACCAATTCGGTGGTGATGAAGCCCTGGTTGAATTTGCTTGACTCATTCAGTTTGTCAACCAATTCCTGTGGAATCACCTCGCCAGTCTTGTAGTGCTTAGCAAAGTTTTTCAGCACTTCAGGCACGAGTGCCCAGTGTTCGTTGAGCTGTGATGGGAGTTCCACAAAGTCGCGGTCGATATTGGTGCCTTCAAGTCCCTTGTAAGGAGCCACGGTGAGCATACCGTTGAGGGCGTGACCAAATTCGTGGAAAGCGGTCTGTACCTCGTCGAGAGTGAGGAGCGATGGAAGGTCTTTGGTTGGAGCGGTGAAGCTGCACACATTATAAACAATTGGGCGTTCGCTCTTGCCACCGAAATCGTAAGCCTGGTTCATTTCCATCATCCAAGCACCTTGAGCCTTCACTGGGCGTGGGTAGTAGTCGGTCATAAACACTGCCACATGCTTGCCCTTTGCGTCTTTCACGTCGTAAACGGTAACTTCAGGGTTGTATTTTGGAGCCTTTGGCATCTTGGTGAAGGTGAGGCCGTAGAGCTTGTTAGCCAAGAAGAACAAACCATTTTCCACCACGTTTTCGAGCTTGAAATATGGGCGAACATCGTCTTCACTGAAATTGTACTTTTCAGCTTTCACCTTTTCTGCGAAGTAGTAGTAGTCCCATGCTTCAATCTTGTAACCAGCACCGTGAGCGTCGGCATATTTCTGCATATCGGCCACTTCCTCGTCCACTTTCTTCACTGCTGGCTTCCAGATGCTGAGCAGGAGGTTTTCTGCTGCATCTACGGTCTTAGCCATCACTGGGTCGATAGCATAGTCGGCAAAGGTCTTGAAACCGAGCAATTTCGCTTTTTGCTGGCGGAGTTTGAGAATGGCGTTGATGTTCTTGCTGTTGTCAAACTCGTTGCCACGGTTAGCGGTTGCCATGTAGGTTTTGTACATTTCTTCACGGAGTGAGCGGTCATCGGCACTTGTGAGCACTGCCAAACGAGTGGAGGCCGATGGAGTGAACACCCACTTGCCAGCCATACCCTTGTCGGCAGCCAACTTAGCAGCAGCGTCGATAGTGGTTTTGGGCAGACCAGAGAGGCGGTCGGCATTGTCAACCACCACGTAGTTGTTGGCGATTTCGCTCATCACGTTGTTCACAAAGCTGAGTTGAAGCGCAGCCAAGCGAGTGTTGATGCTCTTGAGCGTGTCTTGGTCGGCAGCGCTGAGCAAAGCGCCGTTACGCACAAAGCGCTTGTAGTATTTCTCTGTGAGGCGACGTTGCACTGGGGTCAGACCGAGTTGGTCGGCATTGTCGTGCACAGCCTTGATGCGATTGAAGAGCGCGAGATTCATATACACCTCGTCGCTGTGGGCTGTAATCATAGGCGAAAGTTTCTCTGCCAAAGCCTGCATTTCAGGGGTGGCGTCGCTTTCGTTGAGAGCCATAAACACATAGTTTACTTTGCTGAACACTTCGCCGCTCATGTCGAGAGCGAGCACAGTGTTGTCGAAATCGGCACGCGAACGCTGCTTCACAATAGCATCAATCTCTGCGTTGTGTTGCTTGATGCCTTCTTCCAAAGCTGGAATGTAGTGCTCGATTTTGATTTTTTCAAACGGAGGAATCCCATACTGAGTGGTGTAGGGAGCCAAGAATGGATTTTCCTGTTTCACTGTTTTCTTTTTTGCGGCTGCGGCTGGCATACATAAGCAGCCCACAGCAATCATTGATAAAATAAACTTGTTCATCATCATAATGAATTTGGTGAATATGTTTAGGAATTATTGGTAACACCTGTTGTCGGGCTTGCGCTATCGCTTCCACACAAAGGTGGTGACGAGTGGATAGTGGTCGCTCGACCCCTCTTTGTGGCGATGCATCTCCACAGCCTCCATGTCGCCACGATACAGCACATGGTCAATCTTGAAGAAAAGCCTGTCGTTGTGATAAGTGGCTGTGGGGCCGAATCCACATTTCACCCAAGCGTCGGTCATATCGTTGCCCATGATTTTCCGATAGGCATACGACATGGGCACATCGTTGAAGTCGCCGCACACTATCACATTGGCGTCGCTTTGGTTAATCACCTGGCGGAGCAATGCGGCCTCTTGGGCGTGTTGGCGGAAGGCGTTGGTCAGCTTCGCGAAAATCGTCTTGCTGGCTTGTTTGGCTTCCGAGGGCTTATCCTTGGTTTTCAGTTTCGTTAAATCCACATAAAATTGCTTATCGTCGTTCGACAGCTGTATGGAGTGGAGGTGCAGGTTGAAGAATCGCACCTTATGCCCCGGCACAAGCACGTCGAATGCGCGGGCGTAGAAGTGGTAGCCGTTCAGGAAGTTGTCGGGCGAGGCGAAACCATTCTTGATGGAATCGTCGATCACAGGCTGATAAGGGTGCTTGGAGAGTATCACCTGGTCGTGATATCCGTGGTCGCGATAAGGGTACACCTTCTTCAGCGAGTCCATAAATGGCAGGTCGTTGAAGTCGGCAGAGAGCGACGCCTCTTGCAGCAGCACCACATCGGCATCCTGCTTCAGAATATAGCGAGCCGTGGCTTGGCCTGCCTTAAATTCCTTTTCCTTGTCGCCGTAATACGACACCTTGAAGTTCTCCACATTAAAGGTGAGCACCTTGAATTTAGTGGAGTCCTCTTTCGGGGTGTAGGTGTGGGGAAACATGTTGAGCGGTGCCACCACTCTCACCGATGGCCACGAGATAAGGATAGCCACCCACACGATGAGCGACACACGCCAACTGTGCACAATCAGCCACAACATTCCAATCATCACCTCCAGCGCAAGGAGGAATGGAAATGCGAGTACTGCCACAGGCGCAATACGGCTGTCGGCAGGGTGGGTGGTGCCAGAGTAGGCGGCATAAATCAGTGCTACCGACAGCAATGCCGTGACGACGATTGCCGACACCTTTATTATGCGATACAAATATGACTTTTTATCGAAGTGCATCATCTTTTATATAATCACTTTTTACCAGAGGCTCTGAATAGTGTAGCCTTTTCCTCTTCGGTAAGGGCCCCATAACCAGAACGTTTAAGTTTGTCTAAAATTACATCAATTTCTGCCTCAGTTGGCACATTTGATGAAGTTTTTTTCGTTTGCTTGCTTGAGGTGGCATTTTGCTGATAGTGGTATGCCTTTCCGCCCACGGGACCGCCCACGCCTTTTTTGTGGGGCTTCTTGGTCAAGTTCACCAGCTTGTCGATGATTCGGTTGAGCCAAGCGGTGATGTCGTGGCCTCGGCGCATCTGCCAGCCATAGAGCACACCCACCAGACCTCCGCCCAAGTGAGCCAACTGCGCGCCCAACTGTCCGTCGCCTCCGCCAAGCACCATCAGCACCACCACGCCAATTGCCAGCCACTTCAGCGACACCTGACCGAGAAAGAGCAAGCCTATGCGGTAGTCGGGGGCGAATACTGCCATGGCGGTGACCAGTGCCAAAACTGCACCCGATGCGCCAATGAGCAAATCCACCTTGCCAGCAAAAACAGGAAGCACGGCGTAGCCCAGCACATACACCAACGCCCCACCTAAGCCGCCCAGCACATACAGCGCCACCAGCTGCTTGGAGTTGAAATACTCCAAAAACAACTTGCCGAGCCAATACAGCCACAGCATGTTGAACAGCACATGAAGCATATCGTAGTGGGCAAACATGTAGGTGAGCAGTGTCCATGGGCGATGCAGAAGCGTGGTCAAATCCGACGGCACCACTATCCATTCGAGCATCGCGTTGCTGTTCACTCCTGCGAAATGGAGAATGATTGCCATGAGGCGTATCAGCAAAAACACGCCCACATTCAGCATCACCAGCCGCACAAGTGCATTGCTTGCCTTGTATTTGCTTTGTATTTCTTTAAATATAGTCATTCTTTCTGATTACGCCTGTGTGTTTCCAATATAGAATCATGAGTATGCCAAACAGCATACCGCCGAGGTGAGCGAAGTGTGCTACGCCGCTCATCATTCCTTGGGTGCCGCACACCAGTTCAAACACGCCATAGCCTATCACCATCCACTTTGCCTTGATGGGGAATGGGAATGGAATGATAAACATCTTCAAGTTGGGGAACGACATGCCGAATGCCAGCAGCAAGCCAAACACGGCACCGGAAGCACCCACGGTGAGATAGCGTAAGTTGAGGAAGTCGGCAAGGTCGCCAATCTGACCGGCGTTGATGGCATTCTGAGCCTCTGCCGCACTCACATGCAATACGCTTGCCACATCACCCACCCAAGTGAGTTGCCATACGATTTCTTGCACGATGCCTGCGCCCACGCCACACACAAGGTAGTAAACGAGGTAACGCTTCGCTCCAAGCATTCGCTCAAGCAGCGCACCAAACATGTAGAGGTTAAACATGTTGCAGAACAGGTGAAGCAAGCCTCCCTGCACGCTGGAGAAGTCGTGCATAAACATATAGGTGACAATCTGCCAAGGCATAAAGTCGCCTGCTTGCCAAAAATGCAGCGCAAACCATTTGTCAAGATGCACGCCACGGGTTTGAAGTGCCATGGTAGCAATCCACATCAGCACATTAATAATCAGTAAATTCTTAGTGATATCAGGTATCGACCCTAAAAACGATCCGCCTCTTGATGAATTATAACTCATAATTGATAAATGTTGCTCATTTTAAAAATGTAAAACAAATGGCAAACCCTTTTCTCATACAATCGCCCAAAAGTTTGCCTTAATGTATATAAGATACAAAATTAAAGAAAATAGTGCAATCTCTATGCCAACAATGCCCAAAACCACTCTATTTTTACAATTTTTTGCGATATTTTTGTTTCGTATAATTGAATCATTTAATTTTGTGACCATACACATTACAATTATAATTTTTTACAGACAATGAACAAAATCGAATTAATCAATGGCGTGGCCATTGAAGCCGGCATCAGCAAGGCACAGGCAAAAGCGGCGGTCGATGCCGCTATCAAGGTGATGACCACCGCTCTCGTGAAAGGCGACAAAATAGCACTCGTGGGATTTGGCACACTCGCCGTGCAGGAAAAGGCTGAGCGCAAAGGCGTGAACCCTTCCACCGGCGCACCCATCACCATTCCAGCAAAAAAGGTGGTGAAATTCAAGCCCAGTGCCGAACTCGCCGAAAAAGTAAAACAATAATCTCCCCCATCTTATTTTTCGTATGACTCGCCTATTTCTATCTTTATGGTGCGCAATCTTTGCGTTCTGCCCTCTGATGCAAGCAGGGATGCCCTCTGGTGACGGGTGGAGACTCCACTGCCACGACTTCGACGCCGCCTACACTGGTGCACCTGTTGCCAACGGCACCATCGGCATCCTTCCGTGGAAAGAACCTTTCAGCGTGAAGCACTTGATTCTAAATCACATATTTGAATACAGCGAAAAGAAAGGTGTGAACCGTGTGATTGCCGGCATCAACCCGATGGGGATGACCATGATGGTCGACGACCAGCAAGTGACCAGCTCCAACATAGCGAAATGGAACCAGGAAATTGACATGCGCCACGCTCGGCACAACTCCCAATTTCTGGCGTGTGGAAAGGTTGATGTGCGCTACACGATAGTGGCATTGCGTAACATGCCTTACGCCGCCATGATGCGTATCACAGTGAAAGCGCGCCAAGATGCCTCTGTGGCACTGACCAACACGATGAACATTCCTTCCGACGACTATCGCGACGGCAGCAAATGCACCGCCTACAAATTGCGCATAGAAAAGGACTTCAAACCTGCCTTGAAGGCTTGTGCCGAAACTTCGCATGGTCGCTATAAAGCCGTGGCTGAAGCGCTATTCGTGCCTGAAAAAGGGGCATGGGCAGTGCTGCCTCCCACTGGCGGAACTGCACAGACGGCAACTATCCAATTACAGAAAGGCGAGGAAGCCACCATTTCGCTCGCCACAAGCGTGTGCACCACGCGCGATTTCACCGACCCTTGGAGCGAGGTGGAGCGTCAGGTAATCTACATCTTGAAGCAAAAGCCCTCCGAGGTGCTGGCAGCCCACGATCGCTGTTGGGACAAACTATGGCGTGGCAACATCACCATTGAGGGCGACGACGAGGCACAGCGTGTGGTGCGTTTTGCCCTCTATAACCTCTACAGTTTCTGCCGCCGTGGCACAGGGTTGAGCATTTCGCCTATGGGACTTTCGTCGAAAGGCTACAATGGTCATATTTTCTGGGATAGCGAAACGTGGATGATGCCGCCTATGCTTGTCATGAACCCCGACATAGCGCGATGCATGATCGACTACCGCACCGACCGACTTGATGCCGCTCGCCAACGTGCAGCCACCATTGGTTACGACGGTGCCATGTATCCTTGGGAAAGCGACGATATGGGGCAAGAGTCCACACCATCGTGGGCGTTGACTGGTCCACTTGAGCACCACATCAGTGCCGACATTGCCATCGCAGCATGGAACTATTATCGCATGAGCGGCGATGCCAAATGGCTTCGCGAAAAGGGCTACCCGATGATGAAAGCCATTGCGGAATTTTGGGTGAGCAGAGTGACCGAGAACGCCGACGGCAGCTATTCCATCAAGAATGTGGTGGGTGCCGACGAATACGCCACCGGTGTCGACGACAATGCTTTCACCAACGGTGCCACCATCGTGGCGTTGCGAAGCACCGTGAAAGCAGCCATCGCTGTGGGCGAAGAGGCACCAGCCCTTTGGAGCGAGATTGCCGACAGGCTGCGCATTCCGAAGATGGACAATGGCGTGACCGCCGACTACGAGGGCTACCAGGGGCAAATGATTAAGCAAACCGATGCCAACCTGCTTGCCTATCCTTTGGGGCTCATCACCGACGAGAAGCAAATACGCGCCGATATACTCTACTACGAAGACAAACTCGACAAGAAAAACGGTCCTGCCATGGCACACAGCATCTTTGCCACACTCTATGCACGCATTGGCGACCGCGATCGTGCCACCGAGGCTTTCAGAATGAGTTATCGCCCCAATATGCGGCCTCCATTTGGCGTGTTTGCCGAAACTGCCACCTCCAGCAATCCTTACTTTGCCACAGGGGCAGGCGGCATGCTTCAAGCAGTGATTTACGGCTTCGCAGGCCTCGACATCACCGACCAAGGCATAGCGCAGGTGCACAAACCCTTGCTGCCCAATGGTTGGAAATCACTGGTCATCACCACGCCCGGCGGTGCCACCTACAAAGTGGAAAAATAAAAAAACAAGCGAAAATCGTGCAAAAAGCCGCCGAAACAGCGTCTATTTCGTTGTAAATGTGAAAAATAATTGCTATCTTTGCACGATTTTTACACAGATAATAAAAAAATATGTTTACACCTACTAAAAAAACCATCGTATTGGGTGACGGACGTGAGATCACCCTTGAAACAGGAAAGCTTGCAAAGCAAGCCGATGGAGCGGTTGAACTGCGCATGGGCAACACTATGCTCCTTGCGACAGTAGTTTCGGCTAAAGAAGCCGAAGAAGGCGCAGATTTCATGCCCCTTCAAGTTGAATACAAAGAGAAGTACTCGGCTGTAGGCCGTTACCCTGGTGGCTTCACTAAGCGTGAAGGTCGCCCCTCTGACTACGAAATCCTTACTGCACGATTGGTTGACCGTGTGTTGCGTCCTCTTTTCCCAAGCAACTACCACGCTAACACTATCGTTACCGTAACTCTCTTCTCAAGCGACGGTCAGGACCAACCTGATGCACTCGCAGGCCTCGCAGCTTCTGCAGCTATCGCAGTGAGCGACGTGCCTTTTGAAGAACCTATTGCCGAAGTGCGCGTAGCTCGCATCAACGGAGAATTCGTCATCGACCCAACCTTCGAACAGCTGAAGAACGCAGACATGGAACTGATGGTAGGTGCAACTTATGACAATATTATGATGGTTGAAGGTGAAATGGACGAAGTAAGCGAAGACGACCTCATTGCAGCCCTCAAGGCAGCACACGACGCTATCAAGCCTATGTGTGTGGCTCAAAAGGAACTTGCAGAGCAAATTGGTGTCGTTAAGCGCGAATACTGCCACGAAACCGACGACGAAGAACTTCACGAACGTATGCGTGCCGAGGTTTATCCTAAGTGCTACGCAGTGGCTAAGGCTGGCTGCGCCGACAAGCAATGGCGCAACGAATCCTTCCAAAAGGCTTTCGATGAATTTGTAGAAACCATTCCTGAGGAAGAACGCGAAGAAAAGGCAATGATGGTGAAGCGCTACTTCGACGAAATCCAACGCGACGCTGTGCGCCGTTGCATTCTCGACGAAGGCTTGCGTCTCGATGGCCGTAAGACCACCGAAATCCGCCCAATCACTTGCTGGCCCGACTACCTGCCAGGCCCTCACGGATCTGCAGTGTTCACCCGTGGCGAAACTCAAGCTCTCGCTACTTGCACACTCGGCACCAAGCTCGACGAAAAACTCGTTGACGACGTGCTCTACCGTGGCAACGAACGCTTCCTCCTCCACTATAACTTCCCTGGCTTCTCTACTGGCGAAGCCAAGGCCGGACGCGGCATCAGCCGTCGTGAAATCGGTCACGGCAACTTGGCACACCGCGCCCTCAAGCGTATGATTCCTGAAGACCTCCCCTACACCGTGCGTATCGTGAGCGACATTCTCGAATCTAACGGTTCATCTTCTATGGCTACCGTTTGCGCAGGCTGCATGGCTCTGCTCGACGCTGGCGTGAAGATGAAGAAGCCTGTGGCTGGTATCGCTATGGGTCTGATTACCGACGAAGGCAACGTGAAGCACGCAGTGCTCAGCGACATTCTTGGCGATGAAGACCACTTGGGCGATATGGACTTCAAGGTGACTGGTACCGTTGACGGTATCACCGCTACCCAAATGGACATCAAGTGCGACGGCCTGCCATACGAAATCCTCGAACAGGCTCTCCGCCAAGCTAAGGAAGGACGCTTGCACATCCTCAAGCTTATCAACGAAGCTATCCCTGCTCCACGCGAAGACTACAAGCCACACGTTCCACGCATCGTTCACATGACCGTTGACAAGGAATTCATTGGCGCTATCATCGGTAAGGGTGGCGAAGTGATCCAAGCTATCCAAGAAGAAACTGGTGCAACAGTTACCATCGACGAAATCGACGGCAAGGGAGAAATCGACATCTGCGCTCCTGAAAAGGACAAAATCGACGCAGCTATCGCTCGCATCAAGGCTATCGTTGCAGTTCCTGAAGTTGACAAGGTTTACACCGGCAAGGTTCGCAGCATTCTCGAATTCGGTGCATTCGTTGAATTTATGCCAGGTCGCGACGGTCTGCTCCACATCAGCGAAATCAGCTGGAACCGCCTCGAAAGCATGGAAGCAAGTGGCTTGAAGGAAGGCGACGAAGTGCAAGTGAAACTCATCGAAATCGACAAGAAGACCGGCAAGTTCCGCCTCAGTATGCGTGCGCTCCAGGAAAAACCTGAAGGCTACGTAGAAGAAAAGAAGGAACGCCGTCCACGCCCACAAGGCGACCGTGGTCCACGTCGCGACGGCGGTAACGGTCATGGCCCACGCCGCGAAGGTGGCAACAACCGTGGTCCACGCCGTGGCTAATCCCCACTTCCACAAAGCAAAATACACAAAACCTCTATAATCAAAAAATGGGAGCCCCACCAAAGGCCCCCATTTTTTATTTTATGCCATAATCCAATCCATCATTTGCTCAATGCAAAAAGCAATTTTATGGTAATTTTGCTCAATGCATTGAGTATTTTTCACCAAAATTTGCTCAAAGCAAAAAGCATTTTCACCCATCAATCAATAAAAGCGACGATTTCACCCAAACGTAGGGACATGCCTTCGGCATGTTTCCAATGCGCTGACACATTGTCAATTGCACTGAAATACACAACAAAAAAATCCTCAAAGGAGAATTTTTAAAGGCGTTGGAAACGGCGCATTGTGGTTAACTCCATGCAAGCTCGCTTGCGAGCGCAGCTTGGTGATTGGGCAATATCAAGTGCCGAGCGTCGGAGAAAGTCGGTCGTGGTAGTGCCCAATAGTCAAAACAATAACCGACCCTCTCCGAGGCTCGACACCGTGTGTACACTGCTATCACCAAGCTGCGCGGCCTTGCGACTGCGTCGGCAAGACCACTTGCATGGTGTTTCGCATCATTTGGCATCTCCGATGCCTACCCCGTCTTTAATTTCAGTTTACCCCATGGTTTTTCCACAGAACCGTTATGAATCCTATACACTGATATAGCGGTGGGTGGAATTTTTGGCGAGGGGGGGGTAAAAAAAATCTCATCCTACATTTCGGCGAGGTGAATTGCTCGCGCTGTAGGATGAGATTAATTTTGGGGGTATATCGGGCTATATACGTTGCTTATAGCCGATATGATTTCTGATTAATATTTATTTTGCAAGTGGGCTAACGCGTTCCACACGTTGCTTTTTTGGAGCGGTCTTACCATTGCTCAAGAATGGACCAGAATATGTAGCCTTGATTGACTTACCCTTATCGGTAACGAAATCGGTAGCGATAGTGTAGTGTCCAGTTGCTTCATCTTTGCTAATGGTAATCGAACCACTATTTACGAAGCCGAATGTTGCATACACACCAGGATTGTCGAGGTATTGATAGCAAGTGCCTACTTGACCATATACACCTGCACCCATAACCTTATAGTAGCCCCTTGCCACTGTGCCGTTTGCGCCATCTTCTGTTACAGGGAAGGTGCCGATGCGTGGCATACCATGACCATCGTCGTTCAAGAAAATCATAATACGATTGCGCTTATACCAAGAAGCACCTTCAGCATAAGGATAGCCACCGTCCATAATTTCAAAGCACAGACCGTCTAAATCGTAAGGAGTTGCGTAGTCGCAAGTGAATTCAATGTCGTGATCAAGGTTTGGACCTTCATAGCCCTTAAATGTCTTGTCTCTGTACTTGCTGCAAGCACCATTATATGTAACGGCTACACATTCATCATTTTGCAACTGAATCTTAGCAACTACGGTGTAAGTGCCATCGGCATTCTTTGTGATAGTAAGAGTGGCTTGCTTGAACTTCATACCTTGACCCACATAGTCGGTTTCAGACTTGTAGTTAGAATACATATCCAACTCACATTGGCCATCCATAGTCATATCGGTAGGATCACCGTCGATATAATATGTGTATGTGCCAGGAAGTGGCATTGGTTCGACTGTGCCATCAGAAGTTTTGCAGTGGATACTGAAACTGTAGATTTTGCCGTTGCCTCTTGGGTTGATACCATCGTGTGGGCAATCACCCAAACGAATCACGAAATTCTGATAGCCAAGGCTGGCATAATCTCCCCAATAGTCCACATCGAAGAATTTAGAATTTTCATCTACATATACCAACGAAACGGTCTTCACCTTTTCCTTTGAAAGCACTGTTGACAATCCATATTTGTCGATAGGCAATGCAAGGATATAATATTCAATACCTGCTTTCAGATTCTTGAACACATACTCTGTGCTCTCTGTAAATTTTTCAGAAGGTTTCTTCAAAAGATATTCCACCAAATCCTCACTTGATTCAGCAGGAATTGCACCCACAAGATATGATTCGCAATTATCAGGCATAGTAAACTTCACCTTGCATGAATCACCACCTACACTTAAAACACTGATTCCCACTTCCTTATTTTCAACATAGTCGAAAGTAATATCGTTTAATTGATCTACAGAGTAGGTCTTGAGAACAGTTTCGCCTTTATGGAGGATTAATCGGTTTGGATTACGTTCTTGTGCCGATACAGCAATGTTACACAAAAACAATGCGATAAGTGTGAGTATATAATAACGAGTTTTCATTT
>ERZ1034723.1125-NODE-1125-length-12155-cov-4.274132_pt1 | contig 12155 bp, 9 predicted proteins | sample MGYA00520637_ERZ1034723 | MGnify/ENA primary metagenome ERZ1034723 (study PRJEB33766, sample SAMN09781719) | gut metagenome | biome: gut microbiome | host: Homo sapiens | place: Madagascar | study: EMG produced TPA metagenomics assembly of the PRJNA485056 data... | reverse complement strand
CCAGCAAGTGCCAGGGTTTGATGAGTGGCTGTGGGTGCTGGCGTATCCGGGGATTAAAGTCTCGACGGCAGAAGCCAGGGCTATTTTACCGGCGCAGTATCGCCGCCAGGATTGCATTGCGCACGGGCGACATCTGGCTGGCTTCATTCACGCCTGCTATTCCCGTCAGCCTGAGCTTGCCGCGAAGCTGATGAAAGATGTTATCGCTGAACCCTACCGTGAACGGTTACTGCCTGGCTTCCGGCAGGCGCGGCAGGCGGTCGCGGAAATCGGCGCGGTAGCGAGCGGTATCTCCGGCTCCGGCCCGACCTTGTTCGCTCTATGTGACAAGCCGGATACCGCCCAGCGCGTTGCCGACTGGTTGGGTAAGAACTACCTGCAAAATCAGGAAGGTTTTGTTCATATTTGCCGGCTGGATACGGCGGGCGCACGAGTACTGGAAAACTAAATGAAACTCTACAATCTGAAAGATCACAACGAGCAGGTCAGCTTTGCGCAAGCCGTAACCCAGGGGTTGGGCAAAAATCAGGGGCTGTTTTTTCCGCATGACCTGCCGGAATTCAGCCTGACTGAAATTGATGAGATGCTGAAGCTGGATTTTGTCACCCGCAGTGCGAAGATCCTCTCGGCGTTTATTGGTGATGAAATCCCGCAGGAAATCCTGGAAGAGCGCGTGCGCGCGGCGTTTGCCTTCCCGGCTCCGGTCGCCAATGTTGAAAGCGATGTCGGTTGTCTGGAATTGTTCCACGGGCCAACGCTGGCATTTAAAGATTTCGGCGGTCGCTTTATGGCACAAATGCTGACCCATATTGCGGGCGATAAGCCAGTGACCATTCTGACCGCGACCTCCGGTGATACCGGAGCGGCAGTGGCTCATGCTTTCTACGGTTTACCGAATGTGAAAGTGGTTATCCTCTATCCACGAGGCAAAATCAGTCCACTGCAAGAAAAACTGTTCTGTACGTTGGGCGGCAATATCGAAACTGTTGCCATCGACGGCGATTTCGATGCCTGTCAGGCGCTGGTGAAGCAGGCGTTTGATGATGAAGAACTGAAAGTGGCGCTGGGGTTAAACTCAGCTAACTCGATTAACATCAGCCGTTTGCTGGCGCAGATTTGCTACTACTTTGAAGCTGTTGCGCAGCTGCCGCAGGAAGCGCGCAACCAGCTGGTTGTCTCGGTGCCAAGCGGAAACTTCGGCGATTTGACGGCGGGTCTGCTGGCGAAGTCACTCGGTCTGCCGGTGAAACGTTTTATTGCTGCGACCAACGTGAACGATACCGTGCCACGTTTCCTGCACGACGGTCAGTGGTCACCCAAAGCGACTCAGGCGACGTTATCCAACGCGATGGACGTGAGTCAGCCGAACAACTGGCCGCGTGTGGAAGAGTTGTTCCGCCGCAAAATCTGGCAACTGAAAGAGCTGGGTTATGCAGCCGTGGATGATGAAACCACGCAACAGACAATGCGTGAGTTAAAAGAACTGGGCTACACCTCGGAGCCGCACGCTGCCGTAGCGTATCGTGCGCTGCGTGACCAGTTGAATCCAGGCGAATATGGCTTGTTCCTCGGCACCGCGCATCCGGCGAAATTTAAAGAGAGCGTGGAAGCGATTCTCGGTGAAACGTTGGATCTGCCAAAAGAGCTGGCAGAACGTGCTGATTTACCCTTGCTTTCACATAATCTGCCCGCCGATTTTACTGCGTTGCGTAAATTGATGATGAATCATCAGTAAAATCTATTCATTATCTCAATCAGGCCGGGTTTGCTTTTATGCAGCCCGGCTTTTTTATGAAGAAATTATGGAGAAAAACGACAGGGAAAAAGGAGAAATTCTCAATAAATGCGGTAACTTAGAGATTAGGATTGCGGAGAATAACAACCGTCGTTCTCATCGCGTAATCTCCGGATATCGACCCATAACGGGCAATGATAAAAGGAGTAACCTGTGAAAAAGATGCAATCTATCGTACTCGCACTTTCCCTGGTTCTGGTCGCTCCCATGGCAGCACAGGCTGCGGAAATTACGTTAGTCCCGTCAGTAAAATTACAGATAGGCGATCGTGATAATCGTGGCTATTACTGGGATGGAGGTCACTGGCGCGACCACGGCTGGTGGAAACAACATTATGAATGGCGAGGCAATCGCTGGCACCCACACGGACCGCCGCCACCGCCGCGCCACCATAAGAAAGCTCCTCATGATCATCACGGCGGTCATGGTCCAGGCAAACATCACCGCTAAATGACAAATGCCGGGTAACAATCCGGCATTCAGCGCCTGATGCGACGCTGGCGCGTCTTATCAGGCCTACGTGAATTCTGCAATATATTGAATCTGCATGCTTTTGTAGGCCGGATAAGGCGTTCACGCCGCATCCGGCATTGACTACAAACTTAACGCTGCTCGTAGCGTTTAAACACCAGTTCGCCATTGCTGGAGGAAGCTTCATCAAAGAAGTAACCTTCGCTATTAAAACCAGTCAGTTGCTCTGGTTTGGTCAGCCGATTTTCAATAATAAAACGACTCATCAGACCGCGTGCTTTCTTAGCGTAGAAGCTGATTATCTTAAATTTGCCGTTCTTCTCATCGAGGAACACCGGCTTGATAATCTCGGCATTCAATTTCTTCGGCTTCACCGATTTAAAATACTCATCTGACGCCAGATTAATCACCACATTATCGCCTTGTGCTGCGAGCGCCTCGTTCAGCTTGTTGGTGATGATATCTCCCCAGAATTGATACAGATCTTTCCCTCGGGCATTCTCAAGACGGATCCCCATTTCCAGACGATAAGGCTGCATTAAATCGAGCGGGCGCAGTACGCCATACAAGCCGGAAAGCATTCGCAAATGCTGTTGGGCAAAATCGAAATCGTCTTCGCTGAAGGTTTCGGCCTGCAAGCCGGTGTAGACATCACCTTTAAACGCCAGAATCGCCTGGCGGGCATTCTCCGGCGTGAAATCTGGCTGCCAGTCATGAAAGCGAGCGGCGTTGATACCCGCCAGTTTGTCGCTGATGCGCATCAGCGTGCTAATCTGCGGAGGCGTCAGTTTCCGCGCTTCATGGATCAACTGCTGGGAATTGTCTAACAGCTCCGGCAGCGTATAGCGCGTGGTGGTCAACGGGCTTTGGTAATCAAGCGTTTTCGCAGGTGAAATAAGAATCAGCATATCCAGTCCTTGCAGGAAATTTATGCCGACTTTAGCAAAAAAAGAGAATGAGTTGATCGATAGTTGTGATTACTCCTGCGAAACATCATCCCACGCGTCCGGAGAAAGCTGGCGACCGATATCCGGATAACGCAACGGATCAAACACCGGGCGCACGCCGAGTTTACGCTGGCGTAGATAATCACTGGCAATGGTATGAACCACAGGCGAGAGCAGTAAAATGGCGGTCAAATTGGTAATAGCCATGCAGGCCATTATGATATCTGCCAGTTGCCACATCAGCGGAAGACTTAGCAAGGTGCCGCCGATGACCGTTGCGAAGGTGCAGATCCGCAAACACCAGATCGCTTTAGGGTTGTTCAGGCGTAAAAAGAAGAGATTGTTTTCGGCATAAATGTAGTTGGCAACGATGGAGCTGAAGGCAAACAGAATAACCACGAGGGTAACAAACTCAGCACCCCAGGAACCCATTAGCACCCGCATCGCCTTCTGGATAAGCTGAATACCTTCCAGCGGCATGTAGGTTGTGTCGTTACCCGCCAGTAATATCAGCATGGCGCTTGCCGTACAGATGACCAGGGTGTCGATAAAAATGCCAATCATCTGGACAATCCCTTGCGCTGCCGGATGCGGAGGCCAGGACGCCGCTGCCGCTGCCGCGTTTGGCGTCGAACCCATTCCCGCCTCATTGGAAAACATACTGCGCTGAAAACCGTTAGTAATCGCCTGGCTTAAGGTATATCCCGCCGCGCCGCCTGCCGCTTCCTGCCAGCCAAAAGCACTCTCAAAAATAGACCAAATGACGTGGGGAAGTTGCCCGATATTTATTACGCAAATCACCATGCTGGTCAGCACCCAGATTATCGCCATCAACGGGACAAACCCCTGCATGAGCCGGGCGACGCCATGAAGACCGCGAGTGATTGCCAGCAGAGCAAAGACAGCGAGAATAATGCCTGTCACCAGCGGAGGAAAATCAAAAGAAAAACTTAGGGCGCGGGCAACGGCGTTCGCCTGAACTCCGCTGAAAATTATGCCATAGGCGATGAGCAAAAAGACGGCGAACAGAACGCCCATCCAACGCATCCCCAGCCCGCGCGCCATATACCATGCCGGTCCGCCACGAAACTGTCCATTGACGTCACGTTCTTTATAAAGTTGTGCCAGAGAACATTCGGCAAACGAGGTCGCCATGCCGATAAACGCGGCAACCCACATCCAAAAGACGGCTCCAGGTCCACCGGCGGTAATTGCCAGCGCAACGCCGGCCAGGTTGCCGCTACCCACGCGCGCCGCAAGACTGGTACACAATGACTGAAATGAGGTTAAACCGCCTGGCTGTGGATGAATGCTATTTTTAAGACTTTTGCCAAACTGGCGGATGTAGCGAAACTGCACAAATCCGGTGCGAAAAGTGAACCAACAACCTGCGCCGAAGAGCAGGTAAATCATTACCGATCCCCAAAGGACGCTGTTAATAAAGGAGAAAAAATCTGGCATGCATATCCCTCTTATTGCCGGTCGCGATGACTTTCCTGTGTAAACGTTACCAATTGTTTAAGAAGTATATACGCTACGAGGTACTTGATAACTTCTGCGTAGCATACATGAGGTTTTGTATAAAAATGGCGGGCGATATCAACGCAGTGTCAGAAATCCGAAACAGTCTCGCCTGGCGATAACCGTCTTGTCGGCGGTTGCGCTGACGTTGCGTCGTGATATCATCAGGGCAGACCGGTTACATCCCCCTAACAAGCTGTTTAAAGAGAAATACTATCATGACGGACAAATTGACCTCCCTTCGTCAGTACACCACCGTAGTGGCCGACACTGGGGACATCGCGGCAATGAAGCTGTATCAACCGCAGGATGCCACAACCAACCCTTCTCTCATTCTTAACGCAGCGCAGATTCCGGAATACCGTAAGTTGATTGATGATGCTGTCGCCTGGGCGAAACAGCAGAGCAACGATCGCGCGCAGCAGATCGTGGACGCGACCGACAAACTGGCAGTAAATATTGGTCTGGAAATCCTGAAACTGGTTCCGGGCCGTATCTCAACTGAAGTTGATGCGCGTCTTTCCTATGACACCGAAGCGTCAATTGCGAAAGCAAAACGCCTGATCAAACTCTACAACGATGCTGGTATTAGCAACGATCGTATTCTGATCAAACTGGCTTCTACCTGGCAGGGTATCCGTGCTGCAGAACAGCTGGAAAAAGAAGGCATCAACTGTAACCTGACCCTGCTGTTCTCCTTCGCTCAGGCTCGTGCTTGTGCGGAAGCAGGCGTGTTCCTGATCTCGCCATTTGTTGGCCGTATTCTTGACTGGTACAAAGCGAATACTGATAAGAAAGAGTACGCTCCGGCAGAAGATCCGGGCGTGGTTTCTGTATCTGAAATCTACCAGTACTACAAAGAGCACGGTTATGAAACCGTGGTTATGGGCGCAAGCTTCCGTAACATCGGCGAAATTCTGGAACTGGCAGGCTGCGACCGTCTTACCATCGCACCTACACTGCTGAAAGAGCTGGCTGAGAGCGAAGGGGCTATCGAACGTAAACTGTCTTACACCGGCGAAGTGAAAGCGCGTCCGGCGCGTATCACTGAGTCCGAGTTCCTGTGGCAGCACAACCAGGATCCAATGGCAGTAGATAAACTGGCGGAAGGTATCCGTAAGTTTGCTATTGACCAGGAAAAACTGGAAAAAATGATCGGCGATCTGCTGTAATCATTCTTAGCGTGACCGGGAAGTCGGTCACGCTACCTCTTCTGAAGCCTGTCTGTCACTCCCTTCGCAGTGTATCATTCTGTTTAACGAGACTGTTTAAACGGAAAAATCTTGATGAATACTTTACGTATTGGCTTAGTTTCCATCTCTGATCGCGCATCCAGCGGCGTTTATCAGGATAAAGGCATCCCTGCGCTGGAAGAATGGCTGACATCGGCGCTAACCACGCCGTTTGAACTGGAAACCCGCTTAATCCCCGATGAGCAGGCGATCATCGAGCAAACGTTGTGTGAGCTAGTGGATGAAATGAGTTGCCATCTGGTGCTCACCACGGGCGGAACTGGCCCGGCGCGTCGTGACGTAACGCCCGATGCGACGCTGGCAGTAGCGGACCGCGAGATGCCTGGCTTTGGTGAACAGATGCGCCAGATAAGCCTGCATTTTGTACCAACTGCGATCCTTTCGCGTCAGGTTGGTGTGATTCGCAAACAGGCGCTGATCCTTAACTTACCCGGTCAGCCGAAGTCTATTAAAGAGACGCTGGAAGGTGTGAAGGACGCTGCGGGTAACGTTGTGGTACACGGTATTTTTGCCAGCGTACCGTACTGCATTCAGTTGCTGGAAGGGCCATACGTTGAAACGGCACCGGAAGTGGTTGCAGCATTCAGACCGAAGAGTGCAAGACGCGACGTTAGCGAATAAAAAAATCCCCCCGAGCGGGGGGATCTCAAAACAATTAGTGGGATTCACCAATCGGCAGAACGGTGCGACCAAACTGCTCGTTCAGTACTTCACCCATCGCCAGATAGATTGCGCTGGCACCGCAGATCAGCCCAATCCAGCCGGCAAAGTGGATGATTGCGGCGTTACCGGCAATGTTACCGATCGCCAGCAGGGCAAACAGCACGGTCAGGCTAAAGAAAACGAATTGCAGAACGCGTGCGCCTTTCAGCGTGCCGAAGAACATAAACAGCGTAAATACGCCCCACAGACCCAGGTAGACACCAAGGAACTGTGCATTTGGCGCATCGGTCAGACCCAGTTTCGGCATCAGCAGAATCGCAACCAGCGTCAGCCAGAAAGAACCGTAAGAGGTGAATGCGGTTAAACCGAAAGTGTTGCCTTTTTTGTACTCCAGCAGACCAGCAAAAATTTGCGCGATGCCGCCGTAGAAAATGCCCATGGCAAGAATAATACCGTCCAGAGCGAAATAACCCACGTTGTGCAGGTTAAGCAGAATGGTGGTCATGCCGAAGCCCATCAGGCCCAGCGGTGCCGGATTAGCCAACTTAGTGTTGCCCATAATTCCTCAAAAATCATCATCGAATGAATGGTGAAATAATTTCCCTGAATAACTGTAGTGTTTTCAGGGCGCGGCATAATAATCAGCCAGTGGGGCAGTGTCTACGATCTTTTGAGGGGAAAATGAAAATTTTCCCCGGTTTACGGTATCAGACCTGAGTGGCGCTAACCATCCGGCGCAGGCAGGCGATTTGCAGTACGGCTGGAATCGTCACGCGATAGGCGCTGCCGCTGACCGCTTTAACCCCATTTAGTGCCGCACCTACAGGGCCTCCCAGCCCCGCGCCGCGCAGCAAACCATGCCCAAGTACGCTCATTGCTGCGTGGGTGCGTAAAATGCGGGTCAGTTGGCTGGAAAGCAAATGCGACACGCCTTTTGCCAATAATTTGTCTTTCATCAGCAGCGGCAGCAGCTCTTCCAGCTCATTCACCCTCGCATCGACCGCGTGCAGAAACTCCTGTTTATGTTCCTCGTCCATATTCTTCCAGGTGTTACGCAGAAATTGTTCCAGTAACTGTTGCTCAATCTCAAACGTAGACATCTCTTTGTCGGCTTTCAGCTTCAATCGTTTTGAAACATCGAGCAAAATGGCCCGATACAATTTACCGTGTCCGCGCAGTTTGTTGGCGATACTATCGCCACCAAAATTCTGTAATTCTCCAGCAATCAGCTGCCAGTTGCGGCGATGTTGCTCGGGATGCCCTTCCATCGATTTAAACAGTTCGTTGCGCATCAGTACGCTGGAGAGGCGAGTTTTGCCTTTTTCATTATGGGTGAGCAATCGGGCGAAATTTGCCAACTGTTCCTCACTGCAATGCTGGAGAAAATCCAGATCTGAATCATTCAGGTAATTAACATTCATTTTTTGTGGCTTCTATATTCTGGCGTTAGTCGTCGCCGATAATTTTCAGCGTGGCCATATCCGATGAGTTCACCGTATGACCGGAAAAGGTGATTTTTGAGACGCAGCGTTTATTGTCGTTATCGCTGTTAATGTTGATCCAGTCAGTGGTTTGCCCTTCTTTTATTTCTGAAGGAATATTCAGGCTCTGACTGGCGCTACGGGCGGCTTTGAAATAAACCGATGCACCGCTTAACTGTAAATCGCCATGGTCGGCAGAGAGTTGTATGCGTTTAACAATTCGGCAAACAGGAAGTTTCAGCGCCAGATCGTTGGTTTCGTTACGTGGCATCGCAATGACGCCGAGGATTTTATGGTCGTTTGCCTGCGCCGTGCAGCACAGCATCAGACTAATCGCCAGGCTGGCGGAAATCGTAAAAACGGATTTCATAAGGATTCTCTTAGTGGGGAGAGGTAGGGGGATGGATACCCACTAGTTTACTGCTGATAAAGAGAAGATTCAGGTGCGTAATGTTTTCTTTTTATTACAATTTTTTGATGAATGTCTTGGCTGCGATTCATTCTTTATATGAATAAAATTGCTGTCAGTTTCACGTCTTGTCCTGCTATATCGCGAAATTTCTGCGCAAAAGCACAAAAAATTTTTGCATCTCCCCCTTGATGACGTGGGTTACGACCCCATTTAGTAGTCAACCGCAGTGAGTGAGTCTGCAAAAAAATGAAATTGGGCAGTTGAAACCAGACGTTTCGCCCCTATTACAGACTCACAACCACATGATGACCGAATATATAGTGGAGACGTTTAGATGGGTAAAATAATTGGTATCGACCTGGGTACTACCAACTCTTGTGTAGCGATTATGGATGGCACCACTCCTCGCGTGCTGGAGAACGCCGAAGGCGATCGCACCACGCCTTCTATCATTGCCTATACCCAGGATGGTGAAACTCTGGTTGGTCAGCCGGCTAAACGTCAGGCAGTGACGAACCCGCAAAACACCCTGTTTGCGATTAAACGCCTGATTGGCCGCCGCTTCCAGGACGAAGAAGTACAGCGTGATGTTTCCATCATGCCGTTCAAAATTATTGCTGCTGATAACGGCGACGCATGGGTCGAAGTTAAAGGCCAGAAAATGGCACCGCCGCAGATCTCTGCTGAAGTGCTGAAAAAAATGAAGAAAACCGCTGAAGATTACTTGGGTGAACCGGTAACTGAAGCTGTTATCACCGTACCGGCATACTTTAACGATGCTCAGCGTCAGGCAACCAAAGACGCAGGCCGTATCGCTGGTCTGGAAGTAAAACGTATCATCAACGAACCGACCGCAGCTGCGCTGGCTTACGGTCTGGACAAAGGTACTGGCAACCGTACTATCGCGGTTTATGACCTGGGTGGTGGTACTTTCGATATTTCTATTATCGAAATCGACGAAGTTGACGGCGAAAAAACCTTCGAAGTTCTGGCTACCAACGGTGATACCCACCTGGGTGGTGAAGACTTCGACAGCCGTCTGATCAACTACCTGGTTGAAGAATTCAAGAAAGATCAGGGCATTGACCTGCGCAACGATCCGCTGGCAATGCAGCGCCTGAAAGAAGCGGCAGAAAAAGCGAAAATCGAACTGTCTTCCGCTCAGCAGACCGACGTTAACCTGCCGTACATCACTGCAGATGCGACCGGTCCGAAACACATGAACATCAAAGTGACTCGTGCGAAACTGGAAAGCCTGGTTGAAGATCTGGTAAACCGTTCCATTGAGCCGCTGAAAGTTGCACTGCAGGACGCTGGCCTGTCCGTATCTGATATCGACGACGTTATCCTCGTTGGTGGTCAGACTCGTATGCCAATGGTTCAGAAGAAAGTTGCTGAGTTCTTTGGTAAAGAGCCGCGTAAAGACGTTAACCCGGACGAAGCTGTAGCAATCGGTGCTGCTGTTCAGGGTGGTGTTCTGACTGGTGACGTGAAAGACGTACTGCTGCTGGACGTTACCCCGCTGTCTCTGGGTATCGAAACCATGGGCGGTGTGATGACGACGCTGATCGCGAAAAACACCACTATCCCGACCAAGCACAGCCAGGTGTTCTCTACCGCTGAAGACAACCAGTCTGCGGTAACCATCCATGTGCTGCAGGGTGAACGTAAACGTGCGGCTGATAACAAATCTCTGGGTCAGTTCAACCTGGATGGTATCAACCCGGCACCGCGCGGCATGCCGCAGATCGAAGTTACCTTCGATATCGATGCTGACGGTATCCTGCACGTTTCCGCGAAAGATAAAAACAGCGGTAAAGAGCAGAAGATCACCATCAAGGCTTCTTCTGGTCTGAACGAAGATGAAATCCAGAAAATGGTACGCGACGCAGAAGCTAACGCCGAAGCTGACCGTAAGTTTGAAGAGCTGGTACAGACTCGCAACCAGGGCGACCATCTGCTGCACAGCACCCGTAAGCAGGTTGAAGAAGCAGGCGACAAACTGCCGGCTGACGACAAAACTGCTATCGAGTCTGCACTGACTGCACTGGAAACTGCTCTGAAAGGTGAAGACAAAGCCTCTATCGAAGCGAAAATGCAGGAGCTGGCACAGGTTTCCCAGAAACTGATGGAAATCGCCCAGCAGCAACATGCCCAGCAGCAGACTGCCGGTGCTGATGCTTCTGCAAACAACGCGAAAGATGACGATGTTGTCGACGCTGAATTTGAAGAAGTCAAAGACAAAAAATAATCGCCCTATAAACGGGTAATTATACTGACACGGGCGAAGGGGAATTTCCTCTCCGCCCGTGCATTCATCTAGGGGCAATTTAAAAAAGATGGCTAAGCAAGATTATTACGAGATTTTAGGCGTTTCCAAAACAGCGGAAGAGCGTGAAATCAAAAAGGCCTACAAACGCCTGGCCATGAAATACCACCCGGACCGTAACCAGGGTGACAAAGAGGCCGAGGCGAAATTTAAAGAGATCAAGGAAGCTTATGAAGTTCTGACCGACTCGCAAAAACGTGCGGCATACGATCAGTATGGTCATGCTGCGTTTGAGCAAGGCGGTATGGGCGGCGGCGGTTTTGGCGGCGGCGCAGACTTCAGCGATATTTTTGGTGACGTTTTCGGCGATATTTTTGGCGGCGGACGTGGTCGTCAACGTGCGGCGCGCGGTGCTGATTTACGCTATAACATGGAGCTCACCCTCGAAGAAGCTGTACGTGGCGTGACCAAAGAGATCCGCATTCCGACTCTGGAAGAGTGTGACGTTTGCCACGGTAGCGGTGCAAAACCAGGTACACAGCCGCAGACCTGTCCGACCTGTCATGGTTCTGGTCAGGTGCAGATGCGTCAGGGATTCTTCGCTGTACAGCAGACCTGTCCACACTGTCAGGGCCGCGGTACGCTGATCAAAGATCCGTGCAACAAATGTCATGGTCATGGTCGTGTTGAGCGCAGCAAAACGCTGTCCGTTAAAATCCCGGCAGGGGTGGACACTGGAGACCGCATCCGTCTTGCGGGCGAAGGTGAAGCGGGCGAGCATGGCGCACCGGCAGGCGATCTGTACGTTCAGGTTCAGGTTAAACAGCACCCGATTTTCGAGCGTGAAGGCAACAACCTCTATTGCGAAGTCCCGATCAACTTCGCTATGGCGGCGCTGGGTGGCGAAATCGAAGTACCGACCCTTGATGGTCGCGTCAAACTGAAAGTGCCTGGCGAAACCCAGACCGGTAAGCTTTTCCGTATGCGCGGTAAAGGCGTCAAGTCTGTCCGCGGTGGCGCACAGGGTGATTTGCTGTGCCGCGTTGTCGTCGAAACACCGGTAGGCCTGAACGAGAAGCAGAAACAGCTGCTGCAAGAGCTGCAAGAAAGCTTCGGTGGCCCAACCGGTGAGCACAACAGCCCGCGCTCAAAGAGCTTCTTTGATGGTGTGAAGAAGTTTTTTGACGACCTGACCCGCTAACCTCCCCAAAAGCCTGCCCGTGGGCAGGCTTGGGTAAAATTAGGGTGCGTTGAAGATATGCGAGCACCTGAAAAGTGGCGGGGATCACTCCCATAAGCGCTAACTTAAGGGTTGAACCATCTGAAGAATGCGACGCCTCGGT
>ERZ1034723.1124-NODE-1124-length-12158-cov-4.893745_pt1 | contig 12158 bp, 8 predicted proteins | sample MGYA00520637_ERZ1034723 | MGnify/ENA primary metagenome ERZ1034723 (study PRJEB33766, sample SAMN09781719) | gut metagenome | biome: gut microbiome | host: Homo sapiens | place: Madagascar | study: EMG produced TPA metagenomics assembly of the PRJNA485056 data... | reverse complement strand
CACTTCTTGCTCTGGCAAGCGGCAAAGCCGAGCGGAGACAAGTGCACCCCCTACAAGTGCACCCCCTTGGAGAACTTAATTGCCACGCTACAACAACTTGATTGCCACGCTACGGCAACATGGTTACCACGCTGCGGCAACATGCTTATTGCACAACGGTAACATGGTTACCGCGCAACGGTAATGGTGAGGCGGAGGGCTTGTTGGGTGTGTGGGGTGATGCGAAAACGATTGTCGGTGCGCTCGCCTACAAGCCAGACTATGCGTTGCTGGGCGTCGGTGACTACGAGTTGGGCACGTTTCTCAAAGACATTCTTCTTGCGGTCGGTGAGATAATCGCTTACGAGCTTCATGCCGTTCATGCCGAACGGAACAAAGCGGTCGCCCTGCTCAATATGGCGCAGCGTGAGCGGGAACTTGATGTCCGATGCGTCGAGACATACGCAGTCGGCTGCGCGACTCGGCACATAATCGTCGCCGCAATCTTCCGCCGCTACCTTTATCTTCAAACTGTCGCTGAACACATACGTGCCGGTTTCGGGTATGCGCATTGAGCGTGCAGCATCGGCTACATTTGTTCTCGGCTGAACGAGTAGAGAACCGCGGTCGAAGGCGAGTTCGTGCGAATCGGAGGCTATGATTTTGCCTGCAGAGCAGGTGTCGAGCGAACCGTATATCTGCTCAATCTGCGCCGAAGTGAAGCCGCGACTGCTGAGTATTTCGTGCAAAGTATATTCGGGCGAAGGCTGCTGCTTAAGTCGTTCAACAGAGATGACAAGGTGCTGAGATGGCGAGGTGGTGATGCGTTGAGAAGGCAAGACCGTTGTGACGTCGGCAATGCTTTGCTTCATTGCCTCATCGAACACTTTCAGAGCCTCGCCAACACGCAGCGACGACTCGAAAATCGACTGGCTTACGCTCGGATTAAGCTCGCGCAACAGCGGCATTACGTCAAGACGTATCTTGTTGCGTTTCACGTCGTTATGCAGATTGGTTGAATCTGTAACGTAACTCTCGCCGAGAGCATCAAGATACTGCACAATATCCTCTCTGCTAAGCGAAAGCAGAGGTCGAATGATGTTGCCGTTGCGCGGCTGAATGCCTCGCAGCCCACGCAATCCGGTGCCGCGAACGAGGTTGAGCAGAACGGTCTCAACGCTGTCGTCGCGATGATGTGCAACGCAGATATCCTGCGCTTCGATATCGCGGCGCAGGTTCTCGAAATAGCCATAGCGCAAGTCGCGCGCAGCCATCTCGATACTCACCCGATGCAGGTCGGCATAAGCCTGCGTGTCGAAGTGGATGAGATGCAGAGGCACGGAAAGACGCTCACAAAGTTGCTTGCAGAACTCCTCGTCGCGCACCGATTCGGCGCCACGCAGATGGAAGTTGCAGTGAGCAGCCTCAACGCCTATGCCCAGTTCGTGCTCCAGATGTTTCAGCACAAAGAGCAGCGACACGCTGTCTGCGCCGCCCGAAAGCGCCACAATATACTTGCCCCCATAAACGAACAATTCGTGGACAGAGGCGAAGCGTCGCACTCTGTCCACGAACGAATTGATTATCGCAGAAGATTTTTCCACAGTCTTGTATTTATTCTACATAAAGCACCAATCCCTTGAGATATTCGCCCTCCGGATGGTAGATGTTAATCGGGTGATCGGCAGGCTGGTGAATCTGATGCAGGATGCGCACCTTGCGGTTAGCCTGCACCGCAGCTGTGAAGACAGCGTTGCGGAAGTTCTCCTTTGTCACAATCTGCGAGCAGCTGAATGTGAAGAGGATGCCACCGGGCTTGATGCGTTGCAATCCCTTCACGTTGAGGCGTGTGTAGCCCTTCAGCGCATTGCGCAGAGCTGCACGATGCTTGGCGAACGCAGGCGGGTCGAGCACGATGAGGTCGTATGTCTTATCGTTGGCGTCGAGGAACTTGAACGCATCCTCGCAGAACGCTGCGTGACGCTCGTCGCCGGGGAAGTTAAGCTCAATGTTTCTGTTTGTCAGTTCGATAGCCTTGGCGCTGCTGTCAACGGAGTGAACCAGCTTGGCGCCGCCACGCATGGCGTAAACCGAGAAGCCGCCCGTGTAGCAGAACATATTGAGCACCGAACGACCCTTAGAGTAAGTCTCGAGCAGGTGGCGGTTCTCGCGCTGGTCGACAAAGAAGCCCGTCTTCTGACCCTTCAGCCAGTCGATATGGAAGTTCAAGCCGTTCTCCATAGCCACGTCGCTGCCCATCGAACCGTAGATGAAGCCGTTCTCGTGCTCCACGTCCGCCTTAAACGGCAGCGTTGTCTCGCTTTTGTAGTAAACGTTCTTGATCTCGCCCTCAGAAGCCTTCACGAGAGCCTCGCATATCTCATGGCGAACGAGGTGCATACCCACGCTGTGAGCCTGCATAACCGCGGTGTCGCCATAGCAGTCGATTACAAGACCGGGGAGGTTGTCGCCCTCGCCGTGAACAAGACGGAACGTATTGTTGTTCTCGCGGCCTATGAGTCCGATAGCCTGACGCATCTGCCAAGCCGACTGCAGGCGCGAGAGCCAGAACTCGCCGTCTATCTCTACGTCGCGGAAAGACAACACGCGCACAGCGATAGAACCGATCTGATACATGCCGACAGCGATGAAGTCGCCTTGCGAGGTGAAAACGCGCACGATTTCGCCTTCTTCTACGCCCTCCTCAATCTGCGCTACGGCACCAGAGAATATCCAAGGATGGAAACGCTTGAGGCTTTCCTCCTTACCCTTCTTTAAATATAGATTTTTGTACATATAGTCGTTTGTATTTTTACATTACTCGGCAGGCTTCTCCTCCACAACCTTCAGTTCGTAGTCGTGGGTAGCCATCAGTTGCATTATCTCGTTGTAGAGCTTTATACACGCCCATGCGTCGATAGCGGCATACTCTTTCTGCTTGTCGGTGAGCACATCCGCCTCCCAGTTGGTGAGGCGCTGGCGCTTGCTTATCTTCTCGCCGAATAGATTGGCGTAAAGTTTCTGCAGACTCTTGTCCTGCACGCCAATGTTGCCTATAATATCCTGGATATCGATGAACCAGCCTGGCTCAAACTCGCGACGGCGATGGAGCGAGAGCAGGTCGTCGTGCCACGAAAGACCAATCATTGGCACCATCTTGTTGCTCAGCAAGCGCACAAGCGAATCAGGCAAGCCAATATGGTTAAGACGAAACAGAAAGCACTGGTCTTTGGTGGCAACCTGCAACAGCGCCACCTTATGGTTCTGCCCACGGCGGAATGCGGGGCGAGTCTCGGTGTCAACGCCCAACATTTCGCACGTGAGGAGATAATCCACCGCGCGGTCGGCTTCCGACTCATTGAGCACCACCGTGATCTTACCCGGAAAATCCACTAACGGCAGGGCGTTTATAACGTTCTTATCAAATTTATTGTATATTGTTTTCATCTCGATGTTGAAAGATTTTGCAAAATTAGAAAAAAAGTGCGAAAATATGGCTGTTTCCGACTTTTTTCCACTAATTTTGTAAGCAATTTCGGTAGAAAACAGCCGTAAATCGAATCATTACAGAATATAACATACGATTTGATGCACACGACACAACAAACGACACAATTTTAAACAAAATATGGCAAAGAAGAAAACAGAGCGCAAAGCATCTAACTCTAAAGAAGCAACAATATGGCAGAGCATCCTGAAAAGTGAGAAAACAGACTTCTTGGTAGGCATGATGATTGCGATTCTCGCGATACATTTAACAGTCTCGATGGTATCCTACATAAATACCGGAGCCGAAGACCAGAGTCTGCTCGAGAACTTGCGTCCAGGAGAGTGGCTCAACCATGACAAGATAATAAAGAACTATTGCGGCTCATACGGAGCTATCATATCATACATACTCATCACGGAGCACTTCGGCTACGCAGCCTTCCTGATTCCTTGTTTCCTGTTCGTGGCAGGCATCAAGACAATGGGAATATACAAGCTGAGTTTATGGAAGTGGTTCTTCGGCATGGGTGTGTCTATGATATGGGTGTCTATATTCCTCGCAAAAGTGCTTGCTCCACTCCTACCCGAGGCAATATTCAACCCCGGAGGCAACCACGGAGCCGTCTGCGTGAACTTCATAGAGAACATAGTAGGCCCTCCTGGACTCACTGCGTTGCTGTTTTTCGTGGCAATAGCGCTGCTCACATTCATCAGCAAGCAGACCATCACATGGGTACGCCGCATGTTCAACCCGCTGAAGTCAATCACGGGTAAGGCGTCGGAGATTGTTACAGACAAACTGAACAATAACGACAGCGAGACAACAAGCGTAGAGAATGGATACACCGCATCGGTTGCAACAAGCAGCAACTCTGCCGATGCGAAGAAAGACACGGCAAAGTCGGCAGAACCGACACCAGTCATCGACCTTACGGAGTTCTCTAACCTCGGACAGAAGAAGACCAGCAAGGCGCAGGCTACGCCTGTTGCAACGGCTACACCTGACGTAAAACCCATGAAGACAGGCGACGACAAACTGACAGTTGAGGTCGGAAAGGACGAGAAGGCCAAGGGCGGCAACCTTACTGACGACACAATCAACACGCCTATCAATCCGCTTGAACCGTTCACACGATACAAGCACCCGACACTCGACCTGCTCACCAAGGACGAGAACGGAGGCAAGCCATACATTGATATGGACGAAATCAAGGCGAACAACGAGGAGATTATCAAGGTGCTGAAGAGTTTCGGCATCGACATCTGCGAAATAAAGGCAACTGTCGGTCCGACCATCACGCTCTACGAGATCACTCCTGCTGAAGGCATCCGCATCACCAAGATTCGCGGTCTGGAGGCAGACATCGCGCTGCGCCTTTCGGCTCTCGGCGTGCGTATCATTGCGCCGATACCGGGCAAGGGCACTATCGGTATTGAGGTGCCGAACAAGAAGCGCCATAACGTGTCGATGGAGAGCATCCTGAACTCGAAGAAGTTCCAGGAGTCGAAATACGACCTGCCTATCGTACTCGGAAAAACCATCACCAACGAGGTGTTCATGGCAGACCTTACGAAGATTCCTCACCTGCTTGTAGCCGGTGCTACGGGTCAGGGTAAGTCAGTCGGTCTGAACGTCATCATCACTTCGCTGCTCTACAAGAAGCATCCGAACGAACTGAAACTGGTGCTCATCGACCCGAAGAAGGTTGAGTTCAGCGTCTACTCGCCTATCGCCGACCACTTCATGGCGCAGGTTGACGACGACGACGAACCTATCATCACCGACGTTACGAAGGTGGTACGCACACTGAAGAGTCTGTGTACACTCATGGACCACCGCTACGACTTGCTGAAGCTCGCCGGTGCGCGTAATATAAAGGAATATAACGACAAGTTCCTGCACCGCCGACTCAATCCGGAACACGGACACGAGTTCATGCCTTACATCGTGGTTATCATCGACGAGTTCGGCGACCTTATCATGACTGCGGGCAAGGAGGTGGAGATGCCTATCGCACGTATCGCACAGCTGGCACGTGCAGTCGGCATACACATGATTATCGCTACGCAGCGTCCTACTACGTCAATCATCACGGGTAACATCAAGGCTAACTTCCCTGGACGCATCGCATTCAAGGTTAGCTCTATGACCGACTCGCGCATCATCCTCGACCGTCCGGGCGCCAACCAGCTCATCGGTATGGGCGACATGCTCTATCTCAACGGCAACGAACCTACTCGTGTGCAGTGCGCATTCATCAGCACTAAAGAGATTTGCGAAATCAACGAGTTCATCGAACACCAGTCGGGACCGACTCATCCTATGGAGTTGCCAGAACCTAAGAGCGACGACTCTGACGGCGGCAGCAACACCGGCGGTGCAGACATGGGCAATCTCGATCCATTCTTTGAGGAGGCAGCACGCTCTGTAATCGTCAGCCAGCAAGGCAGCACGAGTATGATTCAGCGCCGCTTCTCTATCGGCTACAACCGCGCCGGACGACTCATGGACCAGCTCGAAAAGGCTGGCATCGTAGGAGCGGCTCACGGCAGCAAGCCTCGCGATGTACTCGTGGCAGACGAGAGTCAGCTTACTGCAATCATGAACCAGCTGAGAGGCTAACGACAGAACGAACATGCCGTGAGGAAATTAAACGAAATATAATTTTAAACACATTCATATTATGAGACGTTTGTTTTTAGGAATTATGATGGCAATGTGCATGGCTTGGCTTGGTGTGAGCACAAGCGCCGCACAGAAGAACAATGCAGCACGAAAGATTCTCGACCGTGCTGCAAAGGTGGTAGGCAGATCGGGCGGAGCAAGCGCTTCGTTCACGATGAGCAGTGCTGCAACTGGCAAGGTGTCGGGCACTATAGCCATAAAGGGCAACAAGTTCAACGCACGCACTCCGCAAATGACGGTGTGGTATAACGGCAAGACGCAGTGGACTTACGTGAAGAAGAACAACGAAGTGAACGTAAGTACACCGACTCAGGCTCAGCAGCAGATGATGAATCCCTACTCGTTCATCACCATGTACAAGACAGGCTACAAGATGTCTGCCACTAACGCAGGCGCAAACAACGAGGTACACCTTGTGGCTCAGAACCCAAACAGAGGCATTCCGGAGATGTATATCACGATAAACCGCAAAACCGGCGTGCCATCAAAGGTAAAGATGAAGCATAAGGGCAAATGGAGCACTATCACCGTGAGCAACTTCTCACCGAAGAATCTTTCTGACCGTATCTTCACGTTTAATTCTAAAGACTACCCCACTGCTGAAGTTATCGATTTGCGATAATAAAGACTTAATACTTATATGAAATACACCATCCCTAAATTTGAACTCATCAGACTGCTGTTGCGGCATCGTAGAATTGCCGACAACCGCAGTCTGAGTGCTATGGAAAACAAGGTAGCAAAGTTTTTCATTTATCTTTCGATGCTTATTCTCGTCATCTATCTTATGGGATTGGCGATATTGTTCTCTCAATTAACAAACAGCGATAATACGACAACGGCTACAGAGAATCTGTTCATAGTCATGCCGTTTCTCTTGCTTGTCGACTTCGGCATGAGGTTTACGATGCAGCAGACTCCTGCACACATCATCAAACCTTATATATTGCTACCTTTGCCACGCTACACATGTATTGACGCTTTCGTCTACAACTCGCTCATCAGTAAAGGCAACTTCATTTGGTTCGCATTCTTATTACCTTATGCGTTAATGTCGATAGTGTTCAGTTATGGTTTTGCAACGGCTACATTGACAATGCTGCTATGCTTGGTGCTCATACTCATCAACAGCCAATGGTATTCGATAGCACGCACACTAATCAAACAAACTGAACTATGGTGGGCGCTACCTATTATTATATATGGTATAGAGGCGATGCCGCTATACGTTGGCAGCAACGCAGGCTGGTCACAGTTTACGGATATCTACTCATACGTTGGCACGATGCTCGACAAGCATAGCGTGCTGCCGATATTATTTGGCATTATAGCGCTTGCTGCAATTGTACTCATCAACCGTCGTCTGCAATATGCAAGCATCGAGAAAGAACTTATGTGTTCTGAAGTGAAGAAGAGCGTGAAGAAGGTGAACAAGTTCGCTTTCTTCGAAAAGTATGGCGAGATAGGACTCTTCATGCAGCTCGAGATGAAGCTGCTCCTTAGAAACGCCACTCCAAAGAAAGCTTTGAAATCGGGCTTCTTCACTATGGCTTTGCTCTGCGCGTTTATAGTTTTGTCGGACGTGTACGACTCTGATGGCATGACAAACTTCTGGGGATTGTATGCATTTATGATATTCGGCACGATGAATCTTATCGGGCTGATGAGCTATGAGGGCAACTATATTGATTGTCTGCTTACACACCGCGAGAACATCCTCTCGCTGCTCAAGGCAAAATATATTTTCTACTCTCTGCTACTGATTGCGCCATTCCTGCTTATGCTGCCCGCAGTGATAAGCGGCAAGTGGTCGCTGCTGATGCTCGTGAGCTACATGATATTCACAATGGGTTTCCAGTTCTTCATCGCATTTCAGACGGCTGTATACAACAAAATAACGGTTCCGCTGAACACCGAGATGAGAGACAAAGCCGGACTGAAAACCAATTACATTCAGATTGTCCTGGTAGCTATCGTGTTTATCGTGCCGAACATTCTTGTAAACATACTACAGTCTGTATTCTCAGAGAACGTTGCCTATCTGACAATGCTATTCATCGGACTCTGCTTCATAGCAACACACAGATTGTGGCTGCGCAACGTCTACAACCGACTGATGAAACGCAAATATGCAAACCTTGAAGGCTTTATCAGTTCGAGACAGTAAAAGCTGCACAATATATATAAAAGTAATAAACGATATATGATGTACATAAACGCATAGATTATTATGATATCAGAAAGCTCAATGCTTTACACATAATTAAGGATTCGCAATTATAACCGCTTATTTTGGTTAATAATTGCGAATCTTTCGTTTTTTATTAACTATTTTCACATCAGTATCAACTAAGATATTTATCTTTGCAGATGTAAGATTTAAGATTATGAAGAAAAAGACAATATGGACCATAGCAATCATCATGGGATTCTCTTTCCTTGGCTTGCTATTCCTTCAGCTGAAATACATCCAGGCGATGGTAGACATGAAAAAGGAGCAGTTCGACGAGTCGGTCAACCGCGCCTTGTACCAGGCTTCACGCAATCTGGAACTCAACGAGACCCTGCGTTATCTTGAGAAGGACGTGAACGAGACTGAACGTCGCGCCTTCCGCAAGGACTCTGTAGGTACACGCACTGGCAACATGGACGGAAGCATTCAGCAGTCGCACCAATACTCTGTAGCAGGAAAGGACGGCACGGTTTATTCTTCGTTCGAGTTAAAGACAATCACGATAAAGCCATCGCAGATGCCGAAGGGAATGATTCTGCATACAGACAAGAACTCGCTAAGCGAAGCCTCAAAGTCGCTGCAGGAAATAGTGAAGAACCGCTACATCTATCAGAAGGCGCTGCTCGATGAGGTGGTCTACTCTATACTCTACTCCGCTTCGGAGCGTCCGCTTAAGGAACGCATCAACTTCAAGTTGCTCGATCAGGACCTCAAAGCAGAGTTGATGAACAACGGAGTGAACATACCCTACCACTTTACCGTCAGCACACAGGACGGACGCGAAGTATATCGCTGTCCTGATTACACAGACGAAGGCGAAGAGTTCACCTACTCGCAGGTGTTGTTCCGCAACGACCCACAATCGAAGATGGGCGTTGTGCGCATCCACTTCCCCGACATGGGTTCGTACATCTTCTCGTCTGTTAGATTCATGATTCCGTCTGTAGCCTTCACACTCGTGTTGCTCGTGACGTTCATCTTCACAATCGTAGTTATCTTTAGGCAGAAACGCTACACCGAGATAAAGAACGACTTCATCAACAATATGACGCACGAACTGAAGACACCTATCGCAAGCATTTCGCTCGCAGCCCAAATGATGAACGACGAGTCGGTAACAAAGAGTCCGGCTATGACGAAACACTTGGGTCAGGTTATCTTCGACGAGTCGAAACGTCTGCGTTTCCTTGTAGAGAAGGTGCTGCAAATGTCGATGTTCGACCGCAAGAAGGCTGTGTTCAAGAAGAAGAAGCTCGACCTCAACGAGATGGTGGAGAACATATCCAACTCATTCTCGCTGCGCGTGGAACACACAGGCGGAAAGATATACACAGAGATTGAGGCTGTCGACTCAACGCTGTACGTAGACGAGGTACACTTCCAGAACGTACTCAACAATCTCTTGGACAACGCCGTGAAGTATCGCAAACCCGACCAGCCAGTAGATATATATCTACGCACTTGGAACGACAACGACCACCTCTACTTCTCTGTACGCGACACCGGTTTGGGCATAAAGAAGGACAACTTCCGCAAGGTGTTCGACAAGTTCTACCGCGTTCATACCGGCAACGTACACGATGTGAAAGGCTTCGGATTGGGATTGGCTTACGTTAAGAAGATCGTTATGCTCCACGACGGCGACATCTCTATTGAGAGCGAATACGGCAAGGGAACTAAGTTCACAATCAAATTGCCGATAATAAAGGATTAATTAAAATATTAGAGAGATACGGTGCCTATAGCAAAAGATTATAGGCACCGAACAAAAGAATCACACAATTAAAATCGACGAATATGAACAAAAGCCTACGAAACATTCTATCTCTGTTGCTCGTCTTGCTGACGGGTGCATCGCTCAACGCTGTTGCCGACTCCTACAATGTGGCGCCGATGACAGCAGGCAAGGTGACGGTAAGTCCGAACGACGAGTTCGTGAACGCTCCGATAAACCTCATCAATTACGGAACGAATCCCGTTAAGCAGATTACATACACGCTCTACGACTTCGACACACAGGAGTCAAGCGATCCGCAGACTATCGACTTCGAGACTCCGTTCGACAACACACAGCAGGTGATGATTCCGATTAAGCCGGGCAAATCACTTGGCAAGAGCGATGTTATCTTCAACGTGACAGAGGTGGACGGGCATCCTAACGAGACAAGCGTATCCTTTACATACATCGAGCGCTGGACAGTATTGCAGGCTGCAAAAAAGCGTGTAGTATTCGAGGACGTAACCGGATTGTGGTGCCAGTATTGTCCGCGCGGCATTGCCATCATGGAATCGTTGGAAAGACTTTATCCGGACGAGTTCATCGGCATTTCAATTCATGATGGCGACGCTCTTGCAACAAATGCATACAACAGCATGATGTCTTCAACATGGAAGAATACGAACCGTCCTCTTATCATGTGTGCAAGAGACGAAAAGGTGAACACCTTTGACGGCGAAAGCAACTTCAAATATGAGTTGGACAAGACGGCTTCGTTCGACATCAGCGTGAAAGCTACATACGACGGAAAGGACATCAACGTAACATCCAGCGTTCTGCCCTGTCTGGATACTGACGAGGGCACCGAGTACAGCGTGGCATACGTGCTCACAGCCGACGGACTGAAGAACGAGAAATGGGGACAAGCAAACCGAGTAGGCGAATGGGACGATCAGGTATTGCCTGAATATGACAGATTCAAAGGCAACGAATCTACTATATACGGACTGGAATTCAACCAAGTTGCCATCGACAGCAAAGGCGTGCAGTATGGCGTAGAAGGCTCGCTGACACGTCCTTATACCGTAGGCACAATGCAGACCTACACAGTTACCTTCGAGAACATCTCGCAGCACAAGCTGATTCAAGACAAATCAAAGTTGAACGTATGCGCTCTTATAATCAAGAAGGTGACTAACGGCAACCAGATAAAGACAACCATAGAGAACGCAGCAAAATGCCGCGTAGAGTCTGGCGAGACAGGCATCAAGCAGGTAGACAACGAAGGTGCAAACGTAGTTACCGGCTACTACTCGCTCGACGGACAGCGCCTCAACGCTCCGGCTAAGGGCATTACCATCGTGCGCTACGCCGACGGAACGACACGCAAAGTGCGCAAATAGAATTAAAATAACAGAATAAAAACAATTAAAAACAGAATACGATTATGGAAGACAATTTGAAAATCTTACTTTGTGAAGACGATGAGAACCTCGGCATGTTGCTTCGTGAATACTTGCAGGCTAAGGGTTACGCAGCCGACCTGTGCCCCGACGGCGATGCAGGTTACAAGGCTTTTATGAAGACTAAATACGACATCTGTGTGCTCGACGTGATGATGCCTAAGAAGGACGGTTTCACTCTTGCTCAGGAAATACGCCAGGCTAACGCCGAGATACCTATCATCTTCCTCACCGCAAAGACAATGAAGGAGGACATTCTCGAAGGCTTCAAGATTGGTGCCGACGACTATATCACCAAACCGTTCTCAATGGAGGAGCTCGTGTTCCGTATTGAGGCTATCCTGCGCCGCGTTCGTGGCAAGAAGAACAAGGAGAGCTCGGTATACCACATCGGTCGATTCACATTCGACACTCAGAAGCAGTTGCTCGTTATCGGCGATAAGCAGACTAAGCTCACAACAAAGGAGAACGAACTGCTTGCTCTGCTCTGCAGCCACGCCAACGAGATTCTGCAGCGCGACTTCGCTCTGAAAACGATCTGGATTGACGACAACTACTTCAACGCTCGCTCAATGGACGTGTACATCACCA
>ERZ1034723.1123-NODE-1123-length-12158-cov-9.511774_pt1 | contig 12158 bp, 14 predicted proteins | sample MGYA00520637_ERZ1034723 | MGnify/ENA primary metagenome ERZ1034723 (study PRJEB33766, sample SAMN09781719) | gut metagenome | biome: gut microbiome | host: Homo sapiens | place: Madagascar | study: EMG produced TPA metagenomics assembly of the PRJNA485056 data... | reverse complement strand
AGCAGACAAAAGCCGCCTTTCGTGCCTTGCAGCACAAAAAGCGGCTTTTTATCGTTTTATTTCAGGAGCAAAGAGCCTTGCGGAAGCTTATTCCGGCAGATCCTCTTCGTTCTCGAGAGAGTGCCAGACGTTCTGGACTGCTGTGCACTGAAGCCATACGAGCCACTTTTGATTGTATGATTACATTATACTACATTTTGAAATTTATCGCAAGTACGATGTTATTTTATAAGTGCACTTTCAATTTCTGCTTAATTTCTCTCAGCTATTTGGGTCTTTTCATGTAACCGTCTATCCCTTCTTTTCAGGTCAAAAAGGCTTCGTCCCCTGCTATTTCTCTGCCGGGTGTCACTGTTCCAGTCAAAGATGCACTTTCATCTGCATCTTTATTTCTTACCGATAAAACCGCCCTTTTAAATAAGTATCATTTCTTCATCGTTCCCTGCTATTTTGGGCTGTTCTACAAGTTTTTCTTTGTTTATCGGGTCAGCAAGGCTGTTGTAGGGCTTCTACTGGCGACTTAAAAAGTAAATTTCAATTCTTTTTCGCACACTATCTAAAATATTATTGCTAAATCTCATCAAATTGTCACCTTTGGCTTGACACTTACATGAAATGGTGATAGCTTTGTGATAGTTATTTGCCCTATTCTACACACGATTACAAAAATTGGAGGAATTATCGTGAAAAAGAAAATTCTCGCTCTCCTATTGACGGTCGCCTTGTGCCTGTCGCTATCCATTCCGTGTTTCGCAGCATCAAAACCAGCCGCGGAAATCACTCATACATGGTTCAGAACAAATTCAGTCGGTGGCGTTACGGTTGAAATTTATTACTGCAATAACTCCAATAAGACAATCAAATACATTACTTGGTATATGACGCCGTATAACGCTGTTGGCGATGCTGTAAGATGCTCTGTTCGTGGCTATTCTCAGGTTTCCGGTAAAACAACCGGACCTATTGAGCCATTCAACCTTCAGATTGATAAAAGTCTGGAGCTTGGAAGTAAATATAGAGGAGATCCTGATAGTCCTTTTGAAACCATGTACCGTTCTACCTATTACAAAATAAACAACGGTGCAAATGATTACAATTATCTTTATGCTGATAAAAACGACAACTTCTTTGTTAAAACTGATTCCAAATATGTCTACTTAACGGATGACGAAATTGCAAATAGTGCATACGATGACCGTGAAGCACTTTTCGACTGTGCATGGTATAATGGAACTATTCGTAGCTTTAGAGTTAACAAGGCTGTCGTTGAATTTATGGATGGTTCTAAGCAAACTATTTCCGAAAAACAGCTATACGGAGAAAAATATAATCATGTCCTTCAGGGAACTCCATTCCTTGACACTGTAAATCAGTATGCTGCTGTCTACAATTACAAAGATTATATGAACTACAATCCTGATTTGGCTGCTATTTTCAGTGACAACCAGAAAGCACTCTTCGAGCATTTCATCAACAATGGCATGAAGGAAGGCCGTCAGGCAAGCAGTGAATTTAACCTTGCTGCATACAAGGCAAATAATCCTGATCTTGTAGCTATCTTTGGTGACGACAACGCAAAATACTACGAGCACTACATTTCCAGTGGCAAGGCTGAAGGTCGCAAAGCTATCTAATTCATAACTAAAGTGCCCTTGCTCCATTTACGGAGTGAGGGCATTTACTTTGTGTTCACACTATGGTATTTATTTAACATTGTTCGAGCGTGAAAAGTTCTGGTGTATTTGTGGTGGAGATGTAGTATCTCCCTTTTTTCCATTACTGGAACGCAGCTCATTTTGAGCTAGATTCCACATCTTTCTTCGGATTTTCCCGAAAAACACCCCAGATTCCACATCTTTAAGGGGGAATCCACTCAAAACCGACCATAAACGACACCAAAACAGGGCTAAAATACCACTTCGGTAATCTATTCGGTGCTGCAATCGGTGGGGTTGTTTTTGCCATTTTGGGCATAAACCGATTTCCGCTTCTGGAAAAATCCGAAAGGTCACGGTGGTACACTTCTGTTCCATGCCGCCGGGGATACCATTTGAAGCCCCCTTACAAGGGTGTCGATTTGTGACACATCCTTACGACAGCACAATATAAATCATTGCCCAAACCACCAATGCAAGCCCCAGCATTCCAAGCGAGAACAGCAAATTGATAACTACATTGTCCTGATCTGTGCTGTTCTGTGGCTCTGCACAATTATTTTCTGCCGTGTCCACTCGTGTCGATGGGCTGGAATGCACTGTACTGTGATAGCTGCCACGACTGCCAGAGCTGGGGAAAGTGCTGTCAAACGTCTGCTTATAATTGGCGTAACCCTCTGCGCCGCTGCCAAAATAACCGTAATCTGCCATGTGCTGCACATCCTTTCTGTGCCCACTTGTGGGCTTCTGAGATGATTATAGCACGACAAAGGTACGATAAAAAGGAATGCTAGTTCACGTTCTTTGAATTTCTGAGCAACCTGTGTCAATTTGACATTAGTTGAACTACCGTCAATCTGACGACAGTTGATGATGTGCTGCATCAACCTCGTTCCTCAATCTGAGGGCTGCTGTACCTGTCGCAACTTGAAACGAATTTGATTTATGAACGTTCACTTTTAATTCTGGACACCGCCGAACTGCACTCTTGACAATAATTAAGAACTGTGTTGCAAACAAGCATCACCTATCAATATCATGGTCTGCTTCTGAAGAAAAAACCGGTTAAACAAAAACCGTTGCCATTGCTGGTAACGGTCTGAAAAAATATTTTTGCTTGTCTGGTTCTATGCTGGACGAGCTTTTTTTAAATATCAATCGTCAGTGACAAGAGATACCTTTTTAGGTTCCGGTATTTGCTGAGGCTCATTCCCACGATTTAGCCAATTTTTATAATTTAATGCGGCAAGAAGTCCATTATAATAACAGTCGTCAAAATCTTCATTTTCAAATGTATCTGGAAATTTTCTAGCATAAGTGTTGTACAGTTCTTGTGTTGTACATTTTTCTTTTTCAAGAAAATCAAAAAGGTCGCTGTAGGATTTCAATTCTCCAGAGTGGTTTGCTTCAAATGATAATATTCGTCCGGTCATTAACGCCCTACGTTCTGAAAATTTTGGATTTTTATCGTTTCCGATAATCCCAAGCTTGTGAATGTTTTCTGGATCACTAATATATCCACTCGTCCATGTGTTTCGCAGATAGCCCTTGTATTCAAAACCACGATCAAGAGCAGCTAGACGGCATACGTCTCGAATCGCAGCTTCTCTCGGCCAAGAGAGCTTAGAAAGTTGGTATTTCCATTGAATATCTCTCAGTTTCTGCCACTCAATCACAGGCTTTTTCTCATCCTCGAAACACAAACCATTCTGCACTGCATACTTCAGAGCATCACACCGCTTGCTCTCTTCCGATGTGCAGGTTCCCCATTCGTTATCCAAACGCCGCAGTGCCCTATCAAACGGTGCTTGCTTTGCTGCATCAATGCCAAATGCCGCTCCAAGCAAACCCAAACCAAGTAACAGTCCCATAATTTAAACCTCCTGACGATGTTTTTATTATAGACCGCATTATAACACAGTCATTGTCCAATAAACCTCATTTCCAAGCGCATGAAAATACCAGTCCACCTATCAATTCGAAGATAACCATTGACGCTACCAGCGGAACCGCCCCTACCTCTGTACCAGATGGTACACACCTGTTCGGAGGGATTTTGGAGACAAGGATGATATATCGCAATGTACTAGCCCGACTATCCGGGTCGATCACCGCCGGAAAAATGAAAATAGCCCCCTGTTTACTGTTCGGTCTGCTCCTGTTCCATCCGGGCTTGAACGGCTTTCAAAATATATTCTGACAGGCTTTCCCCCGCCTGTTTTGCCGCTGCTCGAATTTGGGAGTCAACTTCTTTCGGCGGTCTAATTGTGATACTGCCCATCTTTTTGTTATGGGCAACACTTGCCCTTATTTGTGCATCACTCGACATTTTGAAACACTCCCTTTCGCCTTATAAGGTAATTATATAATATGCTCTGTTCACCTGTCAATCCGCAAATCAGTCGACTTATACAATTCGCACAATAAGTCGACTGGTATTCTTGTGCAGTATTCCGTCTTGTTTTGTTATATAAGTCGACTTATAATATAACCAGTGACCAACACACCACCACACAAATCGAAAAGGAGATTTCATCATGAGTATTGACAACATTTTGATTCTTGTCGAACAGTACAAAGAGGCTGCACAGCTGATTGAAGCAGCGCAAGCCGAACAGGAAGCCTTAAAGTCCAAAATTCGAGATGCACTGACCGAGCGCAATGTGAACTATCTGGAAGTCGGATGCCACAAAATCCGTCTGTCCGACTTTTCCAGCACACGGCTGGACAGCAAAGCTATCAAGACAGTTGCCCCAGAACTTTACGAGCAGTACAGCAAAACCGTTACCGGCCAGCGACTTACCGTAAATTAAAAAGAAAAGCCCTCATGAATGCAACCGACCAAAGCAACATTCAAGAGAGCCTGTAGAATCCGCCGGGAAGCGGAGTACATTTATATTATAATCCCGCTTCCCTCTTTTTTCAAGTAGAGAGGAAACCACCAAATGAAGCAGACTATTAAAACTTCTCGTGCCGCCGGTCAACTGGAAAAGATGTTCCGTGAACTCAACAAGCACTACTTTAACGGCATCTTGCCGGAGCCTGTCATAAGTCTGAAGAAGACCCCTTCTGCATACGGACACATTACCTGTAGCAAAGTCTGGCAAGCCGGGCAAGAGAGCAAATACGAAATCAACATTTCATCCGCAACTTTAGGCAGACCTATAGAAGAAACCGCATCCACCCTGCTCTATGAAATGGTACACGAGTATTGCTTAGAAAGCGGCATTAAAGATACTTCCACAAACGGAGTTTACCACAACAAGAACTTCAAAACACAGGCAGAGGCGCACGGCCTTATTGTAGACCACCATCCAAAATATGGCTGGACGATTACCAGCCCTTCCGAAGAACTGCTCGACTTCATCATTTTTATGGGCTGGGAAGACATTCAAATGTGTGAGCGACTTGCATGGGCAGACATGGTAGGCACCGGAAACGGCAGCAAAGCACCCGGAAGCAGCGAGACAGGAGCACCACGGCCACCCAAAGCAAAGAGCAGCACTCGCAAATGGATTTGCCCAAAATGTGGGACAAGAATCCGAAGCACCAAAGAAGTGCGTGTGATTTGTGCAGCCTGCATGGAGTTGTTTGTGAAAGCTGAATAGGTCCGGCCTGACAGAGATTGATTGGCACGAGTGAGAGTAGTGCTTTCTTATTTATATAAGAAGAGAGGATTTATATGCTTGCCAGTTTTCCTATACGACTAAGCACCTTGCGCATCTCCGCCGGGATGTCACAGAGAGAACTTGCCTATTGTATCAACACAAACCGATGGACAATCACAAGTTGGGAGAACGGCCAATCCTCTCCTACTTGCGAGAAGCTGGCCGTGCTTGCTACTTACTTTAATGTATCAGCGGATTATTTATTGGGGCTATCAAGTGAAAGAAATCATATCTTTTAGCACAATTTATTTATCCACTTGAAGGCATTTTCTGTTATGCTATACTAATATCACAATCTTATATACACACAGAAGGGTGGTTTCCCATGAAAAACGCAAAGAAAGAAAAGCATCATTGGGTTCCTCTTGAACAGCGATATGCTCCATTATTCCGCGATGGCCAAAGTGTACTTTACCGCAATGGTGACCATCCAAGTCGCTTTGATGGTCATTTTATTCCTGCCAATGCGTTCTTTGGTCAACTTTCCGATGGAAGACGTTTCATTGTCGTTGTCGAAGGCAGCAAGGTTGGAATGGTCTCTCACACTGGACTTAGTATGTGGGATAGTACATTCTACCAATCAATCCTTGATTTTTTGAAAAAAGCGGGCATCAAATTCACTCAATTCGGCGCAATCTCTAATATCCACCACGCTGATTTCACACCCGCCATTCATAATTCGCAAGACCTTATTCTTTCAAATCTATACTCGGCTCATACAGTTTTCCACCCTTTCACTGACTATATTCTCTTTATCGCAGATCAACAAGATCCTCTTACTGAGTGCACAAAAAAGTCGTTCAAGAATTTTCAAGTGTCCGCCAGCTCAATGAAAATACTGAAAGATATTTCTCTTTCTTTGTTTCATTTAGAGCGAGAATATATGGACTCTTATTTTCTTGAAAACAAGAATACTGAACGTCGTCTAAAAGCTCTTAATCGCTGGTATGCCTTTCTCGGTTATAAAATACGTTTTGATACAGAACCCTTTCAAGTTCCAATCTTCAATGCAACTCTAAATGACCTGTATCTAGTAGACACAGCTTATCTTAAATCCGCACAATATCCTTTGTCTTCAAATCCAAGGCCCGAAAAAATATTCTATTGTGAGCTTTTACTTGAGACTGCACATCAGTTAAAGAGAGAGCCTCTTGTTGGGAGAGATTTTTCTCTTCATCAGACCGCAGTCAAGTTTTATTCTGAAAAAAAGAATCCTAAACCTGTTCGCATGATTAAACAAGATTCGCCTAAAGACACATCACCTGAAGCTGCACCAAGCGATAAAACATACCGTACTCTCATTTCAAAAACAAAAGAGCTTTCTGCTGTACCCTCAGAGTTTCAGTATGAAAAGCATACACTTTATGTGTACCAAGGCACTATAAAATGCACCCGCAACCATCATAGAACAGTATGCGTCACAGCCAATATCCCAACCGCCTCCAATATCATTGCCGTCCTAAATGTAAATTTATGCCTAGAGTGCCACCGCTTCTTTATTAGCTACGATGAATATGCCAGATACCTTGAACGCTACAAATCGCTCTTAACCCGCATTGTTCTCGTAAATGGAAACGGTTCAGAATTATTTTCTGGCAACTTTGCAGAGGCATCGCCTCTAAAGCTGTGTGGTTATTCTGTGTCTCAAAGCAAAGGCTTTTCACAGCAGGAGCGAGAGAACCTTCTTGCCGAAGTGATTCACAACGGTATCATGTCCAAGCCCGATGTCATTCAATATCTAAATTGGTTCATAAAGATGAATGGTCATAAGACCGGGAACTCGATTGCAAAAAAAAATGGGAGAGTGACCTTGCATTTGTTCGCTCCCTTGATATTAAAAAGCAGACCACCTATACCATTTCAAATGTTGTTCCCTATAAGCAGCGGCGCTCCAAAAAGTAACACGCAGCAAATTTGCGTAAGGCTAGAGTGTATTCTATTCTTACGTCGCATTCCCTCACGAAATCCATAAAAATAGACTTGCTTTTCGCCTTTATTTACGGAACGTTAAGCAAGTCTTTATTTTCAAATTTACATTGAGAGAGGATTTTTCAAAATGGCACATATTGCTTATGTCCGTGTTTCTACTGAAGAGCAAAACGAAGCTCGTCAAATCGAAGCACTAGAAAAACGCGGCATTGATAAATGGTTCACCGAAAAAATCAGTGCCAAAGATATGAACCGACCCCAGTTGAATGCCATGCTCGATTACGTCCGTGAAGGCGACACCGTTTACATCCATGATTTTAGCCGACTTGCCAGAAGCACCAAAGACCTTTTGGAAATCGTAGAATTTTTGCAGAAAAAGCAAGTCCATCTGGTCAGCAACAAAGAAAACCTTGATACCAGTACACCAACCGGAAAGCTCATGCTTACAATGATTGCAGCCATTAACGAGTTTGAACGTCAAAACCTTCTTGACCGCCAACGGGAAGGCGTTGCTATCGCCAAGCGCGAGGGAAAATACAAAGGGCGGCAGGTAAAGCAAATTGATGATGCCACGTTCTCTGCGCAATATGCCAGATACACCCGGCGGGAGATCAACAAACGCCAGCTTGCGGAAGCTCTGAGCATTAGCCGTCCCACATTAGACAAAGTGCTAAAAGACAAGGGGCTTTAATGTGTGACTTATACCCGCTTATATTATATACAACTTTTCATTGTTCAGCTTTCGGGCATATTCCAACGTGCACTTTCGATAATTTTGGACTTTAAGTATTATACACCATTTTCGATAATTCGTCAATTATGAGTTCTTCCAAATTTTACTCGCATTCGCGTTAGCACTCTCTACGTTAGAGCGCTTGATATTATTTACAACCTATAGTATACTATTGTTACGATTAATCGAACCGCAACCAGTGACCACCGGGATGGTGAGAGATTCCCCTCTTACATTATATAAAGGAAGGAGCCAATTTATGGCGAATAATTTTGAAAACGATTCTTTCTCCGAAGAAGATCGCAGTGCGATGGAGTTCGTACTGGGACAATGCATTAAAAACGCCACCAATGAACAGCTACAGGATATTTTGACCGCCTCTTTAGAAATCGCCTCCATCCCAAAGGCCGAAGATGTTGACAAAGGTCACATTCAGGAACTGGCAAGTCTCTGCACAAAAGCCGCTGATGCTCTATATTTCCCGGATGATCCTGAAATGCTCGACCTTTACCAGTTTTTCGTGTGGAGCTACAATGAAGCTCTTGCCACCGCCTATCAAACAGGCGACTTGACCAACTTGGAGGCGTGCACAAACACTGCTACCACTATTCTATGTGCGGCCATGAATCCAGAATTTTGTAAGATTATTGACAATAAGGATGGTGATTAAATGCTCAACCCTGAAATCAAGAAAATTTATGACCTTACTGCGCATCAAAACCGCACTTTGCTCTCACCAGACCAATTTGCAAAGTTGTTCGATGGAAAGCAAATCGTCATCGAGTGTATCATTACAAACGATAACGACGATTTAACCGTCCATTGGCAAATGCCACCTTCAAAGGCCAATGTTCAGTACAACCGTGAAAAGAAGCTTGTTTCTATCAATGGTATCAACATCTGTGCTTGGCTCGAAGCATCCGCTGTTGTCGATGACGAGGGAAGATATATGCACAAGGATGCTTGCGGTATTCGGGTAACGGGTGAAGAACGGCTTTCCGGCAGTGAAATTGCTTATTACCGCTTTTTCCTTGAAGTCGAACAAGGGAAGCGGCTATATGATTACCGTTTAGCCACTGGCGCAGTCCATCATTTCGATGGCCGTTATGTTGTTGCTCCTAGCGGCTACATTTTTACTTGTTGTGCACACTTACAATCTGGTCGCAGTTTCCTGCGTTCAAAATTCCTGTGGACACCTCTTATCGCTCGCAAACAAGGCCGCGATTATCTATATGTCCAACTCACAGCATCCCATCAAAAGAAAGCTCATCCGTACCGACTTCACAAAATTATTGCCAGTGTCTTTTTGCCCAACGAGAAAAATCTCTCAGAAGTGAACCACATGGATTTGGATGTCACCAATAATTCTGTAGAAAATCTGGAATGGTGTGGTCGCCGCTATAACCTCAAGTACAGTACCGTTTTTCACTCCATTCACGAAGCACTTCCCGAAATCAACTGTCACGAATGGGTTCTTGTTTGTCGAGACATCACCAATAAAATTCTAAATGGCGGGAGCAAAAAACATTTGATTTCTGTTGCTATTGCGAAACTCGCAGCAACACCTTGCCAAGCTTAACAATACTTTACTTGTATGGGAGCTACTACGATTGACCTCCTGAATGGTCACAATTGAATATTGGAAGAGAAAGCCTGACCTTGATAACTCCCGGTCGGGCTTTTACTTTGGTTCAACTATCACTGCTTATCATCCGATAGTCCGCCTAATGTACACTTTCGATTTTCAGTAACAGTTTCTTTTCCAAATCACCTTGCGTACTCAATTTCTCCCAGCAAAACCTTTGGTTGCTTTTCAAGCCCCAACTCACGGATGTAAGCAAGATCAGTTGACCATTTGGAAACACTGTCTACCATTTCAGGTCGTCCCTGATTCATTCTTATGAACATTTCCAGATATTTGATGATTTCCGGCTTCTTGACGTATTCATTTTCCACCAGAATCTTTAGCAGATTTTGCCGTTCTTCATCTGATAAATTATCCTCTTTTCCTACGTTATACCCGTAGAGCCTGAGTATCGAGTATTCTGCCATCGGGAATTTTGCATATCCAGTCGAATGACGTTCCACTTTCAGCCCGCATACAATTCCGTAGAGTTCCCGGTAATGGAAAAATTCAGATTCCGAAATAAAATATTTGTGGCAATCACAGCAGCAGTTTACATTGATGTCTACTGTGCCTCCCCGGCGGTCATAAACTGTTGCCGTAACAGAATCAATATCGTGATGCTCACGGAAACATTTCGTCTCGCCTTTATAAATATACAAAACATCCCCGCTCAAATCGAAATCGTAGTTTTCGTATACGCTCTTGAGAAGATTCGTCGATGTCCATATTAAGAACTCCTTACAGCTATAAAGTCCGACAAGTCACTTTTTTGTAGTATATCACATAGCACCGTGGCCGTAAAGGAAATTCACTTTGGCATTTGCTATAGTGAAAAAATCCGCCGGGAGGACGGACTTCAAAAGTCTCATTCTTCCGGCGGAGCTTTATATATCAATATCCCTGAACTATTCAAAACTTTAATAGCTATGTATGTTTCTTATGTGACCGACAAACACATTCATCGTTGTCGCCGTGATTCAAATCGAACCAGACAATATTAAAAATTCCATCCTCTATATATCCATAGATTCTATGAGTTCCCTGTAGTCTCAAAGAAAGAATTCCATCAGGCTCAATGTACAACTGCCCCGCTCGCTTAATCGCCTCGGCACTCAAATTTCCAACTTCCAATGAATGGTTTTGTTTTTTCGCGTCCAAAAAAATATCCTTCCAAACACTTTTCTCCCAGTCTTGCATACGAGGAAACACTTCGCTCCAAAAGCAGTCATGCAGTTCTTTTGAATTAACGCTCCATTTTACAGGATCACAGCTGGAAAAGTTCCACGCGGGATGAAGGTTATAATATTTATCCGGATTTTTTCTTTGACGAACTTCCTTTTCCTTAGGTTGATAAGCTTGTTTAATCTCTTTGTTTTTTCTTTTAGAGGCCGCCATAGTACATTGCCATGCTTTCTTTTGTAATCACTTGATCGCATCCTTGCCCTCTAGGAATTCCAACCCGCGCTCTTTTCCAAGGATCTTCCATGTGAGTAAGTTCACTTAACCATTGAGCATCATGTGTACTATAGTGAGCTAGAACTCTGTCAATAGAATCTTTTTGATTCTCTGTTAATTCACTTGCATCTCCCGGCTCATCATCTGCCTGCACAGAAAACCTTCCTTGTGTATTATAAAATAATTCTGGACACACTGGCCCATTCGCCCATGCCTGAAAGTCCTGTTCAAACAGCGGCTCATCATCCCATACCAACGACCATGCCTGAGCATAATAACAAAGCTTTTGAAGCTTCATGGTAGACATTTTCCCACATCTCTGCAAAATATACTTAGCAACATCAAATACGCTTGCCATATTCACTTTCTCCCTTCTACTCGTATTATATACTTTTTTACTTATAATAGCAACAATAGCCTTTATCTTCTTCCTATAAAGACTTTACCTTGTTCTTGTTAATAGAACCACGGTGCACTTTCCTGCACTTGGCTTTCATCTTGGTATAAGCGTACTACCTGATAATATGCTGGTTCAGGATAACACTCTTTTCCTTCCAGCCTTGGACACCTCTGCTCTTGCCATTCTGTTTCTCGAATCATCTTGTCAACAAGCAGCTTTGTCTTATCACCATCCAATACGATCTTTCCAAAATAGAACTCTTTTTTCATCTTCGCCAAAGCCGAAATATCTCCCCAATATACCTGTTCTCCATCAATTATCTGCGTATTATTTGTCCGATAACTCTCTCGGTAATCACGAAGCCGTGTTGCTGTCAACTGCTCCTTTTCCATCGTTTTCATATTGATCAAGCCTTCACAGATCTTACTGTTCAACTCCGTAAAAAGCTCATCGCTGTAAGTTTCAGGCTTTCCCAGTCTGCACATTGCGTGCTCTAGCGCTCCCGGTTCTACTGTTATATCGTATACCTCTTCAATATATCTGCAATCCTCTCCAAATTTATCCTTCAGCTTTTTTCGAAGCGTTCCATAAAAATCTGCCGCTTTGCCAGACGTAAAGATTGCCTGCAAAGTCGCCATGAACTGCACCCCATTTGTTAGACAGTATGGTATACTGTTTAGGAAATGGGGTG
>ERZ1034723.1121-NODE-1121-length-12167-cov-4.210948_pt1 | contig 12167 bp, 16 predicted proteins | sample MGYA00520637_ERZ1034723 | MGnify/ENA primary metagenome ERZ1034723 (study PRJEB33766, sample SAMN09781719) | gut metagenome | biome: gut microbiome | host: Homo sapiens | place: Madagascar | study: EMG produced TPA metagenomics assembly of the PRJNA485056 data... | reverse complement strand
GCCTAAAGCGGGCTGTCACGACAAAGCCGTGACTGGGTGATTCTTTTCCCGCACTCCTTGTACCCCTCCGTAGGGGCGACCCTTGCGGTCGCCCGCCCATTGCACCTCTTGTTTCGCTTCCGTAGGTGCGGGGTTCTGCCCCGCCGCAATTTTCTCGCCGCACCCCATTGCAAATCCCCGGCAAAGGGTGTATACTGTCCCCATCAACATCAGGCAGAGTAGGAAAATGTGTGTCCAGTGCCGCCGGGACGGGGAGTTGTCCGGCGGACGAAATGGCGGTTCGCCGTCTGCAGTGCATTTTCCGCATCCCGCTGCCGCATAGTGCCCTGCCCGGCGGCCCCCGTGCCGCCTTGCTCCTCTGTGCGGCTGTTCCGGCAAAACTCCGGACTGCCGATGAATACAGAGGAGGTATTTTTATGCCCATTTTTAAGTCCCCATTTTCCGCCGCCTACTGGCGCACCGCCGCCCAGGAGATGAAAAACTACCGCTCCCTGGTTTTTTCCGCCCTGATGATCGCCGCCTGTATCGTCCTCAGCCACTGCACCATCCGGGTAGGGGAGGGCCTCTCCGTCAGCGTCACCTTCCTGGCCCGAGCCCTTTGCTCCCTGGTCTGCGGCCCGGTGATGGTGATTCTCTTCGGCGCAGCAGAGGACACCCTCAGCTTCTTCCTCTCCTCCGGCGGCTATCCCTACTTCCCCGGCTATATGCTCACCACCATCTCCGGCTGCCTGATCTACGCCCTGTTTTTCTATCGCGCCCGCATCACCTGGCGGCGTATCATCCTGGCCAAGCTTATCACCAATGTCCAAAATGTCCTTCTGGGCTCCCTCTGGAGCGCCATCCTTTACAGCAAGGGCTACCTGTACTACATGACCACCAGCGCCGTGAAAAACGCCCTGTACCTGCCCCTGCAGATTCTCCTTCTGGGCTTTCTTTTCCAGGCCATCCTCCCGGCCCTGCAAAAGCAGGGGAAGCTCCCCCCTCAGCTCCCGGAGGGCCGCATCCCCTGGTAAAAAGAGAATTCTCCCCAGGCCGCCCCACCGGGCGGCCTTAAAATATATTCGGCAAAATTTTCCGTGGGTTTTTCCGTCTCATCGTGTATAATGGAGTAGAAACCAACACCGAGAGGAGGCGAGGGCTTGGAGCAGGATATGATCCGACGGCTGCGAGATCGGGATGAAGCGGGCATGGCCGACCTGCTGCTGCACTTTGGGCCGCTGATGCGGTACATCATTGCGCCCATTTTGCCCAATCCCCAGGATCGGGAGGACTGCCTGTCCGAGGTGACGCTGCGCATCTGGGAGAAAATCGACCAATTCGACCCTCGGCGCGGCAGCTGGAACGCCTGGCTGACGGCCATCACCCGCAACACGGCTCTCAACCACCGCCGGGCCACCCAAGCCCATTGCGGTGCAGAGGTTCTTCCCCAAGACACCCCGGCCTCGTCCCTCACCCCGGAAGAGGCGCTGCTGCAAAAAGAACGGCAGGAGGCCGTGCAAGCCGCTTTAGAGCGTCTGCACGCCCGGGATCGGGTGCTGTTTTACCGAAAATACTACTACCTGCAGCCCACGGCGCAAATTGCCGCCGAGCTGGGCATGACAGAGCGGGCTGTGGAGGGCCGGCTGTACCGGCTGAAAAAGCAGCTGCGCAAGATGCTGGGAGGTGAGAACCATGGTTGACCCGAGAGGAAATTCCCCCAAAGAGATCGACCTGGAGACGCTGTTTGCCGAGAGCTTCTCCGCCCTGCCGCCGGACGAGGTGGTGGAAAAAGTGAATCCCTTCCGCCGGGCCGTGAACCGGGTACTCATCGGCATGGCCCTGTGTACCCTGACGCTGAACTTTTGGGGGCTGAACTACATTCTGCCCACCGTGGGCATGGTGCTGAGTCTGCTGGGCTTCCGGGCCCTGCGGCGGGAAAACGGCTGTTTCACCGCCTGCTTCGTGCTGACGCTCCTGCGCTGCGTCCAGTTCTTCCCCACCATCGTTCTGAACGCCTTCCCCTGCCGGGACGATTTCATTCCCCAGCGCGTCACCACCTCCCTGGCTCAGGTCTTCTTTGCGGCGCAGCTGCTGGGCCTATTCTTCCTGTGGCTGGGGCTGCGGGCGGTGCAGCGGAAGGCGAACCTGCCGCCCAAGGCGGGCGGGGTCCTGGCGCTGCTGGTGTGGTACGCGGTCATGTATGTACTGGCGCTGATCGAGTACCCCGGGCTCTACTTGCCGCTGCTTTTGATGGTCATTTTCATTGTCATCCTGTGCCGCATCCGCAAAACCGCCAAAGCCCTGGGCGAGGCAGGGTATACTATGCACCCGGCGCCGGTGAGGGTGCCGGACCTATGGCTTGCGATCCTGCTGGCGGCAGCGCTGGTGCTGGGCTGCGCCGCCGGGTATCTCTTCGGCGCCCAGCACCCCATGGACTGGCAGCCACTGGAGGAGGCTGAGACGGCGAAAACGGCGGAAATCAAGGCTAATCTTTTAGCCCTGGGCTTCCCGGAGAGCATTCTCAGCGACCTGGCCGAGGAGGATCTGGCCGCCTGCGCCGGAGCCCTGCGGGTGGATGTGGAGAGCGAGGTTTACCGCCCCACCCGGTTAAACGAGAAGGCCTCCCCCGACAAGCGTCTGCGCATCACCAGCATTACCGTGCAGATACCCGGCGAGAAGGATACTTGGATCATCCTCCACCATTTCCTTTGGGAGAAGGGCCCCCTATTCTTTGGCACGGATGCCCTGCAAGTCTGGCCCCCGTACCAACCCAAATACGCCTACTGGGCCAAGGGCGGCGATATTACCGGACGGCTGCTCTACGACCGGGACGGCCAGACCTACACCGCCCCCTACTACTTCCTGGGGGAGGCCATTGGCACGGACACGGTATTCCTGTCTCTGGGCACAACGAAGACGGATATTTACGCCGGGTTCTCCCTGCCCCGGGAGGGGGAAAATCGTCGCGGGTATCTGACCTACACCATGTTTGATACAGGCGGGGCCCTCGACATCATCAGCTACTTCAACTATACCCACCAGCACACCTGGTTCCAGTACCCCGCCACCACGGCCCTGCAAGCGCAGATGAACGCCCGCGCCTCCAACTTCCTGGGCCCCTTTGCAAGGGTCGGGACCCAGTTTTGGTTTACCCCCTCGTCGGAGCATTTACAGTGGCCGGATTGAGAAAATGCACGCAAAAAGCCAAGCCCCCGGGCTTGGCTTTTTTCTTGGCGGGAACACAGCCCTTGCATTTTATACCGAAACGGGTATAATAAAAGTAAGAAAACCTTCGGGAGGGATGTGCATGGTCTACACAATGGACGACTTGCGGCGGATCATTGCGCCCATCGCCGCGCAATATGGGCTGCGGGCCGTGTATGTCTTCGGCTCCTACGCCCGGGGCGAGGCGGACGCCGACAGCGACATTGACCTGCTGGTGGACCTGACGGGCACGAACATTCGGTCGCTGCTGGCCCTGGGCAGCGTCTACTGCGACCTGGAATCGGCGCTGGGCAAGAGCATCGACCTCCTCCCGGTCAGCTCCCTGGAGCAGGGCAGTCAAAGCGCGTCCGATGCCCTGTTTCGAGACGCGGTGCAGAAAGAGAGGGTGCGAATTTATGATGCAGCAAGCTGACAGGCAGAGACTAACGCATATTTACGAATACTGCGTGTCCATCGAAAACGCCATTGGACGGTTTGGCAATGGTTTTGAAGCCTTTGACAGCGACGAAGATTTTCAGCACGCCCTGTCCTTCTGCCTTTTGCAGATCGGCGAGCTGGGCGGCGGCCTGTCCGAGGAGTACCGCCGGGAGACGGCCAGCCGGGTGCAGTGGGGACCCATGAAAGCCATGCGGAACATGGTCGCCCACGGCTACGGGAAGATGGACCGCCAGATCATTTGGGAGACGGCAACCACGGATATTCCCGCCTTGAAAGCATTTTGCATGGAGCAGTTGGGCCTTTAAGGCCCTCCGCCCTTGACATCCGCCCGGTTTTATCCTACAATACAGCCAAGCTCCTGACGCCAAAAGTCTTTTCTTGCGGCGGAAGATGCGCCATAGAGAGAATCGCCCACCCCACGGTGGGTCTTTTGGCCGCGTCGAAGAAGCGATGCGGCTTTTTTGCCGCGAAAAATCCATCCGGGAGGTAATCACATGGAAACCAGAGTCGCCCTTATCGGTATCATCGTAACGCAGGAGTCGTCGGTAGCGGCCCTGAACGAGCTGCTGCACCAGTACGGCCACTACATCATCGGCCGCATGGGGCTTCCCTACCGGGAAAAGGGCGTGAACATCATCTCCGTGGTGCTGGACGCGCCCCAGGACGCCATCTCCGCCCTCAGCGGTAAAATCGGCCGCCTGGAGGGGGTCAGCGCCAAGACCCAGTATTCCCATGTCATCACCCCCGGAGAAAACTAAGGCAAAAGAAAGGAATCCCACTATGAAAAAGATCACTTCCCTGCTCCTGGCCCTGCTGCTGGTAGTCCTGAGCCTGGCCGCCTGCACCGCGCAGCCCCGTCAGGAGGACTATCAGTCCGTGAATGTCCGCCTGGGCGGCCTGAAGGGCCCCACCTCCATGGGCATGGCCAAGCTGCTGGACGATGCCGAAAACGGCCTCACCGCCAACACCTATGCCTTTACCATGGCCGCCTCCGCCAGCGAGCTGACCCCCCAGCTCATCAAGGGGGAGCTGGACATTTTGGCCGTGCCCGCCAATGTGGGAGCCATTCTCTATAACCAGACCCAGGGCCAGGTGGAGCTTATTGCCGCCAGCACCTTGGGCGTGCTGTACATTGTGGAAAAGGGCGGCCAGACCGTGACGGATATGCAGTCCCTGGCCGGTAAGACCCTCTACGCCACCGGCAAGGGGGCCACTCCGGAATACGCTCTGACCTATTTGCTGGCCCAAAACGGGCTGACCCTGGGCCGGGATGTAACCGTGGAGTGGAAGAGCGAGCCCTCGGAGATCGTGGCCCTTATGGCCCAGGAGGAGCACGCCATCGCCATGCTGCCCCAGCCCTTCGTCACCGTGGCCCAGGGCAAGCTGGAGGGCCTGCAGGTGTCCCTGGACCTCTCCGCCCAGTGGGACAAGCTGGGCGTTGACAGCCGCCTGGTCACAGCGGGCCTGCTGGTGCGCAAGGCCTTTGCCGACGAGCATCCCCAGGCTGTGGCTAAGTTCCTGGAGGAGTACGCCGCCAGCACCGACTATGCCAACACCCACGCCGCCGAGACGGCTGCCTTGGTAGAGAAAATGGGCATCGTCAGCGCCGCCGTGGCGGAGAAGGCCCTGCCCGGGTGCAACCTGGTCTGCATCACTGGCAAGGAGATGAAAACCGCCGTAAACGGCTATCTCCAGACCCTGTATGACCTGAAGAGTGAGTCCGTAGGCGGTGCCATGCCCACGGATGGCTTCTACTGGCTGGGCGCATGAGTTGGGCCCGGCTGCAAAAGCTTTTCGCCGCCCTGCTGGCCCTGGCCGTGTGGCAGGGGGCGGCGCTGCTGGTCCACGCCCCCATCCTGCTGCCCTCCCCCCTGCAGGTGGCAGGACGGCTGCGTGCGCTGGTGGTCACGGCGGATTTTTGGGGCACCGTCGGCTTCAGTCTGCTGCGCATTGCCGGGGGCTTTCTCCTGGCGCTGGCGGCGGCCACGGTGCTGGCCTTCGGGGCGGGCCGGTTTTCCCTGCTGGAAATTCTGCTGCGGCCCTATGTGCTGGCCATTAAGTCCGTGCCGGTGGCATCGTTCATCATTTTGGCGCTGATATGGCTGCAGACCTCCCAGCTTTCACTGTTTATCTCCTTTCTCATGGTTTTTCCGGTGCTTTACACCAATGTGCTGGCGGGCATCCGCAGCGCAGACAGGCAGCTTTTGGAAATGGCCCGGGTGTTTCGGGTCCCCTGGAAGCGGCGAGTGCGGATGATCTACCTGCCGGCGGTGGAGCCGTTTTTGCTGGCAGGCTGCGCCACATCCCTGGGCATGAGCTGGAAGGCCGGGGTGGCGGCGGAGGTCATCGGCGTGGTAGGCGGCTCCCTGGGGGAGCGGCTGTATGACGCGAAGATCTACCTGATGACCGCAGACCTTCTGGCCTGGACGGTTGTCATTGTGGCCCTGAGTGCCGGGTTTGAAAAGCTGGTTTTGTGGCTGCTTCGGCGTATCCTTCGCCGGATAGGAGGTGTGCCGGCATGAAGATTCAGCATCTGTGCAAATCCTTTGACGGCAAGATGGTTTTGGATCATGTGTCTCTGACTCTGGAGAGCGGTGGGACGGCCTGCCTTATGGCCCCCTCGGGCCGGGGCAAGACCACCCTGCTGCGGTGCATCGCCGGGCTGGAGGCCCCCGACAGCGGGCAAATTACGGACCTGCCGGAGCGGATAGCCTATGTGTTTCAGGAGGACCGTCTGTGTGACGGATTTTCCGCTGTGGACAATATCCGCCTGGTCACGGGCAAGGCTCTGGGCGAGGGCGAAATTCGGCGGCATCTGGAGGAGCTGGGGCTGGCGGGGAGCCTGGACCAGCCGGTTCGGGAGCTTTCCGGCGGCATGCGGCGGCGGGTGGTTATTTCCCGGGCGGTGTGCTTCGGCGCCGGGCTTCTGCTGCTGGACGAGCCCTTTAAGGGGCTGGATGACGAGGCCCGGCAGCAAACGGCGGACTACATTCTCCGGCATCGAGGGGCCGCTGCGATTTTGTGCGTGACCCATGACCGAGAGGACGCCGCCGCCCTGGGCGGCGCGGACATCGTGACATTTTAAAAATATAGGGGCGGGATAAATCCCCCGCCCCTATATTTTTATTATCTCACTCCAGCGCCTCGCCCAGAGCTTCCAGGCGGTCTATGATTTCATCGACCAGATCCTCCAGGGCTTCATGCTCCTCGGCCCAGTCCACAAATTCCTCGCTGGTCTCATCCTCCGGCTCATCCTCGTCCATGGCCTCCAGCTCCTCACGGATGTCCGAGAGATAGGCCCGCAGCTCCTCCGGGTCCATGGTGTCCGGATCGCGATATAGGTCCATTTTATGTCCCCCTTTATGTCACCTTCTTGTCTCCGATTTTGCCACAAACTGCACCAAAGTGCAAGGGAGAATTTTCCTTTTTGCAGTAAAAAAGGGAGGCCAAAGCCTCCCTTTCAGTATTATTTTTTCAGGCGCTTGTCGCAGCGGATGGCCAGCTTCGTGCCGATGGTTTGCAGCACCTGCACCAGCAGCACCAGCAGGATCACCGCCACCAGCATCACCAGGTACTTATAGCGGTAATAGCCGTAGTCGATGGCGATCTTGCCCAGGCCGCCGCCGCCGATGATGCCGCTCATGGCCGAGTAGCCCAGAATGGTGGTCAGGGCGATGGTCACATTTTGCAGCAGGCTGGGGACGCTCTCGGGAATCATCACCCGGCAGATGATCTGCAGGGGGGTGGCGCCCATGCTCTGGGCGGCCTCGATGATATTGGGGTCCACCTCCCGGAGACTGCCCTCCACCAATCTGGCGATAAACGGGAAAGCCGCTACCACCAGAGGCACAATGGTGGCCGCTGTGCCCACGGCGGTGCCGATGATAAGCCGGGACAGTGGAAACACCATGATCATCAAAATCAGAAACGGCACAGACCGCAGCAGATTGATGAGCACATTCAGCACATGAAGAACGCCCTTAGGCAGGGGCAGCACGCCGCCCTTTTCTCCCACCACCAGCAGCACGCCCAAAGGCAGGCCGATAACAGTGGCCAGGAGGGTGGAGAGCAGGGTCACATAGAGCGTTTCCCAAATAGCAAAGGGTATCTGCGGCAGGACCGCCTGCAGATCCGCCAGGGACGCCGGGGAAAACAAATCACTGTACATGGTGCTCCACCTCCTCTACCTGAATATTGGGATAGGCCTTAATGAAGTCCACGGCCCGGTCAAAGTGAGCGCTGGGGATGCCCAGGAGCATACTGCCGTAGACCTCCCGGGACAGCTTTTGGGTGCTGGCGGAGATGACATTGCAGTAGATGCTCTCCTCCGCCGCCAGCCGGGCAACCAAGGGAATACCGGTGGTCTGGCTATCCCGGAAAATGAGGCGCACACGGCGCTCCGAGGCGGGATCGGACACCAGGGCGTCGGCCCCGCCGGGGAACACCAGCCGGCGACCGGCTGCGGACTTGGGGGCGGCAAACACCGCCGACACCAGGCCCTCCTCGGCCACCTCGCCGCCATCCAGGATGGCGACCTTATCGCAAATTTCCTTCACCACGCTCATCTGGTGGGTGATGATGACCACGGTGATGCCCAGCTCCCGGTTCAGCTCCCGGATCAGCTGGAGAATCTGGTGGGTGGTGTTGGGGTCCAGGGCGCTGGTGGCTTCATCGCACAGCAGCACCTTGGGATTGGTGGCAAGAGCCCGGGCGATGGCGATGCGCTGCTGCTGGCCGCCGGAGAGCTGGGCCGGGTAGGCATTGGCCTTATCCGGCAGGCCTACCAGGTCCAGAAGCTCCCGGGCGCGCTTTTCCGCATCGGCCTTCTTCATGCCGCTCAGCTCCATGGGGAAGCACACATTGCGCAGGCAGGTGCGCTGCATGAGGAGGTTGAAGTGCTGGAAGATCATGGTGATCTCCCGGCGGGCCCGGCGCAGGTCCTTGGCGGACATCTGCTCCAGCTCCTGGCCGTCCACCCAAATCTCCCCGGAGGTGGGCCGCTCCAGCAGGTTCATACACCGAACCAGGGTGCTTTTGCCGGCGCCGCTCATGCCGATGATGCCGTAAATTTCGCCCTTTTCTATCGTGAGGGAAACATCCTTCAGCGCTTCCACTTCTCCCCCACCGGAGTCAAATGTTTTGCATATATGCTTGAGCTCGATCATGTTTGTTTCCCTCGTTTCAAAATTACTTGGTCAGGGCGTCCAGAGAGGTCTGCTTGCCGCCGTAGAGGCCCATGGGCTCCACATGGATGGTGGCGATGGACACGATGTGGGTGCCCTGCTCCTTATTGAAGTCCTCCAGGTAGGGCAGGTGCTGGAAGTAGTTGGCGTCCACGGTGCCGTCGTCTACCACGGTGTTGGGCACAACATAGTCATTGTAGCTCTGGATATCCAGGGTGATGCCCTTAGCGGCCAGGATGGTCTTGGCAACCTCCAGGATCTCGGCGTGGGGGGTGGGGGAGGCAGCGATGGTGATGGTGGTGCCGTTCAGTGCAGCGTAGTCAAGGGAGGAGTCATAGCCGTCGGTGGGGTTGGTAACGGTGCTGACCACGGAGCCGGCATACTTCTCGGTGATGAAGTCAGCCACCTGCTTGCTCTCCAGAGCAGCCTTCAGAGCCAGGATCTTGGGCAGCTTCTCATTGCCTTCCTTGACGCAGAGGATGTTGCCGTAGGCGGAGGAAGAGCCCTCAATGGCCAGAGCATCCTTCAGGGGATTGAGGCCGGCGTTGATGGCGTAGTTGGAGTTGATAACGGCGTAGTCCACATCCTGCTTCACATTGGGCAGCTGGGCGGCCTCAGCCTCTACGATCTCCACATTGTGGGGATTTTCCACGATGTCGTTCTTGGTGGCGGTGATGCCGGCGCCGTCCTTCAGCTTGATGATACCCTGCTGCTCCAGCAGAAGGAGGGCACGGGCCTCGTTGGTGGTGTCGTTGGGAACGGCGATCTGAATGGTGGTCTTCTTGCCGCAGCCGGTGAGGGCCAGGGCCAGGGTCAGCACAAGGGCCAGGACCAGAGCGGTGAGCTTGGTAGTCTTTTTCATGGTTTTGTTCTCCTTTTTAATAATTTTAATAATGATGTCGGATTTTATGGGAAATGGGGCTATTGCCTCGGTTACACTTGCTTTTATCTTATCGTGCCCGGAGGACACATTCGGTGGCCCGTGGCGAAGAGACGGTAGAGCTTTTTCATGGGGTCATCCTCCTTTGCCAAAAATAATACAGCGGGAAGCCAAATGACTTCCCGCTGTGATAAGCGATACCCGCGGCCCTAATGACCGCTCAGGCGTTTTGGGAAAGCAGATGGCTGTTTTGCACGCAAGGAAACATGCACATGCACATGGGCATGCACATCTGCATCATCATCATGCTGCGGCCAAACTGCTTCATACTGCTTTCTCCTTTCGTCTGTTTTTTGTTGTTGGCATAGTACACCCGGAGGGCGCATCTGTCAACCGGGTTTTTCACATTTTGTCATTTTTTCTAAAAAAGAAAAATTTATCACCTCGTGCTTTGTGAATTGGACAAGGTTTTTTCGCATTTCAGGGGGCACACAGCCAAAAAAATAATGGCAATTCCCCGGAGAATATGGTATACTGTCTTTATCTGTGAAAGATCGAGGTAGGATCATGGATAGAAAATTTCCCCGCATTGTAATAGATCGAGACAAGCTGCGCAACAACTGCACCCAAATCGTCAGGCACTGTGAGGCCCGGGGCATAGCCGTGGCCGGTGTGATAAAGGGGGCGGGCGGACTGCCGGAGATTGCCCGGCTGTATCGCAGCTGCGGCGCAGCGCAGCTTGCCACCAGCCGCCTGGAGCAGATGGAGCTGTGGCGCCGGGAAGGTATCCCGGGGCCGTATATGCTGCTGCGGGTGCCGGGGCTTTCGGAGCTGCCGGAGGTGGCTCGGCTGGCGGACTACTCCCTGCAGAGCGATGCCACCACCCTGGATGCGCTGAACAGCGTCTGCGCCGAGCAGGGCGTCACCCATCGGGTGATCGTTATGGCTGATCTGGGGGATCTGCGGGAAGGCTTTTGGGATAAGACGGAGATGGTGGAGGTCTGCTGCCATGTGGAGCGGGGGCTTGACCACCTGCACCTTGCCGGTGTGGGGGTAAACCTGGGCTGCTACGGCGCGGTGAAGCCTACGCCGAAGAATATGGGGCAGCTGGTGGACATTGCCCGAGCCGTGGAAGCGCGGATCGGCCGACGGCTGGAGATCGTCTCCGGCGGCGCTACCAGCAGCTACACCCTGGTCCACTGGGGCACCATGCCCCAAGGCATCAACCATCTGCGCATCGGCGAGACGGCCTTACTGGCCAAGGATCTGCAGGTGGATTGGGGCATCAGCGACATGGATTACCTGCTCCGGGGCACCATGCGCCTGGAGGCAGAGATCATCGAGCTGCGGAAAAAGCCCACCCATCCTGTGGGAGAGACGGTCATAGACGCCTTTGGCAACCGCCCCACCTTCGTAGATCGGGGTATGCGACTGCGAGCCCTGGCGGCCTTTGGCCGAGCGGATGTGGGGCAGGTGGAGACCCTTCTCTGCCGGGAGCCGGGCATGACGGTCATAGGCGGCTCCTCGGACCACTGCATTTTGGATGTGGAGGACTGCCCCCGGGCCCTGCGGGTGGGGGATGTGGTGTCCTTTGACCTGAGCTACAGCCATATGCTCTACGCCACCGGCCGGACGGATATAGCGGTGGTTTTTACCGGCGCATGACAGCATCGCCCTTTCGCAAATATATTGTTTGCAAAATTTTATTAGGAGGATAGTCCATTGAACGAAAGTAGTATTTCCATTTTTATTGTGCAGGCGGCCCTGGCCCTGTTCACCTTCTTTGTGGCAGCGCCCTGTGTGCTGAATGCCATCTCCACCTTTACCGTGCAGGCTCGGCTGGCCAAGACCATGGTGGAGGAGGGTGTCATCACGGAGGCGGATCGGCGTTTGCTCCAGCCGAAAAAGCAGATCGCAGGCGTGGTCATTTCGGTAATCTTAGTTGGCGCATTGGTGGCCGTGGCCGCCCGGACCGCGCCCTATGGGTTCTTTAGCTGCGGCATTGCCGCCATCGCCGGGGTGCTGAAATATCGGCGCATTTTGGAGTTTAACAGTCTCACCGTCTCCCGCTTTAAGAACACCTACCAAAGCGTTATGAACAAGAGCAAGTACGACCAATATGTGAAAAAGATGTTCTGAGATGAAACGGCAGAGGGCGGTACGCGAAAGCGTACCGCCTTTTTTCGTTGGTGCAGCGGGGATGCGAATTGCCACAGCCAGTGTGCGCACTGGCTGTAGCAGTGACAGGGTTACACAGGAAGTGCGGTGGGGCGGGCGGACAGAGGCGTCCGCCCCTACGCAACGATAAGAGGCGTGGTTGGTCGTGGCATGCCGTATACGCATACATACGCATATACACTATATACACCCGCAAAAGCCTCGCAGAGTTTGCCGCCCGCAGGCGGCAAAAAAATTCAAATCATTTTTCACCGCGACATGTGCGTGGGGAAAAATACCTCTCA
>ERZ1034723.1117-NODE-1117-length-12202-cov-4.582942_pt1 | contig 12202 bp, 10 predicted proteins | sample MGYA00520637_ERZ1034723 | MGnify/ENA primary metagenome ERZ1034723 (study PRJEB33766, sample SAMN09781719) | gut metagenome | biome: gut microbiome | host: Homo sapiens | place: Madagascar | study: EMG produced TPA metagenomics assembly of the PRJNA485056 data... | reverse complement strand
CCGCCAACCATATAGCGAAGCGGTTTGAGCACCGAGTAGGGCGGTTGGTACATCCCCTGTACCCTGAGGGGAAAGGTTGTGCAAATGAGCGCAATGAAAGTTCGCTTTCATATTGCCGAGTGCAGCCAACCTTCTCCATGAGAAACGGGGCTTGGGGAAAGCGGTGGAGCCTTCTTTAATGGTAAAGAAGGACGGGTTGATTTTAGAAAACCTTCTTATACCACTCCACCATAACCTTAGCCTTTTCCTCCCAGGAAAGCTCCATTTGTCTTTCCTTACAATTCTCCGAAAGGAGCCTCAGTAAAGACCTATCCTTTTCCAGTTCATTGAGCAATTTAGCGAAATCACGAGCCGACTGAGAAGGAGAAGAAAGAGGAACCTTTCTTCCTACCTTGTCATCAATAACGGCAGCCATGCCGCAGGCATCAAAGCAAAGGACAGGTAAGCGATTGCTAACTGCCTCCAGCACAACAGTAGAAGTATCCTCACTCACACTGGTGAAGAAGAAAAGCTGAGCCTTTCGCATCGCATTCATCACTACATCATTCGATTGATTACCATGCCATACCACTTTACCATTAATACCCAAAGAGTCAGTAAAAGATTTTGCAGCAGCTACCTGATCATCAGAACCACCACCATATACATCCAATACAATATGAGGATTACCCGTCATGGCAATAGCCTGCAAAGCAAGAGGCAACTGCTTTCTAAAGTCGAACTTCCCAACCCACATTACATGAAACTCCTGATTATCAAATCGCTCCGTAGGAATATCCTCAGATAAGAAACAGCCTGTCTCAGGAATGACGACCGACTCCAAACCCTTATACTTCTTGATGGCACGATAAGAGTCAGGGATGGAACTAACTAAAACCTTAGCAGTCTTGAAAGCCTCACCTACCCTTTTATCATGCTTCAGTTGCCAGATATTCAGGAAGTTCTTCAAGCGGTTGAATACTTTCATTTTCAAGCCAGCACCCTGCAGGTAAGCCGTAGGAAACTGTTTCAGACCGCCGATAGGTCCCCATACAAACGGCACACCATTCTCTTGCGACAGTTTCCAGAGATAGCCAGGTTCACGGAATCCGATCATGTTGAGCTGATGCAACACATCCATCTTTTCCACCTTACAGATATCCTTTGCCAAGAGATACGTCTTCCACTGCCACTCCTTATAATATTTATAGAAACGCCAGTCCCCCTGATTCCAGCACATCTTCCTGATTTCCTCCGATACCGGATTATAATAGAAGTGCATGTTCTTCCCCTGTTCCAGGGTAGGCACCACCTCCTCTATCTTGTCCCGAAACTCCCCTTCGGTAATTATATACAGTTCACAGAACTTGGCGAGATTACTCACCCAGTTCCATGCCATTCCCGGCTCACTTCCCATACCAGGAGAGCAAGCGTATGCATTGATTACAATCTTAAGCATAATCTAATATTACAAAAATGTTTATTAAAAAACACATAAAAAAAGACCTCTATACAGACACCAACTGTATCCTGCGAATTATCATCTCATTATCAAAGGCCTTTTCAAATGAACAATTTATAAATGGAGTACCAACTCTTTGCTTTTTCATTTTTTTCTCTATCGCCTTTGCACTTTGCAAGACTATACTTTTATAGAAAGACCAATCCACTTCAATATTAGCGCTATCATTTTCTTCAGTAATCACAAAATACTTTTCCATAGACTTGGCTTCTAATCTCGCCATTCCTGCACAACGAAAGAAAGGTATCGTATTATCAGAATTGAACACTGTAAATCCTAAACGAACAAAGATTCTATTATTAGAAACATCCATTTTAATATAAGAATCTCCTAATGCATGGTTGATTGAAACATCAGACAGTTCCTTTTGGCTTACCCAACGATTGCATTTTTTTTCAAAACAAACATCACTTACTTCCTCTACGACAATCAATTCTTGCCTAAATTTTGGAAATTGATGATTGTTTAATTTCCATTTTTCCTCTTCAGTTTTATTCTTTTTGAATATTTTATCAGTACCATCCAAAATATGCACATTCTTATTGTCTATTGAAAAATCAAAATCAAGCCAAGTATATGCAGGATTAGCATCAGATGTATTTTGTTCAACCCATTGTCTTGGAGATAACATTGCAAACATTCGTTTCCAATGTTCTATCAACTGTTCGTTATATTTGAATTGTCCACGGTCTATATCAACAAAGGGCACAACAAATATGTATTGAATATCTGTTGTATACAAAATAGCTGTACAATAAGGCGAATCGCAGTATTTCTCCTTGGTATTAAAGAATAGATCCAAACGTGGTTGCAAATAGCAATATTCTCCAGCTGAGCGAATGGCATAATACACACTCGGTAAGATTGGGTCTGCTTGTTTTCCATTTATCCATGCTATGGTATTTTTAAAATGAACAAGTTCTGATGAAGGTACTAAATCAATAACCATCTTTACTAAAGATTTATATATGCCTTCATTGGTTACCTCTGAACTATTTTTCAAACGATAAGAATACATGCCATTACCCTTAGGAACCAACATCTCTTTTTTCACATATAATTTAGGAATACCTTGTTCATCATTCAGAAGAGTATAGTTCTCTCCATAAAGAGAAATTGCTTTAGACGTTTTCTTAGATGGAACTTTGTAAAGTACTCGACGAATATCCATCATGTGCACAAAATTATTTTCTACAGAAGCCAATTTACTATTGCATGAATCACACTCATCATTACAAAACAACAATTTGTTTCCCAAAGCTTCAGGAATAGCATGAGCTATATGACGAAAATTACTTTTACCTGTAGAATTACAGAATCGGCAACAACGTTTATCCTTATCCTCTTCGCCAACTTTACATTCAATATCATCAAATCCAAAAGAATAGTGTTTAAACATAAATCCCATCATAGTATAATAATGGAAGAATTTATTATGTATCACTTTCACAAAACCATTTGTTGGAAAATAAGGCAAGCATTGAATTGCAGTTAATCTTTGCTCGATAGGAGTACGTTCCCCATCAAAGTAGTAAAACATTTCACCTTCCTCAAACTTCTCCAAATATTTAACTAATTGCATCAGTTGTGGTAACTGGCTATGATAATTGTCATAGATAACTTTAATAACATCTTTTGTTTTTTGAGATAGTTGGATTAAAGCTCCAGTATTAAACAAATGGTATGTTTCCGTTTCAAACTGGAGTTGATGTCTAATATCCTCAAAAATATTCAGATTTTCATTCTCCAAAACAATTTTCTTGTTATTTGGAATAACAGACTTAGAAGGATCTTTTGGATTTGAATATAATATGATATCAAAATGTTTCATATTGGATGGTTGAACAATGATTAGAGCGTTTTAATTATATTTGTTTTTTACTTTTTTCAATAAAGGGAGCAACTGGTCATTTATAATAACAGAAGATAGTTTCTTTTTATCTTCAGCCCTCAAAATTGCATATTTCTCCAATCGCTCAATAAAAGGCATTTCTTCTGCTACATGAAACAAATTATCATTGCTGTTAAACCTGAATACTACTAACAAATATAATGACATGATGTCTTCTGGCGTAGCTACAGTTATTTTCTTTTCAATATCTTTTTCATCTAAAAGATGAAGTACTGGAGTTATTATAAATTTTGGACTTGACTGATCATGTGGAATAAAAAGCTCGCAAAACGCTTGCATATCTTTATTAAAAAGTTCTCTCATAAGATTTACTTCCGCATTTTTCTGTTTTTCAATTTTGTCTTCCATAACCTTTATTATAAGATCATAAACAGGCTTACAAACATCATCCTTATTCACGCCTATGACTTTTATAACCGACAAATGAGCAATATTAACTTCTACATTATCTGCAAATTTCCGAAGTCCCTGCTCAAATAAAGGCAGTAACTTGAGTATAGTCGTATCAATAATCTCACAAAATTTAAACAAGAAAACTGATGCACTATAGTAAGAAGGAAAATCTTGTAATTTTCCTTCTGCCACATAATCTTTCAGTTTCAAAAGATTCACTTTTGCCTCACCATCAGACATTTTCCAATAACCTTTCATCCATTTATCTATGATTTCCTGAGCAGGATTAACCGTGTAATCGAAACGTTGACAAGCCTTTTCTGCAAATTCAAAAGCTTCATCAAAATCATAATTTAGACCACCAATAACAAAATTATACAAATAAGGATAGAAGATGTATTCATTTTCCCGTCCTTGATAGTATATCTCTACAAACTTTTTAGCTATATTCTGGGACTTCTCATTATTTTTTTGCTGCTCATCGTCCTCGAAAAGATTATTTTCTTCACTACCTAAATCTAATTGTTCCATAGAAGCAGTAGCAACAAACCTCTCAAGCCCCATACTATCATCTAGACTTAAAGCACTCTGTTTGCTTTCCAATGACAAAGAATATAAAAATAGCCATTGGTTTATCAATAATCTTTCAATCTTTACATCGGTAACATCCTTCCCATGATTAATATAATTTTGAAAAATGCTACGAAAATGAGAAACAGCAAACTTTAACGTTCTGATATTCTCCTTCTGATGTTGCAAAGAAACAGAGTTAGCCAACTTAGGAGACACTGAGTTCTTGATACATTCTTTATTCATAAATTTTTCAAAGGCATCACTTTCTTCTTTCCCATCCGAATGAATTAAAGTTTCAAATACTCCAACTATGTCTGGGGTAAAATGCAGTACCTTTTCTATGACTTTTTCATAAAACACATCATGAGAGGATGCAGCACTATCATTTCTGCTCCATTGTTGTTTATCAATATATTCCTTGTTAGCTATTACAATGACTTTCAAATGTTGATTTTCAACCAATTCATTGATAACACCCAATAAATCATTAATGTCATATTTCTCAATAGCACGCTCCAAATCATCAAGACAAACAACGACATCATCTGACAGCAGTTTATAAAGAGCCTTGCCTTCACCAAAAATACCTTTTAAATCTATATAGTCACTGACAACAGGCACTTTTATCATTCTCATTCCCTTGATAAGCCGAGCCATGCCACCAACTATTTTTTCCCATTTTTTATTATCTGTAAGATATTGCGCATACTCACAAACAACATTTTTAGGCAAATCACTCAATGTTGACAAGCCAAATAGAGAAACACGCAGCGGTTTAAAATTATTCGCTTTTAATTTCTCAAACAAGAAATGTTCAAAGAAATAGCTTTTTCCACACCCCCATGGTCCTGTTACCATCAACGCACCAGAACTTTCAATCTCCAAATAGTTCAAAATGCCATCTACCAAATTTTCTTGTTCTTTTATCATAGTCAAGTTTCTAAAAGATTAATCAACTCATAGAAGATCATCTCCACCATCAATCAGTAATATGCAGAATTACCTATGATTAGTGCGTAATCTTTCATCTTATTATCAATTAATCGGTTTAAAGAATGGTATAAATGTGACTTTTTCCAAAAACCTATATTTTCCAAAAGTGTCCTATTCTTTACAGTCTTTATCAATTTCACCATGTTCAAAACAAACTAAGGGATTTTCTACTACATGAATATTATTTTCCTGTAGAAGTTTCATAGCCTGATCTTGTGTTCTTACATTACTATTCTTCTCACACCACAATTCGAAGGCTGCCGCAGAACAAACGTCTTTTTTCTCTATAACTCTCTGAACTTTACCACATAAAGAATCCTCTGGGAACAACATCTTACCCTTAGCTTGGGAATTAAATATCATTTTGGATATATCATTGCTTTTTTGGTAAAACATAGCTTTACCCAACAAAGCTTGCAACAAATAATTATCAGTCGGATAATTATCAATAATCTTATCCCAATATTCAAGAGCTCTTTTATCAGATATAGCCTCACAAACTCTTGCCAAAGGAAAAAGAATCTACACTTTTTCCTCGCCAGTATCTTCCTTCAGCAATTCTTGTCCCAATTTCAAAAGATGTTCCATATCTACAAGTCTGCTATTATTAAGAAAGATAGCAACCTTCCGTTGAAATTGAAGAACATTATACCATATATTATCCATTTTACTATTCTTTAAACAATTACAACTTCACCATTTTCTTCCAATCATATTCCCCATCCTTAAATGTCTGGGAGAACCAGTTAGAAGAAACTTTCACGATGTATGCCATAGCGATAATCAAGACGAAGTTCATGAGAATATTCAACGGAAACAGGTGATTCCAAGAAGTGTTGAAAACAAAACCTTGGCAAACATAAATCTCTAAACATAAGGCTGAGACAGAATACACAATCCTATGTACCCACTTTTTCTCATACAGTTTGATTAGCCCTTCCTTACAGCAGAGACGATACATACTTAATGTAATACCCATCAAAGGAATCAAGGTCAACACCTGGAAATGTGCTATCAGTTCATTCTTCGTACCAGCCATTTGCAAACCATAAAAGAAAATCAATGAAACAAACAATAAACCTAAATTTCCTTTAGTAGAACTTACAACGTTTCCATTCTCTTTCATCCTTAAGCCACATACAGCACCAGCCAACATAAACAGGAAATAATGACACCACTTGAAATAGGTTGCCCCATACATGAATATCGTAGAACTGTCTTCTGTAAAATACCAACCCAAGACTATCAGACAGGCTGCAACAAAGACCCATTTGAGTTGATTCACAAAATAACGCTTGATGAAATAAAGGAAAACATAGTAAATCATGATGCAACTCACAAACCAGCCTCCACCATGCAAAATCGTGAAATCCATGCCAAAGCGAGTATGAAACACAAAAGCCATGATAGCTGCCCACATCAACACCGTAGGATAAATACGGTTGATACGCCTTTTATACCAGTTAAAGAAATCTCCACCTCTACCTAAGAACAAAGTAAAACCGCTGCAAAAGAAGAACAGCACGTCTCCCATGGCACCACCAGTAGAGAGCTTTACCAAAGAGTCTGGGTACAACATACCCATGTGTGAATTGGTAATCAGCAGGGCTGCAAGGAATTTCAAGATATCTATCGAAGGATTTCTCTGCCTCATCGTTTCTCCTCCTTACTTTTAAGAAATTCTAAATGCTTCTGCTTGTCAGCTTCTGCTGCAAACCTATCTTTCATTTTCTTGGCAGGAACACCAGCCCAGATTTCACAAGGCGGAATATCCCTCGTAACGATAGAGCCAGCAGCCACAATACTACCTTTACCGATAGTGATACCAGAAATGATGATGGAAGAAGTACCTATCCAGACATCATCCTCAATGATAGTCACCCCATTATCGCCCCGTTCACCATCCCATATAGTAACACCAGGAGTAGAAAAAGTATGATCATGACGGCCTACAAACTGCACATTTCCAGCAACCAACACATCATTGCCGAAATGAACATTACTTGCCACATTACAGTTGTCTCCAAACTGCACATTGTTTCCTATCACCACATCCATGTTCTGTGCAAAGTGAGTACCCTTCATCACCCTCACAAAACCATGATATTTTACCCATGGATAGCGCAAATGAAAGATGTACCAGGTACGAACCAAATTGAATAAGTACCGCAAAACAAAATTCCATTTGCCCACCCCATTAGGCATATTATTATAATCTATCCGAATCACTCAACATTCAACATTTAACATTCAACATTTCCCAAATACTTTCTTGCAGGCCTCAAAGATCCTGTTTGCAGCCTTATCAGGCGTAAAGTCACTCTCGATTTCTACCGATTTCTTGCCCATAGTCTCCAAGTCAGCATGATGAAATTTCTCCAAAGTCTCTAAGATAGAACATTCCTTCAAAGGATCGAAGTTATAACCATTCACACCATCCTTCACCAGTTCATAGTGACCGCCATTATAGATGCTGCTTGCGACAGGTTTACCGCAAGCCATAGCCTCAGGAATCACCAAGCACCAGTTATCCTCTAAGGTAGGCATGATGAAGACATCGCAGAGTGCATAGTAACGATAGAGCAAATCATAGTTGATAGCACCTAAGATATGAACAGAAGGCAAGCGGTCATAGAGTTCCTTCATGGTATCAAGCAGAATGCCCTTACCTATCACGACAAGATTGTCATTCGGATAAGTTTCTATATGTTTACTCCAGGCATGAAGGAGTTCCTTGATACCCTTTCGCTCCACCATCTGACCTACAAACAGATATGTCAAACCATCCTTCAGCCCCAACTCATCACTCAGAGCCTGCTTGTCTTCCGCTGTAACCTTAGCTACAGCCTGAGAAAGACCAAAGCTGTCGGCACACATACAGCCCTTCACCTTCGGAGTCTTCCGAAAATGCAAATCCTCATTGAGATATTCTTCCGTCAACGTACCATTAATCAGGAAATGATCCACAGGAGTACCCACGATACGACGATACCACGAACGCCATTTTGGAGAATTACGCTCCACGTATGCGGTTCTTTCATAGAACATACAGAGTTTCTTGCGATGCAATACGGCATATCTGATACCAGCAGGAGCCCAACCGCCAAAGCCCTCGGTTATCACAACATCAGGTTTGATGTCCTTGACTGCCTTATAGAGTCCAGGCTGGCGCTTGATAACCAAAGCACTATTGGCAAAATCGCTTTCCTCACTACCCATCGTAGTACGCTTCTCTCCACTCATAATGACAGCATGATCACCAAGTGTAGCCTTCAGTTTTTCACGTACCAAGTCAGAAGTATTTTCCTGCGAACAGATAATGTAGAAATTACCACCGCTCAACTTATTCAAATTTTCATATACCGGGATTCGGTAATTACCGAACCAAGGTGAAATCCAAAGAATTTTCATTATTATTTCAGTTTTTTATCATTGTCAATTACCATTTGATAATAGTCCACCATCTGCGGGATGATGACCTTCATATCAAAATTCAGCATGATTCTCTCATGCGCTTCCTTTCTCACTTTTGCTTTAGCTTCCAGAGGAAGCATACATACCTCCTTGATTTTATTGGCGAGCATCATCGGATCTCTTGGAGTCATCAAAAAACCACTCTTTCCATCCTCGATAATCTCACTCATACCACCAGAGTTACTACCGATGACAACAGCTCCAGAGAGCATCGCCTCAATGCAGACCATCGGCATATTCTCCCACCAGGATGGGAAACAAACCACATCCGCCTGGGCATAACGTTTCATCACATCCTCCCTTGGCAGTTTACCTACAAGATGAAACCACTTCTCTTTGCCATATTTAGCATTCAGTTCATCAGCATAAGCCCCAGTCTTGCCCACCAAGTCAAGTTGAACATCTCCTATTTCACCAGAGTCAGCCAACAATTTGCAAGCATCAGCCAAGTCACCACACCCTTTCCAGTCGCAGACAGTTCCTACAAAAAGAATATGCTTTTTCCCATCCTTCTCAGCTGCAGAATGAAAAAAAGAGTTAGAAGACCATCGCTCAGACAAGATAGGATTATAAATAACCTTGATTTTATCAGATTGAATCCCCAAGAATTTCAGGCTCCATTCCTTCAGTGAAGTACTGCACGAAGTAATATACCGAGCCTCTTTCATCACCTTCAGTTCTTTACATCCCTGCCAGAAGTATTGCCAGTTGGCCTTAGACAATTTCTGGAGAGAGAAATGATAATGATCAAGAAGCATCGGAGTATGCAATCGGGTGATGACAGGAATACCGATATCATGGAGGAAATATCCCTCAGCACCATATTCAGGCACCTCGATGACATCAACATCTCCGAGACTTAAAATGATATCTCTGATTCTCTTGCGATAAGCATAGAACCTATAAAACATTCTAAACTTTTTCAGCAGAGAGTTCCCTTCCTCCTGCGGAATCAGGAAATCACCCCCTGAAAGCCTAATCACTCTCACGCCCTCATCATCCTCATCAGAAGACAATCGGGTATCATCAGAAGCAGCAATCACCGTCACACGATGCCCAGCATCGTGCAACCCATGAGCCACCTCCTTAATATATGAAGCAATCCCCCCGCCCCGAAGAGACGGTGGATATTCACGACAAACAAAACAAATGTTCATAATAATAATTATCTAATACCGCCCTCTCAAAACCTCAGTTAAACTATAACTTTTTGCCAACATTTTTAGCTACTACCAAGCTCTTCATTTCTTATAAATATTACAATCTTTTCGCAATAGACATTGCCACCCAAATGAGGGCGTTTATCTATCATAAGACATTTCTTGCCCATCTGCTTGGCACAATAGGCAAAGGTGGCTCCAAACAATCCTGAGCCAACTATCAAATAATCATATTTCATGTATTTAAAATTTACATATTCATTTACAGAACGACACACTTTGTCGCAACAACAGCTATTTTACGGCTTTGTATTTTTTACATTTGAAGTTGTTTGAGTTTAACTATTGCAATTTTCGATTGCTTACTATAAATTACTTTCTTGCTAAAAATCACAGTAGTTTCCACATCAAAACTCATTGTTTTCTGGTCTGATAGGTCTTTAAACTTCACTACCACATCCTTATATTCGTCAACATCTACAATTGCAGGAAGGTCATCCTTTTTCACAATCAACAAGCTACCCCTAAAATATTCATAATCATCCAAGTCTTTAAGCAGCCTGTATTTTCCTATCGTTTCTATAGACATGTATGGTACAACTTTTTTATAAAAAAGTCCATTACTATGAAACCTTATTTCCAAGATTGCTTCAAAAGGAGTTTCAATACCTACTAAAACATAGTCCTCTATTTTTCCCTTGGTGAAATCTTGAAAAAATATATCAAAATCAGCTGACGTTACTACTTCCATTTGAATATTCATATATCGGAATGCAGATAATGCCAAATAAACAAATCTTGCCGCAAATTCCTCAACATATTCTCCATATAACCGATAGCCATCTTGATAATAATTTGGATAAATAAAACAATATTTGGAGATTAAGAGTTGGCAAGGATTCACATTGAAGCTTTCCAACTTATTAGTAACATTCTCTGAAAACAACGATTTAGGCAATGCCCCGACTATATTATTTTCAAATTGTCCAAATAGAGATTCAAAATGAGTAAGCAAACTCGAATCAAGAGCCTTAGAATACAGATTTTGTTCGGTCTTGTTTAGAGCCGAAGACTTCCCGAACATTCTCAACAAAAAAGCAGACACAGAGAAATTTCCTTTTGTCTTTGTCGGTGTCTCATATTCATACAAGTGTTCATTTATATGCTTCAAATCGTACAATCTTTCGTTCAAGTTTTTTTCAAAATCACATTTTGTTATTTGCGGAAACATGTTTAGCAGATCTCCATTCTTAACGACAACCACAGCCTCCTGTCTCAAGACAGGCATATTCGCCTCTATCGTATCTATTATATCCATTGTTACTACCCCCGATATATAGATAGATTTTCTTTCACCAAGAATCAACAATAAAGCAACTGTATATCTAGCCAGTAACACTTCCAAATCATATTCACTATCAAACAACTGGTCTATATGCAAACGCCAAGATTGTTTTTTACAACAAGCATATTGAAGCAAGACATCAGCTCCAGAATTAGGGAACAGCCCTTGGTTACTTGCTTTTACAAGAAGTTTCAATAATGAACAGTGTCCTTTTTCAAAACAATACGCAAAGGCTATGAAATGACAACAACACAAATATTTCCAATCATCATTTGAATTAATGACAACAACATTTCGTTCATTTACAAAACCTCCAAGTACAAAACTTTTCTTCGGCAATTCTCTGATATACTCAAAATAGAATCTTGAACGCTCTATATATTTTTCCAAAAGGGTTATATTCTCACTATCGACCAAACGGCACAAACATTTGCAAAGCAACAAACAATTTCCATATCCAACATATTTACTTTTATCGAAGCTATTCAATAATGTAAAGACAAGAGAACTTTCATTCATATTGTCTAACATTTTTAATTGACTTTGTGAAAATATCACCTCAAAAAATTTGAGTGTTTGGAAATGAGTTCCAGCTTCTATAATACCTCCTCTATGCTTTTTGCTCCAACTATAAACAGATTTTTTCTCTTCTTCTATTGTCGGTTGAAAAGCAACTAATACATTTCTTAGTAAACCTGCATCCCCTTTTCGGATAGCATATTTGGCAACTTCTACCAATCGGTCATTAAAATTATCTTGAGGAGTTTTGTCATTCCATTGTTCTACCAATCGTTTTGTCGACATAAAAATCTTATTTCCAGCTTTATCTTTTATATGCCACAATACCCTTT
>ERZ1034723.1109-NODE-1109-length-12231-cov-6.643972_pt1 | contig 12231 bp, 8 predicted proteins | sample MGYA00520637_ERZ1034723 | MGnify/ENA primary metagenome ERZ1034723 (study PRJEB33766, sample SAMN09781719) | gut metagenome | biome: gut microbiome | host: Homo sapiens | place: Madagascar | study: EMG produced TPA metagenomics assembly of the PRJNA485056 data... | reverse complement strand
ATACAATTTCCTGAAAAAACAACTTTTAAATCAGGGGTTGCAAGTGGTATATTTATTTTGTATTAGTAAATAGGTAATACAGAAAAGAGGCATTCATGAAAAGAACAGTTTCTAAAATCTGTCTTGCTGTTCTTTGGGCTTTGTCCTTGATAGTTGTGGTGGCATTGATTTTTTTCAGTGTCCCATATCTTAATGATGCTATCACTTGTGGTGGTGTCAACTCGATTGGACAATTCTCTAGCAAGATAGTAGAGCTTGTCGATGGGTGGAAACTTCCTGGTCTTTCTTCACAGGAATGGATAGACATCTTCATGGCTTTGATTGTTGTGATCCTTTTAGGAATTTCTATTTGGCCTGCTATTGTGGCATATAAGAAACCTAAAGCTGTGATTGATAATGATGGCGAGGTTACCACTAAGGCGGCTTCAGTTGAAAAGAACGAAAAGAAACACGGCTTCGGTCATTTTGTCTTGGCATTCTTCGCAATTGTCGTATGGCTTTTGACATTGATAGTAATTTGCGGAATGATTGCTGTCTTTGTTCCTTCTATTAGACTTTCGATGTATGATTCCCGAACTGTTTTGTATTGGAGAAAGCTAGCTGTTGAGGCTTTGTCAGGATTATCTGGCATCCCTGTGCTTGGGTACTTTGCATTGTTCGTAGTCATCATTCTCGTCGTCTTGATTGCCTTGTCAGTCCTTTTAGGAGTCTTGGCTTTCAAGAAACCTAAGGAGGAAGATGAAGATGAGCTTTTGGCTCAAGAGCAAGCAACTTTGCTCGAAGGTGCTCCTGTTACTGTTGAACAGGTTAATGCAGAACAAAAAGTTGAGCAAAAACAGCCTATAGAAAAAGTTGTCAAGAATGACATTCTTCACAAAGATGAGAGAATTAAGAGAGGTGTTTTCAAAGGCTTAGCAATCTTCTTATGGATTGTTGAAGGTTTTACGTTGATCGCCTTGATAGCTATTGCCATTCCTCCTGTCAGGCATTTCTTGACTGATCATATTACTCCTATTGGTTATTGGGCCTACATGATAGTCAACAATATCGGCCTTGTTTGGTTCTACGTGGGTTATGTTCTTGTCATGGTTGTTTTAGCTTTGCTTTCTGCTTGGTTTGCATCGATAGGATACAAGAAAGCAAAAGTCGAAACAGCTCCCGATAAAGAACTTGAAGTCGGAAAGAACGATTCCGTTGTTCCTTTTGTTGATTCCAATGGAAACTTTGGTCATGTTGTCGTCAAAGATGATTCTGTCTCACCTTTGAAAAAGTATTCCGATGGAACATTGACTGAGAATCAGCTCGACATGGAATTTGATTGGCATAATTATGTTCATCATAAACCTGTTGTTCGTATTGTTTTGGCAGTTGTTCTGTTCTTTGTTGGTGCATTCCTTGTCTTATTGAGAGTAATCTCTTATGGAAGATTTGCTATGTTCAAGTCATTAGCTTCATTCGTGGATCCTGTGAACGAAGTTCTCGATAGATATGTCTTGAACGGATTGTTTGGAGCTTACAAGAATATTGAGATATTCAGCATAGGTTCGCATGCTTTCACCGCAGCTCAACTCCTTGATGGGTTCTTCACTGTGCTGATGGTTTATATCCTTGCTTTCTTAGTCCTTTTGTTTGCTACATTCATCGCTTGGTGCTTTAGAAAGCCTGGTGCAGTCAAGAGAGCAAATAAAGCTCGTGAAAAATATTTGAACAGCATCATTGGACATGACTTCGACAATGAATTCTTACCTTCTGCTTCCTTAAATGTTGGTGCTTCTCAACCTAAGGATAATGCTACTGGTGAAGCCATGAAGATTGATCTTGATAAGCTTGGAACTGGTGTTAAAGGATTTAAATCTATTGAAGGCAATTACGAAGGCAACATTGTCAACGATTCTACTACTTCAATTAGTTTGAACAGCTTTGAGAGTGATGTTTTAATTCTCGGCAAGCCTTTGTTTGAATCCATTGCTGATGTCAAGGTTCAAACTCAAGTTCCTGCTTATGAAAACATTGAAGAGTTTGCCGATGGTCAAGGCAATGTTACTCCTGTCGATGAAATCAGACCTTCTGATCGTGAGCCTAGCTATTGGTACGATAAGAACGAGCCTGTGGCTTCTGAACCTGTCGTTGAAGAAGCTAAGTCTGATAGACCTTCAGACAAGACTCCTGACTACTGGTATGGCAGAAACGAAGTCAAAGTCGTTGAAGAAGCTAAGTCTGATAGTGCATCCGATAAGACTCCTGACTACTGGTATGATCGTAACTTTGTATTACCTATTCAGCAACCTGTTATTTACGAATCTGCCACAGCTGCATCCAAGCCTGTGATGGTAGAAACTAAGATTGAAGAAGTTGTCGAAGAGTCTAAGGCTAAGGATTATCCTACTGTCGTGTTTGAGCCTAGACCTTCTGATAGAAATCCTTCATATTGGTATGCTAAGGCTTTGGAAGTTGCTTCTGATAAAACACCTGACTATTGGTACAATAGAAACAAGGTAAAAGAAGTTAAAGATGACTTGGATGTTGTGGTAGATGAAAAGGCAACAGTGTTTGTTGCAAATTCTGAAGAAGATGTCATTGAAACTGATCTTGATAAACGAATTCTCAACGCAATCGAACCTTTTAATTTAATTCCTGTAGAAGAAGCAGGAGACAAGGCTTCTGATAAGGCTCCTAATTACTGGTACGACAAGAATGAAATCAGACCTTCTGATTGTGAGCCCGATTACTGGTATGATAAGAACGAAGTAATCGAAGAAGTTAAAGAGGATAGACCTTCAGATAAGACTCCTGACTACTGGTATGACAAGAATGAAATCAGACCTTCTGATCGTGAACCTGATTATTGGTACAATCGTAATGTTGTTGAAGCTGAGGAAAATGATGTCCTTGAAAATGACTTCGATCGTCGTGTAATCCACGCTTTGAATCCTGAAAACTTGACACCTGTTTGTGAAGAAGGAACTGGTGAAAAAGCTTCTGATGAAGAACCTGATTACTGGTATGACAAGAATGAAATCAGACCTTCTGATCGTGAGCCTAGCTATTGGTACGATAAGAATGAGCCTGTAACTTCTGAACCTGTCGTTGAAGAAGCTAAGTCTGATAGACCTTCAGACAAGACTCCTGACTACTGGTATGAAAACAATGCTGTATGTGCTTCTGATCGTGAACCTGATTATTGGTATGATAAGAACGAGCCTGTGGCTTCTGAACCTGTCGTTGAAGAAGTTAAGTCTGATAGACCTTCAGACAAGACTCCTGATTACTGGTATGGTAGAAACGAAGTCAAAGTCGTTGAAGAAGCTAAGTCTGATAGTGCATCCGACAAAACTCCTGATTATTGGTATGATCAAAACGAACCTGAGCCTGAAATTGAGGTCATTAAAGAAATCAGACCATCTGATCGTGAGCCTAATTATTGGTATGATAAGAACGAAGAGGTTGAGCAAGAGCCTGTTGTTAAAGAACTTAGACCTTCAGATCGTGAGCCTTGGTACTGGTACGGAGATCCTGAACCTGTTATAGAAAAACAGCCTGAAGAAGTTAAGGTTGAGGAACCTGTATATGAGTTCAAAGGAGAACGTGCTTCTAACTTTGAACCTGAACATTGGTATCATCTTGCTAAGATTGATTCGGAGAGAAGAGCTTCCGATGAAGAGCCTGAGTATTGGTACAAACGTAATGAAGTTAAGAAACATCCTAATGTTAAACGTATGGGTGCTCCTATCCCTGAACCTATTGAAGATGCTGGATTCGATGTTGAGCCTTTGAGCCCTGTTCAACCTATCAAGAAGGACGAGCCAACACCTCTTCCTGAGGAGGGCGAAGTTAAACCTGTTGTAGTTGCCCCTGTCAAGCTTGATAAATCAGATATTTCTGAAGTCGCCTCAATGGATAATATCAAGCCTGTTGAAGCAAGAGTTGTACGCTTCCAGTTGAAGAAGATTAAAGGTAATTACAAAGGAGATTTGACTCCTGAAGAAGCATTCAATAAGGCTGTCACTAACCAGGCTATGATCGTCACACCTATGTTGCAAGGACAAGGCTCAAATAAAGGAAGTAAGTATCTTGCAAATCGTGCTAGCAAGGAAAGAGCTGATGTCCGTCGTACTGGATATGTTTCGGCAGTCTCGGTTAATCCTGAAGAAAACCACGATACTACTAAGAAGTTCGATAAACCTGTTTCTGAATTCAAATCAATTCGTGAATGGGCACAAGCCAAGAAGAAGTTTGAAGAGGAACAAAAGTTGTTGGCTAATAGTGGAAATGAAGATGTTGTCGAGCCTGTCAAGCCTATCGTAGTTGTAGAACAAGCTCCTAAGCCTGTCGAAAGCAAATCTGAGGCAAGCATAAAGAAGCCTTCACCTGTAAAAGCCTCTATCGTAGAACCTTTGGACTTGGATGACCTCGGTGATTTGGATCCTGTCACTCCGTTAGATCCAATTAAGAATAAGAGTAAAGGAGAATAAACGACATGACCAATAAAGAATATAAAAAAGAAAAAAAGTTGGTTAAGTCTAGAAGCTTGGGTGGAATGACACTCTTCAAATGGATGCTCTTTGGAGCACTCATTCTAGGATTGGCCATCTTGTTCATGATGTTCTTCTTCACTTATGTGAAGAGATAGATAGCAGATTTTATAAGCCATCTCCTCTGTGAGATGGCTTTTTGAATTGAATTTTTTATGAAATCGCTTAACTAGAAAAACAAATATTTATATATAGGTTTATAATTCATAAGCTAAAGTTAATATATATTCTATTGAAGGAAGGCTTAGAAATGAATCAGATTAGAAACGTCGCAATTATCGCTCACGTCGATCACGGTAAAACAACTCTTGTCGGTCGTCTTTTAAAGTACACTAACACAGTCGATATTCCTGATAATGCGGATATCGCAGTGATGGATTCCAACCCTATTGAGCATGAGAGAGGAATTACAATTCTCGCCAAGACTACATCCATCAAATATAATGGTGACACAATTAATATTGTCGATACTCCGGGACATGCTGATTTCGGTGGTGAAGTCGAGCGTATTATGAATATGGTCGATGGCTGTGTCTTGGTTGTCGATGCTTTCGATGGTGTCATGCCTCAGACAAGATTCGTTTTGAAGACTGCTCTCGAATATAAGTTAAAGATTGTTGTCGTCATCAACAAAGTCGATAGACCTATGGCTGATATCGAAAAGACTGAAGATGAAATCCTCAACTTGTTCATGGAATTAGGTGCCACAGATGAACAATTGAATTACAAGACCGTCTATTGCTCTGCTTTGAAGGGAACATCATCTTTCGATAGAGACTTGTCTTCTCAAAAGGAGACTATGGCTCCGATTCTCGATACTATTATTGAAGAAATTCCTTCTCCAAATGTCGATACTACAGCTCCTTTCCAATTCCAACCTTCTATGCTCGATTACAATGACTACATCGGACGTATCGCTGTTGGAAGAGTTGAAAGAGGAACAGTCAAGGTTGGTGATACTTTATCATGCATGAGACTTGATGGAACGACAAAGAACTTTAAAATTCAAAAGTTAATCGGATACTATGGAATGAAAAAGATTGAGATTCCTGAAGCTCATGCTGGTGAAATTTGTGCTATCGGTGGACTTCCTGATGTTGAAGTCGGTGAGACATTCTGTACTCCTGATCATCTTGAAGCCTTACCTAGACTTCGTATCGATCCGCCTACATTGCAGATGACTTTCATGGCCAATGATTCTCCTTTTGCTGGTGATGAAGGAAAGTTCTGTACTGCCGCTAAAATAGGTGATAGATTGTTCAGAGAGAGCCAATCCGATGTTTCCTTGAAGTTTACTAAAATCGGAGCTAGTGAGTCTTTCTTGGTTTCGGGTAGAGGTGAATTGGCCTTATCAGTCTTGATTGAAACAATGCGTCGTGAAGGATTTGAGCTTCAAGTTTCAAAGCCTGATGTTATCCTTAAGGAAGTCGATGGAGTTAAGGAAGAACCTTTTGAGGACCTTCAAATCGATGTGCCTGATGAGTATGTCGGATCAGTTATGAATTTGGTCGGAACCCGTGGCGCAGAGATGGTTAATATGGATTCAGACAAAGGTCATACTCGTTTGAATTACGTAATTCCTTCCCGTGGATTGATTTCATTCATGACCACATTCATGACATTGACTCATGGTTATGGAATGATCAACCATGCTTTCAAAGAATATCGTCCTATGGTTAAAACTCAAATAGGACGTAGACCTGTTGGTGTTTTGGTCTCAGTAAATGAAGGAAAAGCCACTTCTTATGCTTTGCAACATGTTGAGGAACGTGGAACGATGTTCATCACTCCAGGTGTCATGGTCTATGAAGGAATGTTGGTCGGTGAAAATAAATTTGATCGTGATTTAGCTGTCAACGTCACTGAAGAAATGCCTAAAAACAATGTCCGTTCTTCTACTAAGGATCAAACAATAGTCTTGAAGGCTCCTATGAAGCTCTCTTTGGAACAAGCTTTGGATTACATCAACAATGATGAATTGGTTGAAGTTACTCCTAAGAGCATTCGTATGCGTAAGAAGATTCTTGACACAAATACTCGTAAGAAGTACGAAGCTCATCATCCTGAAGAATTCGGAATTAAGAAGTAATAAATAACCCGCTTAATGCGGGTTTTATTATGCTATTTTGTTGATAGCAACTTGGTGAAGATATTGATAATAATTTCGTATAAATCGTCTTCAGTTTCTTTGAACCAATCTCCACACCATTTACTTATTATTCCTGATAATCCGTCGATACAAAATTCTAATGAATATGCTAATTGTCGATCGATTGTAGTTCCTAGATCTATCAGTTGGTCTGTTATCAATTTTATTAAGATATCTTTATTCAAACTTGAATCATCTATTTTTCCTTGCTCATATAAGTAAAAGAGATTTCTATTTTTCTTTACAAACTTCATATAAGGAATTAAGACATCTTTATCTAAGTAGTTTTTAATCTTTGTGATAGTTTTTCCTTTTAAATAAACTCTCATGCTATTATTGGATCAGGTCTATGCTCATTATGACGACATGAAGAAAAGTGCTACCCTTAAGGTTTTTTCCTCGGCTTTGGATAATGATAAGGAAGACAAGAAGGAGATTTTTCCTAGCATTCAGTCTCACAATCTGTGGGGCTTTTCTTTAATCTGTGTCTAGTTACAATCACAAAAAGCTAGATGGCATCAATAAAGTTTTACTTTTTGATGGACATGTGGTAAACTGCTGTCATAAATAACTGACATGAAAAAGAATAAACGAAAGAGAATTTCATCTAAGATTTTTTGGGGGTACTATTTCTAAGTAATATCTCTCTTATTTCTATCGGCTTCTCTGCGTGGTCTATCAGCGGAGCTGCCAGTACGGAAGCCCAAATTCAGGTCAGTGCAGCGGATGTCATTGATTTAAATCAGTATTTCACTTTTATCGAATCCCCGACCATTTTTGAATGCACTAGTGAGGGAATTGTCAATGACTACACTATTGATACTAGTGCAAAAAACCAGGAAGGCTATATTAAGATTCCATTTCGAATTGATGTAAAGTCTGGAAAGATAAGCGACCATCTTGAAAGTGGGGCAAAGGGATTTACTTTAGGAACTACTTTGATTGATAAAAATTCAAGCCTGGATTTCTTTTCTGTCGCATCAGTTACTGAAACTAAATTAGCCTATAAGGATTCTAATTCCATAACCGAGGCGGATTTTTCTAATTCAGGGCTTTCTAATACACCTGCTAATAAAGAGCTGAGTTCTACTTTTGATTTGACATCGTTTCCTTATTTGAATCAAACAAAAGCTTTTTTTGAGGTCAGTTATAAAATATCCATAAAGACAAGCGATTTTCAAAGTGCTTATTCTTCGGTAAACGGATCATTTCATTTTTCTTTTAAAGTTGGGGGAATTTTCGACCATGCGTAAGTATAGGGCAATTCCTCTTTTAGTGATGTCGACATCGACTATTATCAGTTCTATTGGATATGGATCTTGGATTATTAATCATTTTGAAGAAAGTCCTGACTTTTCTTCTGTGGCTTGCTTAGCTGTAGCAAAAATAGGTTCGAAAAAATTTACAAATATTAGTAAGGCAATCGAGAGCAGCAAAAGCGGAGATACGATTGAAGTGATTGTTCCGACTAATCTTAAAAACCAAAAGAAATTATATGAAATAAATTCAAATTTATCTGATAAGACCATAACAATTCCTAAGGGTGTCACATTTGTGATTCCTTATAAAGATGGGGTTAGAAGTGATAAGAAGGCACAAGTAAGTGGAAGTGATACCCTTAACGATGTCGAAGGACATTGCAAAACGATTGTTTCCGTTGCCGACGGGGTAACTTTGGTGAATGATGGGGTTATTGAAGTTGGAGGAGTGCTGATTTCAAATGGTGGTGGAACACCAACTGGATGTACTGGAGGCGATTTTGCAGAACTTTTATTAGGTGATGGAAGTTCACTTTTGAATCATGGCACAATTAATGTTTTTGGCTTGATTTCCGAAAAAACTACGGGTAAATCAAAGCTGATAACCAAACCAGGAGATAATGATGAAGATTCCAAGGATGCTCAAATAAACATGCCCATGTATTGGTATGATTTTGCGGGTGGCACAGCACTAAAAAATGTATATGCAGTTGCGGATCAATACAAATGTTTCCCATTGACGGATTTCTATTTTGAAAACATCACTATAAAATCCTATTTTTACTATGGATCATCCGTAAATTCCTGGATTAATTTGCTTACTAAAAAATTTATAACTGTCTACGGTGAAAGTGATTTGCCACTTATTTCTAAAGATAATTCTGGCTTAATTCAATTTACTAATGATAAGAACTATTTGATTTGTGACTATGACCCAAAAACGATGGCAATGGATATGCAGTTCTTTGACGGGTGTACTTTTAATAATCTTGTTGTCGATATGAAAAAGGCAACTGGTGGATTGAATGGTGTTGTTGGTTTGCCTGATTCGGTTACAACGGAAAAAGGTTATTTTCCTGTTAGTTTTCATTATAACGTCTCTTTAAATTCTAGTGATTCTAATTTGGCCGAATATTTAGCCACTAATACCAATTTTAAAATAATGAACGGTAGTTCTCTTATGGTTGGAGAAAAAACTAAATTTAGTGTTAAAAGTTTAGTTTGCTATGAAGACTTTGATTATTTTACTGGAAATGCCTTTCCTGGAACGAGACATCCTAATTTGGATAACGGAAAAATAGTTAATAATGGAGAAATTTATGCTTCGAGTGCTGGTGGAACTATAAAGACCTATAGTGATAATTCAATTTTTAAAGTGACCGGTGATACTACTTTAAAAATGTATGAAGCTAAATCCGCTTCCCCTGATTGGCTATCAAAAGAAATCAAATTACAAATGGCTGATGCAAATGGAGACATGCAAACAGGTTCTGGTGTTTATAATAGTACAAAAAAGACAAACGAAGATTACTATTGGACGAAAACGAAAAGCTTTTCTCATGAAATAACCGGTGTTTCGATAGGCTATGATAGAAAGTCGTCTGATGAGGGCAAAAAAGGCGTCTTTAATTTAACTGCGAATGTTGAACCAATTGACTATGAGTCAAAAAATATCGAGTATCATTGGTCTGTTAAAGATAATCAATCTGGCGCAACAATTAAAGTTGATGAGGCAAATCCTCAAAAAGTAGTTGTCGAAACAGAGCCAAATACTAATGATAAAGATGAAGATATCGTTTATACCATACAATTGGAAGTGACATTTACAAAGTCAACTGGAGAGGCTGGCTCTGTAACTTCCTCTATCGAATTGACAGCAACTGACACTTGTTTATTACCCACTGCTAATGTGCTTATGGCAGATGGAAGCTTCAAGGCCGCCGGATTAATCCGAACCGGTGATATGGTGATGTCTTTTAACCATGAAACTGGGCGGATAGAACCGAATTTGGTTATTGGAAACGATCATCAAAAAGAAAATGAAAAACTATGCCGGGTTGTACATCTTATGTTTTCTGATGGACTTCAGACAGATTTCCTTGAAGAACATGGATACTTCGATCTTACTTTGAATCGCTACGTTTATTTGCATCCAAATGATTGTGATAAATACATCGGCCATAAATTTGTAAGCATTAATAAAAATTTGAAAATATCTGGAGTTGAACTGCTTAGTTTTGATTGTGAAACAATTGTAGTAAAGCCAGCTGCCCCAGCTACGGCTAAACACTTGAATTTAATTGTAGATAATATGCTTGCTTTAGAAGGAGGCTTAGACGGTCTTTTCAATATTTTTGATTATGATCCTGAAACCCTAGCATTTGACAAAGTAAAAATGAATGCTGATATTAAGAAATATGGCCTTCTCAGCTACAAAGACTTTGAACGTTTCTTCCCTAAAGAAATATACGATTTGCTTCCTTGTAAATATCTTGGCGTTTCAATTGGTAAAGGACTCATTACATGGAAGATTTTTGAAAGCTACGTCAACAAGTGGAAAGATCAGTTGATGGAGAACTTAAAATAGTTTTTATTCTTTTCTGTTCTTCTCTTTGATATATGGGTCGAAGTATTTCTTCTCTCCTTCTATTCTTGCTTCTATAGCTCCCTGTTTTGTTTTGTATGATCTGAGATAATGATCGACTTGCTGGAAGGTGATATAAGCCTCCCAGTGTTTTCTTTTCTTGTTATATGTGACTCCGGATACTCCTAACTTGTAGTTGGCATATACGGCTCTTGTGTGTTTCAGCATTCAGGTCATGGTATGTTTGTCTTTGTCGTAGCCAAGTGCCCAGTCATTGAGTCTTCCTGTTTCCGACCTTTTGGGTTTGGGAGTACATCCGCAGGAATAAGAATGCTTGGATAGTTCATCGTCTCCGACGATGAATTCATTTTCAAAAAATCAGTATTAGATGCGAAGATAAAATATATGCATTACAAACTGATTATAAATATGTTGATTTTTTCGGGCAGGAGGTTCGAAATTAAAACCTTTTTATCGTATTTTTAAGTATCCAACTTTTAATTGTTATAATACTCAAACTAACAAATCTTATATTTTAATTAAAAAGTTGCCTATCATGAATATATATATAATAAGCGACATTTAGCATTTAAATATTTGATTATTTGTAAACTTCTATTTTTGATGGAAAATCAAATTGACTATATGTTATATATGCTCCTTCTTTTATAACTGAATCAATTAGATTTGAAGAAAGAACATTTTTTACTAAGAAGCAAACATTTTGATAGAAATCTAAACTATCTGAATTTGCTTCAGGAGCATCATTATCAACTTCAAACCAAGTATAGACTGTGGCAATAAACACAATATTTTCCTTAGTAGTAATCTTAAAAACAGTGTCTTGCTTTTTAATAAAAGTATTCCATAATTCATCTATATTTTTAATCATTTTTCTTACCTCTATCAATCTTGATAGGAAATCCCGGATAAACATGTGAGCCTGTTTTACTTGTCACAATAATAACATTAGACTCATAGCTATTTCCATTATTATCTTTGTATATCCCAATAATTTTATTAGTCACTACTGATTCCATATTTTCTTTTACAAAAACTCCCTTTCCAGAAAATTTATTTACAAGATTTTGAGCTGTTTTTAAGTCGCCATAAATATAGCTTCGTCCAGTATTTTTAGCAACTTGTTCTAAATGTCTTTCTTGCTTTTACTTATTTATTAAATTCCCAATCAGTGTGTTGAGGGTTTTCTACATTTCTTAATATCCTGTTTAAATCATTATTTTCTATGATGCACATAGCGCAACAAGGAATAGTAGAGATTTTTGGTATTAATCTTCATATACGGATATCTAATCATAACGCATCCATTAGTAGCAAACTCTTTATTTTCTTTTTCAGGAGAAATTAATCTAAAATCTACACTTCCATATGCTACCATAGATATAGTATCTTTAAAGAAATTACTATTAGAAGAATCGGAGCTTAATAATAAATATTGGCATTTTATTTCATCTCTTTGATTTTTTAGAAGAATATGCATCAATTATCAAAGAACTTATTGAAGACTTTAAATTTTCCGAACGGATTTTAGAGATATTGAAAAGAGTATCGAAATCAAAGCAAAAAAGTATCGCTTTAGCTTCAAAGGAGCATTTTATAAGATTCTGAACTTTTAGCAATGAATTTTGAAGCAAAAGATCCTTTAAATCATTATTAAAGCCATAATCACCTAAATATGTTTTGGGC
>ERZ1034723.1108-NODE-1108-length-12241-cov-6.633186_pt1 | contig 12241 bp, 17 predicted proteins | sample MGYA00520637_ERZ1034723 | MGnify/ENA primary metagenome ERZ1034723 (study PRJEB33766, sample SAMN09781719) | gut metagenome | biome: gut microbiome | host: Homo sapiens | place: Madagascar | study: EMG produced TPA metagenomics assembly of the PRJNA485056 data... | reverse complement strand
ATATCAAACGGATATAATGATAATTTAACAATTGACAGAAAAGAAGAAACAAAAAATTATTGTCCAGAAAATTGTAGATGGATTACTGGCAGCAATAATTCAAAATATAAATCCACAACAAGATTAATCGAAGTTGATTCAGAAAAACACACTGGAAGAGAATGGGCTAATATCCTTGATCTTGGCACAAATGTTATCAATAATATGCTAAGAAATTTTTCAGAAGAAAAAGTTAAAGAATTTATTAGAAGTCGCAAAAGAGACAAAACAAAACATCCTAGCGGAAATCAGTCTTGGATGCAAGTTTATGGAATTTTATAATCCAAATTCTAGGAAATTTTGTGGAATTCAAGCGTGTCCACATTGCTGGGCGCACAGTAAAAGCCTGATTGTATGGGGCGGTCATACAGCGGTCTAGTATGCACGACTTATAATCGTGTCACGAAGGTTCAAATCCTTCTCGCCCTACCATTGCGGAGTGGAGAAGTGGTCATCTCGTCACCCTCATAAGGTGAAGATCGGTAGTTCGAATCTACCCTCTCGCAACCAAATGCTCCCATCGACTAATTGGTTAGGTCGCAACCCTTTCAAGGTTGAAATGTCGGATCGTTCCCGACTGGGAGTACCATTAGGCTCGCTTTTCTTTTGGCGCTCTTATGGGCACGGTGCTGAGCATCACCGTATAAACTGCTCATGTATGGAAGATTAGCTCAATGGTAGAGCATGCGGCTGTTAACCGCAGGGTTATAGGTTCGAGTCCTATATCTTCCGCCATGGCCTTGTAGCTCAGTCGGTAGAGCAGCCCGAGGAGGGTATGTCGTTGGTTCGAGTCCAACTTTGGCCAGTATTGGTGTGGATGGCGCACCTAAAACAGCATAAAGGGTATAGTGAATTCTATGCTAAAATCCTTTCGGCAACGAACTTCTTAATAGACGTATTAAGAGGATTGGGAGAGGGGTCGTGGGAACTACGTTAGTGCCATTTATTAGCTGGTGTAGCTCAGCGGCAGAGCGAGGCACTTGTAATGCCTAGGTCGAGGTCTCGGAATCCTCCACCAGCTCCACATTGTTAACTATCGCTGCTCATGGTTAACAAGTTGTTTTAGAAGCAGCAAACCTACGAGTATGGTAGGCGGCGCACCAGTAGTCGTTAAGGGCGAGATAAAGCTGAACTGGAATATGGAGAAGTACTCAATGATGGCAAAGAGGTTTGTTTGCTAAACAAATAGGCGTAGCAATACGTGAGTGGGGTCGGCACCCACCTTCTCCGCCATATGGGTCAGTAGCAAATCGGCAACTGCGGCGGGCTGTAAACCCGTTTCCTTCGGGAGTAGCTGGATCGACACCAGCCTGGCCCACCAAGTAAGTGAGAATTAAATGTTGCAGGACAAAGGGTTTGCCTTTCAGAGACTGGTGTTTACATCGGACTTGTTTAGTGGTTTCAATGCCTAGCGCAAGGTGCAACAGCCACCAATTATATACGGGATTAGCCAAGCGGTAAGGCAAGGGACTTGTCAGACTCCCAGAGGTTTAACGAGGTCATCACTCGTGTTTGGCACCATGACTCCCTGATCAGTGGTTCGAGTCCACTATCCCGTGCCAATTAATATTTATAATAAAGGAGTTATTATGAGAGATTAAAAGAAACATAGAAAAACTCTTATGTAAGAGTTATGGAAACTAAAATTTGTACTAAATGTGGTAAAGAACTTCCAATTGAAGATTTTAATTGGAGAAGTAAAGAAAATGGCACACGACGTTCAGAATGTAAAACTTGTCATACTAATTTTATGAAAGAAATTTATGAAAACAAAAAGAAAACAGTGTCTGAAATTAAGAAAAATTTGAAGTGTGCAAAATGTGGTGAAGAAAGAGAATATTGCTTAGACTTTCATCATGTTGATCCTAATGAAAAAGAGAATACAATAGCAAGAATGACTAGTAATAATTATAGGCTCGATACTGTATTAGATGAAATTAAAAAATGTATAGTTTTATGTTCTAATTGTCATAGAGAATTTCATTATTTTCAGGAACAAAATGGAACTACAATAAAAGAATATTTATCAGGAGGTACGCATTATGAATTTCCGAACCAAGGAGCATTATGAGAACCGTATTGCAAAGCTTAAGTCTAAGGGCGAAGTTATGAATGACAAGCTTATTAAGAAGGCCATGAGAGAGTTGGCAAAACTGTCGTAAATATGGCGGTGTACTCAAGTGGTTGAAGAGAGAAGTCTTGAAAACTTCTAGGGGTGTAAAAACCTGCAAGCGTTCGAATCGCTTCACCGTCGCCATGTAATCAGACTGAGTGGCTGTGTCAGTCATATAGAACGTATTAAAGATACGATCTTAACTACTACAACACAAAATTAATGGAGGATGTAGTGTAACAGTAACACACGAACTTTGGGAGTTTGAGTAGCGGGGCGGCACCGACATCTTCCACCAAACCGCCTATTGGGGTTCTCGTGCGATATTTAACATGATGGATTAATAAACCAATTTGATGCAATTATCCGCCACAGGAATGATTGAAGAATTGGCCCATCGGCTAAGTTGTTGACCCACAACGACGAAAGAGAACAAGGTTGTAGTCACCGAAAGTAGGATAAGGGTGGCAAAATCATAACCGAGGTTGGTGGCGAAGGAAACTAAGACTGTTGTGCGCACAACAAGTGCTTGGCGTGTAGGTTATGTTTACTATAAATGTCCCGTTAGCTCAGTTGAACAGAGCACAGGTCTTCTAAACCTGGTGTCGTTGGTTTGAATCCAACACGGGATACCATATGCTCGTGTAACTCAGTTGGTAGAGTATCACACTTTTAATGTGAGAGTCGAGAGTTCGAGCCTCTCCACGGGCACCATATATGCGCCTTTAGTTCAGTGAATAGAACATCTGACTACGAATCAGAAGGTCGAAGGTTTGATTCCTTCAAGGCGTACCATTTTATTGAAAAAGGATTTTATTATGGATAAAACAATTTTCAAGAAAACAGGAGAAGAGCTTCAAGAGTTTCTTAAGTTTCGCAAGCGTGGTAGTAAAGTGAAAGCAAAGAAGGGCAAGGGCTCTTTTTCTCGTAAACAAAAATATAAGAATAAAATATGCGGGATTGGTGTTTAACGGTTAGCATACGGCTCTTCCAAAGCTGAGGTACGGATTCGAATTCCGCATCCCGCTCCAAAAATCTAAAAGAAAGGATTTTTATTATGACAGAATTACAGATGCGGCGAAACGCAGTACAGACACTAGAATCATGGCTTGGATATAGCGGAGCCAATGGTAAGAAGAAGGAAATTATTGATCTATACAATAGTCAAAAGCCACTTCCTGTAGGTTACAAGGTGAGATATAGTGATGCTTGGTGTGCAGCCACCGTAAGTGCGGTTGGTGTTAAGCTTGGCATTACAGAATATATCTTCCCAGAATGCTCTTGTGGTCGCATGATTGAGCTATATAAGAAGGCTGGTCGCTGGGAAGAGAATGATGCATATGTTCCTCAGTCTGGTGATCTTGTAATGTATGATTGGGGAGACAATGGCGTTGGCGACAACAAGGGTGCTCCAGATCATGTTGGTATGGTAACAAAGGTTTCCAATGGTAAGATTACCGTTATTGAGGGCAATAAGAGTGACTCTGTTGCCTACAGAGAGATTAATGTTAATGGCCGCTATATTCGTGGTTTTTGTCTCCCAGATTATAAAGCTGCCGCCAAGAAATTTGATAAGCCTACATATGTTTCTGTAAATGCTCAGAAGCTTCAAAAGGGCGATTCTGGTAATCCAGTTAAGGTTCTACAGGCTTCTCTAAACGCTCTTGGTTTTAATTGTGGAACCATTGATGGCGAGTTCGGAGTCAACACCGAAAAGGCTGTAAAGGCCCTGCAGAAGTCGGGGAACATGTCTGATGATGGAATCGTTGGAAAGAACACTTGGCAATTCATCCTACTTAATTAAATATAATAGCCGTCCTTCGGGGCGGCTTTTTTGCTACTTGACAAATTAAAAGCATTATGTTATAATCAGAATACAAAATTAAAGGAGGCTTAATCCATGAGCAAAACTTATAAACTTGCAGACGCAGAGCTTTTTGTTTTTTCTGAATATGTTAATCAAAATCCAGCAAATGACATTAAGTATTATGATAGCGTGTGTAAGTTCAATGGCAATATTATTCTTTTCAGCAAGAACATTGAAGACGAAGAAAAAAATATTATCTCTAAACTAATTTTAAATTTAGATCCGACAAAGGCACAGTATCTCGCAAACGTTCTGAAAAACAATAAAAATATTCTAGCAATGATTGGTAATAATCCTGAAGGAGATTCTTTTTATGCAATTTACTATGACTTCACAGAGAATGTTTTAACTCCATATAATCTATTTAATTATATGTTTTCTCATAGTGACTTTGCAGAGGAGGGTCTTTTTGTAGAGATTCATAATGGGCATCAAACTGTAATTAAGGAGTTTGTATGAGAATATATTTTTTAGATTCAGCAAGCACAACAAGACCTTACGATGAAGTAATTGAAACTATGGCGGACGTAATGAGAAATCATTACGGAAACCCAAGTTCTATTCATGAAATGGGCCAAGATGCTAAGAATATTATTGAGAATGTAAGAGAGCAGATTGCAGCAGATATTGGTTGTGAGCCCAAAGAAATTATCTTTACATCTGGAGCTTGCGAGGCCAATAGTCTTGCTCTTTGTGGCACAAAATATAATCATATTATTACAACACATCTAGAACATAAGTCTATTGAAGAAATTCTTAAAAGTAGCACATTTACAAGTGCATCATATATTCCAGTAGATTCATATGGAAATATTTCATTTGATTGTTTCCAGAAGACTTTAAAGACTTATAATTCTGCAATTGTCAGCATTCAATATGGTAATTCTGAAATTGGTACTATTCAAGACATTGCTAGAATTTCAAATGCAATTAAAGGCCATGATTTTGTATTGCATGTTGATGCGACACAAGTATTTCCAGAGGGCAGTATTAATGTTAAAAATCTTGGCATTGATTTGATGTCAGTGTCTGCACAAAAATTTCATGGGCCAAAAGGTATTGGATTTTTATATTGTCGAGACGGCATTGCGCTATCTCCTCTAATCTATGGGTCGCAAGAAAATGGTTTGCGTGGAGGAACTTATAATACTCCAGCAATTGCAGGAATGGGGAAAGCTCTTGAAATTAATCGTGGAGCTTTAGGTTATGTAAATGCATGCACTAGCATGAATAGAGACAATCTCGCAAAAGGAATGCTTGAAATTCCTGGAGTTCATCTAAATGGGCCCAAGCTTGATGTAAATCGTTTATTTAACAATCTATCAATTCGTATTGATGGAGTCAAAGCTAGTGATCTTGTAACTCTTGCAAGTATATATGGAATTTATATTTCTGCTGGTTCTGCTTGTTGCAGTGGAGAATCAACTCCAAGCAGTACACTAAAAGCGATTGGATTAAATAATGACGAAGCTCTAAGTACAATTCGTATTACAGTTGATGAAACTTTAAACGATAATGATATCTCTTACATTGTAGAAATTTTAAGTGGTCTAATCAAAAGATTACGTACCTCTTGACAAATCAAAAAATATGTGATATGTTTACAGTACAAAATTAATGAGAGGGATAACATGACTGGAAGAAACAAATCTTTTTTTAAAGCGGCCAAAGCAATGAGTGAGCTTTCTGATTTTCACAAGGAGCATCTTGGATGCGTTGTTACGTGCGGAAGCCGCATCATTTCAAGCGGTTGCAACGAAACAAAAACTTCTCCTCTGCAGAAAGAACTCAATGCGGTTCGATTTAATGTAGATACTCCGCATTCTAATCATAGTGAAGTAAAGGCGCTCATGCCTTTGATTCATCGAAAAGATGTAAATTTTAAGGATTGTAGCATTTACGTATACAGAGAACACCGCAATGGCGGAACAGCAATGGCAAGACCTTGCAAGAGTTGTGAAAAGCTTATTCGAAGCCTTGGCATTAAAAGAATTTATTATACTGTCGAAAATGGTTTCGCAGAAGAACGTTGGAATTAAGGAGAGAATTATGGACAACTTTGATACTGGTATGTATTGTAAGAAGTGTTATCTAAAGAAGCACAAGCTATCTAAGAAGCATATTGATCGAATTGTTTTTACGCCGTATGTAGAAAAGTGTGACAACTGTGGCAAGACAGAAAAATTAGTTGATTATATTGAGGAGGACGAAGATGAATTCTGAACGCAAGAAGTTACTAGAACCAATTTTAAACACATTTGAAAATGAAGATATTAAAGAGTTTGCTATAGAACTACTTAATAATCTACCAGAATATGTCTGGCATGTAGGAGCATCTAGCACTGGCAAATATCATCCAGCTTATAGTCTTGGTGAAGGTGGTCTTATGAGACACCAGATTGCAGTTGTTAGATTTTTAAATTTCTTTCTTGAGCTTGAACAGTATGGGGCTGGAATGACTTCCAGAGAAAGAGATTTGATGCGAACAGCGGCATTAATTCATGACGGAATGAAGTCTGGTACACAGAATGATTATAATAAATCTAAGTATACAAAGTTTAATCATCCGATTTTGATGGCAGAGGTAGTTCGTTCTACCGATGGTCTTAATACTAGTGAGCGTGATTTTATTGCTCATTGTATTGAGAGCCACATGGGGCAGTGGGCATTTGATAAAAAGACCAATGTTGAGTTGCCAAAGCCTAAAGACGAATATCAAAAGCTTGTTCATCTAGCTGATTATCTGGCGTCTCGCAAAAGTCTTGCAATGGATTTTGAGAATATTGAGGCTCCCAGAGTTGAATCTAAGCCAGAAGATTATGTACTAACTTTCGGTAAACATAAGGGCGAAAAGTTAATCGATCTATGTCGTGCTGGTGATGATTATGTAGATTGGATGGAAGAAAACATTGGTAGAACAGATGTTCAAAATGCGATTAAAGCAGTTAAACAGAAGCTTGCAGTAGAACTCGACGATGAATTATAATGGAGGATAAAAATGAAGGTTGAAATGCTAACCCGTGGAAACATTGAGCAGGTACTAAAGGACAATAATATTTCTTTCAACAAGAGATACAGCGGCGATACATACAAAGTTATTGAGCTAGAGAAGCAGGACGCAAAGCGTATGTGTAATGGTGATATTGATACGGATGGAGCCTGGTGCATGATGTCTAATGGTACTGGCGGTTCTCTATTTGATCTTGTGACTATTAATAAGGAATCTCTAATTGGCTGGAGCGCAAAGAAGGAATCTTATAATAAGTTAACTGATTATCTGAATAGTCTTGGCGCAATTGATGATGCAAGTATTTGTAATTATGCTACAGGTCTTTCCAGAGCAAATGGATGGAGCCTAAGTAAGTTATTTAATATGTGTGAGGGTTAAAAATGAAATATATTTTATACGCAATTTGGATACTACTTATTTTTCTAGGCGCATTTACTCATCTTTATGTTTCTAGTACCTTCCATTATAGTTTTGGTTTTATTATTGGTGCAGTGTCTCAAGCCGTTTTGTTTATTGCTAATGAAGTGAAGAAAAAATGACAATTAAGGAAATTGATCAAAAGATTGCGGAGCTTCGGCAAGAGCGTCATAGACTAGAAATTGAAGACAGAAAAAAGTTTTTTGAGGTTGCTAAGAATAATATTGGTAGATGTTTTAAAGTAAATGGTGTTTTCGTAAAGGTTCTTGATATCCCAGTGGTAGAAGAAACTAAGACCGGCACTCGTTTCAATGAATATCAGTATCCTGCGCTTTGGCTTGCTCATGACGATGGAATTCCATTTTATGCTGATACACTGTTTTCTGGAGCATGGGGCGTTGGACATGATGTACTTAATAATTATGAAGAGATTTCTAAGGAAGAGTTTAATGCCGAATTTGACCGTAGAATTGCTAAATTTGTGAAGATGGTTAAGGAAAAGTAATACAACACAAAATTAATGAGAGGAGAACAAAATGTATAATGCATATGTAACAACAATTAAAAACCTGCGCAAGCATCCTAATGCAGACAGACTACAGCTTGGCGAGTGTTTTGGAAATACCGTTTGCGTCAGCATGGAATATACGGACAACCAGATTGGTGTATATTTCCCAACTGATGGTCAGCTTTCTGTTGAATTTGCAGATGCTAATAATCTACTTCGCAAGAAGGATGCTGATGGCAATAACATTGGCGGTTATATGGACGCAGACAAGCGTAACGTAACTTCCATTAAGCTTCGTGGTGAGAAATCTGATGGACTATTTCTTCCTCTATCTTGCCTGAGCTCTTTTGGTGATATTTCTAAGCTAAAGGTTGGAGATGTCATCACCACGTTCAATGGGCATGAAATTTGCACCAAGTATATTCCTCGCAGAAATACTCGTAGTGGTCATGCCACAAACGGTAATCATACTCGTAAGAAGAAGGCCCCAATTGCTCCTCTATTTACTGAGCATGCGGATACTGAGCAGTTAGCTTATAACCTTGGTGCATTCCAGGCTGGTGATCAGATTGAGATTACTCTAAAAATGCATGGCACTTCTCAGCGTACTGGTTATCTGCCAGTACTTCAGGATTATATTGGGCCTCCTTGGGCATTTAGTGTGCTCAAGCATCCTAAATTATTTAAGCATTTTGTTGAGAAGGCCAATGCCGCAATTAGTCCTGTTTATAATTGGGGATATGTGTCTGGTACTCGTCGTACCGTTCTAGAGAATTATGATGGCGGGTATTATGGTTCCAATGAGTTCCGTGAGCAGCACTCTAAGTTCTTTGAAGGTAAGCTTCATAAGGGCGAAGAGGTTTATTATGAGGTGGTTGGATTTACTCATACCGGTGCTCCCATTATGTCAACCGCAGATAACAAGAAACTCAACGATAAGGAGTTTGTAAAGCAGTATGGTAAGACTACGACTTTCTCTTATGGCTGTAATCCAGATGGCAAAGAAGGTATTGGTATCACCGAAAGAAAAGTCCCTCAGTCTGATTTCTATGTCTATCGTATGACTATGACTAATGAGGATGGTGACGTAGTAGAGTATTCTCCTGATTTTATGCGTTATCGTTGTGAACAGATGGGTTGCAAAACTGTACCCGTAATGTATAAGGGTTTTATTGATGATACTACTGATTGGAACGATGCTGGAATGACTGCTGGTGAATGGGTTAAAAACATTGCAGAGCAGTATTACGATGGCCCCGATCCCATTGGTAAGACTCACGTGCGTGAGGGTGTTGTAGTTCGCATTGTGAACAAGCCAAAATTCTGTGCTTATAAGCATAAGAATTTTGCATTTAAGGCACTTTCAGGAATTGCTATTTCAGAAGCAGAAAATAATAATAGTCTAATTAATATGACAGAAGATATTATTGAGGAAATGTAAATGTCTAGATTAGATTTGACAGGAGAAAGGTTTGGTAAATTAGTTGCCTTACATATTGATAAACCTTATATAAAACCGTCTGGAAGAAAAATATCAACATGGTATTGTCAATGTGATTGTGGTAATACAACGACTGTTAGAACAGAATATTTGAGGAGCGGACATACAACTTCTTGCGGCTGTTCTTGTGGAAGAGTTGATATTATTGGTAAAAAATATGGAAGATTGACAGTAATTAAATACGTAGGAAGCGGCAAGCATTTATGTAAATGTGAGTGTGGTAATGAAGTTGAAGTTATAACTGAAAATTTAAACAATGGGAATACAAAGTCGTGTGGATGTTATCAAAAAGATAGATCAAGTGAAGCTTCTATTAAATCATTAATTGGTCAAAAATTTGGTAAGTTAATGGTTGTAGAACGAGTTGAAAATAATAGGTTCGGGCATATTTGTTATAAGTGTAAATGTGATTGCGGAGGTATGACTATTGTTGACTCTACTAATCTAAGGAATGGTACAACAAATAGTTGTGGGTGTATTAAATCAAAAGGAGAAATGATAATCAATTCTTGGTTATATAAACATAATATTAAATACACCACTCAATATTCAGTAGATGAAATTATTTTAGATTCTGGTAGACATCCATTTTATGATTTTGCAATTTTTAATGATGATGGTAGTTTAAATTGTTTAATAGAATATAACGGAACGCAACATTATTTTTTTACTGGATATGGTTGGGACAATGAAGAGAATTTTAAAAAGACGCAACACAGAGATATTCAAAAAAGTGAATGGTGTAAGAAATTAAATATACCATTGTATATTATCAAATATGACGATGATATTAATCAAAAACTATACGAAATATTGTTGTCTGATATGAAAAAAATACAGAAAGAGATTAATGAAGAGGAGGATGTTTAATATGAATAAGGATAACAGCGCACTTCTAGGTGGTTGTCTAACAGTAATTATTCTTCTAATTTTTGCGCCAGTTATTACGTTTTTCTGTGGCTGGTTTGGCGGCTGGATGTTGATGAATATTGTTGGTGATGCTGTGGCATCTGGCTTCAACACGCTATTTGGTACAACTAGATTTACGCCTGACATGCTACCGATTGTATGTGGTTCGCTTGCATTAATTGGTAGTTGCTTTAAGAGTACAAATACAACGAGTAAGTGAGGATAAATATGAACGACAAGATTCAAAAGCGTATCACTAGCGATTATTCATACGTGTCTGGTCTTGGCTATACGGTTTTGGGAGTCTTTTTACAGGGCTCCCAGAACTATAACCTTGCATATGAGGGCTCTGATATTGATACTAAGGCAATCGTTCTTCCTTCCTTTGAAGATTTTTGTCTTAATAGAAAGCCAGTCAGTACAACGCTGATTCTTCCTACCAATGAACATATTGATCTTAAAGACATTCGTTTAATGCATGAATGTTTCCGTAAGCAGAATATTAATTTTGTTGAGATTCTATTTACAAAGTATCGTTATTTGAATCCAAATTTTAAGGCTTTATATCTGCCAATGTTCATTCACGCAGAAGATATTGCTCATTATAATAATTTTGCAGCAGTTAATTGTATTGCTGGTATGGTATTTGAGAAGAGGAAAGCACTCTGTCATCCATATGAAGGTCTCAGAGAAAAGATTGAGAAATATGGTTACGATAATAAGCAACTCCATCACATTTTACGTTGTGGAGAATTTCTACGAAGATATATTGACGGTGTTCCTTATGAAGAATGTCTTATTCCTACGTTTCCACAAGATTTAATTGATATCAAGTCATCATATATCTATTCCAAGGATGAAGCGGTTAAGATGGCAGATGAAATTTGTGCCGTTGTGCAGAATATGAAGCAAGACTACATGAATACTCATGAGGTTGTTATTAACCAAGAAGCCGCCAATATCATGAATAATACTCTTGTTAAGGTTCTTAAAAAGAATTTTATGATTGAAATGGAGAAGAACAATGACTAGACCTATACTGATACTTCTTTGTGGAATTCCTGGTTCTGGAAAGACCACGTATGCAGAAAAAATAAAAAATAGCTATACATATCATTTGTCCTCTGACGCAATTAGAAAAGAATTATACGGCGATGAAAATATACAGGGTAATCCTTCAGACGTATTTGCATTAATGCAGGATAGAGCAATTATGTTATTGAATAATGGCTTTGATGTCATCTATGATGCCACAAATATCACAAGAAAAGATAGGGCTAGTATCATTGCAAAATGTCCAAAGGTTGCACAAATTGAATGCCATATTATTTGGGCACCTATCGAAACTTGTATCGAGCGTGATTCTGCAAGAGAACGTACTGTTGGCAAGGAAGTTATTGATAGAATGCTCAAGCGTTTTCAACCAGTATTTTATGACGAGGGGATTAATGAGATCAAAGTGATTTTACCAGATGAATTTAATAAAGATAAGTACTGTGATAAATTGATTGATTCTATGAAGATTTCACATGACAATCCTCATCATACATTAGACATATATAATCATTGTATGGAAGCAAATAAATATGCATACAAAATGAATTATAATGACGATATTAAATTTGCTGCAAAATTTCACGATATAGGAAAGCCATATGTAAAATCTTTTCTAGATAATAAAGGGAATAAGTGTGAAAGCGCACATTATTATTCTCATCAAAATTTATCAGCTTGGATGTCTTATGGAATAAATGGTTCAAATCCATTTCGTGTGTGGCTTATTGGAACACATATGGAACCATTTTTAGAAACTAAATATTACAAAGCTATGCCTATTTTTTTAAAAGATTATATAGAAAAATTACATAAATGAGATT
>ERZ1034723.1105-NODE-1105-length-12248-cov-15.293119_pt1 | contig 12248 bp, 7 predicted proteins | sample MGYA00520637_ERZ1034723 | MGnify/ENA primary metagenome ERZ1034723 (study PRJEB33766, sample SAMN09781719) | gut metagenome | biome: gut microbiome | host: Homo sapiens | place: Madagascar | study: EMG produced TPA metagenomics assembly of the PRJNA485056 data... | reverse complement strand
CTCAGAGCGCGATCCTCGGAGTCGGCACGATCGTCCCTCGTCCGAAGGATCTGGGTGCCGGAGTCTATGCGTTCGTCCCTTATCTCGGTCTGTCCCTGACCTACGACCACAGGGCTCTTGACGGCGGAGAGGCTACCCGTTTCCTCAAGCAGGTGGCTATTGAAATCGAAAATCTTGAAGTTGAATTCTAAAATATTTACGAATATGTACGATTTAGCGGTAATAGGCGGTGGCCCTGGTGGTTACGTGGCCGCTGAAAGAGCCGGAGCCGCCGGCCTTAAGGTTGCCCTTTTTGAAAGAAAATCCCTCGGAGGAGTCTGCCTCAACGAGGGCTGCATTCCGACCAAGACGCTTCTTTACAGCGCCAAGGTCTATAACTATGCTCTGACAGGCGATCATTATGGAGTCTATGTCAAAGAGCCTACGTTCGACTATTCAAAGATTGTGGCCCGCAAGGACAAGGTCGTGAAGAAACTCGTGGGCGGAGTCAGACTGGCGATGAAGTCCAACAATGTCGAGGTCGTGGCCGCCGAGGCCATGATCCAGGGCCGCGACGCGGAAGGCGTCAGGATCACCGCTGCCGACCAGACCTATGCTGCCCGCAACATCCTCATCTGCACCGGTTCAGAGGCGGCAGTGCCTCCGTTCCCGGGCCTGAAGGAGGCCGGAGACGTTATCGTCACCAACCGTGAGATCCTTTCTCTGAAAGAGCGTCCGTCCGAGCTCGTTGTCATCGGTGGAGGTGTCATCGGAATGGAGTTCGCGGCTTTCTATAGCACTCTCGGTACGAAAGTGACTGTGGTTGAGATGCTTCCTAAGATTCTCGGACCTCTTGACGATGAGATCAGCGCTATGCTTCAGAAGATCTACACCAAACGTGGCGTGAACTTCTGCCTCAAGTGCAAGGTCACCGGAATCGAGGGCAACACCGTTGTCTATGAGGATCCGGAGGGCAACACCCAGAGGGTCGGCGGGGACAAGATTCTCGTCTCTGTGGGCCGCCGTGCCAACATCGGCGGATTCGGCCTTGAGAACCTCGGCGTGGAGATGCTCCTGAACCGTGGCGGAAAACCTTGCGGAATCAAGGTGGACAGCAGGATGCGCACGAATATTCCGGGAGTCTATGCCGCCGGCGACGTGACCGGCTTCTCTATGCTGGCCCACACGGCGAGCCGCGAGGGCGAGGTCGCGGTCAACAATATTCTTGGAAAGGAAGACCATATGCGCTACGACGCCATCCCTGGAATCGTCTATACCAACCCTGAGGTCGCCGGAGTCGGACTCACCGAAGAGCAGGCCGCGGCTTCCGGGAAGGAATATTCGGTCGTCAAGCTTCCAATGGCCTACGCCGGCCGCTTTGTCGCAGAGAATGAGGGCGGTGAAGGAATATGCAAGATCATCGTCGGCAAGAAGTACCACGAGGTCCTCGGAGTCCACATGCTCGGCAACCCTTGCTCGGAGATCATCCACAGCGCCTGCATCGCCATCGAGTCGGAGATGACCCTTGAGCAGCTCAAGGAGGTTGTGTTCCCGCACCCGACTGTCTCTGAGATAATTAAAGAAACCGCATTCGCACTGAAATAATAACTGATTAAGAATATAAGAATATGCCAAAAGCGCTTTACATCGATCCTAACGAGACCCTGCGTCCTCAGGATCACGAACTTGAGCTTCCGAAGATTCCGGTGATGACGTACAACAAGACCGTCAAGGAAGAACTTAAGGAAGGCAATTTCACAAAGGAGGATCTTCTCCGCATCTACCGCGACATGTCCTACATCCGCGAGTTCGAGACTATGCTGAATCTGGTCAAGACCACGGGTGGCTACAACGGAGTCGCTTACAATAACCCTGGCCCTGCCCACCTTTCCGCAGGTCAGGAGGCCGCCGCTGTCGGTATGGCCTACTGCCTTGACACCGATGACTTTATCTTCGGTTCACACCGTTCACACGGTGAGATTCTCGCCAAGGGACTCCGCTCCATTCAGATCCTTCCTGAGGATGAGCTGAAGAAGGTTATGGAGGAGTTCTGGGGTGGTGCCACCCTCAACGTGGCAAAGAAGGCTTACGACGGCGATGACACCAAGGAGCTCGGAATCCGCTTCCTGCTCTACGGTGCGATGGCCGAGATCTTCGCCCGCACGACCGGTTTCAACAAGGGTCTGGGCGGATCAATGCACACATTCTTCACACCTTTCGGAATCTATCCTAACAACGCCATCGTCGGCGGTTCCGGATCGATCGCCGTGGGTGCGGCCCTTTACAAGAAGGTCAACCGCAAGAAGGGCATCGTCGTTGCCAACCTCGGTGACGGCGCGATGGCCAGAGGACCAGTCCTCGAAGGCATGACATTCGCCTCGATGGATCAGTTCAACACACTCTGGGAAGGCGACATGAAGGGCGGGCTGCCAGTCCTGTTCAACGTGATGGACAACCAGTACGCCATGGGTGGACAGACCAGGGGCGAGACCATGGGCTATGTGTTCCCTGCACGCCTGGGAGCCGGCTTCAAGGCCGACGCCATGGATGCCGAAAGAGTTGACGGTTACAATCCTCTCGCGGTCATCGACGCTTTCAACCGCAAGAAAGCCTACCTTCTTGAGAAGAAGGGCCCTGCTCTTCTGGACGTTGTCACCTACCGTTACAGCGGACACTCTCCGAGCGACCAGTCGTCTTACCGTACAAAGGAGGAGATCGAGGCCTGGGAGAAGGAAGATTGCATCTTGGCGTTCGGTGAGAAACTGAAAGAGGCCGGGGTGGCTGATCAGGCCGCTCTCGACGCTATCCGCAAGGAGGTTGACGCCAACATATTCGAATGCTACAAGCTTGCCATCGACACCGAACTTTCCCCTCGCATGGATCTCGTGAAGGAAAGTGAGCTCCTTGGTGATATGATGTTCTCCAACCAGAGCATCGACTCCCTCAGCGATGCGAAACCGGATGTGAATATGCCGCTGGAGGAGAATCCTCGCGTCAAGCAGATCGCCGGCAAGTCCAGGTTCTATCTTGACAAGGACGGCAAGCCTGCCAGCAAGATGAAGACCTACAACATCAGGGACGGAATATTCGAGGCCGTCGCCGACCGCTTCTACAAGGATGCCTCTCTGGTCGCTTACGGTGAGGAGAACCGTGAGTGGGGTGGCGCTTTCGCTGTCTATAGAGGACTGACCGAGGCTCTGCCTTACCATCGCCTGTTCAATTCTCCGATCGCCGAGGCCGCGATCATCGGGACAGCCATCGGTTACGCTATGTGTGGCGGCCGTGTGATCCCTGAGATCATGTACTGCGACTTCCTCGGCTGCTGCGGAGACGAGATATTCAATCAGCTTCCTAAGTGGCAGGCGATGTCCGGCAACATCCTGAAGATGCCGGTTGTGGTCCGTGTGTCCGTCGGCTCGAAGTACGGTGCCCAGCACTCTCAGGACTGGACTTCGTTGTGCTGCCATATTCCTGGACTCAAGGTCTGCTTCCCTGTCACTCCGTATGACGCGAAGGGCTTGATGAACGCCGCACTTCAGGGTACCGACCCAGTCATATTCTTTGAGAGTCAGAGGATTTACGACAAGGGCGAGATGTTCCACGAAGGCGGTGTGCCTGAGGAATATTATGAGATTCCGATCGGTGAGCCGGATGTCAAGAGGGCCGGTAAGGACATCACCATCCTTACTATCGGCGCCACTTTGTACCGCGCTCTTGAGGCCGCTGATATTCTTAAGGAAAAGTATGGTATGGAGGCAGAGGTCATCGATGCCCGCTCTCTCGTGCCGTTCAACTACGAGAAGGTGCTTGCGTCCGTGAAGAAGACCGGCCGCATCGTCATCGCCGGCGACGCCTGCGCCCGTGGCTCCTACCTCAATGACATCGCCGCCAACATCACCGAGATGGCCTTTGACGACCTCGACGCCGCTCCTGTGGTGCTTGGTTCCCGCAACTGGATCACCCCTTGCCACGAGCTTGAGGAGGCGTTCTTCCCTCAGCCGTCCTGGTTCCTGGATGCCATCAACGAGAAGATCGTCCCTCTGAAGGACTATGTTCCGGTAAGCAACCAGACCACCGCTGAGCAGGTCATCCGCGCGAAGAAGGGTGTGTAACCGCTTTTGAGCCATTTATGGCGAAGGCAAGTCCCCTTCCCGAGGAAGGGGATTTAGGGGTAGGGTAACGTGAAGGGAAAGTATTGAGCCTTGCAGTCGTATAATGGTTATTCAAGGTAATGAATATTCGCTATGTATACTAAAGCCGTAAGATTATATGGTAAGGAAGACCTTCGTCTCGAGGAGTTTGAACTCCCCGAGATGAAGGATGACGAGATCCTCGCGAAGGTTGTCAGCGACAGCCTTTGCATGTCTTCCTACAAGTCTTCACACCAAGGTTCCGACCACAAGAGAGTCCCGGACGACATCGCCGAAAATCCTACGATCATCGGCCACGAGTTCGCCGGCGAGATCATAGAGGTCGGCTCCAAGTGGAAGGATCAATTCAAGCCTGGGGACAAGTTCTCAATCCAGCCGGCCCTTAACTACGAGGGCGGCCCAGCCGGTCTGCTGTCCGCGCCTGGATATTCCTATCGCTACGCCGGAGGTGACGCCACCTACATCATCATCCCTTCCGATGTGATGGAGATGGGCTGCCTCCTTCATTACAATGGTCCGGGATTTTATCCGGCATCATTGAGTGAGCCTTTGGCTTGTGTGATCGGCGCGATGCACGCCTGCTATCACACCCATCCTGGTTCATACGTGCACCAAATGGAAATCAAGGACGGTGGCAAGATGGCTCTTCTGGCCGGTGTCGGTCCGATGGGACTCGCAATGATCAACTATGTGCTCCGCCGTGAGGACAGAAGACCGTCCCTTTTCGTTGTGACGGACATTGATCAGACCCGTCTTGATCGTGCCGCGATGCTCTACACCAAGGAGTTCGCCGCTTCACGTGGCATAGATCTCCGCTATGTGAACACCGGCACTGTCGAGAATCCTGTCGAGACTTTGCGTGAGATCTCTGGCGGCACCGGCTACGATGAGGTCATCGTGATGGCACCGGTTCCAGCTGTGGTCGAGCAGGGCGACGACATCCTCGGACAGGATGGCTGCCTGAATTTCTTCTCCGGTCCTGGCCGCTCCGATTTCAAGGCTCCGTTCAACTTCTACAATGTCCACTATGCCTCCACCCACGTCGTAGGCACCAGCGGTGGCAACACCGATGATATGAAGGAAGCCCTCAAGATGATGAGCGAAGGCCTTGACCCAGCCGGTCTGGTGACCCACATCGGCGGCCTCAATGTGGTCCCGGAGACCACTCTCAACCTCCCGTCGATCAAAGGTGGCAAGAAACTGATCTACACCCACGTAGATATGCCTCTCACAGCCATCACCGATTTCGAGGAGAAAGGCAGGACCAACCCTGTCTATGCCGAGCTCGACCGCCTCTGCAAGGCCCACAACGGCCTCTGGAACATAGAAGCCGAGGAATATCTCCTCGCCCACGCCGCCGAGTTGAGTAAGTAGTTTTTAATTGAATATCATACCGTCCCGGACACCCGTTGGTCGCGCTGAGCTTCTCGAAGCGCCCAACATGTCCGGGACAGTTTTTATGTCATTCTATGTAGTAAGGCAATACCTCCGTTCCACTACTTGCTCCCGGCAGCGCTCTTCGGCGACACTTTAAGCCTTTTTCGTTGCCGAAGAGTGTCAAATGACACCCTCAGGCGACATTTCAAGCCCTTTTTGTCGCCAGATAGGGTCTCCAAACGTATGACACCGTGCCAAGAACAATGATAAAGTTTTCGCCGTTAAATCCGCATACCCATCGCCCGCACAATCTTTACCGTTTTTTGTGGCATCTTTATGTGACATACAAAGATGCCACACGGAAACCGGCACCAATGTAAAACCATTTTCCTTAATGACAATCAAATGATAAAAACATTAGGAGTTAAGAATATCTTTCTTATGAAAAATGATGTATTTGCAATAAAAACGATTATATTTGCAATACTCAACCAGCTCGGACACCATCTTCGATGGCTTATAACCTTTAGAGGATTGTGGCAGGGTTGGGTGGGATAAAATAAAAGACGTTACTTGACGTTTTTCTTCTGAGCGCGAACTTGGCGGTTTGAACTTTACCAGAAGAGGAAACGGCAACGGGAACGTCCACTTGTGATGACGATTCAGTCGCCTCGCTTTCGGCGTAGGTCTCTTACTGTATATCATCCACGACGTGGGCTGGTTGCGTTGCTTATCCTTCTGGTAGGCTCGCCAAGGCCCGCGCTTGGGATAAGCAAAAGTAAGACTCCCACGTCTTTTTTTGTGAACACTCGGGATGGGCAGTACCGAACTTGACTGAAATTGATGACCTCCTATTTTCGCCCAGAATGGACCTGTGGACGGTATAATTCACGACATCATGTCGCTTTGATGTATAATTTGCTTGAAGGAGTGGCTCACTTCTTTGATGATTTGTCGGCGGATATTGTTTCTATTATATTGAACACGCCTATCAATGAGGACATAGATTACGAAAAGTTGTTGGAAGTAGCTGGCTTGTCTGATGAAGAAGTAACTTGCTTTATGGAACAGCTGCTTAATGTTGGACTCATTACCACTTTTATTCCTGGGAAAAAGGATATAGACCAATATCGTGAATATGTCTATAAATGGCGTTGTTCACATGACTTTGTAACTGACCAAGAGTCAAATTCCCAAGAAGAAACACCGTTGGAACTTAGCACGGCTGAAATGAGATATGCTAATGCCTTGGAAGATGAGGGTATTATAACATCAGTGATGTTCGAACTTACATACAATTGTAGCGAGAGGTGTATTCATTGTTATAATATTGGTGCGACAAGGAATGACACCGAAGTAAGCGGACGTAATCTGTCATCAGAACTTGGTTTGGAAGATTATAAACGTGTGATAGATGAATTATATGAACAAGGTTTGGTAAAGGTGTGCCTTTCCGGTGGCGATCCTTTCTCAAAACCTTGTGTTTGGGATATTATTGATTATTTGCGATCTAAGGGAATCGCCTTTGATATATTCACAAATGGACAGCGGCTTGTCGGAAGCGAGGCACGTCTGGCAGGGTATTATCCTAGGCTTGTCGGAGTCTCAATCTATAGTGCGGAATCACAAGTTCATGATAAAATAACCAGAATCAATGGCTCTTTGCGCAAGTCGGAGATGGTTATGGAACGGCTGTGCAGATTAGGTGTTCCTTTGAACCTTAAATGTTGTGTGATGCGTCTGAATGTCAAGACATACAGGACAGTTATCTCTACTGCAAAGAAATATAATGCGGTTCCGCAGATTGAAGTCAACTTGACTGATTCCATTGAAGGAGATAAGTGTGTGAGCAATTACCTTCGGTTGTCGGAACGTGAATTTGATGTTATTTTACGAGATAGGGATGTGCCTCTTTATGTAGGATCGGAATCCAGGTATTTTCACGGAGCGGAACGCCATCTTTCAGATAATGCGTGCGGAGCTGGAAAGCATAGTGTATGTTTGACTCCAGATGGAGACATCATACCTTGTTGCACATTCCATTATTCTTTCGGGAACGTAAAGAATCGTTCAGTGTTCGAGATCCTTAAGTCTCAAAATCGTAAATGGTGGTTATCTTGTACTCTTGAAAAATACAAGGACTGCGCTCGACACGATTACTGCTCTTACTGTAATCTTTGTCCGGGGGTGAATTTCTCAGAATATAGGACTCCTTTGTTTGCTGGAGAGAATAATTGCTTCTTGGCAAAAGTTAGGTGCAACCTTGCCCGTAAATTGATGAAAGGTGATGATCCTTTGAAAGGTATGACAATAGATGAGGCAATTAAGAATATGCCAGATCCGGAAATCGGATCTATAAGGCGGATGACAAATAACGAGCGAAAGGCCGATGCTCTGTAAAACGGCTATAACTGTTAATTCTTAAAGCTATGTTAAAGATTACTCTTTCTACATCAGTGACCAGAATGGGACATTGCTCTCAGATCTCTGAGGGAGTCTGTGGCATTATGTGGCGGCAGAGCTAGTCTGCTAAGGCCGGCCTGGAGCCTATCCAGGCATTTTACCCTTTGAAATATAATTAGAAATATAATTAGAAATATAATTAATTGAGAAATCGTATGTCAACAATAAATAATGCTCAGGAACTGACCAGACGAGAATTCTTTGAACGGTATGTGATCAAAGACTCGGAAGAACTTGCGGAAACAAAACCTTACCATACATTTTTAGTGCTTTTTGTTGCTGTTGAGATGTTGGGAAAGATGTTGTTGGGAGAAACTAAAAAAGATAAAAAAGGAAAGATCCGGGATACGGAAAGCTCGCTAGCCTTTTTCGAAGCGATAAATGATATTGATGCATTGTCTCCTTACAGGCAGTTCAATCATAACAACACCAACTTTATATATAAATTGCGTTGTGGTATGGCTCATAGATTTTCTCCTAAACTCAATGTGACTTTGAGTGTGGGACCGGACAAGAATGATTTATCAAACGGTGTCATTGGGTGTAAAGACTTTCTTGAAGATATAAAGAAGGCTTGGATTGATGTTCAGAATCGAGATGATCTGAAAGTGAACTTGGATGAAAAGATGCTTTTTGTTAATAATTCGATAACTGGAGGAACTGCGACATCAATCACACAGAATGCTGGAGTATAAAGCTAAAACTTGTAGATACGAGATTTTGTTGGATTCTGGTGAGGATAAAACAATATACCCTTACCTTAGGTCAGAAAACGGCAATTCACGTATGTTCCTGGTCGGTCCGCAGCACGGACGCAGTTATGTGGTCGGCAAGAATTCCGCAAGGTTCGTTGTCAGTAAAGGGAACGGATTGAGTTTCAGCAAATATCCATTATTGAATACGGGGGAGCTAGGCCCGGATATTTGGGGACTCCTTTTGGAAGAAGACGCACGTCGTGATTTTCTTGTTTGTAAGTATGTTGAGAGGCTTGGCATAAAAACGAATAAGATGGAGTATGTTCTCAAACTGGATGAACAACTCCAATTAGACACAGGCGAGAGGATTAATCCAGTGTTGCTTCAGTATTCAGTTGAGTGTCCGTACCGTATAGCTGATGCCGCTGTTATGACAAAAGAGCAAATTATGTGTGAGGTGAAACGTTGGCGTTTCCCAAATGGGAATATTCCTGGATCAGGTCAATATTATATGGCCGCAGTTGAAATCCTCGTCCGCAATTTGAGACTTATGCACGACAACGAGGTTCTGCACAACGCCATCAGCATTCAGAATTATACTTGGGCGCTTGAATTGTTAGATTTCGAGTTGGCTTCATCACCGGACTATCCATATACAAGACGAGACTATTTAAGACATATTCCAATGTTGATGCCAAGGGAGATAGTACACACTTATCAAGTAATTGTGGAAATAGCTGCCTGTCTTCAAGAGAAGGTCGATTTTCGTCTTGTCGATTCCACCTTTGGACAATATGGGTTTGATTTGGGAAAATATGCTGTGACTTATTAGAAAAGAGGTATTTACCAATTAACGATTTTATCAGTAATCAAAATGGGACTGAAAGATTTATTCAAGAAAGGAGTGGATGCAGTGGTGTCCATCAAGGAGAAAGCCACACAGGCGGTGGCGGATTATAAGCAAATGGTGGCGGAGGTGGAAACCGAGGCTGGCCAATGGAAGACATTTGATCCGGATTTCCTTCGTGCTGTTTTGGATGGAAGACTGGCGGCTGCGTATGACTTGTATGTCGCTAAAACCGGGGCCTCTCCTGCCAAAGCGAAGATGCTTGTGAAAAAAATCAGACCGAATGTCGTTCGTGTATATCCAGGAATACTTAAGGCGCAGGCAATGGAGACAATCAAAGATATTTGGCCTTATGGGATGAACCGCCTGTTGGCGTTCCGAAAAAGTGAGAAGGAAGAATACACATATGAGGTTGGCTATGTAAGAATCAGTCCTACCATCGACGCAAAATTCTACTTCAGTACCGAATTTTGGAAAGATGGAAGTGTCGAGACCATTGAATATGCCATCACTTTCAATAACGGTTCGATGATCCTTAAGAAAGATGACGTGATCATAGAAGTGAAAGATAACAAGGCCGGTTCGATTAATTTTAATGAGAACGATCCGGAGTACATTCCTTGTAAGAAAGCGTGTGATTTATTGGAGATGAATCCAAATTTTGAGATGTTCTCTGAAGAGACAATGAAGAGAGTGGAGAATGGAGAAATAAGCAGGGAAACGATGTTGGCTGTAGGCACTAAATATGGATTTTCTTTTGAAAAGGATCTTGGCAGTAACAAGCTTATGCTTAAATTTTCGGGTATTAATGTGGCGCAAATATTGAAAAGTCAATACTTTAGATATTATAATCGTATGGATGCACTCACTAATAACTCTTTTGATTTCAAGCCGTGGGAATCAGAGATTTTTATCAGCGCATATATGGGGGCAGGTCGTGATAACATTGACTTTTCAAAGTTCATTAAAACTCTTATGGCCCAATTCTCTGCTCAAAAGGAGATTGCGGAAAGACGTGTAGAAGTTGCCAATGCCTTAAAAGAGATTGCGGGTAGGAAACTTGAGGTCCTCTATACCTTAAAAGAGCAGATGGGTGATATAGAAAGTAATGCAGAATTGAAAGATTTGGAAAGAGATAGAGAAAAAAACGCAAAAGAATTGAGAGATTTGACGGAAAGAATGGTGGCATATTTTGATCATAAAAAATTATTTCAGGTGGAAGATGACGGGCGTGTGACTTGCTTCCCTCTCTGGAATGAGGCAACGGCTGCAGCGGAGTCACTGTTCAATACCTTTAAACAATATACTAGAACTTCCTCGATTCCAATAAGGCTTGTCCAGATCAAATGGTGTAATGATGCGGTGGTGTTGTATTTTAAGTTTAATCTGTTAAAGGATCCAAACCTGAACAGTGATATGAGAAAGTCATTTGCCCCGGTACTCAATGGTGAAAAATTCAAGACTAAAGGTGAATCATGTAACCAGAAGGATTGTCTGCCATCTGAACTCTTACTGTCCTTCCATACTGAGCCATCATCGGATGTCGAAACGGAAATTTTCATTAGTATGGCTCCGGATTACTTCCGAGTGTTCCGGGAACTCCGAATTTCGGATGATGCTCAGCCACAGAATCTAGCCTGAAAATGTCAACACGGTAGTGCCCGAGTCTTTTTCCCGTCACAACACTTCGTCCACAAAGACGCAAGCCTCGAAGACCGTGCTTCATAATCAATTATCAATGAATATCCTAACGTATTCCCTTTGGTTGGATTCAGCTAAAGGGAATACGTTAAACAACTAATAGGCAACACATTGCCTGCCACTGGCTCAGCATCAGCGAGTGGCAAGCAAGTTATTCATAGAGTGCGATACACGCATACATCTTCGGAGGAACCATAGGGAAGAGTCTTGTCTGCGGAAAATCAACTCATTACATTTGTGGGTCTGCCAAAGAGCCAAATGCCACGTTTTTGTTCGTAAACGCTATTGGTGACGATCACTTTGGCGTGCTTGGCGATTTGTAAGTTCTGTGACCAATGTCGTTGGTCTGTTATTGGCTGTTGTTTGTTCGGGGAAAACGCTTGCTTGTCGGACAAACTGGTGGCGAAATGAGTTTTCGATCTTGCAGAGGTGCCCGAACTGTTCGGGATGTTTTTACAGGGTTGCTTCTGTGCGGTAGATAGTTTGATGTCAATTAATTATCTTAAAATTTGCGATTTTGTAAAATATATTTTATAAATTTGTAAAACACAATTTATAAAATTGCTATGTATCAAAGACAACATCTAAATATCCTTACATCACGAATGGCTGAGCCACGGCGTCGGATGCAGATAGTGATGGGGCCTCGTCAGGTCGGCAAATCAACATTGGTAGGACAGTTTACGGAAGCGACTTCGGTTCCGTTTGATTTTTTCGCTGCGGATAGTGTCAATCGTTTTGACACTTCGTGGATTCCAAACAAATGGCAGCAGGCGCGTATGAGGATGGATATTCATTCCGAGCAAGAACATATCCTTGTCATAGATGAAGTCCAGAAAATCAAAGGTTGGAGTGAGCAGGTGAAGAAGGAATGGGACGAGGATTCTAGAAATCATCGTAACCTGAAGGTTATTTTGCTCGGCTCTTCCCGCCTTCTGTTGCAGAAAGGACTTGAAGAATCCCTTGAAGGTCGCTTTGAAACCATAAAAATGGGCTATTGGGATTGGCAGGAAATGCACGAGGCCTTTGGTTTTT
>ERZ1034723.1103-NODE-1103-length-12259-cov-7.628237_pt1 | contig 12259 bp, 5 predicted proteins | sample MGYA00520637_ERZ1034723 | MGnify/ENA primary metagenome ERZ1034723 (study PRJEB33766, sample SAMN09781719) | gut metagenome | biome: gut microbiome | host: Homo sapiens | place: Madagascar | study: EMG produced TPA metagenomics assembly of the PRJNA485056 data... | reverse complement strand
AAATTCTTCAGATAATTTATCTTTTGTTGATTTGTTTCCAAAGAGAGTATCAATGGTAGTCCGCCATAGGTGACATAGTCTCTCCATGCATCGTATTTATCACCATTATAAGCAGACAAGTATTCTGAAAAAGAAAGTGGATAGATTCTGATTTCATCACCTCTTCCCCTAAATTCTGTTGCGATATCTGAAGAAAGGAACTTAGAGTTGCTTCCTGTTACATAAACATCCACATTTTCTATATGTAAAAGACTGTTTAATGCCCCCTCAAAATTTTCAACCATCTGCACCTCGTCCAGCAAAACATAGTATATGCTTGCGTCCTTTATCTGCGATTTGATATAGAGTAGAAGAGTTTTAGGATTACAATACTCTTCGTTCAAGACATCATCAAAAGCTATAGATAAGATATGGTCGGGATTTACACCTTTATCTATCAGATGTTTGCGAAACATCTTGAAAAGTATATAAGACTTGCCACATCTTCTAATACCTGTGACTATCTTAATCAATCCATTTTGTTTACCTGCAATCAACTGATTAAGATAGAAATCTCGTTTAATCTCTTCCATACTATTTAAAATTTTAGGCACATGTGCCAGTTTTTTTAAATACAAAGATATTCTTTTATACTTTAACTGCAAAAAAAATTAAATAATATTATGAAATTAAATGAAGAGGAGATGTATAATGCCTACCCATGGTTACTTACCGTACCAAGGGTGGGCATTTCTCTTTATCTTCCTCACTCTCAAACATTTTCCAGAAAATGCTTGCATCTTTCGGAAGAAAAGCATATCTTTGCATAAAAAAAGAAAAATCATAAAAACAAGGAGGTAGAATATGAACAATGCAAATTTTTCATCAGAAGCGTTGCTCTCTAACAACGGAGATATGACTTCTTTTCGATATGGCAATAGTAATATCCGATTCCGTACTCCAAAATGCCTCAAACGATATACAGAGGTTAAGGAATGGGATAATGGATATATTGTTGTTATGGCAGATTATGAAGGTTTGGGCGAAACGGAAGAGTATATTGACCTTTTGCCCATATTGAAGAATCTATATATAAATCCTGCGACATTTCTTAAACCAATCAAGTCAGTTAAAATAGATTATCATGAAGGAAGAAGAAATTAAAGCCGTGGCAGAAAAAGCTATGATGATTGTTTGCGGATATGCATTTTCGCAAAATGAAGAAGGCTTTATACGTGTAGTATATCTACACCCGCCACATCATGCTCTTGTGATGACAAGCGAGGGTGATGTAATAGAAACCAATATGGATGATATAGAAATCAGCATCGTTCAAAAGTATTGGAACCGAAACAAAAAATTAATGGAGCAAGCTTATGCCTAAATATTACGACTTTATGATATGTGGGTATTATCTCTATTTTACTTCCCATTGTATAGTAGAAGCTATGCATGTACATGCGAGTGACCGACACTTAACGGAATCTGGCTCAGCCAAGTTGTTTGTTTTAGGAAATGGTGATACAGTCGTAAAAGAGCAGGGTGTTCTGACCAATAAAGAAATGAGAATAATTCGTGAATTCATTAAAGACAACTATCAAGAAATGTTCTTGAAATGGTCGGAAATGAGCAATAATGGATTTTATCGTGGAGAACATTAATATAAGAAGGTTGATATGAGCAAGTGCTTTTCACATAATATTAGTTGCGCTCGGCAATACCTATAATGCCCACCCATGGTTACTTACCGTACCAAGGGTGGGCATTGTTGTTTTTTTCATCATTACTTTTCCCTAAGGAATATCGCTGAACAAATCATCGGATGATGACTTTTCGCACTTCGCCATTGGCGTAACGTACGATGCAGACTCCGGAACGAGGGCCATTGAGGCGAGTTCCATTGAGCGAGTAATAAGCCACGATGCCATTCTCTTCGCCCGCCACGATGTCGTGAATGCCTGAGTCGATGGTTGGGTCAACTACCTTCACCTCATCGAGGAAGAAACGCTGCTTGTCGGCCTTGAAGGTAACCTTTACTGTGCCTGTAGCTGTGATGGTGACACCAAACTGAGACCAGGAACCTTTCGGAATCGTAACGGAAGTCTTCGACAACGTGCCATTGTTGACAGAAAGCGTCAGGGATGTGGCGTCATTAGTACCTTTCCACCCTCCTGCCTTGAATGACAGATAAGCAGAGCCATTGACTGTAAAGGCGGGAGTCGTGATAACACCAGCCGTACTGCTGGTACCCAATCGTACACATCCGTCTCCTGAATAAATTTTGCCTGTACTGGTCCATCCTTGGTTGTCGTACTCTGCTGCAATAGCTGGACTAAGGGCAATCATACCATCCCACTTATCATCATTGCCACCCGTTCCTCCACACTTATCGAACGACTCGTAGAGCAAGACTGAGCCAGAAGGGGTGACAGGAGTATCGGGATCGGTCTCTCCCCCACCACCACTACTACTGCGGTCTGCCTTGCTGAAGGTGAGCGAGGCTGTTCCGTCGGATGCCACACTGATGTCCTTGATATCCACATGCATGTACTTGGTGCCGTCGCTGTTCTTATTATATAAGGTGGCAGCAGGATTGGACTCGGCAGTAAGACTGTTGTTGGTGTTATAAGGATAAAGGTCGGAAGTAACGCCATAATCTGACGTAGAACGTCCCGCACGGAAGATGGTCAGACGCTGATGGTCGTTGGTATAAACATTATTATATTCATCATAATATTTCCCTTTCGTATTGGGCATATTATTCCACCAGATGTAAGCATCGTAGTCCACATGGGTGATCATCACACCTTCAGAAGGAAGATAAGCATCCCAACCTGTGTTTTGACGATTTTCCACGATGTAATATTCGTCCTCGTGTGCCTTATTCTTTACGACATAAGCACTACCGCCCTCGCTGATGGCTTTCAGTCCTGCGACATGGAGGTCTTCCTCGATATGGGTAACATCCTGGAATGTTATCCAGCCACATTCATGCTTCTCGTAAGCCGAATAACCTGCAGGACATTTGCCGTCACCATTATAATTACCTGCACACATCAGATCGTAATCGCCCATTCCGAACCATCCAGAATAACCAGTATCATACAAGTCAGGGAATCCCATGCAATGGGAGAACTCATGGCAAAAAGTTCCGATACCATCAAGTTTGCCATAACCATTCAGCTCTGCGCTGCAGGCATAAGTATCCACTGTGACGCCATTAAAGGAAAGCGACTTACCATAATCGGATTCTGAAAGATAATACATGTGTGGCCATACCGTAGATTTTGCACCGCCATTAGCCTCTCCCTTTCCTGCATAAAGCACAAACACCTGGTCAACTTCGCCATCGCCGTTCCAGTCGTATTTGGAGAAATCAACACCCTGAGTGGTTGCCCACTGACAAGCCTCAGCCACCATCTCGCCAGCGTGAAGGTCGTTGCCATAGGAATCATTTCCTCCATAATAGGAACATTGGTTCTTCAGCTGACAGATTCCTACGACATCAAAGTCGAGCTCGAACTGCCCTGCACTCTGCGCCTTGAAGTAATCTTTCACGCTGCCCGTAAAACCATTATCGGTATAGTTCTCACCATTGGCTATCTTGTTGTACAAAGCGCGGTCGTGACCACTCTGAAACTTAGAGTCGGTAAACTGTGCCAAGATGATCAATCCCTTCTTCGTGCCTTGGAAAATATTAGTAACATCGGCCTTTCGCCTCACTGCGCGACGGTTGTTGGCCTTGGCTCTCCGTGCCACAGCCTTGCGACGAGAATTCGAGAATTGGCTATCAGAATAAACCTGATAAGTTGCTGAAGCAGCATCATAGAGATAACGTGTTCCGTCCGCACTCTGGTAATAGTGCATGAACTCATCGCCAACCAACTGTACCTTGACCTGTGTGCCATCAGTAAGCGAAATGGTGCGCCAGACTCCTGGCTTGGCGGGTACTGCCATTGCCGACAAGACAACAAAGAGCACAACCCATAGTGTAAACCATCTTTTCATCGTAAGTCTTTTCGTTGTGTTTTAGTAATTGAATGTTATAGAACTTCAGCAAGTTCAGAAGTTATAGAATTTGTGTAACCATCCATTAAGTGACGCAAATTTACACATTTTATTTTCACCCCACAAGATTTTCTGCATAATTCTTGAAAAAAACTATCGACTTTTCGCTAATGAGGAAGTTATCTTTCCCCAAAAAGACACTACATAGAAATGTGGGATAGAAAGAGAAAAGAGAAAAGAAAAAAGTCCCGCATCATAAACATGACACGGGACTTTTGGGTGGATTATCCTATCCTACAGAGAACCCCAAAAGGCTCTCTGATGGATAGAAGTCAGAAATTACTTGAGTGCGAACTTAATGGCAGAAACCTTGCCATCGATGTCGGCTACGAGATGATAAACACCAGCAATAGAGCCAGACAGGTTAAGGCTAACCTTATCGCCTGCATGTACAGGAGCGGCTATCTGCTGAGCCATCAGCTGACCGGCATTGCTGTAAACACGGAGCACGGCCTTGTCGGCATTGACATGAAGAGTAACCTCACCATTCTCGTTGACCGTTACATCACCCTTGTTGCTGCCATCGGCCTCAACACCGTCGATGCCTGTGGTCTCTGATACGGTCAGAGAGATGACACCTGTAGAAGAAGCACCGTTGGCATCGGTAGCCACTACGTTGATGTGGGTCTTACCTGCTGCCTTGCCAGCCACGATGAATCCATCTTCCGACTTGAAGACAGTAGCTACAGAGGCATCCTCGACAGAAGCTGTGTAGGTCATCTTGTCGCCATCCACATCCTTGAAGAGCTCAGCGAAGTTGTACTGACCAGAGGTCTCGCCAACCTTCATAGCCAACTCTGTGGCACCTACGTACTCAGGAGCACGGTTGGTATGTTCTACATTATAGTTGACAACAGCTGAGCTTACATTGCCAGACTCGTCCTTGGCATTAACAGCGAAAGAATGCTTTCCTGCAGTACCATAATCAGGAGCAAGAACGACACGGAGCTTCAAGCTGAAGCCTTCCTCAACAGAATAAGTACCATTGCTTTCAGAAATACCTTCCTGAGTACCGTCCTCATTCTCATAACTCTCAACAGCAGCGATGTCGTCTACATCTTTCAGACTTACAGTGAAAGGCTCGCCCTCGGCATCAGCAACAGTTACATCAACAGCTGCCTTGCTTGCCTCAGGAACAGTGGTCTCACCTTCAGGAGCGGTGATGGTAGGAGCTGCATTCTTGTCGAGATAGATGTGATAGTTGTAGAGCTTGTTCATAGGATCATTGCTCTTCACTACGAGAGTAGCCTTATTGTTCTTAGAGAAGTAAGCGCTCTTGGCATTCACCTCAAACTGTACAGGAATCGCCTTGCCAGGAGTAATCTCACCTTCCTTCTTCTCGTTGAGCAACTTAATCCATGGCTCACCCTTCTCCTTCTCGATACAAGTCATGAAGTAACCGAAGGCACCATAGCTGTAAGCATTGTCGTAGAGAGCCTCGATGTCAACCCAACCACCCAATGACTTCAAGTGTGCCATATAGCGATTGGTTTCCATATCGCCATCCTTGGTAGCCATCATGGCAGACCCCTTGTAGCCTGCAGGATACTTCAATACGACATAGAAGGTATCAGCAGGATTGATGTAGATAGGGTTGTCAAACTCCAACATACGTGCAGCACCCTGGTAGCTACCATCCTCACGAGGTTCTTCCTTGTCAATATGAATCTTGCCATGACCGATGGTCTTCTCGGTAGCAGTAACATCATTGCCCAGAATAACAGAAGCCTCGATGTCCACATTCTCCAAGTCGCCTACAGTACCGACGAAATAGAGATGGGTAAGATTGAAGCCTTCAGCAGGAGCCTCATAGCGAGTGGCTGCATAGAAGTTCTCATCCAGAGCAGTAGCACCCGTACCCATCAGGGCAGCCTGAGCATTTTCTACAGGGTTGAGTACTGGATAATAGAGCGCATTACCCTCATAGCCCTTAGGCAAGTCGTAGATGAACTTCTGATCGTCCTTCACCTTCTTCAAGCCAAGAGCCTTCACCATGCCCTTCTTGCCGGAAATCTTCTCTACACAGGTAGCCACGAAATTCTTGGCTGCATCCTGTGAAGGATAAGAGATGACGTTATAGGCAGGAGCAGGATCGTTGCCGTCCTCATACTCATTGCCTGCATCACGACCAGATGGATCGAGACTCAAAGAGTAAGTAAGCTTATACTCGCCATCGTTCTTCAGATTGACGGTAGAAGTGCCCTTATAGTCAGAAGCCACATTTTCAATATGCAACTCCTCTGGGTCGAAGGCCATGACAGGAGCCTCAGTGATATTCAACTTAATGGTAGACTTGTACTCGGTATTTTCCAAGCCCTCTACAGTGAATACGAGAGGGAATTCCTTCTTATGTACTTCATTTACAATATAAGGTGCGATTCTGAACTTCACGGTGTCGGTACCTACTACGATAGGAGCCATCATACCGCTCTGGTATGGAATCCATGCCTTGGCTGTAGCATCGTCAGAGAGAGCCATTGGACCTGGGTCGATACCGTCGTCACCGCCATAGTTGCTTTGTGCAGCATAGACCTCAAGTTCACCTTCTGGAGCAGAAGGCTCAACATCAGGGTCATCAGACTCCGAGCCAGTAAACATCTCAGAAGCAACGTCTTTGATAGTGAATGCCTTGGTTCCCTTGTTGACTACATAGAATTCATAGTATGAAGGATCCATTGCGTTCTCATCTACAGGCTGCTCAACATTGATTACCTCTGGGAACTCAGCCTGAGCCTCACCAGTGATATTCAGCGTAACAGGAATCTTGACGCTTGGCTTAGAAGGATCGTTGGTGGTAACGTTCAACTCATAGTCGTAAGTATCAGCCAACTGGTTAGCCTTCAACTCAACCGGCATTTCAACCTGTTCACCTGGAGCCACTACATAGTTCTTATAAGGAGTAAACTCAACGGTATTGCCGTCGGTGATATACATATCGGAAGGAGTAATACCGCGGGTACCGGTATTATCCATGATACCACAGAGTCCGAATACGCCCAACTGGAAGCCATCAGGATCTACATTGTACTGGAACTTGAAGGAACCGTCCTTGCGGAGAATCATCTCAAAGTTCATACCCTGCATCATCGTGTTGCCATAGTTCTTATAGCTTACGATCACCTCATCATCCTTTGCCTTGTAATATACACCATCAGAAGATGGAGTATTCATAGAGTGGTTACCCCAGAATGGGCAGATGATGTTGGTATAGAAGGTTTCTGTTGTTGGCAGACTTGCCGGTGGCTCAGGGAACTGCTTGTAATCCTCTACCGGTGCATCGAAAGATACGAAACCAGTATTGTAGATATACATCTCCTTGTACTTCTTGCCATAGAATGGGAATTCGAATGGAAGCTCCACCTTCTTGAAGTCTGTCTTGTCGATATAGTATGCATAAGGCATGTGCTCGGTATAGTCGTTGGTGATGTCTACCCACTTGTAAGGCACATCGAAGCCATCGAGCTTAGACTTGAACACATAGTCTACAGTAGACTTATCAGTAGCCTCCTGGTCGGAAGCAGTATACCATGAAGCTGGCTCAGCAGAGAACGTAAGGTTCTCATCGCCCTCGTTAGTTACCTGGATTGTCTTTTCTACGTTGGTACCATAAGGAGTTTCAACCTCCAGGCTCTCAGGATTGCTCTTCCAGGTAGGATTACCAATGACCTCAGCCTTCAATGGGATTTCCTTGGTTGTACCATCCTGATAGGTGATAACGAGAACATCTTCGACAGTACCCTTCTCGGCAGTAGGCAATGTTACTACGATATCCTTGCCCTGACCAGCAGGAACAGAGAAGGCCGCATTCATTTCTTCTGCGAGAGTAAACTTGCCGTTCTTGACAGTTACGCTTCTCACGTTGAGAGCATCCTTACCATTGTTGCTCAACAAGACTGTGCGCTGCTGAGCAGAAGTACGGAATACCTTACCGAAATCTACGCTGGTAGAATCGAGAGCAGCCTCAGCCTTCAGGTTGTCGCCAACGATGTTGGCTGTCAACTTGACAGATGCACTTGGGTGGATTGGATCGTTGGTGATAACGGTGAGATAGTTGGTCAGAGGTCCTGCCACCAATTCATCGTTGGCTGCCAATGTTACCTTGATTTCCTTGCTTTCACCATTGCCTACATAGCCATCAGTGCTTGACAGGCTCTTGATCATAGACTTGGCAGGAGCCACAATCTTGATGGCGCTGCCTGTCTGGATATCATAATAAGGAGCATCCAGACCATCATTGCTCTCCTGTACCTTGTTGGCATCAACAAATATACATGGGTCGGAAGCAGCAATATCGCTGACACCTACGAAGTTGTGACCACCAGAACCGAATACGCCTGCTGGATTATAATCATCGTAGTAAACCTCAACACTTCCGTCTGGGCAAAGAGCCATGTGGAAGCTGATGGTTGTGGTCTCGCCGGCACCATTGGTTGCAGGAGTTACCACATCCTTGAACTTGATATAGAGTTTACCGTTCTTATGACCATAGGTAATCTTACTGTTGGCACCCATGTCCATCCAGCCAGAGTTGGTATAAGCCGAAATATAGCCCAATCCCTGTACACAATCGCCGGTAGGAACCATACAAGAGATACGGCCATCCGCCTGCTGCATAGAAACACCACCATAAGAAGATACGTAAATCTGCTCGTAGTCCTTGCCATAGAATGGGAACTTGAAGCCCACCTTGATAGGACCCGACTGCCAGTTGTCGTTGGTGAACTGAGAGGTGATGTCCTTCTCGTCAGCCAACTCTGGAGCAGTCTCGTACTCGAATGATTCATCACCGGCAACATTAGAGATGGTAGTATAACCAAACTTATGTACTTTGGCAGTAGAACCTACTATCTTCTCGGAAGAGAACTTAGGGAAGACATACTGCAATGGATAGTTACCCGTGTTCTTGATAGTGATGGTAGCAGTCTTATCCTCACCGCCTACCTTCAAGTCGCCTGCATCGTAAGACTCAGGAGTTACACTCTGCTTGGCAGGAACTGAAGCGACACCACGAACCAGGAATGAATACTGCTGGCCATTCTTATCGGTCAGGGTGATGGTACTGCTGAAGTTGCCCTCCGTGGTAGGAGCAAACGTCACAGGCAACGTACCGGTAGAGCGGGCTGCAATATTATTGGCACCCTTTGACACATTGAACTGATCGGATGAAGACTTCACTTCGTTCCGTGAAGCCTGGAGTATACCACCATATTTACCACCGAATACACCATAACCGCTATTGGTCAACTCTACATCAATGGTCTTGGTCTGACCCACCAGCAAGTCACCGAAGTCAACCAGCTGCTGGCTGTGCAGTTCAGGCTTATAGCCCTTCACGGTCATAGACAAAGCAACCTGCTGCTTGGAATCAACAGCCTCATTGCTCTTGACATGGATATTGAAGTTGTAAGTACCATTCACCAGTTTCTGACCATCATTCTTCAGAGTAACCTTCTGGCTTTCGTTAGGACGAACCTCGCCGCTGATAGGCTCAGGGTTGAGCACCTCACTCCAGTCTGGGTTCTTGCTGATGGCCTGTACTGCCCATGTGAGCTGACTGGCTATTGCCTCGAAGCTGGTGCCCTTGAGCACCTCACTCAACTGAGTCCAGGTTGTACCGTTGTCAGAGCTATAGAAGCTGTACTGGGCAACATCGGTTCTGGTAGTCTTGCCTGTAGCCAATGGGTTCTTGGCACCTGCAGGGAACTTAGCCACTACCCAGAAGCTTGAACCAGGAGCAAAGTGAATCTGCTCTTTCAGGGTGATAGGATAATTGTATGCCCAGAAGCCATAATTAACCTTCTGAATCAAACTTGCAGTAGAGATAGAACGTGAACCGTCATAAATCGCAATCTCAGGATTCTGTCCGTTCTGTCCCTGAATACGAAGATCGGTCAGGTTGAAACCATTAGGATAAGTTGCCTTATCTACATAGAAATACTGAGCCAAAGCATTTGGCAGCTTGGTATCAGTTTCACCGATATAGCTGTACAACTGGTTGGAATAGGTCAAAGTGTCTGGCCAGTCCTTTGCCTGATAGTTGGAAGTAGCCACAGCATTGCGCTTCACAAGTGTTGGGCTGACTGTACCGCTGAAAGGAAGAACCTGACCTGGGTTTGGATTCTTGATACGACCGCTGGTAGACATAGTAGCTCGGGTCGTAGCAGTAGTAAGCTGATACTTCAGCACGCCCTCACCGGCATTCTTTACATTGAAAGAAGCCTCGGCTGTGGAAGCCTTGGTGGCATCTACGATCATATAAAGGTTCTTCTTGTCTACCTGAACCTTAGGACCTGCATTGGTGGTAGCCTCCTTGATGGGAGAAACGGCAGAAGCCTTACCCCAACGGTTGTAAGCCACAATGGCGAAGTAGTACTTGGTAGAAGCCTTCAAACCATCCAACTCATAAGACATCTTGTCGCCTGAATACTTGAACTTGGTATCTACTGATACTGAGCTCAACTTGTTCAAGTCGTCTGTAGCAGTGAAAGCCTCTGTGCTATAATAAATCACATGATGGTCGATGCTCTTCTCTTCGGTTTCAGGAATCGTCCATTCGATGAGAGCATTGTCGTGAGATGCAGTAACAGTGAAGTCGGCAACAGCCTCAGGCACGCTACCCTCCTTGCCCTGCAAAGCCTTGTAAGCATCGATATAACCGGAACCCATCAAGCCCTTGTACTCAGGATTCTGAGTATACAGGTCGTTTACCGAAGTGGTAAGCAAGGTGCGGAGAGTCTCATTAGAGAACTGCTTGTTACCATACTTGGAAAGAATCAAGGCTGCAATACCAGATACATGAGGACACGCCATAGAGGTTCCCTCGTTGTAACCATAGGTACTGTTAGGCAAGGTACTCAATACGCCATACTGCTGACCATTGTCCTCCAAACCACCAGGGGCTGTCACATCAACCCACTTGCCACGGTTGGAATAATAAGCCACGCTTCCGTCAGGAGCCATGGAACCAACAGCCACAACCTTGTCAAGACAACCAGGATAATAATTGCCTTCCTCGCCATTGTTACCGGCAGCAAAGATACAGAGACCACCGTTCATCTTGTCGCCACCACCATTCTTGGTGAAGTAATCTATAGCCTCGGTAACCGACTTATCCTCATCGTCTGCAACACTGGCACCCCAAGAACACTGGGCGATGCTGGCACCGCGGTCGGCTGCATAAACAATGGCAGCACCGAAATCAGCTACAGCAGAACTGCTGGCACGGCTGTCGAATACCTGGCAGACCATCATCTTGACACCGCCCTTACCGTCGCTACCACCGGCAACACCGCAGACACCGATACCATTATTATTGGTGGCACCTACGGTACCTGCTACGTGAGTACCATGAGAGTGGGCGTTGATGTCGCTTGAATTGATAACGAAGTTGTAGCCGTAGATGTCATCTACAAAGCCATCACCATCATCATCAACACCAGGCTGACCGTTCAACTCAGCTTCGTTGATCCAAACATTGTCCTTCAGGTCGGGGTGATCCACCTGGAAACCACCATCAATGATGGCAACCAAGACATCCTTAGAACCGGTAACACCAGTTTCCCAAGCCTTGAACACATTGGCATCGGCACCAGCCTTGGTACCTGCGATATGACCATCGTTGTTGTAATGCCACTGGTCGTTGAGCAATGGGTCGTTGAAAGGCATGGTGGATGCCGCCTTGGCAGCCTTAGCCACTGCTGCTGGCGAAACCTCAAGGAAACGCTCACCGCCTATGGGTTTGTAAACCGGTATGCGCTGTGCATAAGCCACACCCTCTGTAGAACGGAGCAAGTTGCGGGCTTGTGCCAGTTTCATACCTGATGCCTCGTAATGGACATCGTACCAAAGATCCAGTCCTGCTGCCTTGTGCTTAGCCTCATCCTTACCGGCATAAGGGAAAACACGAGTCATGGAGACTGCCTTTACTTTCTGACTGACCCTATCGAGGGGGGTCACGCCTGTCTGAACATACTTCTTGCCCGTACCTTTCACCGACAGCGGGAGCTTGGTAGCCACCAAACGGTCGGCTATCTCGCGCTGGAGCTTGACACGAACGACACCCTCTACGTAATTGCCATCCGCAGAGGTTGCTGTAGAAGAAGATACAGACTGCGCCTGAATACGCACGCTACTGCTTAGACACAGCACCGCACATACTAACAAAAGTAATCTTCTTGTCATGTTGAAAATGTTGAAAAAATAAATATAAAAC
>ERZ1034723.1102-NODE-1102-length-12262-cov-7.322520_pt1 | contig 12262 bp, 19 predicted proteins | sample MGYA00520637_ERZ1034723 | MGnify/ENA primary metagenome ERZ1034723 (study PRJEB33766, sample SAMN09781719) | gut metagenome | biome: gut microbiome | host: Homo sapiens | place: Madagascar | study: EMG produced TPA metagenomics assembly of the PRJNA485056 data... | reverse complement strand
ATTTAATTTTTGACACTATCATAATATCACATATCATTGTAGGATTTTGTAGGGAAATTTATTTTTTCAAATTCTTTCAAGGCCTGACCGTGCTTTTCCCTAATATACTGATATGTGTATTTCAATTCTTGTGCCACTTGACCAAGACTTTTACACTCAACATATCTCTTGAAAAGAATCTTGATATGGTTGGCGTTATCAAGGTTGTGAATTTCATCCGTGATTCTGTCCTTTTTCGCCTGAAGAATATCTGTATCTTCGTTGATTTCCTGCTCAAGTGCTATGTATCGAATTACCGGATTCTCGATCTGTCCGCCAAGATTGGATGTCTGCACCCGCTCTTTAGAATAATCGAATCCTTTGGAAGTCAACGCAAGTTCTCTGTACTCTTTTGCCCGCTGCCGTTTCTGTTCAATCTTAGCTTGAAGCACTTCGATTTGCGATAAGTATTCTTTAGCTTTATCCATGGTCAACCCACCTTCATCAGGGAATTAAGCATTTTTTCATACAATCCCTTATATATGTCTCTTTCAGTCTGCGCTTTGATAAGTTCTTCCGTATCACCGTCGAATGGAAGCGGCATACCAATAACCGGCTCAGAAATCGGATGCCATTCTTCCTGCTCCTCCTGCTCTTCCTGCAGCTCATCAGCTTCTGGCACCTGTACCGTACTTAATCCCAACACTTCCGCCACCGCACCCATAATATTTTTATATTCATCATCACGTAATGCTCTGATGAATGTCGTGAATACGTCACTAAAGGCATACTGTATCTTGCGTGGATCCGTATACTTGATACCTTGACAGTTTACCGTGAGGCTGAAATCATTGCCACGTTCGCTGAGCTGAATAACCTGTGCGACATCACCACCTGTTGAAAGTATAATAACATCCTTGTATGTTCCGTTATTCTGCTGAATTTCCCATATTTCACCTTTTTTCATTTTCTGAATCTCCTTTTTCTTTTCACAACTTTTTAATGTTTCATATGCTGTCGGGTCATGATACCCTTCGGCATTTCTTTTTGATACACTCATGGTTTTTCCACCTTCCTGCTTTTTTTATATTTGACATACAGTCCTCGCAAAAGCTCGTATTTTTATTCGATATTGTCATATTTCAATATGTAATGGTACCAAGATTTTATATACAAGCAAATTTTCATTTTTTGGTATTCCATACTTATGATAGAAATCTTTCTGAAAGGAGCTTCCGCTGTGGACATTATTCATTCAATTTTTAATTTTATTAATGGTAACCTTGACTGTATTAAGTTTCTAATAGCCGCTACAGTTGATTTCAAGGCATTCCCGTCGTGTAAAATATACCGTACCCGGTTTAGATGCGGCTTAATACTGATGGCATTCTGCTTGCTGTTTGAATTTTTCTAGATATTTATAATTCGTATGATTTTCAGGTTGCACCGGTGCAACTTGACATTTTATCCGTCCTCATACATAACCGCCAGCCCCAGGGAGCCGGCGTGATATAATTCACGCTTTGCTCCCGGACTGTCCTTCCAGCCATTAAGCATATAAATTGCATCACACATTTCAAGAATTGCCAAATCTATCGTCATATAATCTTCATACGAACACATCGGCATTACATTCTCTAACAATGTTGGATTTACTGCTATATGTCCTTCTGCGGTTAAACAGTCTGCTACATGTTGAAATCTCTCATGGTACCTTTTCCGGCCCGTTATAGGGCCGCTTATATACACTTTCATCCAAGCTCACCACCTTCCGCCGGTCTTACCCCATTCAATATACATACGCGCACGTAGTCCCACTCTTTTTTCAGCATATCAACTGTGTTTTTTCTCACGCACGAAGATATTCTATATCCTTTAATCATCTGTCCTGAGTACGCATGTCTGTATATTCGGTCCTGTTTCACATTAAGCATTTTCGCTATCTGCTCCGCATTATAAGTTCCTACCAGTTTCCCGTCTTTGTGTAAATCGTATACCATTTGTTTCTCCTTTCCGGGGCGGGTATCCGCCCCTGTGCCTAATCCATTTGTGATATATTAGGTGATTAGTGCCGCTGCCGGCCTGCTTAATCAACATCCGCTTTGCGGTTGCTGTCTCTTTTGATGCCTGTCACTTTTCCATTTTTATCGCATCATTAATCTTTGCTACCAGTTCGTGGTCTTCGTTCTTAAGTTTCTCCGCTGCTGCCTTCAGAAGGTTTATGTACAGCTCTGCCTTATCGTGCTTTTCAATTTTCGGCAATCGCCTTTTATTGATCACATTCCTTGCCACAGGGAATTCCGGGAAAGCTTTTTCGTACTCAATGCATATCTCATTCAACACTTTCAGTGGAATGTGTGCAACCAGACATACCGCCCTGAGATCTTCAGTCTTTAACAGCTCATCCACGGGCTGGTACATCAGCACCGAATTAATCGCTGTCAGATATCTTTCACTCTCGCCGGCACTGCCGCTGCCTTTAAACACAACCTCCTCAAACTTTTTCATAATTTCTGTTGTCGTGAGACGATCATCACACATAAGGCACTGCCGTATCAGTTCATGGTTCACATCATCAGCTTTGCGCGAATAGAACATCATATGTTCCGTATCTGCACTGTGCCTGTCAAATGAAGGATATACCCATCCTGTGCATGGAACTCCTACAATCCATTCCCTGGCACTTATTCCCATTCGTTTGTTCTCATCATCATATGCCAGCGCCGGAGCGCTCCTCGTTACCGGACAGATACAGCCTATGATATACTCGTACGTTTCTTCTGACTCATCCAGTTTTTCCATGTTTTTCGTATACCTGATAATGTCATACCTGTCATGGAAAAACAGCACAAGAAAGCTGCCGGACGGAAGATGCGTTCTGATTGCCTTATATACTTCTAACATAAGCTTGTTGTCCTTGAGTCCGCTTTTATACACGGATTCCCATATTTTATTGCCATGGTATTTAAGCTCCATCATGTTGTCATCAAGCTTTGTTGAAAATACAGCCTTGGCTTTATCTGCATATTTGTATATGCATGCATCATCGATATTAAGAAAATTGTCATTGAATGTTATCTCAATCTCCTTATCAGCGTTAATAATACATCCGCACATTCTCGTCATTGTTCCCGTGTTGGGCGATATTCGTTTTTTTAATTCCTTGATATCCTGTTCGTTCATTCATTTTCCTCCATGTATGATCTTGTAAATTCGTTAATAAATTCTTCGCGCGTTCCTATGTATGCCTCATAGTATCTCTGTGCCATCTGTTTTACGCTCCGGTCAAGTGCCCTGCCCTCTGCTGTAGAAGCATGTATACCGTGGCCGCTCATATTGTGATGTGCGGCACACAGATATATCTTGAATCCTCTGCGTTCGGATGCGGCACGGTTGGCCGTGCCCTCAAATATGTGATGGCAGTGGAGATTGTATGGCGTATGGCACACCCAACAATATCTATCCCTCTTCGGGTCCTGAAATACTGACTTCATCCCATTTCACCTTCAATATCTGCAAATTCTTGACCAGACGCTCTGCATCGTCAATGCAGCTTAACAATGCACGTTCCGGCACCCTCTGTCCCTTGTAGTCATCAAGATACTCAGCTATACTCTTTGCTGTTCTTGATGCCTTTGTCCTGCGCTCTTCAAGTTCAAGTAACAATTCGTTTTCCTCATCAAGCGCCTGTGTCTCTGTTTCATCATCTTCCGCTGCCATATTGTCATCTTCCGATGCTGTCTGTTCGGGCAGATATTCCGGATGTTCATCTATTGTGTCCTGTCCTTCTATTGGCTCATGTGGTGCTTCATCAGATTTCGCTTCGCATCTAGTAATTACTGGTTTTGACGTTACTTTTGCCTTTGTCACTTTCGGTTTTTTAGGTTTCTTTTCCTTGACTGCTTCCCTGACTGTTTCTACAGGTACCGGTTTTTCCGCTGCCGGCTCACTCTTTACAGGGTATGGCCTGCCATATCTTTCTTCCCATGTACAGCTTCCAAACAGCTTTGTATATTCCTCTGTCACCTGCTCCCATGTGCATATTTCCACGTTGTTGGTCCTGACATTGACAAGATTTACCCTGTCTTCCTTGCAGGATATCATTATCCTGCCTACACCCTGTATGCGGACCGTATAGATACTTTCTCCCGCAGGTGCCAGCGCATCGAACAAGGCATCTGCATCCACAGTCTCATGCATATACAGTTCTGGATTTTCAAGAAATAACTGGTACATTGCCTGATACAGCAATGATGCGTCTTCTAGCTCTTCTTTTTCTCCTTCCAGATATACCTCCATCGGACTTATCGCTTCCTCCGCTGCCACTTCATCCTTAAGCACCTGTATATCTGATTTGCTGTATGCCGGTGAAAGTTCTTTTGCTACCGCTGCCGGAAGCGTCAGCATCATTGCCAGCTTGCTGTAGCCGTATCCGCTGTATTCCGTCATCAGCCTGTCTGAATATCCGTCAACGGAATAATTATCATTGATTGCTATAAATCTGGAGACTTGCGATTTATCAAGGTTATACTCCGCCTGCGCGAACTCCGTCAGGCTGTTATATCCTGACTCTGCAAGAATATCCGTATCTCTTGCTATCTTGAGCAGATACCCGATTTTCACAAAGCTTTCTGCCGCTTTATTCATTTCCGTATCAAGTGCGGTCTTAAATTCACTGTATGTTTTTCTCTGTTCTAATTCCATAATTTCTCCTATCTGGCTAATGCCTTTAACTTTGCTGTCGAAAGATACTTATCAAGCCATGGCTGTATGTCTTTGGCATCGGGCTTTTTGTCATATGCCTGATACCACTGTCTTATCTGGTTTCTGCTTATCTCAACGGTACAGTAAGGCACATCCGGAGCGCTTAATTTCCTGAGTACAAGAATGTAACTGGTTCCCTTAGCATGTTTGCTCATGTAGGTATCACTTGCGCCTACGCAATGATGAAGTGCGGTTCCTTCGCGGATTATCTCTGCGGCACTATTGGCCGGGCGGATTATATATCCGTCTTTTTTGTACTCATATTTTTTGCACAGTGACTGATAGTTTATGGCTATTTCCGGAAATTTTTCATTTTTCTCTTTCATCCGCTCTTCATTCTTTTTCTCATTGATTTCCAGAGTTATTCTTGAATGTGCCTCGTCAAGGTCTTTCGGAAAAAGAGTAATCGAATCGGTCATATCATAGCCCGCTGCCGCTTTCATTTTCAAATAGTCATCATATCTGTTCTGCGCCCAGCTTCCGCCTTGACCTGTTATGTATCTGACATATTTGGTGATCGTCATATATCTCAAAGCATATGAAAATTCCCTGAACCCAAGTTTCCTGATGTCCGGAACCAATTCATCCGGCCACTGCTGCCCCGTAGCTGCTTCAAGCCTGAACAGTTCCAACAGTTCGATATTTCCTTTTTCCTTCACAAGCTGTTCAATACGGCTCTGTCTGATTCCAAGTCTGTCCCATACGGTTTTTCCGGGTTTTATCTGTGTCTTTCTCTGGCTGATTGTTGCCTCTGCTAACATGATGAGGCCTTTCTTGAGTAAAAATTCAATTTCCGGAAATCTCAGATATGCGTCCGCATACCTTACAGGTGACATCATGCCTTTTTTCCCGTAATATTCCTTAAGGCCGGAATATCGGAGACATGTGCTGCTTAATGCGTCAAGATTATAGATATGTCTTGAATCCGTCTTATCAAATCCTACATGATTTTCATCATACGTCTTTGAATTGGCCGTATCATAACTGTCTGAGTTCTTCCTGTGATAGAGTTTCTTTGATGTATGTGCTCCGGGAGCATATATCGCATTTGCCCGTATCGTATACTTCCATTCTTCCGCTTCACCGAGGCTGTATGTTTTGGCAGCGCTTACAAGCTGTATCATACACTTGTCATCTTCAAGTGCCGTGATTTTATAGAAATCATCCTTTACTGTCCACGGGCCCCTGTAGTGTCCTTCCTGCCTGTAATCAGCCCTTGCTCCGCAGAATTTACATGTACATGTCTTTCCTTTTGCCGGAGTATCTATATAGGGCTTTGCGTAATCCTCTATTGTCATAGGTATGCCGGTGTAATACTTTTCACGGTTGCCGCATTTCGTGCATGTGAGGAACGCCACCCTGCCTTTACGCAAATAAAACATATAATTGTCATTCATCCTGCTGTGAACGAATTCCTTGAATCCGTCAGACAGCGGAGGAATTGTTTTGGCAAGCTCTTTTATGCGCGCTGTTTTACCCTGTTCACGCTTCGCCGCTTTAGCTTCATCGATTTTTCCCTCAAGTTCCTTCAATGACCATAGAATATTATTCCTGTACGGCATGGCGTTATGTGTGAATTTCTCGTATTCCATTTTTGTGTTACCAGGATGCAGGCTGTTTCTCATCGTGTATTCGCTTAGCTTAAACCCGACAACATCATTGTATCCCTGTCCATATATCATGCTGCCTTTCCATTTCTTGTCAGCAACGACATAATTCGCATACTTCTCATCATCTATGCAGACACGGACTCTCGGCACTGCCTTGCCGTCATACAGCTCCACAATCAGCGTATCTTTACCGCCTACATTCATGACCGCTGCCATTGCCGCGTACTTATATCCTTCCGGAATAATCGCCGTGATATACGGTATCTTCTCAATCTCCTTGTACTTCATTTCAGTCACACTTTCCGAGATAATAGTCTTTTATTATCTTCTTTGCTGTTGCCGTACCCGGTATTCCAAGTGTCACTCTTGATGCGGATACTCCTGCTGCCTTTACCACATCTGACGGTACATTGTACTGATTCTTCCAGGCATATTTGAGCAGTGCGGCCAGACAGCCTTTTAATGAGTGTCCTTTTGAGCGTACCGCTGCCGTAAGTTCTTCACTCTTCGTACACTGTACTTTGATGTACTGAACCCAGTCATTCATTATCTCCACGGTTCCAAGTACGGCCATTTCTATATCAAGCTTGCCAAATGCGGCCGTAACAGGTGTTGTGAGTGAATCAATCACTCCATCTATGTAATCCTCGGCATCTGCTTTGTCTATTCCGTTTTCTTTCGCAAGCAACACGATGGACTCTCTGTCGCCTTCACGGAGAAGTCCATCTGCAGCTTCATTGATTTCCTCCGATGATTCAAACTCTCCAAACTTATCAAACATTTCTTTTACCTCCGTTTCTTAACATTTCTGCAAGTTTTTCGCGATACTGATGTATCTGCATTATTTTAAATTCAAACTCATGATCTGACAGAAGCCTTGTCAGTTCCTGCCACTCCTTCCTGTGATGCACCTCATCACCTCTGCTTGAAATCCATCCGTTTACCGTCCATGTATCTACCCAGCCCTGTGTGTACCCGGATGCCGTATGTGCGGAATCCGTATATATCGTCAGTTCACACGGCCGGTTAAGCTTACTGACTGCCATAATGAGCGCCTGAAGCTCCGACTGGTTGGCCGTCATGTGTTGCACCGGTGCAACTTCCTCTTTTGTGCTGACTTTTCCGTTGTATGCGGTTTCCAGTACATACGCTATATACCCGTCTGACGGGCGGACGCTCTTAATGCCCGATGCCGTATATACATTAACATGTGTCATTGATATATCCCTCCGCTCTGTCCCGGTACCCTGTACGGTACTCGGTGTATTTATAATATGATTTGCCGGAATATGGATTGACTCCATACCGTATTGAACTTTTATCGACGTAATAGCCCGGTGTTGCTTTCGGCCCGTTGTCTATGACCTTCCTCAATGTGCGTCGGCGGTATTCCTTTATCTCAGGCACCGGCCGCTCAAGATTTCGTGAGCATGAGTATCTGAGCATTTTCTTCTGTTCGTCTTCGTCAAACAGGCTTAGTTGCTCGTACACTTCATCGTCCGGCTGCTTGACGATGTACTTGGCCAGCTTGTCATACCCTCCGTATTCGTAGATTCCGGTCATATCATATCTGTTAGGCCTCCAGCACTCTTTTATCATTTTCATCACATCCGGTTCTCCCCGTATCCTGTTAAAAAGAATATGAAGATGTATTCCGCCATGTGCTCCTACCTCCAGCCTGTACACATACTTGAACTGCTCGCCGGCTTTCTTATATCGTTTCCTCACTGCTGTGACAAATGAGCGCCAGTCCTTTTCAACCTGTTCCATCTGTGGTCTGCTCCCTTCCGGGTATTGCAGTGCCACCCACGGATCACCCGGTGAAAAGTTCAGCTTGATAAGCCTCCTCATCAGGTTCTCTCTGTTTATCTGATTCTGTCTGCGGATCTGCTCAGGTGTGGCCTTTCGGCGTGGGGCTCTCTTCTCTCCCTTTGCACCATAATTACCTACATATGATATTTCATACTCTATGCTGTCTCCCAGACGATAAATTTTAATTCTGTATCCCATAAATGTGTCCTAACTTTAATATCTTAACAATGCCGCAAAAAAGGGATAAAACCCTTTAGATGCTTGACTTTCCTAGTCCACAATGGTATACTTTAATTAGCTTTTGAAGTTCCCATTGCGGACTTGTCCGGGCTGGTTATCCAGCTCGGATTTTTTATTGCTCCAACTGTTCAATAATCCATCCGTATCTGTCGAATACACGGCCGGCATAGCTTGTCCCATCCGCGTACTCAATCTCATCCGGCTGTCCGCTGTTGTAATAATTAAGCGCTATCCTCAGATCACCGCCGGAATACTCCAGACATTCAGTGAATATTCTCAATGCAAGTTCTGTATTGTCTGACAGGTCCGTTCTCCATTCCGGGAGATCTGACGCCGGCTCTTTATCACTCCAGAATTCATTTATCTGAAACATTCCTTTGTCACCGGCTGTTCCGACCGCTGCCATCCTGTACTCCGACTCCGTTCCGGCAATCGCAAGCATAAGATCATATGCTATCTCGTACTTATCACAGAGCGTACATATGATACTCTGCTCGTCCCTTGTGAGCGGAATAAATGAATAGTAAACAGCGTGTAAATCCTCATAAGGCTTATATGTACGGACATATTCCGTTACCGTTTCTGTCTCCGGCTCGGTAACCGGCAACACCACCGGCTGAATCTCCGGCACTGTCCGCCTGCTGTGCACAGCCAGCACACACAGCGGAATTGCTATTACAAGTCCGGCAAGCAGGCTTGTCACGACTGTTCTTGCCCTGTATTTTTCAATTCTGAACATTTCCGATCACACCTCTTTCCTGAAGGCTCCACACAGTCTTTAGCATATGTGCTTCTATGTCCTTCATTGTATGAACTGCCGCTTCAAGGGTCATATCCTGCTCAAGTTCTCTGCGTGTTCTGTCGTTGAAGATTGCTATGAGCGAATTCTTCATGTCTGATAAGACCCCCACGGTTCTATCACGGCAATACACCGTGTAATAATTGTTCGTGACCTCTATACGGTACTCTTTATCTACCTGTATCATCCCTGCTCCTCCTCTGCAGAAACTGTCTGGCAATAAATGTCTCCACATCCTCAGCTTTGCCATATGCCGATCTTACCGTTGCGAAATTATCAACGACACGTTTAAATCTCTCGTAACCTTCACTGTTGAAAAGCTCTGTCTTCCTGATTCCTTTTGCATATTCCTCTAAGAGTGCAACCGTAATTACACAGTCAAGCTCATCTCTCATTGTCACTGCTTCCGATAGTCTCAGACTTATCCTGTCCATTCTTTCCTGCAGGTCCTTCCTCAATTCAATTAATTCGTTATTCATTCTTATTTCCTCCTTATCAGATTTCGCGTGTTGCCGCTTCGATTCTTGTTTCTTTTGCAAGCTGCTTTGATAACGATTCCGTATCAAAAATTATTGGGCTCGTTTTCTTACCCGGACATGCTCTGAAAGCTATGTTCTGTCCTTTCGTGTTCCATATACGCTCCAGCGTAGCTTCCGGAACACCTATTTCTCTAAGTTCCTTCTTAGTCATAAAAGCTTTTGGAAAATTCATAACTTGCGTCTCCTTTCTTTGAATGTATAATCTGCTTGTTCAGGGCGATTATGCGTAGGCTCCCATGCTCTTTCTGTAATTCACGGTTTCATGCTCCTTTCCCCTCTTTTCGTTATGTGCTATACTCTTTTTACAGGCTCCCGCCAGAGCCAAGTATATGAAAGGGGGAATTATTATATGGAATTAAATGTTGACTGCATGCGTGCCATAATGCTTGAAATAGAAAAGCAACCTTTAAATAGCACTTTACGACCTAAAACTTTGAAAGAGTCTCTCCCAGATTTTGAATCTGATGACATCGATTATGCTATTTTAAAACTGAATGAAGCTGGCTTTATTAATGCTACTATTCCACACTATGACAACGGCTATTGCATTTTATCCATTGAGAGTCTCACGTATAACGGTCATCAGTTTTTAGAAACCATACGTGATAACAAGGTTTGGAGAAAAACCAAAAACATATGTGGTAAAATCGGAAGTTTTGCCATTGATGTGATTACCAAGGTTGCTTCTGGTGTGATTTCAGACCTTATAAACACTAACTCTTAATTTATAGGCCCCATAAATAATGGGGCTTATATTTTGCATATAAGACTACGATAAGAAGCCAACGCCGTGACGATTTGTGCACTCGCCCGGAGATATTCTGTATCTTCGATATGTTCCACCGTTTGATCGCAAAGGTGTTTGACTGTATCATCCAACTTGATGGCTGTCATTTGAGATAAAACAATTCCATTGTAGTGTTCCATCTTTTGTCTAAGCGCATCAGCTTTACGATTTTCTTCGTTGCTATTATTGCTATCCATGGTTCTCCTTCCTATAATCTCAAACCCGCCTGTTATTGTTCTGCTGTTCAGCACTCGCCCATCGAATATTTCCCGGCTCGTAGTTTCCGTTATTATCCTTGCGGTCTATCGTGTATCCAGTCTTTCCAAAATTTGAAAGCTTAGATACATACTCAAAGAATGAATCAAAATCATCTTTCCATTCTTTATTCATGTGTATTCCACGCTTGCCATAATATTGATAGTCCTTGTTGTTCGGGTTATAGCATCTTTGCTTTATCCCACTCCATACTTCATACAGTCGTTTTCTGTCATAACTCTCTTTTATTGCGTCACCTAACTCACTCATTGGTTCTCCTTTCTCGCTATATACATTTTTAGTCTGCTTGTTCAGAAGGCTCTGAACGTCCATATTTAATGTCATGTATAATTCTACTATTAGTAGAGTATGAGGGTAAAAAAATATTAGACTGTGGGATTTTATATATCCTAGCAAGCATTTCAATTTCTGGAATGCCTGGAGCCGTCCGTCCTTTTTCCCAATTGATAATTGTCTGCTTACTTTTACCAGTTACTTCCGCAACCTCTTCCTGAGTCATTCCTGCATTTACTCTAGCCGCAGCTAAGCTAATTCTGAATGTTTCCATTCTACATCCTTTCTCCCCGTATCGCCGCTAGGTCAGCCACTTTTTACCTCTTACGACTGCACAACTTAATTATAATAAGTATCAAATCGTACAGCGCGCAAGCTCCAACTATGATTTTCCATACAAGTCCCCATTTTGCGAACTGCGCCATGACAACTAACAGGACAAGCATAACTGTTACATTATTAATGTTTTTCATTGCTTTATTAAAAACGGTATGTTAGAATAATGCAAAGGGTTCGGGGCTTTCGCCCCTCCCCTAGCTGTCTGCTAAGACTTAATTGATTGGATTAAAGCCGCTGCGGCTAACATCGCTTTAATCACTAATTCAATTATGTCTTTGGCTGACAGCGTTTTTTTCTTCTTCTTATTTGACATATCGTTTATCTCCTTTCCTTTGATGCTTAACTCCTTGCTACATTTTAAATTATACTCTACTTTTTGTAGATGTCAATACTTTTTGTAAACTTTTTTTACTTTTCATCTTGTATTTATCCACATTTTGTTATATGATGATGTTAATGAATTTAATGGAGGCTTTATTTATGGATGAAAAAGACAACATTTATAAACAGATTTTTTCACGTAATCTGAGATACTATATGAAGAAAAACGATAAGTCTCAAATAGATTTAATCAACGATTTGGGAATTAATAAGTCCGCTATATCTACATGGTTCAATGGAACACGGCTTCCCAGAATGGATAAAGTAGACTTATTAGCCAAGTACCTAGGAGTAACACCAGCCGACCTAATAGAGGATCACAACAATAAGCCTTCTGAGCCATCCATAATATCATATTATAATTCTTTAAATGATATGGGAAAGCAAGAAGCCACTAAGAGAGTTAAGGAGCTTACATATATTCCTCAATATGCAGCCAGAGGAGCGCTTCTCAATGCAGCAC
>ERZ1034723.1098-NODE-1098-length-12279-cov-4.840396_pt1 | contig 12279 bp, 10 predicted proteins | sample MGYA00520637_ERZ1034723 | MGnify/ENA primary metagenome ERZ1034723 (study PRJEB33766, sample SAMN09781719) | gut metagenome | biome: gut microbiome | host: Homo sapiens | place: Madagascar | study: EMG produced TPA metagenomics assembly of the PRJNA485056 data... | reverse complement strand
CTGCTGAGTTCGCTGACGAACTGGATAACCTGGGTGTTCGCGTAGCTAACCTGGAGAAAAAAGCTGACAATGTTAAAATCACCGGTAACATTCGTTACAGCTATGCTGAAAAAGATGGCGACATTGATGGCTTCTCCAACAAACTGCGTTCCCGTATCTGGGTAAAAGGCCAAGTAAACGATGACTGGTCCTACACCGGTATGCTGGAAAACAACCAAGACTTCACCAACAATGCTGGCGATGAAGACACCAAATTCCAACGTGCTTATGTTGATGGTAAAATCGGTGGCGTAGCTGTTGAAGCTGGTCGTCTGCCGTTGAACCTGGTTGCTGGTAACCTGTACGATACACGTGCTGATGGCATCGTTGCTTCCTATGGCAAAGACGTTAAAGTAACCGGTTTTTATGCTAAACCGACCAACCAAGTTAAAGTTTTGGCTGATACACCTAAAATTGACAAACTTGAAGTAGAATATGACAATGTATATGGTGCAAAAGTTGACGCTAAATTCGGCGTTGTAGCTGCAACCGCTGGTTACACTGTATTCCAAGATGCTGCTCTTAACGGTTACGAATACGTTAACGATAAAGCTAAATTGGTTGAAAGCGTTGACCTTGATGACAACAAAATCTGGAATGTTGGCGTAGCATTTGATGTTGCTAAAGATCTGAAACTGTCCGCTAACTACATGAAATCCAGCGAAAAATATGTAACTGACGACGATGATGCAATCGTTGTAGGTCTGTCCTATGCTGGTGCTAAAGCTGCTAAAGCAGGTTCCTTCGGCATCTATGCTAACTACTATGACCAAGCTCGTTCCACCGTTGTTGCTCACACCATGAACGGCGAATACGGCACTCATGGCTTTAAAGGCTACATGGTAGGCGCTAACTACACCTTCGCTAAGAACATCGTTGGTGCTGTTGAATACTATGACCTGGAAGATAAATGGAACAGCAATGATCTCAAGACTCTGTGGAGCCAACTGGTATTCACTTTCTAATTTGACTTTACGTCAAATCGCTGAAAAGCAAAAAATCGCATATGCATAAATGAAGAGAGGACGGTGCGCACCGTCCTCTTTTTGGCATGTGCGCCAAGCATGTGCGTATTGGAGGAAGAAACGCTGAGTCCTCTGCTAAGTAACGTCAGGTATAATGAATTGGATAAGGAATTAGAAAAGTGAGGACATAAACTTGAGAGATACGCCGATGACTGCATGACTTATAAATAATAAAGATATATTCCTAAATTATCTTGCAGTCAATTAGGAATAGTGATAAAATAGCGAATGAAAAAAGTAATTAAATGATATAGATACTTAATTGCTTTGAATAATGTTGTTTTAGGGTGCAAAAGCAGTGCTGATAGCTGCTGATGTTAAAAGGAGGCTTACATTATGGCTGAAGAGTTTAACAAAAATCAACAAGAAGTGAAAAATGAGATTCGTAAAGGGATAGTTGAGCGTCTGCTTGGCAGCAAGCTGGATACAGAAAATGCAGAAATGCCGATAAGGTCCAGCTTCGTGAATCATAATCTGGATGATTATAATATTATAGATACTCATTATCAAGCTTTAAAGGATGAGGTTTTGCATGAGTTGGGTGCATATCTTTTACACAATAAAAGTGTTAATGAGAATGATGAAATGCCTATCAGAGCCAGCTATGTTAATCACACACCTGCAGATACCCGTATTCTTGACGGTCATTACCAAAAGCTGAAGGATGAAATCTGCCATGAAATTGCTCAACAGGTTGCCGGGGATAAAATTACTGTCGAAAAGGATGCTATGGCAATCCGCGCCAGCTATCTGCATGAACTGCAGGAACAGGGAAGCATGAACGAAGCTATTGCCAAACGCCTACTGGCTAAAGGCATGAGTGTAGCTGATGTTGCTGAGGCTATGCAGATGCCGGAAGAAACTGTTGCCAAGCTGCAGGAAAAATAAGAAAGGCGTAGCAGTTAACAGGTTTTTGAAAGCAGATAAATTATATTTTCATCTGTCGACATTGCACAAGCTGTCTATTGCCAACCCTCCTCAATAATGATAAAATCAAATCAACAGCAAGGCTGAAAATGCCTACAAGTTATTTTTTGGAGGAATATATTATGAAGAAAATAGCAATTCTGCGCTGCCTGATAACCTCTGCTTCCTGTGCGGGAGCAGGCTGTCTGCGAGCTCTGTATGAAAAGGATAAAGCCTTTGCGCAGTATGGTGATGAGGAGCTGCGTCTGATGGCGATGTGGACCTGCAATGGCTGTGGCAATTCCAAGCTGGAAAACCAGGAGGGCATTCGCAAGAAAATTGAACGCATGAAAGCTTTGGAGCTGGATGCGCTGCATATCAGCCACTGCACGCACAAAAAGGATGACAATGGCGAAAAGCATCTCTGTCCCAAGATTAAAGCGATTATTGATGAACTGCAGGAAGCAGGCATTACCATCGTAGACGGCACTCACTGAAAAATATATAAAGTTTGGCAAAGCAACAGTCAGCAATGGCTGTTGCTTTTCACTTTATCAACTTAAAAAAATCTCCCACGGCAGGAATTTTTACCCGTCCTAACGAATAAATATAAATATGATTCCAAATACGAAAGGGGTAATAAAATGAGAGAAGCCGTAAAAAAGTATATTGCCGAGCATTATGAGGACTATGTGAAGGATTTGGAAGCCTTGACGAATATTGATTCCGGTAATGGTGACAGAGAAGGTACGGAGGCAGCAAATAAGTTTGTCGCTGAAAAGATGACATCTATCGGTGCCACCACGGAGTTCAGATATAATGACAGAGCCTGCCACCTGATTTCCCGCTTAAAGGGAACAGGCAAATACACGATTCTGCTTGTTGCCCATGTTGATACAGTATTTAAGAAGGGTGAAGCTGCACGTCGTCCGTTCCGTGTTGACGAAAATAACTTTGCCTGGGGACCGGGTGTAGGCGATGACAAGGCTACCGTAGTAGAGGTTATCTATGGCTTGGAAGCCTTGAAGGCTGCAGGCTTTGATAATTTCAAGGAAATTATTTATTACACCAACGGTGAAGAAGAAGGTGGCAGCAAGACTGCCGAGGATATTGTGGCAGAGCTGTCGCAGCAGTCCGACTTTGCGATTATTATGGACGTTGCCCGTCCGAACTGGGGCATTGTTACCCAGCGCAAGGGCAATGCCAAATATCGCGTTGAGGTTACCGGTAAGGGCGGACACCACGGCAACGCATCTCAATCCTGCGCTAACGCTATTCACCAGCTGGCATACACGATTACCGAGCTGCAGAAGCTCGCCAGCCCCATGCCGGGGAATCCGGAGGATTATACAGCAGCAGCTTTGAAGGCGCGCGGCATTGTTGATGCTGGTCAGTTTATTCCGCAGAATACCGTTAATGTTGGCGTAATCGGTTCTACCAATGACAAAATCAGCGTTATTCCGGGTGATGCCTTCTGCGAGGTAAATATCCGTTGCTTTACGATTGAAGAACAACAGCGCATTGATGCTGAGGTTAAGGCATTGGCAGATAAGGTTGTTATCCCCGGCACCAGCATTAAAATTACCGGCGGCATTGTTACCGGACCGATGCAGAAAACGGCGCAGGCACAGAAGATGATTGATGTCTACAAGCGCATCGTTAAAGAGGAATACGGCGCTGAGGTGAACGAATGGGTAGCAGGCGGTCTGACCGATGGTAACCGCACAGCGAAGTTCGTACCGACACTGGATGCTTTGGGTGTAGAAAACTATGATGAGCATACCGACCATGAATCTGTAGATTTGAACACCGCAGTTCCCAGAACTACAGCCTTTGCTTTGACTCTGGCTGAGCTGGCAGAAACCTTCTGATAAAAATTTCATAATGAGTTGAAAGCTTTCCCCGCGTACTGAAGCTGCGTCGGGGAAAGTTTTTTGCTATATTCTGACTTTCTGCCAACCTTTATATGTTTTACATAATGACTAGACACTGCACTTGTGGTATAATAAAATAGTTAAAATCTTACAGATAAGGTGTGATGATATGTCGAAAAAAAGTAATAAATATGCAGGTGATCAGCCTGCCGCTTACGATCCTACAGGTGTAAGCGAGTATCTTGGCCTGGGACGCCCGATTGACTTTGACAAAAAGCCGGTGCGTATTGCGATGATGTGCGCTGTTGCTATTTCCGTTGTGGTAACGCTGTGGAAATGCTCTACCGGTATGGATTCCGGCGCTGCTGTAGTAAGCGCTTTAGGTTATGCTTTATCCTTCCTCTTCAGCTATATGCTGGCTCTGGAGCTTGACCCTGACCGTCAGCTCGGCGGTTTCATCGGCGGCGGACTGACTTTGGTAGCAACCTATTTTATGGGTGAAGGCAATATCCTGGTAATGCTGTGGCTGCTCTTTATCCTGCGTATGCTGAACCGCAGCTCCGGTGACAGACATCGTCTGCTTGATAATGTTATTATGATTGGCAGTGCTGCCTGGCTGGGACTGCAGGGCTTGTGGGTATTCCCGCTGCTGACCGGTGCTGCCTATATTCTGGAAAGCCAGATTCAGGCAGGCTATTTCCGCAGTCTGTATCTGGCCGGTATTTCTCTGGCATGCTTGATTTTTGCGCAGTATAACACTATTGCCAACGAGCTGTCTATGAGCAATATTATTATTATGGCATTGGCCTTCATTCTTTTCCTGCCGGAAATCCGTGTGGCAGATTATGTGAAGTCTAAGGGCGACAAAAACGGCAAGCGTCTGCTGCCGAAGCGTCTGCAGACCATGCAGGGCTATTTCTGCATGATGCTGTTCAGTCTGACCTTTTTGCATGGCAATGCTATCGTACCGTCTTTGATGCCGGCTGTAGGTGCTGCGGCAGGCTGCGGTATCTATCTGTTTGTTGCGCTGCTGAAGCATGAAGTATTTTAAAGCTATTTTGGAGGTAAATATCAATGAGTGAAAACAGAAATTTACGACTAATAAAGGTGTTTTCGTTGCCGAAATGTTTGAGGACAAGGCTCCGCTGACTACCAAAAACTTTATTGAGCTGGTAGAAAAAGGCTTTTACAACGGTATTATTTTTCACCGTGTAATCGACGGCTTTATGATTCAGGGCGGTGACCCGACCGGTACCGGTATGGGTGGCCCCGGCTACAAGATTAAAGACGAATTCGGTGAAGGCCTGAAGCATGATGACGAGGGCATTCTGTCCATGGCTAATGCAGGCCCGAACACCGGCGGCAGCCAGTTCTTCATTACTCTGGCACCTACTCCCTGGCTGAACGGTCACCATGCAATTTTCGGCAAAGTTGTTGAAGGCATGGATGTTGTACGTCTGATAGGCGTAGTACCGACAGATTTCCGTGACCGTCCGCGTGAAGCTGTGACCATGGAAAAGGTAGAGGTTGTAAAATAAATGGCGGCGTTTGTATATATGCTGCGCTGCAAGGACGGCAGCTTATATACAGGCTGGACCAACGATTTGGAGCACCGTCTGGCGATGCATAACAGCGGACGCGGCGCCAAATATACGCGTGGACGCGGCCCTTTGGAGCTGGTCTACAGTGAGGAGCTGCCGGATAAGGAAGCGGCTTTGCGGCGCGAATGTGCCATAAAAAAGCTGCGCCGGGAGCAGAAGCTCGCTTTGTTGCAGACATGGCAAGCTCGCATTGCGGAATAAAATTATAAAGATTCAGATAAATGTTTGCTTTTCCTATACATATAGGCTATAATAAGCTAAGTGAGTTTTAGAGGCTCAAATAGTAATTAGGGAGGCCTACAGATGACAGGCAAAGTTAAATGGTTTAATGCAGAAAAAGGTTATGGTTTTATCCAAAGAGAAGGCGGCAAGGATTTGTTCGTTCACTTCTCCGGTATTAAAAGCGAAGGCTTTAAAACCTTGGAAGAAGGCTGGAACGTAGAATTTGACGTTATCCAGGGTGACCGTGGCGAACAGGCAACTAACGTTGTACATGTTGAGTAATAAATGCTAGTAAAAAGCTGATGCTAAGGCAGGTAACTGCCGGAGCATCAGCTTTTTTGCTGTTTGCGGGAGGATGAGAGTTCAGTTGGTGACAAAGGAGGATATCACAGAGGCCTTGGTGACAATACCGCAAAACAGTTTATTTTCATCAATCACGGGCAGAGGGAAGGGCGTGCTTGCCGAAAGCGGCATAATATCTGCCACGGGGGTATCAAGATTATCTATAACAGGCACATTGCGCAGAATGCTTTTATCAAAGGTTGTATAGCCGGAAAGCACCTGCATAGCGCTATCCAATGTGATAATACCTATAAAGTGTAGATGCTCATCAACTACGTAGGCACTGGATACGCCGCTGTTTTTCATATTGCGCAGTGCAACGGCAGCACCGTCAATATTGCGCACGATACACGTCTGCGTACTCATTACGTTTCGCACAGTAAAGATTTTACTGGAATCGGCATTGTTGATAAAGCTGCGTACATAGTCGTCTGCCGGATTGGTAATCATTTCTTCCGGCGTACCGATTTGCACCATGCGGCCGTCGCGTAAAATGCCGACGTGCGTTCCTAAGCGGAAAGCTTCGTTGATATCATGCGTGATAAAAACAATCGTCTTACCGGTCTTTTCCTGAATACGCAGCAGCTCAAACTGTAAATCATTGCGCACCAAGGGATCGAGCGCAGAAAAGGCTTCGTCCATCAGCAGGATATCGGGATCGTTGGCGAGTGCGCGGGCGATGCCGACGCGTTGCTTCATGCCTCCGGAGAGGGCACTGATGCGCGTTTTTTCCCAACCCTGCAGGCCAACCATTTCCAGCATCTGCATAGCCTTTTCGGTACGCTCCTTGAGCGGTACGCCGCGAATTTCCAAACCATAGTAGGTGTTTTCCAAAACATTACGGTTGCTGATAAGCCCGAAGTTCTGAAAAACCATTGCTACCTTAGTGCGGCGCAGCTCCTGCAGCTGTTTGTTGCTGAATGCGGTAATGTTATCGCCTTCAAGATAAACTGTGCCTGAGGTTGGTGGGTTTAGCATATTCAGGCAACGGATAAGAGTGGATTTACCGCTGCCGGAAAGACCTATGAGAACAAAAACTTCGCCTTTGTTGACCGTGAAGTTTATATCAATCAGACCTGCGGTAATGCCGGTGGCTTCCTGCACCTCGGTGCGTGAAGCACCTTGCTCCAGCATGGTCATGGCCTTTTTTTCATTTTGCGAATGCTCTAGAGGAATAAACAGCTTGTACAGGTTTTTTACTTGCAATACGGGTACAGTCATTTATTTTCCCTCCTTTTTCTTGTCAGCCAGGCTTTGCGTCAGGCGGTCAATGATAATCGCGATAATAACGATAGAAATACCGGCGATAAGTCCGCGACCGGATTCGGTACGGTTGATGGCAATCAGCACCTCCATGCCGAGGCCGTTGGCACCAATCATCGCGCAGGTAACAACCATCGCTACAGCCATCATCATCGTCTGGTTAATGCCTGTCATAATCGTGGGCATGGCCTGCGGAATTTGCACCTTGAACAGCGTTTGCCAACGCGAAGCGCCGAAGGCAGCGGAGGCTTCGACAACGTTGGGGTCAACCTGCTGAATACCGTGGCTGGTTAAGCGGATAACAGGCACGACGGCATAAACTACCGTAGCAAGAACTGCAGGCACCTTGCCGGGACCAAGCAGCATAACCGCGGGAATCATATAAACAAATGTTGGCATAGTTTGCATAGCGTCAAGCAGAGGACGCAGCAGTCGGTTTGCCAGTCTGCTGGTGGACACAAGGATGCCGATGGGCAGGCCTAAAAGCAGCGAGATGATAACCGAGGAAATAACTACTGCCAGCGTTTCATTCATCATGCTCCAATAGCCGAAGGCACCGATGGCGAAGAGTCCCAGACCGTAGATAATACCGCGCGACAGCTTGCCTGTGAGCACTTTGCCCAAGGCAGCGACAGCGATGATAGTTAGCCACCAGGGGATAAAGTTCAGCAATCGTTCGATAGAAAGAATGCACCAGGTAAGAATATCCTTCACCTTATTGAAGAAGCTGGCGTAGGTGGTGTTGATGTAGTTGACGAAATTGTCGATGGGCTTAGTCCAGTCTACCTGAACTTCTTCCGGGAAGCTCAGCAGCCAGCTTGCTGCTGTTGCCTTGTCGCCTTTGAGGGCTTTGTTGATGCTTTGCAGCTTATCCTCAGGCAACCACTGTGCGAGCAGCTCGGGATGGCGCTGCATGAACCAGATGGCAGCCTCGTCATAGGTGCATTTGGTATCTGCAATGTGCGCCAATGCTTCCGCGGTGAGTGCGCTGGTGGTGTGGTACTTTTGCAGGAAGGCAACAAATTCCGGTGCTTTGCTTTGCAGCTGTTTGTTGGCAACGATGCAGACGGGAACGGAGCGTGCTTCCGTCAGTCCACGTTGAAAGCCTACTTCGTTATAGGGCTCGTCCTGCAGCAGGACCAGGTCCAGCTTGCCGGTGAGCCAGGTCGGCTCGTAGTTGTAGCCTACAATCGGTTCGCCCTTAGTGTAGGCGGCGAGGAAGGCGCTGTTCAGCGCCGGCTCGCTGCCGGAACGGAAGTAGACGTAATTTTTGTTTAAGCCGTAGGCTTCATATTTCAAATAAAGTATTTTATCAATGCTCCAGCCGGGAATTGCGCCGTAAAGACGGCCTTTGGAGGGCTCTTCGGGATCCTTGAAAAGATGTGCATAGCGTGCCAGGTCTTTGACGGTTTTCAAATCCGGAGCGAGAGGTTTGATGCCACGCTTGGCGTCACCCTCAATAAGATAGCGGGGAACATAGAGGCCCTGCTTATCATCATCAAAGTTGATGCCCAGGTTGAGCAGCTTGCCGGTTTTCATGTCAGCTTCAAAGGTAGGTACGTTATCGGTCCACAGCTCCATATGCACATCTACGTCACCGCGGAGCAGCGCCGTCTGGATGATGGGCGTGGAGCCACTGATAATCTTAGGCGTGATGTTATAGGCGTGAGTGCCGATGAAACCGGCAACAGCGTTGTGGAATTTGACACTGTCCCAACCGGCGTCGGCAAAAACAACCTCTTGCTTTGCTTGCTCCTTAGCGGCGTTGACATTGCCTGCTATAAATCCCAGTGAGGTCAGTATGAGTAAAAAAACGGCTGATAATTTTCGTAACATGGCTTCACCTCCGTCAAAACAATAAAAAGAAAAATACTCCTCTTAAATTTATTTTACAAAGCAAAAATTCTTCTTGTCAACTGTAAATGCAACAATGTGCAAAAGAATAACTTTAAAAACTAAAGTTATTGCAAATAAGGAATTTTGTATAAAGATAAGTGTATGCAGATATTGGCGAGGATGATAAAACCAATTAGAAGAGTGATTGAGAAATGTCGGAGTTAAGCTTAATAGATATAGAAGAAACAACTGAAAGTATTAAAACTTCGTTATAAAGAGAATGCGCACCAAATTTTCCTAAAAGGATTTACGAAAATGTTGTAGAATTATATTAATAGCTTTTTCTTACGTTTGGTATATAAAGTTGATTTTCCGAAAGGGGGATTTTGAGTGGCGGAAATAGATGTATTAATTAAGGCTGCCTTGTTGCATGACATAGGTAAGATGTGTTTGCGTGCTGACCATAGTTTGGGGAATCACTCTAATGCCGGAGCAAACTTTTTAAAACAGTATATGGATAATTCTCCAGAGGCAGAGCAGGTTTTACGTTGTTTGCGTTTACACCATGCAAAAGCGTTGAAAACAGCAAAACCTTTAGCTGATGATTTTAGCTATATTGTATATGAGGCTGATAATATCGCTGCAGCAGCTGATAGACGCGAGCGAGAAGATGAGGGTGTTGACCGTGGCTTTGATGCACAGTCTTGTTTGCAAAGTGTATTTAATATTTTTGGAGAACAAACCAGCAATCCGGTTAGCAAATATTATTTACGCGGGCTGAATCCTTCAGATAAATTTAATTACCCGACAATGGAAATGTGCTACGCTTCAGATGACAAGTATGAAGAGCTTGTAAATGTATTGGAAAGCAATTTTCAACGTGCTGGTGTACTGGATATGAGTAATAGCGAACTCTTGCGCATTTTGGAGGATGTCATGAGTTACATACCATCCAGTACGAATAAAAATGAGGTTTGTGATATTTCGCTATATATTCATTCTAAGGTAACAGCAGCGCTTGCCGCTTGTATGTATGAATATTTTTCAGCAAATAAGATTAAAGATTATAAAAAATACTGCTATGACCAATTCGGTAATAGTGAATTTAGAAAACAGGATGCGTTTTTACTTGTATCAGGAGATTTTTCCGGAATACAAGATTTTATTTATACTGTACCAAGTAAGGGTGCTTTAAAATCTCTAAGAGGTCGCTCTTTCTATTTGGAGATATTTATGGAGAATTATATTGATGAGATTTTGCAGCAGCTTGGGTTGAGCAGAGCTAATCTGTTATATACAGGCGGTGGGCATTTCTATCTTTTAGCTGCTAATACCAGTGCTACAAAAGATAATTTGAAGAAATTGCAGAATGCATGCAATGAATGGTTATTGGAAAAATTTGGTACAAAGCTGTATATGGCAATGGGATTTGCTCCCTGCAGTGCTTCTGACTTGCAGAATTCAGGCATGCAGCGTAATGTATTTGCTGCAGTAAGTAAAAAATTAAATCAAGATAAGCTATGTCGCTATGATATTCAAAATTTGGCAAAGCTCTTTGATAGTGACAGCAGTTATAATAAAAATTTCGATGGCAGCAGAGAATGCGCTGTTTGTCATATGTCCAGTAAAAAATTACTTGCGAATGGTGATGCAGGTGATATTTGTCCAACTTGCAAAGGGCTATTCCAGTTGGGAGAAAAGCTTTTTAAATCCAATAGACATTTTGCTGTTTTAAGTAAAGCTGTTGGTGAAGAATTGGAGTTATTTGGTTACAATAAGCCGCTGTTTTTAGCTGTTATGGATGAGCAGGAGCTGGAAGAAAACAGCACTAGCCTGGTACGTATTTACAGTAAAAACAAAGCTTTGACAGGTAGAAATATCGGCACACGCTTATGGTTAGCTGATTATTACAGTACTAATGATAAAGGTGCTGTTATGGAGTTTGAAGACTTAGCTGAACAATGCTGCGATGGTGGGCACGGTATTAAGCGTTTAGGAGTTTTACGTGCGGATGTAGATAATTTAGGTGCCGCTTTTATCGGTGGCTTTATCCGTTATGGTACAGCAGAACCGGAAAAATATGCTACATTGTCAAGATATGCTGATTTATCCAGAGATTTAGGTATGTTCTTTAAATTAGCAGTAGGTAAGCTTTGCAGAGGCGAGCTGAATGGCTTTGACAACATTAATCAGCAGCAATTTAGCTTATATGGCTTACAAAAGCCGATGCAGAGAAAAGTTCATGTGGTATATTCCGGCGGTGATGATATGTTCATTGTGGGAGCATGGGATGAGCTTATAGAGCTTGCTGTAGATATAAGACGAGCTTTTACAAGGTTTACTAATGGCAAATTGAGTTTTTCGGCAGGCTTGGCAATGTTTAGTCATGGATATCCGATAAGCAAGATGGCGGAAATTACCGGTATGTTGGAGAGTGCAGCTAAGAGCAGCAACAAAATGAAAAACAGCATTGCTTTATTTGGCTTTGAAACGGAACAGAAAAATGCGGAAAGCTGCTTATGCTGTGAACATATCTATGACTGGACAACGTTTACCGATAAGGTTTGTAAGGAAAAGCTGCAATTCCTGTTACAGCACCTAAATATAGATACTGTTGACAATGATAAATTGAAGGCTGGCAAAGCTATGCTTTATAGACTACTGAATTTACTGGAAGAAAAGGATGACAACATGAATCTGGCAAGATTTGCCTATACGCTTGGACGTATGCAGCCGGAAAAAGCCTCGGTACAGTTGCAGCAGTGCTATAATGAATTCAGTCAGCAGATGTATAAATGGTTTACCGACGCTGATGCCAGAAAACAGATGCGAACAGCTCTTGACTTAATTATTTATTATATTCGTGATACGAAGGAGGATGCATGATGGTTAATAATATGCGGGAACAACTTGTTAAAGCCGGGTATGTGCAGAATAGCAGACCTAATATGCAGAAAAAAGTACAACAATTTGATTTTGAAAATTTTGATGTTGTAACTGAGGCAGAAAAAGCAATTAAAGGGCTGCAATATAAAGATAGATACGATAATACTAAAATTGATGTTACCACCTCGCAAATCAGAAAGTTTCTGACAGCAGTAAATGTTGTGCGCAATAAAGTTGATCTTTATAAGGCAAAAAACAAAGGTGCAGAAGCTTTATCTAAAGAAT
>ERZ1034723.1094-NODE-1094-length-12328-cov-4.021511_pt1 | contig 12328 bp, 8 predicted proteins | sample MGYA00520637_ERZ1034723 | MGnify/ENA primary metagenome ERZ1034723 (study PRJEB33766, sample SAMN09781719) | gut metagenome | biome: gut microbiome | host: Homo sapiens | place: Madagascar | study: EMG produced TPA metagenomics assembly of the PRJNA485056 data... | reverse complement strand
AAGGTACCCAGGCGGCTGGGCGGGGACTGCATGGCGTTCATCTGCAGGGGGGCCACCCGGTCGGAGAGATCGTTGCGGCGGATATTTTGACGGCAGATCCGCAGAGCTCCCTCGGACAGATCGCCCAGGGTCACCCGGCAGTCCGGCACCTGGCTGGCCACCGCCAAGCCCACACAGCCGGACCCGGTACAAAGGTCCAGCACACGGCTGCCCGGATTCGCCCGGAGAAAGGGCAGGGCGCAGTCCACCAAAGTCTCTGTGTCTGCGCGGGGAATGAGCACCTGACGGTCGATGTCCAGGGGCAGGCCGTAAAACTCCCACTCGCCGATGAGATAGGCCACCGGCTCTCCGGCCAGGTGCCGCTGCACCAGACTGCGGACCTGCTCCTCCACCACCGGAGGTACATAGAGCTGTCCGTCCCGCAGGAGCTGCTGGCGGGTCTTGCCGGCGGCAAAGCACACCAGCTCCCGGGCCTCCAGGGTGGAGGCTCGTATTCCGGCCAGGCGGAGCTGCTGGCGAATATCCATATACAAATTGTTATATGTAATGGCCATAATACTACTTGTTGTCACTTTCTGTGGAAATTTGGGGATTCGCAAAGATTTTTCGCCAGAGTTCTTTACCAGGCATCTTTCCCCTGCTCGGAGGGCAACACCAATTTCAGGGCCTCGATGGCCACCTCCAGCATGGAGTCGTCGGGCTCGAAGGTGGTGAAATTTTGCAGCCACATACCCGGCGCCGACAGCACCCGGGTGACGGCGTTATCATGACGGCCCACGAAGCGGTTAAACTCATAGGTGATGCCCACCACCGGCACCAGCAGCAGCAGATGCATCCCGATACGCACCCACAAATTCTGCCACTCCACCTGGGTAAAGGCCAGGGAGGAGAACAGGATGGACACCACGATCACCACGAACAAAAAGCTGGTGCCGCAGCGGGGATGATGCCGGGGCTGGATGCGGGCGTTTTCCACCGTCAGGGGCAGGCCCGCCTCATAACAGAAAATGGTCTTATGCTCGGCGCCGTGATACTGAAACACCCGGTGCACATCCTTTTGCTTGGAGCAGAGGATCAGGTAGGCCAGGAATATGGCGATCTTGATGACGCCCTCGATGAGATTGTGGACCAAGGCGCTTTGGGCATGGAACAGGCCCGCCACAAAGGTGGGCAGCAGCATAAACAGCAGCAGCGTAAGCCCCAGGGAAAGCACCAGGGACACGCCCACCAGCACGCTCTGGAGCTTTTCCGCCGGCACATGCTTCTCCAGCCATGTATCCAGCTTGGAGGGCTGGGCAGACGCATCGTCGGGGAAGTAGTCCGCCGAGAACATCAGGGCCTTGATGCCCTTGACCATAGAGTCCAAAAAGGTCACCACGCCCCGGATAATGGGCAGGCCCAGGATGGGGTACCTGTCCCGCACCAGCTTCAGCTCCTCCACCTTTGTCACCAGGCCCTCCGGGGCCCGGACCACGATGGCCTGCTTCTCCGGGCCGCGCATTAAGATGCCCTCAATGAGAGCCTGGCCGCCGATGGAGGTACGGAAGGTTTCTTTCTTTTCGCGTTTTGCCATGTGTCAGTAAGTCCTCTCTGCTTCCCCCACAGTATAGCACAGCCACGGGGGAAATACAACATTTGTTCTACTATTTTTATTCTTCTTCGCGGGAAATCGGCAGGCGGATGGTGACCACGCAGCCGCCGCCGGGGGCATTGCCGATGTCGAAGGTGCCCTCGTGGCGGTGGATGATCTCATCGCACACCGCCAGGCCTATGCCGCTGCCCCGGGCCTTGGAGCTGCCCTTATAGAACTTCTGCTTCACATAGGGAAGCTCCGCCTCCGGGATGCCGGGGCCATAGTCCCGGACCCGCACCGCATAGTACTCTCCCTCCTGCTCCATGGACACGGTGATGCGCTTGCCGGAGCCGCCGTGCTTGGCAGCATTGTCCAGCACATTGCACAGCACCTGCTTCAGCCGCTCCGGGTCGCCGGTGATGGGCTGCTCGAACATCTCCCCGGCATTCAGATACTCCAGGTCGATGCCGTCCTGGCGGAAAAGCTCCCGATAGGTGTAGATGGCGTCCTCCACCTCGGCCTGAAGGTCCATCTGCTCCACCCGAAGGGTAAAGCGACCGTCCTCTATCTTAGAGAACTCCAGCAGCTCCTCCACCATGTTGGTGAGCCTGCGGGACTCCCGCAGAATGATCCGCACGCCCCGGCGCAGCTGCTGGATGTCGCCGCCGTCGTCGGCCAGGAGGGTCTCGCCCCAGCCGTTGATAGCGGTAAGGGGGGTGCGCAGCTCGTGGGACACGGAGGAGATAAACTCCGTCTGCATCTTCTCGCTCCGGCTGATTTGCAGGGACATCTGGTTGATATTGTCCACCAGCTGCCCCATCTCATCCTCGTATTTATTGGGGATCTGGATGCCGTAGCTGCCATCGGAAATACGCTTGGCGGCCTCCGTCACCTCCGCCACCGGGGCGGCGATCCGGCGCATAAATACCAGGTTCACGCACAGCACCACGCCGCTGATGACGGCTGCCAGGCCCATGACGGCTACGGCCAGCAGGGCCACCTGCTTATCGAGCTCCCGGGTGGAAGTGACCAGGCGCAAAGCGCCTACCACGCCGCCGTCATACTCCAGGGGGGCGGACACGGCCAGGATATTCTCCCTGGTAAGGGGGTCCCGCCCGGTGAAGGAATCCATTCTTCCGGTATCCAGGGCCCGGCGCACCTCCGGGGTCTCCGGGGTGATGCCCACGGTCTGACCCCGGCTGGAAATTTCCACGCGGCCATTGCGGTCTAAAAACTGCAGCTCAATGGTGTCCGCCTCGTCGAAATTCCCGGCGTAGAGCACCGCGTTGCGGTAATACTCGCTGTAGTTGGCCATGGCATAGGTATTGAAATAGCTGACTCCGGCCCGGACCTTATTTTCCAGGGCGAAGCGGGCATTGCTGTAATAGCTCGCCACCAGGAAAACAGAGCTGAGGGCGGCAATGAGCATGAGAATGGTGATGACCGGAAACACGCTGGTGATGATCCAGCGGCGGCGCATACCCATCATGCGCCGCTTGCGGCCGTGGCTGACCTTAGCGGTATCCCCGGCGCTCCTGTCCTGCATTATGCGTCCCACTTATAGCCGTACCCCCATACCGTGGTGATGTAGGTGGGATTGGTGGCGTTATCCTCGATCTTCAGCCGCAGACGGCGGATGTTCACATCCACGATCTTCAGCTCGCCGAAATAATCCCGGCCCCATACCAGGTCCAAAATTTCCTCCCGGGACAGAGCCTTGCCCGGGTTCTCCATGAACATCTTCATAATAGCGTATTCCATCTGGGTGAGCTTAATACGCCGGCCGTCCTTCTCCAGGGTGCGGTTGCGGGTGTTGAGGACGAAGGGCGGCTGGGTGAGCTGGCCCGACATCTCCTCGGCCATGCCGGAGCGGCGCATGAGGGCATCCACCCGGGCCGTAAGCTCCGCCGGAGAAAAGGGCTTTGTCACATAGTCGTCGGCGCCGGTCATCAGGCCCGTGACCTTGTCCATCTCCTGAGACCGGGCCGTGAGCATGATGATACCGATACGCAGATTGGTGGCCCGGATACGGCGGCACACCTCGAAGCCGTCGATGCCGGGCAGCATGATGTCCAGCAGGGCCACCCGGATGTCCGGGTTCTGCTGCAGCTTTTCCAGGGCCTCCTCGCCGCTCTCGGCCTCGATAACATCGTAGCCCGCCCGGCGCAGATTGATAACGATAAAGCTGCGGATGCTGCTCTCATCCTCTAAAACCAGTACTTTTTTCATTGTCTCTGCCTCTCCTCTCAGTTTCCGGCGGCCCAGGCCGTCGAGATCAAATAGAAATGGCTGTTGACCCACTCGTTGCTCACGCCGATGTGTTCGCCCGCCTCTGTGATGCGCATGGCATACGCCATGTTGGAGCGGAGCATCAGCAGCGTACGCCCGTCGCTGCTGGCCTCCCGATCCCGGTCCTCGCCGCTGAAGCTGTACAGGTACAGCACCGTCTCGCCGTTACACTGCAGGGTCATGCAGGAGCCCTTTTCGGTGTTTATGATGCCGGTGCCCTTCATGCAGCCGTGCCAGTCTTCGCTGAGGGTCAGATACCAGCCGTCGGGCTGGTTGTGATAGGTGTCCATGACCCAGACGCTGTCCCCGCGGTCATTGTACCGATACCAGCAGAACACCCGGGCCGCCGAGCGAACGGTGCTGTCGGCGGGATAGGGGATCTCGATGATGCCGTCGTTATTGATGTCCTGGGGACGGAGCTGGCTGAAGGCATAGCGGACATCGGTTTTCCCGGTGCTGCGGCTCTGGGTCACATTTTTAAGCTCGCCTTCCCGGCTCACCAATATGTCGGTCATGGCCTGGTTGCCCTCGTCCACGCCGGTGATGAAGGCGGCGTTGCTCTGGCTATCCAGCTTGCCGCAGACGATGCTGCCCCGGCTCAGCTCCGCCGCCGTGCAGCTCAGGCGACACGGGCTGCCGCTGCGCAGCTCCCCCTCCCGCCAGCGGAAATGCTCGGCCAGGGTGGCGCCGTCGGCATCTGTGCGCAGGAGCAGCAGGTCAAACAGGCCGTCGCTGTCCAGATCGTCCACTACAAAGCGGCTGTATCCGCTTTGCATCATTGCCTCGGGGGTATCTCCCCGCAGACGGTACACGGCCACGGTCTGCACCTCTGTACTGATGCGCCAGCCCACAGCCACCTCCAGCTTGCCGTCGCCGTCAAAATCCCGGAAGGAAACGGAATCAATAGATGTGCCGCCGGACTCAATGGTGCAAAAGAGGGTGAACGAATCCTCCTCCGGCCGGAAAAACAGAAGCTTCAGGGGCTTCTCGTCCGATGCGCAGCGGAAAAAGGCCACCGCCTCCTTGCTGCCGTCGCCGTCCAGATCAATCATCTGCAGGGACTGCATATTGCTGCCGCCGGTGGGGTTTATATATTCGTAGCCGCTCTTCAAATAAGTGTTGAGGGTGTTGGACAGGCCCGTGTACTCCACCGGCACCTCCGGCAGGGTAAACAGGTTTTCCGCAGAGGTCTCCAGGGCGCAGCCGCAAAGCCCCAAGGCCAGCGCCAGGCTCGCCACCAAAACTGCCATTTTCTTCTTCCGTTGCTTCACGCCTCACACTCCCTTCCTTACCGTTATCGCAATTGCCACACTTTATCGGCAATTCCGAGTCTTATACAGAATATACTATACCACGAATCGTGCCGTTTGGGTAGTCCCTGTTTTGCTTTTTCCGGGGAAAGGGGCTGCCTCGGACAGCGAGGCGGATCGTGCCGGGTTTCGGGCCCATTTTCGTTGTTTTTGCTAAATTCGAGGTGGTTTTATCGGCATTTTCCCAATTTGCAAAAGCTTGACAAAGATGAATTTTCTCCCTATGATACTATTGTTATACTATCTTAGCGGGCCTTTAACATGATCCCCTGCAGCGCCCGCCCGAAAACAGGAGAGAAACAATCGTGGAAAGAGAATCTTTTAAGTCAAGACTGGGCTTCCTGCTGGTGAGCGCCGGGTGCGCCATCGGCATCGGCAATGTGTGGCGCTTCCCCTTCGTGGCGGGACAGAACGGCGGAGGATTTTTCGTGCTGATCTACCTGATCATGCTGGTGGTGCTGGGCCTGCCGGTGCTGACCATGGAGCTGGGCGTGGGCCGCGCCAGCCGCAAGAGCACGGTGCTGGGCTACAAGGCCCTGGAAAAGCCCGGCAGCAAGTGGCACATACATGGCTGGTTCGCCATTCTCGGCTGCTACCTGCTGATGATGTACTACACCACCGTATCCGGCTGGATGCTGGACTACTTCTTCAAGTTCGCCACGGGCACCTTTACCCACGGCATGAGCAGCGAGGCCAATGCCAAGGTCTTTACCGATATGCTGGCCGACCCTGTGGAGATGGGCCTGTGGATGGCCATTACAGTGGCGGCAGGGGTGCTGGTGTGCAGCATCGGGCTGCGCAAGGGCCTGGAGCGGGTCAGCAAGGTGATGATGACGGCGCTGCTGGTGCTGATTGTGGTGCTGGCCATTCACAGCTTCACCCTCTCCGGCGCCCGGGAGGGCATTGCCTTCTACCTGGTGCCCAACATGGACAATGTACGCTCCGTGGGCCTGGGCAATGTTATTGCCGCGGCTATGAACCAGGCCTTCTTCACCCTGAGCCTGGGCATTTCCGCCATGGAGATCTTCGGCAGCTACATGAGCAAGGACCACACCCTTCTCAGCGAGGGCGCCCGTATCTGCGGACTGGACACCTTTGTGGCCATTATGGCGGGCCTTATCATCTTCCCCGCCTGCTTCAGCTATGGCGTGGAGGTGGACTCCGGGCCCAACCTGATCTTTATTACCCTGCCCAGCGTGTTCACCAACATGGCCGGGGGCCGGGTATGGGGGGCGCTGTTCTTCCTGTTTATGACCTTCGCCTCCTTCTCCACGGTCATTGCGGTCATTGAAAACATCATGTCCTCGTGTATGGACCTGTTCGGCTGGAGCCGCAAGAAGGCCGCCGTGGTAAACGGCGCTCTCATTCTCATCGCCAGCATTCCCTGCGTGCTGGGCTACAATGTGCTCAGCGGCTTCCACCCCATCGGCGGCCGGGATGTGCTGGACAGCGAGGATTTCCTGGTCAGCAGCATTCTGCTGCCTCTGGGGTCGCTGGTATACCTGCTCTTCTGCGTGACCCGCTGGGGCTGGGGCTTCAAAAACTACCAGGCCGAGGCCAACACCGGCAAGGGCATGAAGGTGGCCGGGTGGATGCGGTGGCTGTTTATGATCGTGCTGCCCATTATGATTCTGGCGATTTTCTTTATCGGTCTGATGGGATAAAAGCAGGATATGCCCGCTTGCACGCGGTAAACTCGAGACCTTTTTATATCAAAAACCACCTGGCGTATCCGATGATGCGCCAGGTGGTTTTTTGATTTTACAGGTCCCGGATGTCTTGCAGAAGCTCATCCAGGGGCAGCTTTCGCAGGGTGTCCTCCAGGGACTTATCCTCGGCGGGGGCCTCCTCCGGCTGGGCCGGGGGGGCTTCCTCCGGGACAGAGGTTTCCTCCGGGGTAGTGGTTACAGGCTCTGCGGTAGGGGCCACTTCCGGGGTCACAGGCTCCGGGACTTCCGGGGCGGCAGGCTCGGCAGCAAGAACGACTTCCTCTTCGGAAGTCTCCGGCTCCTGGGGAACGGGTTCCTCTGCCGGGGCTTTCGCTTCCTCCTCCGGGGCAGGCGTCGCTTCCTCCACAGGGCTCTCCTCCGGGGTCTGTGTTTCCTCCGGCAGGGCCTCGGGAGCGGCTTCTTCGGCGGGCTCCGTCTGCTCAGATGCAAGGGCCCGGAGCTTCCGCCCGCGGCTGCCGGAGGCGCAGGCAAAGACAATCATCAAAATCAGCAGCAGCGCCGCTGCGCCGCCGGCGATGTACACATACAGCATGGGCACGGCCAGGGTTTCGCCGCTGTCGGTAAACACCGCGCCGCTGAAGCGCTGGAGGGTGGCATTTTTACTGTCATAGGTGTAGTAGCCGTATTGGCCGCCGTCATCCATCAGGTAGAGGACCAGGAAATCCGACAGAGCCGCATCCTCATAGCGCCAGCCGGAAAGGGTCTGGGAAAAGGCCTCCACAGTGGCGGCTTTCAGGCCGGGCACACTGGCTTTCTCCGACGGGATGCCGGTATAAATATAGGTGGCGCCGCCATAGGCCAGGGGGAGATAGGGAGACAGAACGCCCTCGGTCCGGGAATAGAGGTAGAACCCGGCCACGCCCTTCTCGTCCACCAGGTAGACCAGAGTGTGCTTGCCGTTGGCATCTACCCAAAGGGGCAGGGTGTCCCCTCCCTGGGAAACAGGCTCGGCGGCGGTAAAGCCCGTGGGCGGGGTGACCCCCTCCACATCCTTCACAACCCCCAGCTTGGCTCCGGAGAAGCTGAGAAACAGCGTGGGGGCCTGGGCCACCTTGGCGGTGACGGTATAGGTCTTGGTATCGCCGTTTTCGGCGGTGACCACCAGGGGAAGCGTATTCTCCCCCGCCTGAAGCGTCAGCTCCCCGTCACCCTGGACGGTGGCGTTGGAGTCGGAGGGGGTGGCGGTGAGGGTGAGCTTCTCGGTGCCCTGGGGCAGGGAGAGGGTATACTCGGTCACAGCCGGGTCAAAGGCCGGGGTCAGGGTCCCGGCGCTGACGGTGAGGGCGGAGAGGGCATTGTTGCCGCTCTTGCCCGGGGTGCTGGGGGTGTAGTCCGGCTCGCTGTCGTCAGGCTCGGAGGCGGAGACGATGGACACCGAGGCGCTGCCGGAGGCATCATAGTCCACGCCGGACACACAGTAAGACCCGGCAGAGATCCACACGGAGCCGGTGCCGGTGTCATTGGCCCGGAATACGAGTTGGTTGGAGCGGCTCTCCCCCTCGAAGCCCATGGGGGCCAGGTCGCCGGACTCCAATGTGAGGTTGGCGGAATAGGCCACGGAATAGGTCCACGCCTCAGACCCGGCAGGCACGGTGATGGTAAAGGCCACGGTACGGCCCACGCTGACGGTGCTCTGTCCGGCGGACACAGACATTCCCGCAGCATAGCTCACCTGCAGGAGGGAGAAAAGCATGGCGCACAGCAGCGCAAGGCTCACAAGGGGTTTTTTCAGTAGTTTCATAGGTCACCTATCATTTCTGCACGATGGGCGCAGTGCCCAGGATGTGTTTCTTAATGGCCAGCAGTGAGGTGGCCGCGATCTTGCTGCCGGAGAGCTGGGCAGCGCGGGCATAGGCCCCGGATAGAGTCTGGGTGCCCAGGATGTGCTTCTTCACCGCCAGCAGGTCCGTGGCGGCAATGCGTCCGTCGCCGTTAGCGTCGCCATACACCACGCAGGTGTAGGTATAAGTCCCGGCGGCGTCCTGGATGGTCAGCACCTGGCCGGTAGCGACCAGGGCACTGTCTGCAACGGCCGCTCCCCTGGCGGTGACGGTGACGGTGGCATTCTTATTCACCGACTTGATCTGGGAAATCAGGCTCTTAACAGGGGTGCCCAGGGTGAAGCCGGAGAGGTAGGAATCCGACAGACGCAGGTTCAGCTCATTCACATAGTCATAGCGCTCAGAGGGCCCGGGATTAGGCTCAGGATTGGGATTGGGCTCGGGATTGGGATTGGGCTCAGGTTCAGGTTCAGGTTCGGGCTCCGGGTCCACATATTCGTCCTCGTACCTGGCCGTGGGCAGCTTGGTCACGGCGGGCATATTCTCCAGAATCGGCACGGAGATTATGAGATTAACGCCCAGCATATTGTTCTCGGCATAAGACCCATAGGTGTCCCAGCCTCCCATATATGCATAGGTAATGTCTGTGGCGTACTGGTGTTCGAAGGTATTTGTTTTTGAAAAGTTAAAGCGCTGAAGAAACATTGTATTCTGTCCCTTGGCTATGTAACTCCCGGATATAAATTTTGCCCCGCCCAGCAGCGCCTTGTAGCTGGTGTCCCAGCCTTCTTTTTGCGCATATAGAATTCCATTGTAGTTGGGGTCACTGCCGCCGTAGGCGCCGATATTGAAGAAATTATAATATTTTTTCCCGTCGCTGAGGGGGTAGCCGGTGGCATTTTTGGTAGCGCCGGTGCCGATCTCGCCCCGGGCCTTCACCGCCAGGTAAATGGGGCTGACATTGGCCTCTTTTCCGGCCTGAATAAATTCGTCGATAATCTCGTCCGTAGCCCAAACGCAGTCGCCCAGCACCTTTTTCATCTGGTCACGGGTGATCGCATTGTTGCTGGAAAGCAGCTCAAAGGCAATGCAGGTGCCGTCTGTCAGGTAGGAACGGGGGTCCATGTAATAGGCCACCGTCTCCCGGCTGGCGGCGTACCAGCCCGGCTCAAACTGCCTCCACTCTCCGGTGGAGCTATCGTAAGCGCCGGGGGCCGTGGAGCGCTGGGCGGTGTCATAGGACCAATGCAGCAGCGCCCGGCCCAGGGTGGACTCGTTTTCCAGGGCCTTCTTCCAGTCCAGGCCGGTCTTGTAGGCCACAAAGGTCCACTTGCCGCCGCTGGCGGCGTACAGGGCCCGGAGATAGGGCTGGTAGCTCTTGGGAAAGCCCTGCTCGTCCAGATACTTGCGGTACGCCCGGTCATCACCGATGTAGGTGACGAAGTCGCTGCGCATATAGCCCACCTTGGTGTAGCCCTTGTAGACGAACACGATCTGATACCAGTCGTGCCCATCACTGCCCCGCTGCACGGCGATGACCCGCACATACTGGCCCCGATAGAGCCGGATGGACTTGGAGCCATTGAACAGCACGGTACCGTAGCCGGTGCCGGGGCCGGTACGGACATTGATCTCGTCGTCGTTAACATAGGCGTCCGTGCCCACGCTGCCCAGCACGGGAATGATCATGCCCGCCAGAAGCAGCAGGACCAGCAGCGCGGAAATGAGCCGCTTGACGGTATTCACTTTTGTCACAGAGGCTGTCACAGCGATATTTCATCCTTTCCCAAACAAGTAAAACGCACTTGATGATACTTATACAAAATAAAGATAGCACAAATCGGGATATTTGTCCACAATTTCCGCCGAAAAATGTGGAAAACCTCCGAAAAAGAGCAGTCCCGCCGCCGGGACAGGCCCCGGGCGGCGGGTTTTTTCGCCAGGTCAGTTGATGGCGTTTTGGGCAAAGGTGTTGTTTACCAGCTCCTCAAAGGGCACCCAATCGCTATGGCGCAGCTCACCGGCCTGCTCCATCACCGTCTCCAGCCGCTCCAGGGCCTGGCGCTCCATCACCGGGGTGGCATTCCAGGCGTCGATCTGCCGGTGCCGGGCGGTGACAGCCTCCAGCTCCGCCAAATCGGTATCCGGGAACTGGTCGCAGATGGCCTCGGCCACCTGCCGGTCCGTGTGCTCCTGCACCCATTTCTGGGCCTTGGCAATGGCGTTTACGAACCGCTGGGCCGTGTCGGCGTTCTTTTCTAGCCAGCTCATGTTGGCAAAATAAGCCGTATAGGGGATTTCGCCGCTCTCCAGGCCGATGGAGGTGAGCACATAGCCCTGGCCGGCGGCCTCCACCTGGGTGGCCGTGGGCTCAAAGAGGGTCACATAGTCCCCCTGACCGCCGGTGAAGGCCCCGGCCATCATGTTAAACTGCACGGAGGTGTCCACGGTCACATCCACGCCCGGGGTCAGGCCGTTCCGGCGCAGCACATATTCCAGGGTCATCTCCGGCACGCCGCCCTTGCGCCCGCCGATGACGGTCTTGCCCCGCAGGTCCTCCCAGGAAAACTCCCCGTCAGACCGCCCCACCAGGAAGGAGCCGTCCCGCTTGGTGAGCTGGGCGATGATCTGGGTGTGGTCCTCCTTGCCCTGGTTATATACATAGATGCTGGCCTCGGGCCCTGCCAGGCCGATGTCCGACTGGCCGGAGACAACGGCGGTCATCACCTTGTCGGCCCCGCCGCCGTTTGTAAGCTCCACCTTCAGGCCCTCGGCCTCAAAGAACCCCTGGCTCATGGCCACATACTGGGGCGCATAAAACACCGAGTGGGTCACCTCGTTCAGCCGCACCAGGGTCTGCTCCTTCTTGCCGCAGGCACACAGGGCCGGCACGATCATCAGTGCAGCCAGCAGGAATGCAAGAATCTTTTTCATAGTCCTTTCCCCCAAAAACGATTTAAGATTTTTTCCACCCACAGCACCAGCCGGTACATCACCACCGCCGCCACCGCCAGGATCACCACACTGGTCATGACCAGATCCATGTTGAACACCTGGGAGCCGTACACGATGAGATACCCCAGTCCGGCCTGCGAGACCAGAAACTCGCCCATGATGACACCCACCCAGGAAAGCCCTACATTCACCTTCAGGGTGGAAAAAAGGGTGGGGGCGTTGGCCGGGAACACCAAAAGCCACAGTATCTGACGGCGGTTAGCTCCCAAAGAGCGCAGCAGCCGAATTTTTTCCTCATCCGTGGAGAGAAACCCCTGGTACATATTCAGTATGGTCACGATCAGGGAGATGGCCAGGGTCATGACGATGATGGCGCCCTGTCCCGCCCCCATCCATACGATGAAAATGGGGCCCAGGGCCGTTTTAGGCAGGGCATTGAGCACCACCAGGTACGGGTCTAAAATCCGGGCCAGCTTCCCCGACCACCACATACAGATGGCCACCGCCGTGCCCAGGGCGGTGCCGGAGAGAAAGCCGATGACCGTCTCTCCGCAGGAAACGCCTATGTGCCGCCACAGGTCGCCGCCGCGGCAAAGGGAGACGAAGGTGGCGGCCATGCGGCTGGGACTGCTGATGAGGAAGCCGTCGGACAGGCCCACCCGGCAGCTCAGCTCCCACAGGGCCAGAAGG
>ERZ1034723.1091-NODE-1091-length-12331-cov-7.052704_pt1 | contig 12331 bp, 5 predicted proteins | sample MGYA00520637_ERZ1034723 | MGnify/ENA primary metagenome ERZ1034723 (study PRJEB33766, sample SAMN09781719) | gut metagenome | biome: gut microbiome | host: Homo sapiens | place: Madagascar | study: EMG produced TPA metagenomics assembly of the PRJNA485056 data... | reverse complement strand
CTGCTTCGCTGACAACATCGGCGGGAAAATGGTGGATCTGGGCTTCGACGTCTGCGTCAACCCGTTCGGAACCATCTACAACCCTGTCTCCGTCTGCAATTCCATCGCCAGGCTGACTTCGGGAATCCCGTTCACTGAAGACGAGTGCGTCCCGATGGGCGCGGGATCGGATCTCATCTGCTCGTTCAGCCACCACACATCCTTCGCCCGCCGCACCGACGATGAGTTCCTGAATGTCGCCAACGCTTGCCTTGAGGAAGCCTCGCGCCGTTGGAAGGCCGCGACGAAAGTCATCATAACCCTCGGCACAGCCTGGATCTATGAATATACCCGCTCTGGCGAGGTCGTCTCGAACTGTCTGAAAATCAACGCCAAGGAATTCACCCGCCGGCGGCTTACCGTCCGCGAGACAACGGCGCTGCTTATGAATATGATCGCCCGGCATCCGGAGAAGGAATTCATCTTCACCGTCTCCCCTATCCGCCACCTCAAGGACGGAGCTCACGGCAACCAGCTCAGCAAAAGCACACTCCTGCTCGCCCTGGACGAGGTCATCGCCAAGTTCCCGGAGCGTTGTGAATATTTCTCTGCCTACGAAATCGTGCTTGATGAGCTGCGTGACTACCGTTTCTACGCTCCGGATATGGTCCACCCTTCCGAACAGGCGGTGGACTATCTCTGGACACGGTTCGCCGCGTTCGCCGTCCCTTCCGCCGAGGTCCCGGAACTTGAGGCGAGGCGCAAGGAGTTTCTCCGTTCGAGGCATCGTCCCATCCATCGATAAGTTATCACGATTAATCGTTTTTCCGGTTACATATTCAACCAAATAATCTTCGGTTTTCTTTGCTTTTCTAATTTAAAACGTTAAATTTGTGACCTTGATTTTTCGCGCACCAAACTACGCCTTGTCAAGATTATTACCAAAGCCTGGGTTTAACAACCAATAAATTAATACTAAACCATTATTAAATGAAAAAGAATCGCACTTACAGAGTAAACGCCTTTCTCGTGATGCTGCTCGTCGGAACGCTGTCATTCAGCGCGACCGCGGCCGTCTCCGAGTCCGGCTTACTGCCTGCGGCGGCCGCTCAGCAGCAGCCCGTCAAGGGAACGATCGTCGATGTCAACGGCAACCCGATTCCGGGTGCAAGCGTGATGATTCCCGGCACAACGACAGGAACAGTCACCCTGGTTGACGGAACATTCTCACTCAACATCGCCGAAGGCACCACAGTAGAGGTCGGCTGTCTCGGCTACACCACCGTCAAGGTCAACGCCAAGAACGGAATGAAGATCGTCCTCAAGGAAGACGCCCTGATGCTCAGCGATGTCGTCGTCGTCGGTTACGGCACACAGAAGAAGGCAAACCTGACCGGAGCCGTAGCCACTGTTGATGTCAACAAGACACTTGAGGCAAGATCGACCGCGGATCTTGGCAAGGCTCTCCAAGGAGCTGTGCCGGGACTCACCGTCCTGAACACAAGCGGTAAGATCGGTGCTGAGCCTACAGTTGTCATCCGTGGTGTCGGAACACTTTCCAACAGTGCCACTTCCACACCTTTGTATGTTGTGGATGGTGTGCCGATTGACAACATCTCCTACCTCAACACACAGGACATTGAGAGTATCTCCGTACTCAAGGACGCATCATCTTCTTCCATCTACGGAACCAGAGCCGCGTTCGGAGTTGTTCTCATCACTACAAAGTCCGCGAAGACCACAGAGCACATCCAGGTGAACTATACCAATAACTTCGGCTGGAGCCAGGCGACGACTCTTCCTGACTATCCTACCGTCCTTGAACAGATCTACGCCCTTAACCAAGTCAACCACAGATACGGTCTTGACAGCGAGCTTTTCGGTATGTACCTTGACAGAGACGCTTACATTAAAGCAGCCGAGGCTTGGCAGAACAAGCACGGTGGCAAGTCTGGCTACAGAGAGATGGTTGAAGGAGATGACTACATTCCTGGAGTCGGTTACGTGGCTGACTGGGATGTCGCGGGCATTATGTTCAACAACGCCGCCCCTTCACAGAACCATACTATTTCCGTGCAAGGCAATGTCGGCAAGACAAACTATTATATGTCATTTGGTTATGACAAAGAGCAAGGTCTGATGAACTTCAATCCGGACAAACTCAAGAAGTACAATGCCACCGTCAATGTCACGACACAAGTGAACGACTGGATCCAGATTGGAGCCAGAGTCAACTATGTCAACAAAGACTACGAAGACTGCACCGACGCTCTCCGCCAAGGTTCATACCAGTACTTGTGGAGATGGGGTTCATTCTTTGGTCCTTGGGGATATTTCAGCAATGGATTGACTGGCCGTAATGCCATTTCATACCGTACCCAGGCCGGAGAAGGATGGACAAAGACAGACAACCTCCGCATCGGTGGCTTCACAAAGATCAACATTGTCAAAGGCCTTACCCTTAATGCTGACTTCACATACCTGCAGAACAATATGAGATACAAGCAGGTAAACCTCCCTGTCCATATGATGAACACCTGGTCGATCACTCCTTCCGAAACGACAATGAGCACAACGACCTTCATTGACGCCCGCCGTTCATACACAAGAGGTTACAATACCAACATCTATGGCAACTATGAGTTAAGCATTGCCGGGAAGCACAATTTCAACATTATGGCTGGTTTCAATGCTGATGAATCAGAATATGAATACCTTAGAGGCACCTACAACAATATTCTCGACACGAACCTTCCGGAGATCTCATTGACTTTCGACAGCGAGAACAAGAATATTTTCGGTCACAACCACAGTGAGACAGGCTCCGCCGGTTTCTTCGGAAGAATCAACTATAACTACAAGGACAGGATCCTCCTCGAACTCAACGGCCGTTACGATGGGTCATCCAAGTTCCCTGAGAACAACCGCTGGGCATTCTTCCCTTCAGCATCCGCTGGTTGGAGAATCTCAGAGGAGCCTTTCTTCGCTCCTGTGAAGAGCGTTGTCAACAACGCCAAGATCCGCGCATCCTACGGTGAGATCGGCAACCAGGAAGTAGGATCCAATATGTACATAGCCACTATCGCCCGTCAGGGATCTAATGTCAACTGGCTTGGCACCGGATCCACAAAGATGGACACGTTCGGAATGCCTAAGATGGTTTCCTCAACCCTTTCTTGGGAGACACTCGCCACTACGAACTTCGGTATTGACCTCGGTTTCCTCAACGGTGAGCTGAACGCGACATTCGACTGGTTCCAGAGAGACACGAAGAATATGCTCGCCCCTGGCCAGACAATGCCTCAGGTTCTTGGAGCCTCTGCAGCCTACGAGAACGCAGGTACTCTTCGCTCGCGTGGATGGGAGATCACCATCGACTGGCATCACAACTTCAATGGTGCGAATGTGTATGCCATCGCGAACCTTGCCGACTATAAGACTGTCATCAAGGAGTGGAACAACGACTCTATGCTCTTGAACTCCAACTATTCAGGAAAACGTTACGGTGACATTTGGGGATTTGAGACCGACAGGTATTTCGAAGCTTCTGATTTCGTAGGCAAAGACGAGAAAGGCAACTATATTCCTGCCGAAGGTGTCGCAAGTCAGGTTAAGCTCCAGACAGGCAAGTTCATCTACGGCCCAGGTGACATCAAGTTCGTGGACCAGAATGGTGACAATGAGATCAACGGAGGAAAGGGCACGGTTGACGATCACGGTGACTTGGTTGTGATTGGTAACACCGAGCCACGTTACCAGTACAGCCTTAGAATCGGCGGTGACTGGAAAGGATTTGATCTCGATCTGTACTTCCAGGGTGTAGGCAAGAGATCTATGTGGACTCAATCCGCTTTCGTTATGCCGTTTATGCGTGGCGCGGACGCTCTCTACAAGAGCCAGACTTCCTACATCACAAATGAAGACGCTGAGAAAGGTATCATTGACCAGAATGCAACATATCCAAGGCTTACCCAAGGAGGTGCGGCCAAAGGAACAGTTTCCGTTCTTGAGAACGGTAGCACTAACTTCTACCCACAGTCCAAGTACCTTGTAAATATGGCTTACCTTCGTCTTAAGAACATAACCATCGGCTATACCCTGCCGGCACAGCTTACCCAGAAGGTAAAGATCAGTAAGGTAAGAGTCTATGGAAGTATCTACAATGCATTTGATATCATTGACCACACTAAGAAATACGGAATTGACCCAGAAATGAACAAGGGAGAAGGAAAATTGGCTGATGGAACCTGGGGTCGTACAGATCCTATGCTCCGCACATATTCCTGTGGCATTCAGATCACTTTCTAATTTCAAACACTGCAAAGAATTATGAAAAAAATATTAATAGCAACAATAGCTCTGTCAACGCTGGTTCTGTCAGGATGCGACAATCTTCTGAACAAACAACCGATGGATCAGTTCACCGATGGGAACTTCTGGTCAAGCGAGACCAACGTCGAGGCTTTCGCCAACAGGTTCTATGACACATTCTCTGGCTACAGCGGAGCTTTTTACTTCCCGACCCTCAACGACAATCAGGGAGTGATCGGACTCAGTGACTGGAACTACAAGAACGTTCCGGCGTCAATCTCACTTTGGAACAGTAATTATCAAGCCCTCCGTAGGGCCAACCTGATGATTGCCCGTGTTCCTAACGTCGCTTCTATGAGCGATGAGGCCAAGAATAATTGGATCGGTGTGGCAAGGCTCTACAGGGCGCTCAAGCACTATGAACTCGTCAGGGCATTCGGAGACATCATCTATGTTGACAAGCTTCTGGACGTTACGGATGAGGACAAGAACCTCTACCTCTACGGGGAGCGGCAGGATCGTGACATCGTAATGGATAAGGTTCTTGAAGACCTCAACTTCGCGGTCGAGAACATCTCTATGAACAAAAATTCAAGAACTGCCTTCAATGCTGCCGTCGCGCAGGCCATCAAGTCAGAGATCTGTCTCTACGAAGGCACTTTCTGCAAGTATCGCTCTACAGCTGACGGGCAGAAGGCCGCGGACAACGCCCGCGCGCAGAAATTCCTGACCGAAAGCAAGGCCGCCAGCAAGGCTATTATGGACAACTCTATGTACGTGCTCAACGCAAGCTATCAGGGTAACTACAACTCCTTGGATCTCGCTGGAAACAAGGAAATGATACTCTACAAGAAGTATCTCTACGGTGTCTACGGACATTCCACTATTGACTATACCTGCTCATCAACAATGCAGAACGGAATGTCAAAGGCTGCGTTCGACTCTTATCTCTTCACCGACGGTAAGCCTCTCGCCACCACGTCATTAAACAAGACCGACCACCCTGTTATGGACAACGGACACCTTAGCATAGCCAATCTGCTTGCCGTTCGTGACCCACGTCTCTCCGCTTCTGTTGACCCGGTGCTTATGTACAAGGGTAATGCTTATGCCCGCTTCGATCTTCCTTCAGCCGGAGGAATGGAAACAAGTTCCAGCACAGGTTACGGAGTTTACAAATTCGACAATGATGATATCGATGTCGCCCGCAGGAACCAAGGCGGATCCAATGAGACCGACGCTCCTATCTTCTGGCTTGCGAACATCTATCTGAATTATGCGGAGGCCTGCGCAGAGCTTGGCAACTGTACCGAAGCTGACCTCAACGCATCCATAAACAAACTCCGTGACCGTGTCGGTATGCCTCACCTCACCACTTCACCTGTAGCAGACCCTGCCAATAATATGGGTGTAAGTAACCTGATCTGGGAAATCCGCCGCGAGCGTCGTGTCGAACTTATGTACGACAACGATGACAGATACTGGTGCCTTATCCGCTGGCATCAACTTGACAAACTGGACACCAGCAAATACCCTGAGCAGACAAAGGGCGCTTACATAGCAGCCGAACCAAAGGTCGGCACAGAAGATTGCGCGACAGTTGATGACAATGGCTACATCAGCTTCTCTTCAGGCAAATCAAGAATCTACGAGTCTCGTCAGTACCTCTACCCAATCCCATCCGGGCAGATTGACCTTTATACGGCTGCCGGCAAGACTCTCACCCAGAACCCAGGCTGGGACAAGTAATAACTCCATCCTGAGTTTAATATTATTCCAACAAGCGTGGCCGGGCACTCCCCGGTCACGCTTGTTTTTGCCAAGATCTCCAACCCAATGTCCGCCGAAGCGGTACAACATCAAGGGCAAGCAGAAAAATATTTCTGTTTTTTATCAAAGAAATTTACGTTTCTTTAGAATCGTATATGTTTCTTTTCGTTTTTTACGTTTATAATGCCGATATTGCGGGCAGGTTCCGGAAGGGATTCCAGACCATCTATTTCCATTAATCAACTTTGTTAAACTATGAACCACTCTGCCCCCCAAACAGCCATTAACAATGCGGATATGTCCGAGCTGAACCTATACCGCAAACGTTACCGTCATTGCCGGAGACTGATTGATAATGACCAAAGATTCAAGGAAATGAGCGAAGAAGAGAAGGACAATTACGCCCAAAGCCTTGCAATACCCGAGTATCTTGATCTGACGTGTGATTGGGCATTCAAGTACCTTTTCCAGAACCACCCGGACATTCTCATTATGCTCCTTAATGACATTCTACAAGAAAACATCACGTCAATTGAGTTCAAAAACACCGAGCTGGCCAAGGAGGCTCAGAAAGACAAGAAGATACTATTTGATCTTCTCTGCAAAACTCCGACTGGAACCATCCTTGTCGAGATGCAGAAGGCTTCAAGATCTGACCAACGAGCCAGACTGTTCTTTTATGGATCCAGGTTAATCAACCGGCAGGTCAAGAAAGGCGATGATGACTATGTACTGACCCCGGTCAAAGTGATCTGCATTATGAACTACGAGGATGCTCATCCAGATTCTCCAGAGGACAAGATCCTCTACCATTACCGCATTCAGGAAGTTGATACCGCCGAACCTTTTGGCAATCAAATTTCATTCTACCTGCTTGAATTGCCAAGGATAATGCATTATACCGATGAATATGACAGCCCAGTCGCAGGATGGTGCAGAATATTCAGGAATTTCGCTATCTTTGCCAAGTCGAGGTCTGAAAAAGATGCCGTGTTCAATAAATTGGAAAGAGCGATGCGCGTCAGCGGCCTTGACGACAATGAGATTGATAACTACTTCAGTGTTATGTTGACAGAAAAGGAGATGCGCCCCTACATTGAGGGAGCGAAGCAGCAAGGCTACAGAGAGGGTCATCAAGAGGGATTCAAACACGGTATGGAGAAAGGCAAGACCGAAGGTAAGGCTGAGGGCCGCGATGCGGCTATGATAGATGTGGCAGAGTCCTTGCTGGCGCTTAATATGCCAGTCGAACAGATAGTGCGGATCACCGGGCTGCCACTTGAGCGGATAAAGTCACTTTCACAGGGATAATTTTACCCAAACGGGTATCTTTCATTTAAACTGAATATACCGACACATAGCGAAAGATTTTGCGATAGTCTTGGACAACGTGAACGTGTCTCCGGAAAAGGAATCGCTCGTCTCTCATCAATGAGCAGATATTGCAGCTGATTATGTTGACGAGGTGATCAATAATGAAAGAGGACGGTCAGAATGGCCGTCCTCTTTTAGATAGAGTTATAGAGTAATCTGGATTACTGCTGGTCGGAATCCCACCAAACGTTGATGGTCCAGACATCAGGTTTGAGGTTCCAGCAATTCTTGCCGTCAGTCTCCCTCACGTATGACATGTCGGCGCCAGGCACCTGATTACCGATGGCCTGAAGGTTGTCGGTGTTGTAGTTAAGTTCGTGCGAGCACTGTCTCCAACGACGGAAATACTGGCCGGCAGGGATGGCCTCGGAAGCGGCTGCGTTCACGTCGTGATAGGCCGCGATGTTCCATCCAAGGAAGAGACTCCTGTTGAAGTCGTAACGACGCATGTCATTCCAGATCTCGACTGAGAACAGCAACGCTATTCTCTTCTGGGTAAGTATTCTGCCCAATGTCAGATCTCCGGAGGAACCGATACCGTTCGCGAGGAAGTTGTCGATGTCCGCCTGAGCGATAGGTGTGAAAGAAGGGCAGGAAGCCAAAGAGGCATCCTCATTGACCCATACATTGAGCTTTTCGTTCATCAGCTCGATGGAAGCCTTTATACCTTCCTTGTAAGCATCGTAGGCTCCAGCCTTGTCACCGTTGTTGAACAGAACCTCTGCCTTGATGAAGCAAGCCTCGGCGTATGTTCCGACGTAAGTAGGGGCGGATACACGTGAATAGAACGATCCGGACTCTTCCGATCCCTCCTTGTTGTTGTTTCTTCTGTAAATGAGACTGCTCTTGGCGTGATAGCCTTTGGAAGTGGATGTGCTTTCAACATAGACGGTATCCCCAAGTCTGTCTGCTGACGATGAGTTGATCCAGAAGAAATCACCATTGCGGATACCCTTCTTAGCAGCCGCGTCATCTGAACCATAGCTGGCTCTGAGCGGACCACCGGTGCTGAATATGTTCGAAGACATATCCACGCCAAGGGTCCTTCTCCAAGTACCGTTCGCATTCCACTTGATCTCCTTAGGTGCGGCATCGCTCTTCTTGGACTTCGCCCAAGGAAGAATGTGGTCGGCGCGCGGATCCTCTACTCCAAGGCCATCGAAGTTCGTCAGGTTGTCGTAAAGCATCTTGGTGGCCATATAACCGCTGTTCATTCCGCAGACGGAGAACAAAGGAGAATAATCCACAGGCTCGTTCCAACCAAGGTCATCGTGAGTCGTGCCATTGTCATCCGTATGGTTGATGACGGTGTTGTCAGCGTTGCTGGTCATAGCCTTGGAAAGGCAGTCCAGAATAGCCTGACGATCATATTTACCTTCAAGATAACTGCCTTCGCCCTTCTTGATGAGCTTGTTGATCCAACGGGCCTTGAGCAGATTGGCAAGTTTCGACCACTTGTTGACATCACCGTTGTTCCAGAAATCTCCGACCGCAAGTGACGGCATCTTATTGGTGTCAATGCTTCTTGACAGGAGGTCTATAGCCTCGTCGATGTCCTTGAGACATCCAAGGTAGATAGTCTTCCCGTTGTCATATTCAGGAATGGCACTCTCGGAAAGACCTTGTGTGTAAGGCATCTCGCCGTAAAGGTCGGTCATAAGCATATAACCGTAGGCAAGAAGCACCTTCGCGACTCCGGCATAGTGCCAGTTCTCCGCGGCCATAGCCTTGGTGTACATATCCTTGAGGGTAGCGCCGGCTCCGACGAGGAACCATTGGTAAGGTGTTGTGGTTATACCATCTACAGGAGCCCAGTAGGACATACTCCAATATGTACCGCCACTGATGTTTCTGGTCCAATCTCCCATCGCCATCGAAGAACGCCAGGCGGCGAACTGCTGCGCGCTGTTGGTGTAGAACTCGCAATGGGCAAGTTCGAGCTGGTACTCGGCGGACTCCAGAGTAGGATTCTCAGGGTCGGTGTTCACATCCAGCCATTCGGCACAGGACACTAACGAGAGCGCCGCCGTCAAAGCACCAGTGAGAAATATTGTTTTGATAAGTTTCATACTTTTTGAATATTTAAATGATGTCACGGCTGATTAGAAAGTAAGGTTCACACCAAACGTGAAGCTTGAGACGGCAGGAACACCGCAGTAGTCGAATCCGACTGAAGAAGAACCTCCACGGCCCGCTCCTGAAGCGGCAACCTCTGGATCCCCGTCATAGTTCGTGAAGAGAAGGAGATTGTTCGCGATGGCGGAAACGGATGCCCTCTTGATGACCTTGCTCTTTTCCAAAAGCTTCTTAGGAAGATTGTAGGTGACGGAGAGGGTACGGAGTCTCAAAGAGTTGACATCGGTGATCCAGTTTGCGGTCTCGTAGTTGTAAGATCCAGTGTAGTAGTTCTTGATGATGTTGTAGCCGGATGTCTTTTGGTTGTTGAAGTCGTAAGTCTGATCTGGCTCGAAAACATAAGTCTCCGGATCAGTGTAACCGACGACCTTTTTCTTATCGTCGAGAATCTGGTGCACACCACTGATGACCAGAGGCTGGTTCCTTACCTCGGCTGAGAACTTGCTGGTACCATTCTGTGTCATCGCATATTTGGTTCCATTGAACACGTCACCACCGATGCGGAATTCCCACAGCATATTGAAAGTCAGGTTCTTGTAAGTGAAGGTGTTGTTCCATCCTCCAGTCAGCTTGGACTCACGGTTTCCGACCTGGATGGCAGTGGCGTCAGTCTTAAGAGGCATATTGTTAGAGTCAAGTACAATGTTGCCTTTCTTGTCTCTCATCCATGTGGTTCCGCTGATGGCCATGAAGTCGCCTCCTGAGAATGAAGCAGCCTTGGCGCTTCCGTACTGAACATCGGTCACATACATAACGTCCATACCCTTAGGAAGGCCGTCCATTGTGCCTCTGTTTCCGGCGATGTTGAGAGCTGATTCCCAAACGAAATTCCTGTTCTCGATCGGGGTTCCGGAGAGTGAGAATTCGATACCCTTGTTGTAAACGTTACCGGCGTTGATCGAGCAGAAGATGTAACCTGTTGACTGAGGTCCACGAGGGCTCAGAATCTGGTTGTAGGAGTCATTGGTATAGTAAGCGACGTCCATCTTCAACCTGTGCTGGAAGAAATGGAGTTCGAGACCAATCTCGGAAGACTTGCTCATCTCAGGACGGAGGTAAGGGTTACCACGGGTCCAGGTAGCGCCGACTCCGGTCTTGCCCAAAAGGTATGAGCCGACAGGCCAAAGAGCGGTGTTGGTCTCGTAAGCGCCGGTGTCCTTACCTACCTTTGCCCAGGATGCCCTGATCTTACCGAAGCTGAGGATGTCGTCAGACATCACGCCGGTGTCTTGAAGCAGCTGGCTGAACACGAATGATCCACTTACTGAAGGGTAGAAATAAGAACGGTTCTCGACAGGAAGGGTTGAAGTCCAGTCGTTACGTCCTGTGGCGGAAAGGAACACGGTGTTCTTCCAGTCAAGACGAACCTCACCGAACACGCCGACAAGTCTCTTCTTTGTCGCCGAGTGCTGGAACTTCTTGTTGTTGTCCGTCGCGTTTGCGTAGGAATAGAAATCCGGAACCTCGAAGTTCCAGGCCATCTTGTAGTTTCTGTCGGTGGAGGTGTCGTCAGTAGCCATACCGGCCATAATGTTTCCGTGGAAATCACCGATGGAGTGGTTGGCGTTGATCATAAGGTTGTTGGAGAGGTATGAATATTTAAGGGTGTTGTCACTCATCATACCTTTCTGCCAAACCTGCTGGATGGCCCCTTCCGGAGCGATGCGGGTAGAGTTGGTCGTGTTGTAGGTATCCAGGCCGAGACGGTAGTTGATGAAGAGCCACTTGGTGATGTCGGCGCGGACATTGATGGAACCGGTAAAACGCTCCGTCTTGTCCTGATAACTGTTCTTGTTGAGGATCCAATAAGGATTGTCCCTCTCTTCCCAAGGATCGAGACGGTCTCCGAACATTCTGTAACGGGTTCCGTCCTCGTTGGCCCAGTGCTCCATATCGTCAGTGGTGCTCCAGCCATAGACGGCTCCGAGGGTACCGGTACCTGAAGATCCGTAAAGTCCGCCCGAAGTAAGGGTCCTGTCTGTCGTGGCCTTTGAATATGCGGTGTTGACACTGAACGTGAAGATCTTGAACTTCTGCTCACCGTTGAAACGGAATGTGGTCTTGTCGTAACCGGTGGTCGGCACGATACCGTCCTGTGCATATTTTGAAGCTGAAAGGAAGAAGTTTCCGTCCTTGTGGCCTCCGGAAACGCTGAGGTTGGTGTCCCACGTTCCGGCAGGAGTGAAGAAGTTACCTATATTGTCATAAGTTTGAGTGCCCGCGGCCACTTTCTCACCCCAAGAGTTGTAGGAGAAATCGTTGAATTTCGTTCCGAGGTAGGTCCCGCTTTTGTCATAAAGATCCTCCATATAGCCACGGCTGTACTCTGTCTGTGCCTCAGGAAGAGACTTTGCCCAGGAAGTGATGTACTTGGTGTTGAGATTAACCTCGACAACTCCGTCCTTACCTTTCTTTGTGGTGATGAGCACGACACCGTTCGCGGCGCGTGATCCGTAAAGAGCGGAAGCGGCCGGTCCCTTAAGGATTGACATACTCTCGATGTCCTCAGGGTTGATGTCCATCACACGGTTGGAGGTTGTTGTGGAACCTGATCCGGAACCATCGAAGGCGGAGTTGCCGACAACCTGTGAGGAGTTGTCGTAGATGACACCGTCCACAACGAAGAGCGGCTGGTTGTCGCGGTTCTCAGAACCGGAGGTACCGCCACGAAGGATGATCTGCGCACCGGATCCGGCGGCTCCTGAGGACTGGGTGATGTTCACACCGGCGATCTTACCGGACAGTGAGCTGATCGCGTTGG
>ERZ1034723.1089-NODE-1089-length-12367-cov-14.370776_pt1 | contig 12367 bp, 10 predicted proteins | sample MGYA00520637_ERZ1034723 | MGnify/ENA primary metagenome ERZ1034723 (study PRJEB33766, sample SAMN09781719) | gut metagenome | biome: gut microbiome | host: Homo sapiens | place: Madagascar | study: EMG produced TPA metagenomics assembly of the PRJNA485056 data... | reverse complement strand
AAAAATTTATTAACCTACATAATAGTATTGTTGCTCTATCAAAAAACAACTAACTCAACGCCTATGTGGTCTTCTGTAACCTTGTGGAGGTGGTGTAGGTCTGTGATAGCGTGGATATGGGCGTACATTGTAGTAGTACGCCTGTGGATATGGATTCGCGTAATAGTATCTGTGCGTCACGACAACTGGCGTGTACGGTTGTGGTTCTGTGTAGACAACATCACAAGATGTTATCAAAAAAACCAATATTAAACCAAGTAAATATTTCATCACACTGTTATCATCTTCAATGGTTTACCTCTCAATATCTTTTCCATACTGTCAACAAGGTTCGCCTGTTGCTCCAGTAGTTTGTATGGGTTCATCCTCTCAAGTCTCTTGTCAAGTTGGTCCATAGCGTCCTTGTATTCCTCGGCACCTTGAGACGCAAGCATCTGGTAGTCCAAAACCGCCTCTGCGTCCATAATGCTAATCTTTCCAGAGAACTTTCCTCGGATTAACGCGAGTGTCTGTTTCGCCTTCGCGATGAATATCTTACGGATGATTACCTTTGTTGGAGGGTTGAGGAATGCGTAGTCAATATTCTCAAGAGGCACCTGGTCTGGTGTCAATATGACATTAGGGTTCTGCCTTCTGCATTCGTCAACATTGTCTGGTGTGACATCATAATAGGTGTACCAAACCTCTGTGCCAACAAGACTTAAACTGCCCATAGTGTTCATTGTGGCGCCGAATGTCAACTTTGAACCAGGTGTTGAGTAAAGATGGACTATATGTGTACCGTCTGGACCCGCTGTAACCTTATAGGTGAGGTCTCCACGCAGTAGTCTGTTCTTGTACGCAAGGTCTGTCGCCATATACGCTATGTCACAGGACTGTGCGATATAGAAACCACCTATAGGTCCATACGAACCTCCACCCGCCTGTCCGTATCCGCCAGCGAAACCCAAAGTGTCAAGACCTCCATAATTGGCGTATAACGCCGCCTGTGAAGTTGACGGGTTGCAGTACATCACGTTGTTTATCTCGCGTCCTGCTGGGATTAAATAACTCTGTTTGCCCTCTTCAACGGTAAAGTAGTCCTTCTTCAACTCCCAAGGACCTCGTTGCTGTAAACCAGCATCCTTTGAGAACCAGTAACTGAAGTCTTTCGAGATGTCAAGAGTCCTAACGGAAAGGGCATATGCCATATCGGTGTTAGACACATCCTTTCCGTATAATGTCGCCCACTGGTTCTCAATCATCCAGTTCTGCACCTTCTCGGCGTAATCCTCTATCGACAGTTCAAGAAGGTCGCACAATTGCTCGTCAAGCAACTCGACCTCCATAAGAGGGGCACCAAGCGCGCTCCTGCATTTCTTGAACAGTGATTCTATCTCTTTCGTTACTTTCATACAAATCAAAGAATTTGGTAATTGTCCATTCTCTCAAGCATATTGTGGAATTGCTCTGACACGAGTTTCGACTGGTCGCTCAACTGTTTTTCAACACCACCCTGTGTCTGCGACTGGATAAGGTCGATAAACTCTCCAAGAGACATAGTTGGAGCGTCCATCTCATCCTTTTCAACAGTGATGACTTTATCCATATTAGAATAGAGTGTGTATTCGTCACCAAGTATCTCAACGGTCGCCTCACGAGAGGTAGGACTAAAGTTTGTCGCATTGTCAAAGTCAAACGGGAAAATCTCTTTATGCGTGTCTGGGTCGATAAAATTATATTTACCACCTTTCGGTACGCGCACAAAACCAGCACTGTTAGGTTCCCTCTTGTCAATATTCGGGTATTTGGACGAGTATTCCTCGTATGCATCGTGCTTCTGGTTGAGTTTCTCAAATGACTTCTGATTTATCTGTCTCCAGATATTTCTCTTTCTGTCTCCGTTGAAATACGCTTCAGCGTCTGTTGCTGTAGTCCACGCGACTGGCATCACATCAGTAAAGTTTCTAACCACTACTACACGACCGTCTCCTGAACCACGGAATATATAACCTCGTATATTTGATGCTTTAAGCATACTGTCTGGAACATAGCAGTCACCCTTTTGACGGTAATTTACTGGTGTACCAAGAAACGCCCTTACCTGTCCAGCGCTGCGGAAACCTCTGTCATTTCCACGCACACCACCAGGAGCGCGCATGGAGTCACCGCTCCAGTGGATAACGTAATTATAGGTTCTCCTGTCAAAATTCTTTTGCATATAGTCAAGAATCTCTGGAGCGATACGCTTTAACTGGTCCTTGATTGACTCTCCAGTACCATGCCTTTGGTTGAAGTCCTTATCAAAAATTAAGAAATCCTTGAAACCGTCCTTCAAGACAAATTTAACTATATAACCGCCATAGATGTTAGTACCACCTATTGCGTCACCCAAATCCCAATTGGTGTATACACCAGGACCGTAGAAATTCGAGTTTGAACCAGTCATAACTCTACTTGCCCCGTTAGTTGTGATACCAGTTTTGCCAGCACTGCTTGTCGCGTGATAAAGATAAGTTACTCCACGTCCAGAGAAACGGCCTATAGCATCCCTGTTTATTCCGTTGAAATCAGCATTCGCATTGATGATTTTTGATATCTTATCATTAAATGTGTTGAAATTGTCTGGTGTGAATGACTCTTCAACCGACTCATTAACCGCTTGCCGTGTACCATTTGCCTCTTGACTTTGAGTGGCAAGAGAGTCCTGATATTCCCTGAACTCCTTATAAACAGTGCGTGCCATAAATTTCAGCAAACGGTGCGCTTCTCCGATTACATCACTAAGATACTTATCAACATTGTTCTGTGTGATTTCAGTCGCGTCCTCAACACCGAGTGTTTGACTTGCAACGATAGAACGGAAAATATAAGCATACGAGTCAATTTCACCTGATGCATCCCAATTTTTATTCTGAATCATTTCCTTAGCATAATTATACAAGTTGTTTAAGTATGCTTGAATAGAGTTTGTACCAGAATCTTTTAGGGTAATACCAAGGTTATGCCTATTGTTGTTAATCTCAACATAGTCTTTCAACAACTCGTTAAATACTTCCGCCTTTCCTTCTTTAGTCTCAATTTTCCTTAACTCTTCCGCACGTCTTTTGTTGAACTCGCTATCTTGTTCTTTATTCATATTCCTTTCAAACTCAATAGCAGCGTCATTCAATACACCCTCAAGGTTATTGGCAAGACCCGCTTCTTTCATCCATCGACCGCTATTGGTTACATCTTCCACATCGCTAATATCATATGCAGGTCCTGGTATACCACGACCTACACCTGTCATTTGTGCAACATCCCGCATCTGCTGAGACGCTTGCTCTATCTCGTGTTTGCTCAAACCCATTTTCGCGAACCCTACTTCTGGACTTTGACCTATGTCAATAAAAGAACTGATGAAATACGGAATTGCGTTATCTTTAACTTTAAAACCAAGACTTTCCCAAGTTTTACGAGACCTGACAAAAGTAGGCCAGTTAGGACTTGCTTCAGTAAGGCCTCTTTTTCTTGCCTGAGAATAGATTGAGCGCTTGTTTTTTTCTGTCAATTGGTTTCCGAACAAACGAGTTTTCAAGTCAATTCTATAAGTCGAAATTGCCTCTGCCCAATTGCCATTTTGTAATGCTTCGCGAATCTTTGCCTCAAACTCGCTAATGCGCATATCGTTAAATTCAATAGTCTCATCACCATAGGTATATTGTATAAACTCCTCATCGTTGAGTGCTTCTCTGTACTTTCTGATGATTTGCTGTTTACATTCACCAAAAGTCAACGGGTCATACAAGTCTTCACCATTTGTTGCTTTGCGTGTTGACAGATATTCTATTAACTTAGGGAATCCTTTTTCTTTGTTATTCAACCACGCTTCTGGGTCAATAACACTTGCATAAAGAAAATGGGCATATAGACGACTTGGCATCACATCTGCCTGTAATATTTTTTGGTCACGAGAAGTAGTTGATGCATCATAATTATTAGATTTATGCAATAACGCTATCTTATTTTTGTCAATATAGTCAATATCTGTTTTCTCAACACCACAAATTTTAATAATATATTTATTAAACTTCTGATTGTTTACACTAATTAAACGTTTATACACATTCGTACAGAAAATAGGTTTATTTCCTGTGACCTCTTGCCGTGGTTTCCTTTGTTGATATCCGCCTTTGTATCTATAATTGTATGCCTCATTTAACGCACCGTTAACGAGGTCCTTTATGTATGTCAATCTACTCATTATGAAATGATTCTTTCTTCACAATAAATAGTTTTTGAAAAATATTTATTAAAAACATCATTTTTCTGATAAAAAACTATTTATCGTTTAACACGATTTAATATGATAGATGTACAATATTTAAGTGAAGAATACGCGAAATGCTATCAGGACACGTCAAGAATCTATATGATTACGCACTACCTGAAAACATACGACGCCACGCAAAGACGCGAGGTGCCATTCCAATTGTTCCCAAGACAGCAGGAGATGTGCAAGATTCTGGGAACCGCCGTAAACATGGTGTTCTCGAAACCACGACAGGCAGGTATCACAACAACTTGCGCTGGTTTCATCTCTTGCGAGATGTGCCTTGCGGACCCAGACTCACCACAGACGGTCTTGGCGATTGGAAACACTCTTGAACTCGCACAGCAGATGCTTACCAAAATCAGGGATTTCCTTCTCCAGTTCCCGTTGTGGATGTGGGGCAGTGAATATGTCCCAGAAGGAGAGGACCCGTTAAAACTGCCGAGCAGGAAGGACATATTCAATGTATGCAACTCAAAGGAGGTTGTACTTAAGAACGGTTGCAAGATTGTCGCAAGGTCTTCTGGCCCAGACGCATCCCGTGGTGTGGGTGGTGTGACTTGGTTGATATTCGACGAGGCAGCGTTTATCGAGAACGGCAAGGACGTATACGCTTCAGCACTCCCTACTATCTCGACTGGCGGGCACGTTATTATGATTTCAACCCCTAATGGCAAAGACCAGTTGTACTACGAGACTTGTAGGCAAGCGAAAGAGGGAAGGAACAACTTTGTATGCCTTGAATTGAAATGGTACCAGGACCCAAGATACAACAAGAATCTTGAATGGGTCAAGACAGAGGAGAACGGCGACACTAAGATTATCAAGGAGAAGACAATAGACAGTCAAGGCAATATTAAGTACGATAATGACCACTGGAACGAGATGATACAGATGGGTTATCTCCCAAAGTCCCCTTGGTATGTCAATATGTGCCACGGTTTCAACAACAACGCACAGAGGATTGCACAAGAACTTGATGTGTCATTCCTTGGTTCTGACTCGAATGTGGTTGACCCAAAGTATGTCGCTATGCAGTTGAATATGAATGTAAGGGAACCAGACCCTGAACTTAAAGACCCAGTACTTCCAGAGACGTGGGTCTGGAAACCTCCGTATGAGGGGCATAGGTACATAATGGGCATAGACAACTCGCGAGGTGACAGCGACGACGCTACAGCACTTGAGATTATCGACCTTGACGGTGTAGACGATGACGGAAAACCGTGTATTGAGCAGGTGCTTGAGTACAGCGGGAAACTGTACGGAGACACTATTGGAGAGATAGCGTACAATTACGGTATGCTCTACAATACAGCGTTTATCGTTGTCGAGGATATCGGCGGATACGGTTCTGCGACCTTGCTTACATTGATGTCGTTGAAATATCCTAACCTGTATTACGACGACCCTTCGCTCAAGAAATTCACAGAGAGCATTGATGCAAGTTCAATGAAGGTCACAAAGGACGGACTACCTGGTTTCCACAGTTCATCTGTGCGATTCCAGATGCTTTCCAATTTCGCTAACCTCGTTAAGACAAACCAGTTCAAGATTCGCTCTCAACGTGTAATCAACGAACTTGACACATGGATATTCAAAAACGGAAGAATGGACCACAAGGACGGATGTCACGACGATACATTGACCTGCCTCGCTATGACTCTATTTGTGGTGACATACTCAATCAACAAACAGATAGAGACGAAGGAGAAGGATACGACAATGCTACGCGCGATGATATCAATCAACAGCAGAATACAGAGACAAGTACCACAAAATGAAGACAAACCTAAGTACCTTGGCATACTCCTGGCAAATGACAGACAGACAAACGCGAAGGCGAATGTGTACAGGTCATACATGTGGTTGTTCAATTAGAAAAATAATACCAAAATAAAATCATATATTCGTTATGGGATGTGGATGCGGTAAACAAGTCGCAAAAATAAAGCAAAGGGAGTCACAGAAGAATAAACCTACAAAGAATAATCTCACAAGGAGAAGGATTATAAAAAAAGTAAGAAGGTAATGAGAGGCAACAATATACGAGTTGTTCCTTCGCAACAAATTTGAGCGAGTAAGTTTTTATGGCAAAACCCCATCGGGAAGTGGGGTTACGGGCGGTGAGGGTAAAGTTATTAAACTCCCTATGAAACGTCAAGATAGTGAATCCGTCTTGTCTTAGGGACAAGTGGTATATCATTCCCTAACGGCATAATATAAAAAAACGATGGACCCACCGTAGTGAGTCCATCTTTAGTTTAGTAAACCAACTATGTCTACTGTTTATCGGAGTTCTTGGATGTCCCAAGTTTGGAGACCGTTTACGCGTACAGCACCGTAGTAGCGGTTGTTAACCATCTTCTTAGCGTAGCGTGTCATGATTGCCCTTACTGGTGCCATATTGAATGGGTTGAACAGTACTGGGGTCAATTGCAGTGGCACATAAGGTGCGTAGATGTAACCAGTGTCAAGGAGTGAATCACCCTTGTGACCGAGGATAGCACTTTCAGCAGGTGCGTATGGGTCAACATACACTTGGTAACGGCCTTGGAGTGTACCAACCTTCTCGATACCCATTGAGTAAGACACTGCCTCTGCGTTAGCGTCAGTCACGTGGAAGTATTCGAGGTCGTTGAGGACAGCGCTGATTTCGGTAGAAACCACAATCCAGTTAGCACCACCACGAAGGGTTGCCTTGTGAATTTGTGCACTGATTTGGTTGAAGGTTGTCATCAGGGTCTGGTTCCAATCCTTCTGGGTGTAGTTGGTAGAGTAACCTTGGATACGTCTCCAACCGTTGTAGTCCCAGCGGAGTTGCCAAGGACTTCCCTTACGGAGGTCGCGGAGGATTTCACGGTCGATTTCAGCAGCGATTTGCTCTGAAAGGATAGCGGTAAGTTCTGCCTCTGCGTCGATGTTGTGGAATGCGGCAACATCTTGTGCGAGTTCTGGAGACCAGGTAGCACGGAGTTTGCGTTCCTCAACTGAAACGGTAACATCTGTCAACTTGAATGAAACTTCACCGATTTCGGTTTCAAGTTCCAAAGAGTCGTATTGTGCCCAAGCGAACACAAGTCGACTCACTAATTCTGCTGGTTTAAGTGCTGGGTCAATACCGATATAACCATTCATAGTTACACCTGGTTTAGCGGTTGGTTTAGTCAAATCAAGTTCAAGGTAGATTTTACCCTTCTTGTCAACCATTTGTTTTGAGTCAACCAAACCAGAACCGTATTTTTGAGTAACACAACGGAATGGGATGTTTTCATCAAAATCAAAACTTGCAAAGTTTGAATCTGGGGTTTCAGATACGATTGCTTTATTAGTACCTTCTTGGTCTTTTGCGTTAACAACAACCTTCAATGACGCAAGGAAGGTTTCAGTGTCCATTTCGTTACCGTCAGGGCCAGTCAACTTACCAGCGTTGTAACTTGAGAAACCAGAAAGTGCCACAATCAGATTGTGAGCAGAACCGTCTTGGTGGATATCGTAATCGGTAGCACCAGTAAAGTTTGCACCGTCGTTATAACCGCCGAATATAACTGGTTCTACATCTGCTGCCTTAGCGGTATGGATGTGTGCCTTACCCTTTGAGTGGTCATAGAGACCGTCGTTGTAGAAGAGGTCGTACAATGAACGCTTTTGGTACTTAACCACTTCAGGGTTATGGGCGTCCTTGATATCCACCACTTCGTCTGGCAAGTAGTAACGGTTTACGGTTTCAGGCAGAGTAGTGTCAGTTGGGTTGCGTTGTTCACGTTCATAACCCATAAGACCGTAGTGAGAGTAAATACCCTTTTCTTTGTCATATTTCCTCTGTGAGGTCACAGGGAGGATGAAGAAGAGTTTACCGATAGGCATGTTCATCGCCTGTACCGAAACGATATCGTTTGCGAGAAGGCGAGAGAACACACGGCGCACGAGAGGGAACACCACGGTTTCGAATGAACCGCTGTTCTGTGCAGTGGTAGACTCCTTGAGGAGTGTGTTTGCCTCGTTTTCGAAGAGAACTGCCATATTCTCCTTGAGATATCCGTTGAGACCTGCTGTGAAACCGAGACGTTCCCAGCGGTCGTTGATTGTCTTGCGAACTTCATTTTGCGCATTGGTGGCGATATTACCCACATTTGCGCTTGTCAGAAAATTAGTCTGCATAATTTATGATTGATTGTTCTTATTTTTGAAATTATTGTGTTGCTATTTTTTAAAACGGTTTCATTCCGTTACTTGTACAGATTGTTCATTCTGTTCATCAGGTCCAGCGCTGGGTTGTCCTCTGTACTCTTGTTGTAGATTGTGGTCTCGTTGAGTGCCTTGGACGATTTGGTCGAGAATGTCTTCTCAATCGAGATAGGCGATTTCTTCGCCTCGTTCAGTTCACGCGAGATTGAATTGTAGAGTTGCTTGCCCTCTGCGATAGTCTTCACGTTAGTGAACCTTTCAACGATTGACTTCTTCTCTGCCTTAGTTGTGCTGTTCTCTGACAGGAGTTTGACAATCTGCCCAAGTGAAACATTAAGCACCGCCGCCTCCTTGAGGGATTTCTTGATGCCGTTGATTGCCAACCTATATTGTTTGTTTTCCTTTTGGAGTTTCTTGATTGACTCTTTGATGTATTGACCGTTAGCGGAGTTGACCTTTGTCACCTGTGGTTCATAACCGTTTCCATTGATATTGGTCTTTACCATCTTCCTCGCGCTTGCCTTGGATGTTGTGATGTTCTCCTCGATGTCAGACTCTCCGTTGAAAGGTTTGCTGTTTCCTTTGCCCGCCCAAGGTTTGCTTGCGCCCTTTGGAGCGCCGCCGTCCATAGAGTATGTCGCTCTTGGGTTCGCTGGTTCATCGTTGTTGAGACCAGGCATAACATCGTGCTGGTAAGAGTCTGTGTAACCGAGGTTCTCCTCATTGAGTGCATCATCATCATCATCGTCTACAACTTCAATGTCAAGGTCGTCGTCATCATCGTCGATTTCAAACTCGTCATCTCCGTCATTGTCGTCGAACTCGATGTCAATGTCATCTTCGTCCTCGTCAGGGTCGAACTCGAACTCTACACTGTCATCTGCGTCATCATCACCGTCAGGTTCGATTTCGAACTCTACATCCTCGGTGCTGTTATCTCCAAAATCTTCTGGAAGTTCGATTACATATTCCTGTCCGTCATCGCCCTCGAACTCGTAAGACCCGTCACCGTTGTCAGTGACCACAATCTCGTCGTCGTCGTTAAGTTTGTTGTAAACTTTAAGGGCGGTCTCGTCATCGGCATCTGTAACATCATACACGCCGTCTCCAATCTCAAAGTCGTCAAGGTCTGTGTCATCTTCTTCGGCACCATCCGCTTCATTGTCAGCGTCTGCTTCTTCACCGTCACCCTTCTTGGGTTCTTTCTCAACACCGCCTTCGTCCTTTGTGTCCTTCTCAGCGTCTGTATCTTCTACTTCGACTTCTTCCGCGTCATCATCCTCCGATTCTGTGATTAACTTGTTGAGTGTATCGTTAATCAGAGATTGAAAAACGCTCTCAGTTCCCTTCTTCAGTGATTCACTGATATTCTGTGCGTCAAGAACTGCTTTTTCGGTATTATTATTTTTCTTCATATTGCTGATTGAGTCATTTACTAATAAATATTCAATGTTTTGCAAAAAATGCGTTGACTATTAGAAATTTAGATGAATGTAACCTTTTTCAAGTCTGAAAACAAGGAATTTTTAGTGTTTTCCTCTTTTGAATTTTCTTAAAACTCTGTCAATGGACTCGTCAAGTTTGCTTGATTCTCTCTCCACGTCCTCTTCTATCCAAGAAAGAATTCGTTCAGCGGCGATTTGGCAAACCTCCTTCAACTCTGGTTGATGTGCCCTTGAAGGTATGCCCGCTAACTTAAACGCTTGACGTGCAATGTTTTTGATTACATATGAGTTTGCTAAAACATCTAAGTCAAAAACACCTTTTGAATATTGTCTACGCAATGTCTTTGACAATTTCTCTAAACCACGTATCAATTCTTCGGTATTGTACAAGAACAGATTCACCTCGTTAACCACCCATTCAGGGTTATTAACATTTTGGTCTTCACTCTCGTTCAAAACCTTTTCAATTGATTCTTTGATAATCCTGTTGAGTTTATTGTTAAAATTCTTCATTTTACTGTTTGTTAAAAAATGTCCATTGAAAACGCCACTATAAATAGTTTTCAGTTTTCAAAAAGTAACTACAACTTTACGCATTTTAACATTGTGGCAGAATATTTTAAAAACTACAATCCGTTTCTGCTGTCCAAATTCGGAACATTTTCTGTTAACCGTTCAACCAGTTCTTGAATTTTGAGAACTTGTCCTCCTTGATAATCTTAGAGTCGTCTGACTCCTTTGACTCTATATAAGGTTTCAAGTTTCTCTCGTCCATATCCAGCCACGCGTTAGGGGTGCTTGGTTGAGACACTATGTCAAAACAAGTCAACTCGAAGTCATCACCAACGACAAGTCTGCCCATCTCCTGCTTGACAGAACCGAGTCCGCGTGACGAAACGCCAATTTTAAGTCCAGAAATAAGGCACTGCGCCACCTGGTCAGCGCAAGTTGACACGATACCGAGATTCCTGAAACCGTCAGTGATAGGTATCTCCATCTTGCCTACGAGCGTACGACCCTCCCAGTGTAGTTCAACCACGTTCATCGCTATTCTCGACACGTCAATTGTCGATGTGTCTGGGTGGTTGCAGTTTCCTGTCCAGTGCTCCTTTCGGTTAACCCTTACATACCAAGTGTGGTTAGTGTCAAGTTCGATGCACATCACCTTTCCCTTGTACCTTCTCTTTGTGAACTTTGTCTTTCCGAGTATCACCCTGCGTTTATGCTCCATTGTTGGAATGTACGATGTCGCCTGTCTTGAAAGTTCACCGTTAGCGAGAGTCTCCGCATCGAAAAGTCCGTAGAACTTGCCGTTCTTTTTGTATATTGGATACTTGTGACCTTTAGTCACGAGTTCGTCAATCCTGCTACCTTTAACGTAGTACAGGTCCTCATCAACATTACGCTCTATCTTGCGTACAACCTCCGATACCTCAATCTCCCTTGTCTTGGTATTGAGAGACAGCACCTTGTCGCCCTGCTTGACATCAACAATTGGCATCCACCCCTTCACAGTCAGGCATTCCGCGTCTGGCGTGTAACACTCTCCGTATGCCCTTCGCTCGTTGATTGCCTGTCTGTATTTCTCAATTTCGCGTTTCAGTATGCTTTCTGGATACACTCGTCCGTTTGCGTTCTCAAGACCATATTTCTGGAAAACAGCGGATACTATGAAAGGATTCGGGAGTCTCCTGTTTCCAGACTCCTCGTCAAGTTTTATAGACTCATACAGTGATTTATTCTCATGTGTGTCCAAAGACACGAAACCGTCCTGTTCAATAAGCAGACCTGTGCCAGTCTGACCTTTTTTAATCTCAGTTATTGTGCTTCTTCCCATAATAGGACTATGAAATTCTTTCTTTTCCATAAATATTTGTGATTTACAGAAAAATTGTATATATTTGCAATGAAAAAAGATTTTATGGCAAAGACAGCAAACATACAAGTAGAAGGCACGGTGCTTGAGGCACTGTCAAACGCGAACTTCCGTGTTGAACTATTCAACGGAGAGGAAATCATCTGCCACCTGTCTGGCAAGATGCGTATGCACTATATCAAGGTTATCGCTGGTGACAAGGTGATGGTTGAGATAAGTCCGTATGACCTAACAAAAGGTAGAATCTTTAAACGATTGTAAATGGATGGAGATTACAACGAGAATTATTAAGGAAAGGTTCATTGAATACAATGAACGCTATTTCAACAATCAACTGCCTATGGTCGATTTCCGTAGACATCGTACAAGTTGTCCAGTTGCACGACTGAATACACCGAATAATGGACATTTGTCAATTTCATTCAGTACGGTATATAACTGGAACGACAAGTTGATTCGTGATACATTAATTCATGAGATGATTCATCTGTATTTGGTAGTCAATAAAAAAGGGAAATGATATACATGTTGTCCCCGTAGTAGTTAACAACGCTCCGAGGAACT
>ERZ1034723.1085-NODE-1085-length-12394-cov-4.229759_pt1 | contig 12394 bp, 13 predicted proteins | sample MGYA00520637_ERZ1034723 | MGnify/ENA primary metagenome ERZ1034723 (study PRJEB33766, sample SAMN09781719) | gut metagenome | biome: gut microbiome | host: Homo sapiens | place: Madagascar | study: EMG produced TPA metagenomics assembly of the PRJNA485056 data... | reverse complement strand
TTGAAAATTTGGTGAGAATAATAAACTTTTTTAACTTTGTCGAAATTTTTCTTTAATTGTAAAGATGACAGAGACAGTAGTGAAAGGTATGACTTTCGTACCTTACCTCAGCGAAGCTGAAATTACAAAGCAAGTGAACCGTGTGGCTCAAGAGATTGTGGAGAGCCTTGGCGATGAAAAGTCGCCTATTTTCGTGTGTGTGCTCAATGGCGCCTACGTTTTTGCAGCCGACTTGTTTCGCGCCTGCAATCTGCCAGAGGCTGAAATCACTTTCATTCGATTCAAAAGTTACGAGGGCACATCGTCAACCGGCGTGGTAAACGAGGTGATGGGGCTTGCCGAGAATCTTGAAGGCCGCGACGTGATTATCATTGAAGACATTGTAGATACCGGCGTTACGGCAAAGGCACTGCGCGAGGCTCTGGCCAAGCACAATCCAAAGAGCGTGAAAATGGCTACGCTGCTGTTCAAGCCCAAATCGCTCACCACTGGTCAAGCTCCTGAATTTGTGGGATTTGAAATCCCATCAAAGTTCATCTTGGGCTACGGACTCGACCTCGACGGACAAGCACGCGGATTGCGCGACATCTTGGTTTTGAAAGACAAGTGAAAATTTAATATAACGGCTAACTTTAATACTTATTAATATGCTTAACATTGTAATGTTTGGCGCTCCAGGTTCTGGTAAAGGAACTCAAAGCGAAGTCTTGATTAAGACCTATGGACTCTTCCACATTTCAACAGGTGATGTGCTCCGCGACCATATCAAACGCGGCACCGACCTTGGTAAAACTGCCAAAGAGTATATCGACAAGGGTCAACTGATTCCCGACGAACTGATGGTAGACATTTTGGCCTCTGTTGTTGACGACAACAAAGAAGCTGCTCAAAACGGTGTGATTTTCGACGGTTTTCCACGCACTATCCCACAAGCTGAAGCCCTCGATGCTATGCTCGAAAAGCGCGGCACCAAGTTGAATGGCGTGATTGGTCTCGATGTGCCAGAAGACATTCTCATCGCTCGTCTGCTCAACCGCGGTAAGGAAACTGGCCGCAGCGACGACAACCTCGAAACCATCACCTCACGTTTGGAAGTTTACAACAACCAAACTTCTCCATTGAAGGAATTCTACGCTAAGAAAGGCCTCCTTCACATGATTGAAGGCACTGGTGGTCCAGAAGCAGTATTCGAACTCGTGAAAAAAGCGATTGAGAGCATGTAATCATTCCTCCAATCCAAACGACATAACGCAATCCCGGCGAGCCTCACCGCTCACCGGGATTCTTTTTTCCCTCAAAGTCAACAAGCCAACAGGTCAACGAGCTGGTGTCAGACATGTCGGACGAGTCGGACTGGTCAGACAAGTCCGACAAGAGATGGTGCAGGAACACCGATTAAATCCATTTTAATCCAATTTACACCGATTTAAAAATAAATTGTAAACTCTATATACCCTATACTCGTTGACCTATTGATTTCTAAAAAATAGGTGATAATGGATTTTAATGGATTAAATCGGGTTTTGATCCCATCACATCACCAAAGGCGAAAGTGTCGTCTTAACTTCTTTAACTTCTTAACTTCTTAACTTCTTAACTTCTTAACTTCTAATTTCTAACTTCTAATCTCTCTAAAAACCGCTTTTTGTCTATAAAAAGGTGGCGATTGTCTATTGGATTTTGGGGGTGTCGGTTCTTTTTTATAACTTAGCACAGACCGAAAGTAAAATTATACACTAAAGTGATAAAACTAAATATCGACAAAAGGAGTTTGGCTATTCATGTGATGTGCTGGGGGCTGATTATCTTCGTTCCTTCGCTGCTTCGTCCGTCGGAGAGTCTCGACGAGCGCCTGCTGCACACCTGCCGTTCCCTTGGCCCGACGCTGTGCTATATGGCAGTGTTCTACCTGAATTATCTTTATCTCATTCCACACCTCTACCTCAAGCACAAGCGCAGCACCTTCTTTGGGGTGAATCTGCTGCTTTTGCTTCTCACTTTAGGCGTGCATTCAGGCTGGTGGTGGCTGATTTCGGATTACCTGCCCGAACCCACGCGCCATCACCGTCCACGATTCCCAAGGCCCGGCGGTCCACGGGCACCGCTTGGGTTTGCCTTGTGGCAAGCCGTGCTGATGGTGCTGCTGGTGGCTTTGGCAATGGCAATACGCATGTCGCAACACATGAAGCGTGTAGATGACTTGAGGCGCGAGGCTGAGAAAACACGAAGCGAGGCCGAACTGACCAACCTCCGCAACCAACTCAATCCGCATTTCTTGCTCAACACGCTCAACAATATCTATGCCCTTATCGCCATCGACCCCGACAAGGCACAAGGTGCTGTGCAGGAATTGAGCAAACTGCTGCGGCATGTGCTCTACGACAATCAGCAAGACTTTGTGCCGCTCGACAAGGAGGTGGCGTTTATCAAAAACTACATCGAACTGATGAAAATCCGTGTGAGCCAGAGCGTGAACGTGACCACCGACTTCAACATTGACGACAACAGCCGCATTCTCATTGCTCCGCTTATCTTTATCTCGCTCATTGAAAATGCGTTTAAGCACGGCATTTCGTATTCCGCACCGAGTTTTATCCACATTTTGATCGAGGAGGAAGGTGGCGTGGTCACTTGTGAGATTCGCAACAGCTACCACCCGAAGAGTGTGAACGACAAGAGCGGTTCGGGCATTGGGCTCGAACAGGTGCAAAAGCGCCTCTCGCTCATGTACGACGGTCACTACGAGTGGCACCGTGGCACCACGGAAGACGGAAAAGAGTATTATTCAATCATAAAAATTGACACCCATGATTCTGAAATGCGCAATCGTTGACGACGAGCCTTTGGCAGTGGAACTGCTCGCCAGTTATGTGAACAAAATTCCATTTATGCAGCTCGCTGGCAAATACTACAGCGCCACCGAGGCGATGAAGGATATAGCCGGAGGAAGTGTTGATGTGATTTTCCTCGACATTCAAATGCCGGAAATCAATGGTCTGGAACTCTCGAAGATGATTCCAGAAACCACACGCATCGTGTTCACCACCGCCTTCGACCAGTATGCGCTCGACGGTTTCCGCAGCAATGCGCTCGACTATCTGCTCAAGCCCATCAGTTATGTGGATTTCCTGGCGGCGTGCAACAAGGCACTCCAGTGGTTCTCGCTCATTCGCCATCACGGTGATGCTGAAAAGAGCGAGGAAACGAAGAGCATTTTCGTGAAAAGCGAATATAAGTTGATTCAAATCCGTCTCGACAGCATCAAATATGTGGAGGGGCTGAAGGACTATGTGAAAATCTACACCGACGAATCGTCGAAGCCAGTGGTGTCGCTGATGAACATGAAAGCGATGGAGGAAATGCTGCCATCGTCGCGCTTCATCAGGGTGCACCGCTCGTTTATCGTGCAAAAGAGCAAAATTCGTGAAATAGAGCGCAACCGCATAATCTTCGGCGATGTGTATATCCCCATTGGCGACAGTTATAGGCAGGCGTTCCAAGATTTCATTCAACGCTAAACACCCGCCCTTTCCAAAATGCCAACCTGCTTACAGACATTGATTGAACACCGAATGGTCAACACTCGTGTGATGGCTCTGCTTCAGCAGCGTGCGGTGGCGGCCATCACCGAGGCGCGCGAGCGTGGAGAGATGGGGAGCATCGACGCACGGTCGTTTGTGTTCGACGACGATTTCCGCACGCTCGACATATACCCCACAGGCGCCACCCCAGCCACCGAGCGCGAGGTGGTGGCGGCTTACGGCGAGGCACTGATTGATGCCGTGATAGCGTCGCCCAGCCACCCGAAACGCCTCATACAGATAGCGCGCCAGTGCATCAGCGGCGAAATCAGCGACCTTGCCTTGCTCGACTTGCGCCTCGAACGCCGCCTGAGCGACACCATCTATCTCCCCCTCATCGCCATCATCCTCACCCTCCTCTTCATCCTCTACACCTTCAGCCACTAACCAAATCAATGTAAATCTGTCCTTTTATAGTCAAATCACTTTACCAACAATAGGACAGTTTCGGCAGACAAATTTAATTTCGTAATGGCACAAAGGCTCGTTCCCATGTCCTTTACACTGGCTCCCAAGAGGAACACATCATCGTCTATTATAAGGAAACGATCGTGAGATTTGTGAGGTATTTGCACAAATACTATTGGATGGTATTGTTCGTTGTGTTTTTCAATATCCAATTTAAATTGTTGTGTGTAACGAGAGTGAATGGTTGCTGACACACCCTCTGCTCTTTTGGTAAGCAACGTTAGGACTCTTTCATCCACATAGTTATCAACAAGAACGATGCGTTGCTTAGCACTACGAACCAATTGAGACACATAGTTCCAAGCGTCCCAAACGCAACCTGAGGCAAATATCTGTTCTGGGGTAACTGTTGGAGCCAACTCATCCATTCGTTTTAAAACTTGCTCCACTTTTTGGTCTGTCAAAGTCTGATGTTGCTCCAATGCCTCTATTCGTTGAAACATACCAGCATTGGCTGAAAGAAAGCGACGCATGGCGACAAAGGCACGCATAATTCTGATATTAACTTCAATCGCATACGGACTTCTTAAGACTCCTGACAGCTGAGAGACTCCTTGCTCCGTAAAAACCAATGGCAGATATTTTGAGTGTTGTCCTCTTCCTCTCTCTAAGGTGCCATTTTGGCGCCTTAAAGACTCATGTTCTTCGTGCGTCAATTCAAACATAAAATCATTAGGGAAACGTTCAATGTTGCGTTTTACCTGACGTTTCAATTGCTTTGTCTCAACACCGTACATGTCTGCAAGATCTGCATCAATCATCACTTCCACTCCACGAATAGAGTAAATACGAGAGCGTACATAGTCTACACTTAACTGGTCGCTTTTCATAAGCCCAGAATTGTTCTTTTTGAGGTCGCATTTTGATACCTCTATTTGAGGGGATATATCTTTCTTTTCCATAGGTTTCAACTTTATTGCAAAGTTAATGTTTTTAGTTGGCAATAGAGCTTTAGTCCACTATTTCCCTAATCTTTTTCTTGAAATCTTCTATCAAAAACAAAGTGTGGTGGCTACACATTATGTGCAACTACCACATCGGGGGCGGTGGAGTTTACCTACTCCGCTCCTATTTTAACACTAATAACCGCTAATAACGTTCTTTTTTATTCGTAACTAATGAAAAATGATTTCTGACCACATAGTCTATAACCTTGGGAAATGTGAAAAGTAAAAACGAGGTGCTATTTTTTTCAAAGCACGGCTTTTTTATGGTAAAAAAGGCAGAGGAAAGGGGCATGTGGAGCCTTAGTTTATTCAACTTCTTTACTTCTTTAACTATCGGAAATTTCTGATTTCTAACTTCTTTTTGTAACTTTGCACATCAATATTAATACAAACGATTTATAATGGCAGTTGATATTCACAAACTTGAGCCCACGAAAAAGGAATTACTCAAGTTTATCCATTTTCCAATAGACGTTATTTATAAAGGCAATCAATACTACGTTCCCGACCTTGCGAACGATATGCTCACCACTTTTCTTCCTGAAGAAAATCCCGCTTACGAGTTTTGCGAGAGCGCATTTTTCATGGCGTATCGCGACGGTAAGCCTGTGGGCCGCATCGCTGGCATTATCAACAAATTGGTGAACGAGCGCGCCGGCAAGGCAGAGGGTCGCTTTGGTTTTGTAGATTTCATCGACGATGAGGAAGTGGTGGATGCACTCTATGGAGCAGTGGTTGACTGGGCGAAAGGCAAAGGCATGACGCAGCTCACCGGGCCTCTCGGCTTCACCGACATGGACCCCGAAGGTTGCCTGATTGAGGGCTTCGACCAGTTGAGTACACAAGCCACCATCTACAACTATCCCTACTATCAGAAGCACTTCGAGCGACTGGGCTTCGTGAAAGATGCCGACTGGGTGGAATTTAAGATTGATGTGCCAAAAGAGATTCCTGAAAAGATGCTGAAAATCGGCAACATCGTGCAACACCGCTTCGGTTTGCACCTGGTGGAGAAAACCTCTCTCAAAGAGGTGGTTGGTAAGTACGGTGAATCCATCTTCTCACTTATCAACGAGGCTTACGACAGTCTGTTTGGCTATTCTCCGCTCTCTGAAAAGCAGATGCAGCACTACATCAAGGAATATTTGCCTTTCTTGCCACTCGACCACATTTCACTCGTGGCTGATGCAAACGACCAACTTGTGGGTGTGGGCGTGTCGGTGCCATCGCTCTCCAAAGCGCTGATTAAGAGCCGTGGCCGCATGTTGCCATTTGGTTGGTACCACTTGCTGAAAGGCATCAAAAAGGAAAAGGATATCGTCGACTTGCTGCTCATTGCCGTGAAGCCTGAATATCAGAGCAAGGGCGTGAACTCGCTGTTCTTTATCGATTTGATTCCTGCCTTCAACAAGCGTGGCTACAAATGGGCAGAAACCAACGTGGAGCTTGAAACCAACGAAAATGTGCAGAAGCAATGGCAATATTTCAACTATGTGCAACACAAACGCCGCCGCGCATTCACTAAAAGCATTTAATAATCCCAAAGGCATTTAATAATCCACTAAATAATTTTACTATGTTAGAACAAATTCAGGTATCTAATTTCGCCTCTCTTGGTCAAGACATCGACCAATGCAAGGTTGACGCACTGAAGGAGCAGGCTGTTAACGCAGTAGAAAAACTTGAAAAAGGCACAGGTGAGGGCAACGATTTCCTCGGTTGGCTCCACCTTCCAAGCAGCATTACCGAAGCCGAACTCTCCGACATCGAAGCCACAGCCAAATCGCTTCGCGAATCTTGCGAATTTGTGGTGGCTATCGGCATCGGCGGCAGCTATCTTGGTGCTAAGGCTGTGATTGAAGCGTTGAGCGACAGCTTCGACGCTTACAAGCCAGGCAACTGCAAGGTGCTTTTTGCAGGCAACAATATCGGCGAGGATTATCTTGCCGACCTTATGGACCTTTTGAAAGGCCGCAAATTCGGTATCATCGTTATCTCTAAATCAGGCACTACCACCGAACCTGCTATCGCTTTCCGTCTGTTGAAAGACATGCTGGAGCAGCAAGAGGGCAAGGAAGTGGCTTCGAAGCACATCGTGGCTATCACCGATGCCAAGAAGGGCGCACTTCGCAGCCTCGCCACCCAAGAGGGCTACAAGACCTACGTTATCCCCGACAATGTGGGCGGTCGCTTCTCTGTGCTCACTCCTGTGGGCTTGCTCCCAATCGCAGTGGCTGGCTTCGATGTGAAGGTTCTCGTGGCTGGTGCTGTGGAAATTGAGAATGGCGACGACGAAAACGTGTTCACCTACGCTCAAACCCGCAACGCACTCTATCAGGCTGGCAAGAAGATTGAAATTCTGGTGAATTTCTGCCCACGCCTCCACTATCTCGCTGAATGGTGGAAACAACTCTACGGCGAAAGCGAAGGTAAGGACCATCTGGGCATTTTCCCTGCATCGGTTGACTTCACCACCGACCTCCACTCTATGGGTCAATGGATTCAAGATGGCGAGCGCACCATCTTCGAAACCGTGCTTTCTGTAGACGATATGAGCCACAGCGTGATCATTCCTAACGACGATGCCAACCTCGACGGTCTGAACTTCCTCGCTGGCAAACACGTTGACGAGGTGAACAAGATGGCTGAACTCGGCACTCGCTTGGCTCACGTGGATGGCGGCGTGCCAAACTTGCTCATCACCATTCCTGCACTCACTGAGCGCTACCTCGGCCAACTCATCTATTTCCTCGAGAAGGCTTGTGGCGTGAGCGGCTACATCTTGGGCGTGAACCCATTCAACCAGCCAGGTGTGGAGGCTTACAAGAAAAACATGTTTGCCCTCCTCAACAAGCCAGGCTACGAAGCCGAAAGCAAGGCAATCCAAGCCAAACTTGGCAAATAAGCAAACATTCCTCCACGGAATAAAGCCATAACTCCAGCGGCGAAGCACTCCCCCAAGTGCTCCGCCGCCTTTTTTATCCCAAAAATTATAAACAGATTACCCCAAAAATTATAAATAGATTTCAATATTTCATTGGTTTATAATTGAATAGCAATTTTTATTTTGAGATTATTTTTCCTGTTTCATAAAGCAAGTTTTCTTGTTTTTTTTATTCTTTAGAAGCATTGGATGGGGAGGGAAATTTGATTAATTTTGTGGTGACAAAAAAATATAAAAAAGGGAAAATGATTCGACAATTGATTTTTATTTCTGTGTTTGCTGCCGCCGCTGCGATGGCGGCACTGGCGCAAAATGTGACTGGCACGGTGACCTGTGGTGGCACTGGCGTGAGTGGCGTGGCTGTGAGCGACGGCATCAATGTGGTGACCACCGACAAGCAAGGCCGCTACGCCCTGCAAACCGACAAAGCGAACGGTTATGTGTTTATCTCCATTCCTCGTGGCTACACGGTGGATATGGCAGATGGGTTCAGCCCTCAGTTTTGGCAAAAATTGAGCGATGCGAAGGTGGAAACCGCCGAGGTTCACAATTTCAAACTCACTTACAGCCCTGCCGACGACTATGTGATGATTATCGGTGCCGACAGCCATCTTGCACGCCGCATCGGCGACCGCAAGACCTACAAAAACGGCTATATCGCTTCGCTGAAATACGAGAAGGAAAAGGCAGCCGAGAGGCAGTTGCCCACCTATTCAATGATTTTGGGCGACCTGACTTGGGACAACTTTTGGTACGCCAACAAATACACATTGCGCAATTTCATGAACGACCAGCGCAAGATGCACTATCCTGTGCCGCTTTTCCCTGTGATTGGCAATCACGACAACGACCCCGCTGTGCCTCACTCGGCAAACACCGACTTCCTTGCCGCAAAACTGTGGCGCGATGTGGTTTGCCCTAACTACTATTCCTACAATCTTGGCAAGGTGCACTATGTGGTGCTCGACAACATCGTGTATCAAAACGACACGCTCCCTGCCGGGAAAAAAGCGCGCAAAGGCGTGTGGGCAGCGCAACTACAATGCCGCAGTCACCGAGCAGCAAATCAACTGGCTCCGCCAAGATCTCGCCCTCGTGGATAAGCAGATGCCTGTGGTGGTGTGCTCGCACATCCCCACCTTCAGGCTCAACAGCCATTTCAGCACTTTCGGATCGCTCCAGAACTACAAGGAACTTGCCAGTTGCTTCGATGGCTTTAAAAATGTGCATTTGGTGAGCGGTCACACCCATGTGAATTTCAACGCCCACCCAAGCGAATATCCACACATCATGGAGCATAACATCGCCGCCATTTGCGCTTCGTGGTGGATTACCGGCAAACTCACCGGCACCGACATGTGTACCGACGGCTCTCCTGCCGGATACAGCCGATGGACTGTGAGGGGCGACAGCATAGAATGGAAATACGCCTCCATAGAAGACCACAGCGACCCTCAAATGCGCGTGCTGGACATGAACGCAGTGAAACAATTCCTCGCCACCGACGCCGATGCTGTGGCGCTGAGCAAGACTTTCAAACAAATGCCCACTTACGATGCGTTTGAGGAAAATTCGGTGCTGATTAATGTGTTTGCATGGGACGACGATTGGAAACTTGAGGTAACGGAGAATGGCACCTCGCTGCCCACCGCGCGCCTCCACGCCATCGACCCCGCCTATTTGCTTGCCTACGCACTGCCACGCCACAAACGTGGCGAGAATGTGGCCCCTCAGCACCACCACGGCACGCTCCACATCTTCAAAGCTGTGGCATCGAGCCCCACCACTCCCGTAACGGTAAAAGTGACCGACACCTTCGGCCACACCTACACCACCACCCTCACTCGCCCAGCCCCATTTGGAAGATGATAGAAATTAGACGTTAGAATATCCGAGTGCTCTGAGTGCTCCGAGTGCTCCAAGCAACAATAACAAAAGCGGCTCCGCTTCACCAATCGAAGCAGAGCCGCTATATTTTTGTTCAGGAATTGGGATTATTCCTTAGTGATGCGTTCAAGCCATTTGAGCATACCGAGCATCACTGCCATTGAGATGAAGCAGAAGCCGGCAAACACTGCCCAGCATTCCCATTGTTGTGGAAAACTGTTGAGCATGGTCACACCAAGAGCGATGAAGAGGTTACCTACAGCGGTAGCGCAGAGCCACAAACCTTGGCAAATACCTTGCAAGTGCTGAGGTGCAATCTTTGATACGAACGACAGACCAAGTGGAGAGATAAACAACTCAGCCACGGTGAGGAAGAAGTAGGTGACGATGAGCACCCATGGACCTGCCTTCATTGATTCCTTAACTGCTTCTGGGAGGCTCTTGAATTCTTCGCCTGAAGGATAGCCGTTGACCATTGAAATGGAGATAAGGAACAGATAAGCACAACCTGCCAAGAACATACCAAGCGCAATCTTCTTAGGAGTAGAGATTTCTTTACCTCTCTTGAAGAGTGCACCAAACACAATCATCACCACTGGAGTGAGCACGATTACGAAGAATGGGTTGATACATTGCCAGATCTCTGGAGCAATAGAGTCGGTTTGACAGAAGTCGCGTGCAAACACTGAGAGCGACTGACCATTCTGGTGGAATGAGAACCAGAAGAAGATAGCCACACCAAGCACAGCAAACAAAGCGAACATACGTTGCTTGATTTCCTTTGCGTCGGAAGCCACAGCCTCTTGCGATTCAACAGCAGCTTTCTCCTTCTTCACTGGGTTAGGAAGCACCTTGCGGGTGAAGATGAAGATAAGGAGCGAGAGAATCATAGCCACAGCCGATGCGATGAATGAGTAGTGCACACCGGTGTTGAAGCTTTCGAGATAGTTAGTGCAGAATTGGGTCATATCGCCAATCTGGCCACCGTCGATAAGTGACTTTTGAGCGAGTTCGGTGAGGTTCTTCATACCATCGCCTTCAAGGTTGCCCTGGAGGAAGCCGTGGCAGAGGCGTGGAAGGTCAGCATTGTAGAAGAAGCCGTCGATCTTCAGCATTGCGCTACGGAGCAAAGGAGCCACGAATGGCGCAATCACACCACCGATATTGATAAACACGTAGAAAATCTGGAAACCACTGTCGCGACGCGACTTTGCGATAGCAAGTGCCTCAGGACCTTTCTTTGCAGCTTCAGCCTCATAGTTGTCGTACATCTGACCCACGATAGCCTGAAGGTTACCCTTAAACAAGCCATTACCTGTGGCAATGAGGATAAGAGCGAGGCAAGTGACCACGAGCACCCACATTGGCACAGCGCCAGGATTGCCGCCAAACACGGGGACAGAAAGAATCACATAACCCGAAGCCATTACCACCAAACCAGCAATGATGGTGCCCTTGAAGTTTTGCAAACGGTCGGCAACCATACCGCCAGGAAGGCTAAGCACGTAAATAAGGAAATAGAACACAGCGTAAATCCAGCCAGCCACATCGTCGCTGATACCGAACTTGGAGCAAAGGAAAAGCAGAAGCACTGCATTCATGATGTAGTAGCCAAAACGCTCGCCCATGTTAGAAAGCGCTGCTGAAATAAGTCCCTTGGGGTGGTTTTTCTTTGCCTCAACTACATAATAGACGAGAAAAGGCACAACTACCACGAGAATCGCAAGAAGCATAGCCACCATGCGATTGTTGTTCCATAAATCTTGTAACATAAGTGTTGGTTATTAAAATGATTAATTATTTATTACTTTTCATTTCTGTCGGCGGTCGGCTGATTAGTGCGCAGCCTGCTCTTTCATCTTGAAGGCGAGGGCATAGGTGCGAATCTGCTTGATCATCGCAAGCAAGCCGTTGCTTCGGGTGGGCGAAAGATGCTCGTGAAGCCCGATTTTGTCGATAAAATAGAGGTCAGCATCAAGTATTTCCTGAGGCGTGCGTCCGCTGAGTGTGCGCACCAGCATAGAGATAATGCCCTTCACAATAATGGCATCGCTGTCGGCTTGGAAAGTAATCACACCGTCGGCGTAGTCGGCTTGCAGCCACACACGGCTCTGGCACCCTTCAATAATATTGTCGGGAGTCTTGTAGCGTTCATCAAGCGGAGGCACGGCATTACCCAAGTCGATGATATAGGCATAGCGATCCATCCAGTCGGTGAAGTCTTCGAATTCTTCAATAATTTCGTCTTGTATTTCGTTGATAGTACTCATGTTCGTTACGTGAATGAGAGGATTAGTTTTTTGCGCTCCACATGCGTGAAGAGCACACTGTCACATTCAATTTTCCAAAATTAATAATTATTTCCCATTTCTGCAAATTCCATTTCAGTGGAAAATTTCTGGTGATAGATTCTGCATTGTTGCCGAATCGTGAATGGAATTAAAGACAAAAACATAAAAAACAGCCTTGGAGCAACGTGGAATGCTTCGCATTTGGCGGTGCGACTGTGCGTTTTGCGTCATTGGAAACGAGTTTCCATGCCGCCAACCACACAATCCCTCCGCCAC
>ERZ1034723.1082-NODE-1082-length-12408-cov-6.970938_pt1 | contig 12408 bp, 10 predicted proteins | sample MGYA00520637_ERZ1034723 | MGnify/ENA primary metagenome ERZ1034723 (study PRJEB33766, sample SAMN09781719) | gut metagenome | biome: gut microbiome | host: Homo sapiens | place: Madagascar | study: EMG produced TPA metagenomics assembly of the PRJNA485056 data... | reverse complement strand
ACTTATTACAATAAGAACTATGGATTAATTATACAATTTAATGTTAAACTCACGAAATAAAGTCTGGCGAGATCCTCTGCTGATACCTTATTAGATCTTATATGCTCCGCGCAGAACAGGCTTTCCATAGCCTTGTCCATAAGGCCGGCGTTCTGGTAGATTCGGGCCTGGTAATAGTAGGACTTGAACTTGTACGGGGCGTTGCGGCGGTGGCGGTAATAGCTCACGGCGATGTTGACGAGAGAGTCGTCCGTCCTGTCGATGTAGTTCTTGTCAAGGGCGATCGACTTGAGGAGGGCATAACGCGCGTTCTGACTTCTGGAGTCGAAATGAAGCGAATCAATCGACTCCAGAATCGCAAGTGCGGAATCAGGGCTTGCGGACATACAGGACTCAGCACGATCAAGACTTTCATCGACGGTCTGGTTTCGTCCGCAGAAGGTCAGAACGCTGATCAATATAGAAACGGTTAGTACATTTTTCATTGTTCAGTATAGTAAAATAACGTCCAAATATAGTACAAAAAACATCTCCGGCCAAGCCTGTTTGGCCGAAAGTGAAGCCATAAACGGCAGAAGTAGAAAAATTTTCATAACAGCATTAATTATCAATCACTTATTCACATTAAAAGTAGATTCTTGCAAGAAAAAAAAGATGTGGTCACACGTGAGAAATCTCCGTCTGTCACAAAATTCCGGGAAAATTCCGCCGCGGATATTTCCGGATATTCAGAATAATTCATATGTTGCGCGAGCCGCGCATATTTGAAGAATCAATAAATAAACATTGTTTATGAGAACCACAATATTACCTATGATTGCCATAAGCATCCTGGCTTTGACACCGATTCACACCGCCAAGGGAGTGAACACGGAATCCGTTTTCACAAAGGAGACAAACGACAACAGCGGCAAGAAGAAGAAAATCACGTTCAGCGAAGGAATGAAAGCGGTTGAGAGAGACGGCAAATGGGGATTCATCAACAAGGCAAAAAAACTGGTGATTCCTTATGAATATGATGAGGTACGTCCTTTCGAAGATGGACTGGCGATGGTCAGAACAGGCGAGGTCTGGGGCTATATCGACAAGTCCGGCAAGACCGTGATCCCCTTTGAATATGACGATGTTTCAAACTTCAACGAGGGACACGCGTTCGTAAAGAAAGACGGAGAGTTGGGACTGATCGACTCACTCGGCAACATCACGCGCGACTATGAGGTTATGAAAGAATATATCCTGCCGTTCTCCTGGGCCGATTCCGAGCCAAAGTTCAACGGAGAGGAGAAAGACAGCTTCGCCAAGTGGGTGAATTCCAAATTAATATACCCTGAACCCGCCCGACGGGACAAGATCCAGGGTAAAGTACATCTTACATTCATCATTGACATCGATGGATTCCCTAAGGATGTCAAATTCAAGGAAAGCTATTATGAAGATTTTGGCAGGGAAGCCCAAAGGGTAGTTTATATGTCCCCTCGATGGCAACCCGCAATGTTTCAAGGCAAGCCTTACAAAACATTCTTCACATTTCCGGTAGTATTCAAGTTAGAATAATCCCCGGGAAGAAAGAGACACCAGCGGGGATCCCTATTTAGCTTTCTTAAGGATTATCTCATCGGTGACTCCATTGTTGGCGACAACCTTGAATGTGTCCTCATCAGTCTTCATACGAACGGCCGGGAAGGTCCAGACCACTCCGCTGGATTCCTCGGAGGAGGTCATTCTGGTGACCATACGGTCGTTCTGGTAGAGGGTCAGGTACTTGGCGTTGCTGTACACCTTGATGCGAAGATCCTGTCCGGCAGGGAAATACTTGAGTCGGCGCGAAGTGATGTAAACGGTTGTCTCGTCCTTGTTCCAGAGAGACTTGTAAAGATAGAAAACATCCTTCTTCGTCTGACGGTCACGGGTGACAAGGCCCTTGTCGTTCATATACTTACGATCGTTGTTCCTGACAAATCTGACACCGTCGTCGGAATCCATAAAGCCTTCCTGACGGTTGGCCACCGGGAAATCGAACAAAACCCAGATTGAAGTGAAGTTCAGCCAAGGCATCGCCTTGATCTGGCGGACGTGCGACTCGTGGAAACGGTTGCCATATTCCTCATAGTGCTTCGTGTCGTCCTCCTTGTCGCGGACCGCCTCTGACTGGTTCCAGACGTGGCAGTAAGGGTTGACGCCGACACCATATTCAGCGACATTGATCGGTGAGTCAGGTCTCAGTCCGCGGACTTTTTTCAAGGCAGCCGAGAATCCGGTGAACTCGTTAGGGGTTCTGTACCAACCGTAGTAAAGGTTCTGGGAGCAGAAATCGCCCTTTAGACTCGGGTAACCGTCACGGGCAAGGTTCGAGCAGTCCGTGAATCCGACGAAACGGTCCGGATCAAGTTTCTTTGTGTAATTGTAAAGCCTTTCGGTCTCCCTCGCCACAGCCTCGGCATCAAAAGCCCCCTGGAGATTATTGTTGTTGCCCCAGGTGTCAAGTTCGTTCCACATCCCCCAGAAAGCGATGGACGGGTGATTGTAGAGGTTGTTCACCATCTCTTTCATCTGATGGTGGATGTTGTTGAAATAATTCTGCTTGGCATCAGTTCCGCAAACATTCACCCAAGGGACCTCTGTCTGCACGATTATTCCGAGGGAATCACAGAGCTGGAATGCAAAATCGTTGTGCGGATAATGGGCAAGTCTCAAGAAATTGGCTCCCAACTCCTTGACAATGCGGTAGTCACGACGGTAATCGGCCTGGGTCAAAGCGGAAGCCTTGCCGTCTGTGTCCTGATGCATCGCCACGCCTCGCAGAGGATAAGGGCGGCCGTTGAGGATGAAACCTCTTTCCGGATCCATCTCTATGGACCGGTAGCCGATCTTGGTCTCGGCTATGTCCATCATTCTTTTTCCCTTGAAAAGCTCAACCCTGAGAGTGTAGAGGTAAGGGTCCTTCATTCCGTCCCAGAGATGCAGGCCTGAAAGGATGAACTCGTGGTCGAAGTCATATTCAGAGAAAGCCCTTACAGGCACTTCTCGGTCAGCCTGATAGCCAAGAGCGCCGTTAGACTCAAGCAGTTGGACACGCACGAGGATGCTCGCATCCCTGTTGCTGGTGTTGACGAGCTTTGCCTTGACATTGGTGACAACTTTCTTTCTGGAGACTTCAGGGGTCTCGCAGCGGAGCCTGTACTGGCCGAAATCCTCTGGCGAGAAATAGATGTCGTCCATCACAAGCAGCCACACAGGATTATGCAAACCACCATTCTTGTTGAAGTCGGATGTGACAGGAGCCATCTCGACATCCTCAGTGTTGTCACAGACTACCTCAAGCCGGTTGACACCTTTCCTCACAGCCTCGGTGATGTTCACCGTGAACGGAGTGTACCCTCCCTTATGCGCGGCCACCTGCTCACCGTTGACCATCACGACGGCAGCCTGCGCCGCCCCCTCGAAAAGAACATAGTAATTCTTCTTCAAGTCATTGATCCTCAAATCGCAGCGATAAGTCGCCTTGCCACGGTAATAGTACGGAGAATGTCCGTCCTCGGCGTTGTAGGAGTGCGGCACGGACACAGACTCCCAAGAAGAGCCGTCTTTGCTGAACTCCCATTCCTTCAACGGTTCCTGACGGAAACCACGGATCTGAGCCCCCACAGGGAGGACTGAAAACAGAATCGCCGCGACCACGGCGCAAAGAAAATGTCTTTTCATCAAGATGAATGATTTATGCATAATTAGACAAAGTTAGCAATAATCATCGGAATTTCTTAACTTCGCACCCACAATCATTAATCATTTCATCCTATGGATAAGAATTGCTTAAGAAACGATGACAAGACGGGGAAGGTTCACGACTGGTTCAGGTACTTCGCTCCGGTTTTCATCATATTTTCAGCCGCGCTCGGTTTACTGACCAGACTTCTTTTGCTGTTCATTCCACCTACAGTGATCGGATTCACCGCAACAGAATGGCTGAAAATCTTTCTTTTAGGCCTCGTCAACGACATCGCGTTCTCAGTGTTGGCGCTGGCACCGGCGATGCTGCTTCACGCCACGCTGAACGACGCGAAGTACAAAAAGCCGCTCAGCACCATCATCGAAGCCGTGCTGCTCGCCTTCGCGGTATATTCATTCCTCCCTTCCAACATATTCGTTGAATATGGCTCCGTGGTGCCGACAATCGCCCGCGTGCTTTCGCTCCTGCTGCTCGGCGGCTTCTGCCTCAGGCTGTTCATTCCGAACATCAGGGAAGGCTGGTGCAAGGCAGGGCTGCTGTTCACAATGGGACTGTATGTGTTCCTGATGATTGTGAATGTCGCCTCGGAGTGCGTCTTCTGGAATGAGTTCGGCGTGCGGTACAACTTCATAGCGGTTGATTATCTGGTCTATACGAACGAGGTGATCGGGAATATTATGGAGTCGTATCCGATCGTTCCGATGTTCCTCGGGGTGCTGCTGGTCGCGGTGCTTTTAAGTTGGGTGATGTTCCGCCGGCGGAATTTCAGCGTAGCCGGCAACGGTGGTGCGGTTCCGTTTCTGGCGACGTTCGTCATATATTCAATCCTGTTCGCCGGAAGTTTCTTCTGGCTGCGGTTCAGCTACCGTAACCTCCAGAGCGACAACAACTACGCAACCGAATTGCAGTGCAACGGATGCTGGAACTTCCTTGAAGCGTACAGCAGCAGCACTCTTGAATATGACCGGTTCTATCAGATGCTTCCTGACGATGAGGCGGCGGGGCTTAAGCTTGCGCTTTGTCATCAGGTCGCTTCGATGGTTGGCGAGCCAAGTCGAACCACAGGTTCAGCGACCGGAAGCACATCGGTCACAGAGCCCGCCGAAGTGACCTCTGCAAACATTAACGGTGTTCAAATGATCCGAGACACGGTTCCGGCCATCAAAAAGAACATCGTCCTGATCGCCGTCGAAAGCCTCAGCGCCGATTTCCTCGCAGCCTACGGCAACAAGGACGGATTGACCCCGAACCTGGACACCCTGATCGAGAAGAGCCTCGTCTTCGACAACCTCTACGCCGCAGGCAACCGTTCCGTCCGCGGCCTTGAGGCCCTGACTCTATGCCTGCCTCCAAGTGCCGGCGAAAGCGTCATCAAACGCCCGGACAACGCGAGTCTGTTCTCGACCGGCACCGTGCTGAGAGCCAACGGCTACACTACCACCTTCATCTACGGCGGCGACAGCTATTTCGACAATATGCAAACCTATTTTTCCGGAAACGGCTTCGAGATCATCGACAAGTCCAACTACCCGAAGGAGGACATCACGTTCAGCAACATCTGGGGCACCTGCGATGAGGATTCGTACAGGGTGGCTCTGAAAGAGTTCGACAGAAAGGCCGATAGCGGGACACCGTTCCACGCCATCATATTCACAATCAGCAATCATCGTCCGTACACATTCCCGGAAGGAAAGATCACCTACGATGGTGAGATGAAATCCCGCTCAGCCGCAGTGAAGTACACCGACTTCGCCATCGGCCAGTTCCTCGCCGAGGCATCGCGCAAGCCGTGGTTCGGCAACACCGTGTTTGTCATCGTGGCCGACCACTGCGCCTCCAGCGCCGGCAAGACCAGCATCCCGGTTGACAAGTACCACATCCCGGCGATCGTATATTCCCCGGGCTTCATCCGCCCTCAAAGAGTGGAGAAACTCTGCTCGCAGATCGACCTGATGCCGACCGTATTCTCCCTGCTGCATTTCTCCTACGACTCGAAGTTCTACGGCCAGAACATCCTTGATTCTGAATATAACCAAAGGGCGTTTATGGCCACTTATCAGGATCTCGGCTACTTCAGCGACAATGTGTTGACTGTCCTATCCCCTGTCCGCAGAGTCCAGCAGTTCGACGTGACTGTGGCCGAGCCGTGGAGCCACACCGAGACCGCAAGGGAAACCTCTGACGAGGCTCTGGTGAAGGAGGCCCAGGCCTTCTACCAGACAGTAAACCTTCTGCCAGTGGCCAAGGAATAGCCATCGGGCAGCCCATAGAAGTTGGCGTGTAGAGAATACGGGAATTTTCGATTCCAAGGATTCGCAGCCTATTCCATAATATGCCAATAACACTCAGGTGTGCGAACATATTCGCACCTGGAAGAGTAACATATTGTTTGTCAAGCTGATGGTGTTTCAGGTGCGCGTGGTTTCTCGCACCTGGAAGTTCGGAACACCAATAGAACGCCCCGTACCGCGGGCATCGACTCTCAGGTGTGCGAATATACTCGCACCTAAAACGTCAAGCCGTTAGTAATCAGATTGATAATATTTCAGGTGCGCATAGTTTTTCATATCTGGAAGAATGGTCTCCCATTGTTTTGCAAGACAGGAAATGTACGGAATAAGTATTGTCTCTCAAAAACCACTTTTCCCCGATGCATAAGCCCGAAATCTTCTGCCATACCTTGTCTGTTATGTTATTATATTGCCAAGATGGAAATTAATCCCCTGACATACTAATCGTTGCACAGCTAATGTCGGCAGGCTGCAATTATTTAAACTTCAGGACTATAAAACAAAAGTTAGTCAAATCCTATATAGTACCCTTATTGAATCTTACCCGAAGTCATTTCCTTTTTGAATATGTCAAGCAATTGCTCAAGGCTTTTGCCTTCGAGTTCGTTCTCATCAAGCAAGCGGAACGTTTCCGAGTTATATACAAATGACAAAGCATCCTCAATAGTCAAGGATTTGGATTCCGCAATGAAAAGTGCCGCCTGCCTAACAAAATCAAGTTCGACAATTGAGTTTTTATTGTTCATATAATTTAATGAATTTCAAATATTTCCTTACGGAATCCATAGTATGGAAACACACTTGCCAAGAGCCTTGTCTCTTGAATACTAATTGCGTAGTAAGTTTTGAAAGATTTTCCCTTTTCAAGGCTTCATCCACATTAGGATATAAACGCAGGTAATCTTCTATCACCGTTGGCATTATACCATCCGCAACTGGACCAGAGACAACAGGATAATCGTGATTGAAACCCCAAGCCTTATTCCTGTTTTTCAAGACGAAAGCTGTCCAATCTTCATTATATCCATCAAATTTGATGCATCCGGAAGCGGTATCTGTCAAACAAGAATCATCGAAATCAAACTCCATCACCAGTCTTCTGCCACCAAGCACAATCTGCTTACGTCGAGCCATTCCCCAAGCTTGTTCTATGTCAGTCGTAAGGTATGAGCCAGTCCCAAAATCCAATCCTTCACGGCTTCTTGACGGATCAAGTTCCGCGAACTCAACATTCGTGCCGTGAAATAGCTTAATCATCCGATTCCCCCACCATTACGTTGGCACACAAGTGTAAGATCATTTAATATCTCATCAAGCGGAAGAGTTATTTCCACATCGTAACAAGATATCAAAAGTTTAATTCCGTTATAGAGATTCAGATAATTAAACGCAGCCCTTCTCGTCAATCCCTTTGCATTCGCAAACGCATCCACACAAGATACGATGAAAGAATAGCATTCTCTCATTTCGACTTGATTTTTGGAATTAACCATCACTTGAGCATCAATGTCAAGATGCTTTAACACATTGATCAGCACATTGATATCAAGATCGTCATCATTCTCGATCTTGGAGATTCTTGACTTCTTGACCCTAAGCCTTGCCCCCAATTCATCCTGTGTCAACCCTCTCATCTTCCGATATTGGCGGATTACACTTCCCGAAGCACTCGTCCTTTTTCCATCTATAATAATTGTCGCAGGCATAATTCCTCCTTTTTTGCAAATATACAAAAAAGTTTCCCGCACAAGAAACTTTATTATCTCTATTCAAGTCACATATCTTGAATCTTGACACTCTGCGGAAACTGAGTCAACGCAAAATATCGTCAGAAAACATTCTCGTATTACAACGAGAGCATTATTTGAAGATAATGCTCCCGTCGTACGCTATTTTTCCACTAACTGGAGCAAAAATACCTATTTATGCGCCATTGTTCGCCACAATATGTTTATAATGCAGTCGTAGTCAACTTGCATATAATCACCTTAGCGAATATACGACTTTATCACACTCGGGCTGATGAGTTTCTTTAGTTCGGCAAACACTTCCACATCCGTACTGATTTCTCCCCAATGGCGTTCAAAAATTGGTTCATCATAGTTGAACCGACCGTCTTTCGTCCTCTTATAGATAACGAGACGTTCCTCATCGCATATTCCCAGAAAGGTAGCCATAAGCATCTTTGCGTACGAGACTCCCTGATTGAAATCTTTTCGCCTTTGAAGATTTGACATCATTTTCTTTTTAGCCTCAATCACAAAAGGCGCGACTTCGTGATGCTTATCTCCCGTTGGAAAGAACACAAAATCCGGAATGGCCTTGAGGCCACGTCCTGCCTGAAGTTCAAGTTGCCTTGTCCAATCGGAATCATCATAGCCAAGTTCACGCAAGACAGGGATAAGAATCTTTTCCTCCACATCTTTTTCCAATTTGATTTCGCCAGGATTCCACTCCTTGGATTCATAGAGAACAGGAAGTTCAGAAATATCCATACCCTTGCGTGCGATCATATTCAATAATGCGGTATACGCGGCAGAAGGCAACTCTCGTCCATTAAGACCTTGCATTTTATTTCTCATCATTGGCAGAGCGCCAAACACAGGATCCGCCTCAAGTTCCTTCTGGCTGATTCGCGGGACTTTAACCCCGTGAGAAACGACAGTCCTGTTGTGATAGTAATCAAATGGATTGAAAAAGCCATCTGTCTTCGCCCTCCAAATCGAATGAATGCAACTATGCGGTGACACAGCATAAAGAACAACGATATCCCCCTTTCTTGTACACTCATTACAAGCCCATACAGTCTTGATGTCCATTCCCTTCTCTTCCAATAGCCTCACATCTGCCTTGCTTGCCCCTGTAAGCCAAACATTTGTTGGTTTAGGAAGATTCGTTTCTGCATCATTCCCCGCAATGATCGGAGCCACCTCATAGATACAAGCGCAAGCCTCCGCCTCCGTAAGTTCATATTTATCCTGCCACTGCTGTATAACTTCACATATATCAGCATAATATTTCAGATACTCAGCATAGTCCTTAGTATGAGGTGGACAAGGAAGCTCTATTCCAAGAATATCACAATTACGATAAAAGAAATTGAAATCTTGAGAGGGTACAACAGGTTTAAAGTAACCTACGGTAATATAAAGATACGTAGAAATAGCATCAATCATTCCAGCTTTGCTCCTGAAGTCATCAGACTTCAATACGATATTATCTGAAAGGACAGGGATATCATTATCATCAAGAACAACCCGTCTTTTGTCATATATATAATCGTAAATTTTCAACGAGTTCGCAAATGATTCAAAAGCAAAGGATTCACCCATAGGAATCTGATCCTTCTGTGCACTAAGATCGATTGCTTCAATGCGGGTGTACAACACAGCAGGATCAGATTGCGCATTGAATTTCGAAAGATAATCTACTAGGTTGTCAATGTTGAAATTATCATCAACAGTAAAGACCTTAACAGCCTCCTGAACGTTAGGGGCACCTTTAAGCATTCCCCATAATTCTTTTGAAAAGATTGCCATATTTCTTTACTTTCAAAAAATCATCGATATGAACTCGTATAATGTCTGAAGCAATTACAATAAAAGTCTGCGGATTCTCAGGAAGAGACTGGCAGACTTTTAGGATTATTTAGAAATCTTGAGGTTGCCGATGTTGAGGCCCCATTCGCCGTCCTGGACGATGGGGGTGAGGATGCCGTCAAGGTTGCTTTCGTAATATGGTTCTTTGAGGTAGGTGTGGGAATGGCCGCCGACAACGAGATCGATGTTGCGGGTACGCTTCACGAGAGTTGGGTCAACATAAGGCTCGCCAGTGAAACCTATGTGCGTCAGGGCTATGACCATATCACACTTCTTCTCGGTTTTTAGGTACTCGGCCCATTTGTTGACTACCTCGGAGTTCTCATAACCCGGAATCTTGTCAGACACCTCCTTGGAGACAAGGGTGGTGATGTCGGGCATAAGGCCGATGATTCCGATCTTCATTCCGGCTTTCTTCACGATGGCGTAAGGTTTCACGTACTTTGCAAGAGCGATGTTCGAGAAATCGTAGTTCGCACAGACGACCGGGCACTTGATGTTGGCCAGGCGGCGGGCAAGCTCGTCCACTCCGTTGTCGAACTCGTGGTTGCCAAGGGTAACGCAGTCGTATTTCATAGCGTTTATGAGGTCGATCTCGATGTCGCCACCGAGCACGGAGAAATAGGACGTACCCTGGCTGAAGTCACCGGCGTGTAGGAGGAGCACGTTACGCTTGCCGTCAGCCTTCACCACGCTGTCACGATAAGCCGCACGCTCTATCACACCACCAAGGCCTTTCCGCTCACCGGCACGCTCCGGCTCAAGGTGGCTGTGGGTGTCGTTCACGTGAAGGATTGTGAGTCTCTTCTGAGCCGCGGCATCAATATTCACAAAAGCAGCGAGCAGACATATTCCTAAAATCAACTTTCTCATTTCTCGTCCTCCTTTAAAACTGTGATCCAATGCTGGTTCTCATACTCTATTGGCTTACCAGCCTCCGTAAGGCTCCGGACGTAAGCGAGCATCGTGTCGTAGAGGTAGCCGTTGCACTTTATGATTTCAACCGCGTTGTTGGCAACTTTGTAGCCGTCTCCGCCGTCAAGAAGGAAATTCAGGGTGGCGACTCCGTAGATCTTGTCATCATCCAAAGGCTCGCCGTTTATCGTGGCGGACACTATCTTGCCATTCTTCACAGTGACCTTCACGCCACCGACGATCTGCAGACTTGTGGAGGCCATCTGGTTGAGCAGCACACGTACATCACGTCCGTGCAAAGCCACATAGCAGAGATAGTTGCGGAACGGGAACATCGACATAATGTCATCGTAGAGAACCTCTCCGGCAGGCATATCGATCCGGACACCGCCACGGTTTGCAAAACCGATGTCAACCCGTTTGCCGGTGCTGTCTGCGGTAGCGCGCATCAACTCGTCTATGTACCAGTCATAAATCTCGCACTCTGGATAGGTTCTGACCATCGCCTTTGTCGAATGCCCGATTACGGTCTTAACCTTGGCCATCGCCGGCTGCGCGCCAAGCATTATCTTAGCGACATCCTTAACCGTGCCCTTACGGAACTTGCGCCCGTTAGGTGCATAGTATGTACAACCTTTGACAGTGCCCATCGCCTCAGTCACGTTCGTCGCATTGGAGGCCACAACTCCGGTACGATGGCCGTCCACCGGATCAGTCGTCCAGGTGATTGTCCGCTCCTGAGCGCAGAGACTAAAGCCCCCCGCCAGGAATAAAATGATTATCAGTCGATTTCTCATTATGTATCAATATAAAAATGGAGGTCAGCGTGGTTGCCCGTGATGACCTCCGATAAAATCTCTACATTATTTCATTTTCAACCACTTCCACAGATCCTTGAACGTGGACTTCTTGCCGAACATCAGGATCCCGACCTTGTAAATCTTGGCGGAAAGCCAGGCGCAGCCAAAGAACGTGACAAGCAGCAAAGCTATTGAGACAACCAGCTGCCACATCGGAACGCCGTACGGAATCCTGGCCAACATCACGATCGGAGATGTGAACGGAATCATCGATCCCCAGACCACGACTCCGCTGTCAGGGTTCTGGAACGCCACAAGGATGATGAAGTAGGCGATCATCAACGGGATGGTCAGCGGCATCTGAAGCTGCTGGGAATCGCCCTCGTTCTCAACGGCTGACCCAACGGCCGCGAACATCGAGGCATAGAGCAAATATCCCAGAATGAAGTAGATAAGGAATGAGACAATCAGTTTCACCCAAGGAATATTAACGAGCGTGCCGATGATTATGCTCATATCATCAGGCTCGCCGGCGACAACCTCGGTCGAATCCGTGGCGGCTGTAAGTCCGGCCGTGGCATTACCCAAAGCCTGCATCTGGTCAGGGGTGACACCCATCGTCTGTGCCATCATCTCAGGATTGCCCGACATCTCGGCGAACATATCCTTCCCGACAAAGGCCGTGGCGACTGAGACCAGCACACCGGTCAGGATGATCCACAGGAAGAACTGGGTCAGAGCCACAAGGGCCACACCGATGATCTTACCGAACATCAGGTCGATGGCCTTCACGGACGAGATCAGGACCTCGACCACCCTGCTGGTCTTCTCCTCGATGACACTGGACATCACCTGTCCTCCGAACATCATAATAAACATCCAGATTATGATGCCAAGAAGCATCGAGATAATCATATATATTCCTGATTCAGAGACAGATTCATTACCATTGTCATCCATTGTGTACTCAGTCACCTTGACATCCGCCTTCACCTCATCCATAATCTTGGACAGGTTGTCAATGCCGTACTGCTGCACACGGTACTCCTCTACCGCGTCATTGGCCTTCGCGGTAA
>ERZ1034723.1077-NODE-1077-length-12475-cov-4.986554_pt1 | contig 12475 bp, 9 predicted proteins | sample MGYA00520637_ERZ1034723 | MGnify/ENA primary metagenome ERZ1034723 (study PRJEB33766, sample SAMN09781719) | gut metagenome | biome: gut microbiome | host: Homo sapiens | place: Madagascar | study: EMG produced TPA metagenomics assembly of the PRJNA485056 data... | reverse complement strand
GTCCTTCGCACTCTGCTGAACTGTCTTGATTGCATTATTTTCTGGAATTGCTATAAATGGAAAAAGAGGAAGCAGGACTAAGACCAGTCATGCTTCCTTTTTTGCGCATGTATCTTTCTGATTTTCAATATTTTCCGAATAAATCGGTATTGTTTTATTTGATTCGGTTTTGTTCAGTATCTGTTAAAAATCACACGGAATTGATAAAATATAGACAAACAAAACAAACATTTATAGAGGAAAATGATAAAAAATTAGAAAATTTCTATAAATGTGCTTGTGAAAATGACGAAAAAGGCATATAATTAACGTTACAATATGTAAAGAGTGCAATAAAAAGAGAAAAACAGGTATAAGGAGGGTGCGAAATGCTAGATCAGTCATTTTATCAGAAAGCGGATGAGATCATTGCTTTCTATGGTAAAAAGCCGGCATCACTGATTCCGATCATGCAGGATATCCAGGGGGTGTACAGATATCTCCCGGAAGAATTGCTTACATATGTTGCGGAGCAGATCGGTGTAACAGAAGCGAAAGCGTTCAGTGTTGCCACATTCTATGAGAATTTCTCATTTGATGCGAAAGGTAAATATGTGATCAAGGTCTGTGACGGAACAGCCTGTCATGTAAGAAAATCAATACCGGTTCTGGAAGAACTTTATAAGAAACTGGGGCTGTCAAAGACAAAGAAGACGACAGACGATATGATGTTTACTGTGGAAACAGTTTCCTGTCTTGGTGCCTGCGGACTTGCACCGACTATGATGGTCAATGAAGAGGTATATCCGAGAATGACTCCGGAGAAGGCAGATGAGCTGATCGATAAACTGAGAGGGGGCGAACAGGGATGATCCAGAATAAGGAAGTATTGGAGCAGATCAGAGAAGAAGCTGTGAAAGAACTTAATTCTTATGACTGCCGTATTCTTGTCTGTTCAGGTACCGGATGTGTGGCAACCGGTTCTCAGAAAATCTATGAGAAATTCATGGAGATTGCCAAGGATGCTCCGGGAGTTACCATTGAGTTTGGACCTCATGACAAAGATGCACATGTAGGTGTAAAGAAAACAGGATGTCAGGGTGTCTGTGAACTTGGACCACTTGTTCGTATCCAGAAGGGCGACGATGTAATCCAGTACACAAAGGTTCAGATCGAAGACTGCCAGGAGATTTTTGAGAAGAGTGTTCAGGGTAATGAGACTATCGAGAGACTGCTTTACCAGAAAGGCGGCAAAGTAAGCCGCGGACCGGAAGATATTCCGTTTATCGCGAAACAGACACGTATTGTTCTGAAGAACTGTGGTAAGTTTGATGCAGAATCTCTGAATGAGTACATAGCAAGCGGCGGTTTCCAGGCTCTGGAGAAAGCAATGTTTGAGATGGATCCGGATCTGGTTATTGATCAGGTTGATAAATCCGGTATCCGCGGACGTGGAGGCGGCGGCTTCCCGGCAGGTAAGAAATGGATTCAGGTAGCACGCCAGGCTGACCCTGTTCATTATGTAGTTTGTAACGGTGATGAGGGTGACCCGGGAGCATTTATGGATGGTTCCGTAATGGAAGGTGATCCTTACCGTCTGATCGAAGGTATGATGCTTGCAGCTTACGCAGTAAGAGCACAGCATGGTTATATTTATGTACGTGCGGAGTATCCTCAGTCTGTAGCACGACTGAAACATGCGATTGCAGTTCTGGAAGAAGTGGGACTGTTAGGCGATGATATCCTTGGAACAGGATTCTCCTTCCATATGCATATAAATCGTGGAGCAGGAGCTTTCGTATGTGGCGAGGGTTCTGCCCTGACTGCATCTATTGAAGGAAGCAGAGGTATGCCCCGTGTAAAACCGCCCCGTACAGTTGAACAGGGATTATGGGCGAAACCTACTGTTCTGAATAACGTAGAAACTTATGCAAATATTCCGGAGATCATTCTCAAAGGAGCTGACTGGTACAGAAGTATCGGTACAGAAGGTTCTCCTGGAACAAAGACCTTCTCACTGACAGGTTCCATTGAGAATACAGGTCTGATCGAGGTTCCTATGGGAACAACTTTAAGGGAAATCATCTTTGATATCGGCGGAGGACTGAAATCCGGTGCTGCGTTTAAGGCTGTTCAGATCGGTGGACCATCCGGTGGATGTCTGACAGAAGAACATCTGGATGTACCCCTTGATTTCGACTCTGTTAAGAAATATGGTGCGATCGTTGGTTCCGGTGGTCTGGTAGTTATGGATGAACATACCTGTATGGTAGAGGTTGCACGTTTCTTCATGGGCTTCACTCAGAGAGAATCCTGCGGTAAATGTGGTCCCTGCCGTATCGGTACCAAGCGTATGCTTGAAATCCTTGAGAGGATTGTAGACGGAAAGGGTGAAGTAGAGGATCTGGATAAACTGGAGCATCTTGGAAACTTCATCAAGGACCGTTCACTCTGCGGACTTGGAAAGAGTGCACCGCTTCCTGTACTTTCCACATTAAGGAACTTCAGAGATGAATATGTAGAGCATATCGTTGATAAAAAGTGCGCGGCTCATGTATGTAAGGCAATGCGTTCTTATGTGATTGATCCTGAGAAATGTAAAGGATGTACCAAGTGTGCGAGAAACTGTCCGGTTGGTGCGATCACAGGCAATAAGAAAGAGCCTCACAGCATTGATACCTCCAAGTGTATTAAGTGCGGAACATGTCTGGAAAATTGTGTATTCGGCGCAATTTCTGTGAATTAAGGAGGGTGAAAAGATGATTCATTTGACAATAGATGGAATTCCTGTAGAAGTGGAAAAAGGTACGACCATTCTGCAGGCTGCCAGACAGATCGGAGTGGAGATTCCTACACTCTGCTATCTGGAAGATGTATTGCCGGATGGTTCCTGTCGTTTGTGCGTGGTAGAAGTAACAAACAATGGAAGAACCAAATTTGATACGGCATGTACACTTCGCTGCTCAGAGGGTGATGAAGTACAGACAATGTCAGAGAAGGTAGTTGTATATCGTAAAGATACCCTTGACCTCCTTCTTTCTGACCATCGTGTACACTGCTTCTCCTGTGAGGCAAACGGTGACTGTAAATTACAGGATTACTGTTTTGAATATGGTGTGACTGAGACAAGCTATCCCGGTGAAATGAAGGATATGCCCATCGATGATACCAATAAATTCTTTACCTATGATCCAAGTCTGTGTATTCTCTGCCATCGTTGCGTGAATACATGTAAGGAGATCGTGGGAAGAGGCGCCATCGACACTATGGACCGTGGTTTCCAGTCAGTGATCGGTGCACATTACAAACATAAATGGAACGAAGGTATCTGTGAATCCTGCGGTAACTGTGTACAGGCCTGTCCGACAGGTGCACTGACCATGAAGCGCAGAAAGAAATACCGTCCGTACCAGATTGACAAGAAGATCCTGACTACCTGTCCACACTGTGCAACAGGCTGCCAGTATTATCTCCTTGTAAAAGACGGAAAGATAGTAGATACAGAAGCTGTAAACGGACCGTCCAACAAAGGATTGCTCTGTGTTAAGGGTCGCAGCGGATGTTTCGATTTCGTACAGTCACCGGAGCGTATTAAATATCCGCTGATCAAGAATAAAGAAACAGGTGAATTCGAACGTGCAACATGGGATGAGGCGCTGGATCTTGTTGCTTCCAAATTTATGGAGATCAAGAAACAGTACGGCTCTGATTCTCTTGCAGGCTTTGCATGCTCCAGATCACCCAATGAAGATATTTACATGGTACAGAAGATGGTTCGCTGCTGCTTCGGCACAAACAATACAGACAACTGTGCACGTGTATGTCATTCCGCATCTGTATCAGGTCTTGCAATGACTCTTGGCTCAGGTGCAATGACAAACCCAATTGAGGATATTACAAAGAATGCGGATCTGATCATGTTGGTTGGTTCCAATCCTGAGGAAGCACATCCTGTAGTCGGCATGCAGATCCGTCAGGCCATCAAGAGAGGCTGCAAGCTGATCGTAGTTGATCCTCGTGATATTGGTCTGGCTAAGAAAGCAGATATCCATCTGAAACTGAAACCTGGTACAAATGTTGCTTTTGCAAACGGTATCATGAATGTGATCCTTTCTGAAGGTCTTCAGGATGACAAGTTCATCGCAGAGCGTACAGAAGGTTTTGAAGAATTAAAGGAAATCGTTAAAGATTATACACCTGAGAAGGTAGCTGAAATCTGCCACATTGACGCAGACGATCTGAGAAAAGCAGCGATCATGTATGCAAAAGCTGACCGTGCTCCGATCATCTACTGCCTTGGTGTAACTGAACATTCCACAGGTACAGAGGGCGTTATGTCCATGTCCAATATGGCAATGATGGTTGGCAAGCTTGGACGTGAAGGCTGTGGTGTTAACCCGCTTCGTGGACAGAATAACGTACAGGGTGCCTGCGATATGGGCGCTCAGCCGAATGTATATCCAGGATATCAGAAGGTTACTGATCCTGCAGTTCGTGAGAAATTCGAGAAAGCATGGGGTGTAAAACTTGATCCGAATATCGGAACTCATGCAACTGATGTATTCCCGAAAGCAATCACAGGCGAGATCAAAGGTCTGTATATCTATGGCGAGGATCCGGTAGTTACTGATCCGGATACCACACACATTATCAAAGCATTAAAGAGTCTTGATTTCTTTGTACTTCAGGAACTTTTCATGACAGAGACAGCACAGTATGCAGATGTTATTCTTCCTGGCGTAAGCTATGCAGAGAAAGAGGGTACATTTACCAATACAGAGCGCCGCGTACAGAGGGTGCGCAAGGCTGTCACAGTACCTGGAGAGATGAGACTGGATACAGATATTATTATTGATCTGATGAACCGCATGGGATATCCGCAGCCACATCTGACTTCTGCTCAGATCATGGATGAGATCGCATCACTGACACCGAGCTTCGCAGGTATCAGCCACGAACGTCTTGACAGTGAAGAAGTTCACGGACAGGGTCTTCAGTGGCCATGTACATCCAAGGATCATCCGGGAACACCGATCATGCATGTCGGTAAATTCTCCCGTGGTCTTGGCTGGTTCTATCCGGCGAAATATGTACCGTCCGCAGAGCTTCCGGATGAAGAATATCCGATCATCCTTATGACAGGACGTATTCTGTATCATTACACAACAAGAGCCATGACAGGAAAGACACCTGAGCTTATGGAGATCGAAGGTAAGTCATTCATCGAAATGAACATCGTAGATGCCGATAAGCTGGGTATCAAAAACGGTGATAAAGTCAGAGTTTCTTCCAGACGAGGATCCATTGAATCTACCGCCCGTGTAGGTACAAAGACCTCACCGGGTGAGAGCTGGATGCCATTCCACTTCCCGGATGGAAATGCAAACTGGCTGACCAACGCCGCACTTGACAAATACGCAAGAATTCCTGAATATAAGGTATGCGCAATTAAGATTGAGAAAGCATAAAACAATATCGGAGACAAAGTTCCGGATCTGATATCGTAAATATTATATGGGTTACTGTTCACACACCACTATCCCGCGAGGTGTTTTGGCATGAATATGCCAAAATCCCGAGACATACAAGCCAAAATTCCATTGCCGCAGGCAATCTGGAATGAATTTTGGCTACGTTACTGTGAACGGAGTGAACAGTAACGTATATGGGGCTGTCGCACATGGATCTGCTGTCCTTGCGGCAGCTCCATATTCCTTTATGGAAAGGCAAAGATAATCATTCGGCAGTACATCATTCTGTGAAAGTACGGAACGGTTACAGATGATTTTTAGGAAAAATATAGTGTTACATAATAAGGAGTACGAGGCATGCAGAGATTTCAGTCAATCCTTCAGTTTAAAAAAGTCAGTTGCAAAAACTGTTACAAATGTGTCCGGAACTGCCCGGTCAAGGCGATACGTGTTCATGATCATCAGGCCAGGATCATAGAAAGCCAGTGTATTTACTGTGAGAAGTGTATCCTTGTCTGTCCGCAGGATGCCAAGGAAGAGCAGAATATGATTCCTGTAATCCGCAATGCAATGGAAAATAAGACGCAGGTTATAGCTTCTCTTCATCCGGCATATCTGGCGCGTTTTGGGGTAACCGGTATCAACGGAATAAGGGAAGCGATGAAGAAACTGGGATTTGCAGATGCAGCAGATGCAGCAGAAGGTGCAAGCCTGATGATTTCGCAGTACAGAACACTTTTTGCGGAACAGAAAGAGCCGGGAATAATGATCTCTTCTGCCTGTCCTGTAATCGTACAGCTTGTCAAGAAACACTACCCGCATCTTCTGGGAAATCTGGTACAGTCTGCTTCTATGATGCAGTTTCATGCCAGTTATCTGAAAAAGAAATATCCGGGAGCAGAGATTGTCTATGTAAGTCCCTGTATTTCGGCTATGTCAGAGCTGAGAGACTCAGGAAATGAAGTGGATTATTTGATCACATTGGAAGAGCTGGCGCAATGGATGAAAAAAGAAGGGATTTCCATAACTGAGAAAGAACCTGAGCAGATTGCCTACCGTTCCAGAGAAATCGCCATTGCGGACGGTTTAACAGACCTGCTTGGGGCTGTAAAGGGAATCCGCAGGCTTTCTGTAAGCGGTATGGAACAGTGCAGAGAGGTTCTGGAAGAACTTCATCCGGAGGATTTTGAAAATTGCTTTCTTGAGATGTATGCATGCAGCGGCGGTTGTGTGGCAGGTCCTTCTTTCCAGATGAAGAAGGGACATTATCTGGCAGACGTTCTGGCAGTGAAGAATGCAGCTTTTGGAAAAGATTTTCACAGGGAGCAGGGAGACTATGAACTTCCGGGATTTGAACTGAGAAAGAATTTCGGTTACTGTCCTGTACAGGAACAGGAAGAGGTCTCAGAGGAAGAAATCAGGGATGCTCTGGCGGAAATGGGAAAATTTTCTCCAAAGGATGAATTAAACTGCGGTGCCTGTGGGTACAACACATGCAGGGAAAAGGCAATTGCCATTATCCAGAATAAGGCTGAGGTTGCCATGTGTATTCCATATATGCGGGCAAAACAGGAAAGTTACTCCAATAAAGTCTTTAATGCCATGCCCGGACTTCTGGTAACTGTGGATTATAATCTGAAGATCATTCAGATGAATGAGGCGGCGTCCAAATTGTTCAATATGCCGAAAAAGCGACGCCTGATCGGAAAACCGGTATCGGAGATTATGGATGATTACAGTCTGGCGAGTATACTGGCTTTTGAACGGAATCTGATGCAGGATGAGATTTATCTGGAGGATCAGAAATGTTATCTGGACCGCGTAATGACGAATGATAAAGAAAATAAAATGATTCTCTGTATTATGAAGGATATCACAAAGGAGCGGAAGCATAAAGATCAGATTCATAATGCCCAGATTGAAGCTGCGCGTATGGCAGATAAGCTGGTAGAGGAGCAGCTGAAGATCGTGCAGCAGATCGCAGGACTTCTTGGAGAAACTGCAGCGGACACCAAGGTGGCAGTAGAAAAACTGAAAAATACCATACTTCTGGAGAGTGAAGAAGAGAATGAAAAGAAATAGGCATCATGGATTGAATGTGGAATTTGACGGCTTATGCATGGATTTTGGTCATGTGAGCCTGAATAAAAAGAAAGAATTTCTCTGTGGGGACTGCTATAAGATTGAAGAAAATGATAAAGACCACGTTCTGGTGCTTTCTGACGGACTTGGAAGCGGAGTAAAGGCGAATATCCTTTCCACGCTGACTGCGACCATGCTCAGTACCATGATCATTAATCAGGTGGAACTGGATGAGGCAGTGCAGGCAGTGGCGAAAACGCTTCCTGTGTGCAGTGTGAGAAATCTGGCATATGCCACCTTTACAGTGCTGAACTTTCAGGGAAAACAGGTAAGCCTTTATCAGTTTGATAATCCGGACGCAATTCTGATCCGGGATGGCAGACTCTTTGATTATCCGGTGGAGACAAGTATGATCGAAGAGAAGGAAATCCATAAAAGCTGTTTTGAACTGAAAGATGAGGATATGCTGATCATTATGTCCGACGGTGTCACCAATGCCGGAATGGGAAAAACTACCAACGGCGGCTGGGGAAGAGATGATGTAATGGCTTTCTGCAGGGCAAAATACCATAAAGGGATGAGTGCACAGGAGATGGCAGGCTATCTGGCAGAGGCCAGCCTGGATCTGAATCTGAATGAAACGGATGATGATATTACAGCCATTGTCCTGCGGATGCGGCATAAACAGGTGGTAAACCTTATGATCGGACCGCCAAGTAAGGAGGAGCATGATGAGCGATATCTGAAGTCCTTTTTCGATTCAGAGGGATATCATATAATCTGCGGCGGAACTACTGCGCAGTGTGCTGCCAGATACCTGGACAAAGAGCTGATCTCTCTTAGTGAAACTGCCTGCGGAGACGTTCCTGCTTATTATAAGCTGGAAGGTACAGAGCTGGTGACAGAGGGATTTCTTACGATTGAGCATTTGCTTGAATATTGTGAAGAATGGATGGAGGACAGATTGTCCTTTAACAGGTTGAAACGAAAAAAGGATGCGGCAGCATTGCTTGGCGTGATGCTGTTTGAGCAGGCAACGGATATTAATTTCTACTTCGGCGGTGCTATCAATAAGAGTAACGCGGAACTGGGAATCACAGAGAAAAGGAAAGAGCAGGCAGCAGAAGAACTTGTGGAACATCTGCAGAATGCAGGAAAGAATGTGAATATTGCATTCTGGGCAATCTGAGAAAACAGGAAAAACAGCAGTACATGGTTTTATAAAGAGATATCAGGGTTACTGTTTACTGGTAATATCCCGCGAGGTGTTTTTTGTGAGCGAAGGTCACAGAAAACCCGAGACATACCGCGCGAATTTATGCGATTAGCATAAATTCTGTGCATCGCGAAGCGTGTTGCTGTGAACGGAGTGAACAGTAACACATCAGGAAGGATGAGACAGAAAATGGCAAAGATATTATGTGTATGCATCAGTAAGGAACGCAAGACCTGCTCGCAGAACATTCATGAATGCGAAGCTGATCTGCAGGGACTTGCAGGTGATGTGCATTATGGAATGGGCGGAAGAAAGCAGGTCAGTCTTCTTCCTTATGAGAAAGTAAAAGAATATTTTGAACAGTCCGGAGAAGAATTCAGATATGGACGGTTTGGAGAAAATCTCCTTGTGGAAGGAATTGACTGGGACAGTATTGCGGAGGGGAACAGATTTCGTTGTGGAGATGTACTTCTGGAAGCAGTCAGGATCGGTGCGGGCGGTCCTGCATCAGATGCTTATAAGGGAGAAAAGGTATGCACGCCCATGGAACCCTGGTTTGTATTCTGTCAGATCCTGGAGGCAGGAGTGCTGAGAGAAGGAGAAATCATTCTCCAACAGAAATGAAAAATATGTAATTCTTCAGCAGTGGAATGAATATTATGATGTTATAGCAATTTCCAAAATACTGAAGATAATCTGATTTATAAAAAATAAGGTTCTAATGGAGTATCTTAGTGATATTATTCTCTGAAATTGCTATAGAGTTCAAAGGGTAAAACTAATATATCCGTCAATTGACCCGGTGTTTTTAAAGGTACTGAAAAGATTATAAAAAATGTAATATACAAGAGGAGGAATTAGTGCGTGGAGGGAATCAGTGTAGAACAGGCAGTGGAACAGATTCTGCAGCATACGCCTGTAATAAACGAGACAGAAGAAACAGAACTGAATAAAGCAGGGGGAAGAGTCCTGGCGCAGGATATGGTGGCAGGGTTTGACAATCCTCCTTTTGACCGCTCTCCGGTAGATGGCTATGCGTGTAAGGCAGAGGACCTTGCAGGTGCCACTAAAGAGCATCCGGTGAGGCTGAAAGTCATGGAAGAAATCGATGCCGGACAGTATTCGGAGAGAGAAATCCAGCAGGGACAGGCAGTGCGCATTATGACAGGTGCTGCAATACCCAATGGCTGCAACTGCTGTATTTATCAGGAGGAAACCGATTATGGAGAAGATACGGTAGAAGTTTACAGCGAACAGAAGCGATGGAGTAATTATTGCTTCGCAGGAGAGGATTTCAAAAAAGGAACTACACTTCTGAAGAAAGGGGCACATATCGGATATGTGGAGGCAGCAATTCTGGCCGGAATGGGAGTGGCGAAAGTGCCGGTTTACCGTCAGCCGAGAATCGTGCTTCTGACTACAGGAGATGAGGTGGTAGAACCGGGACTTCCATTACCGGAAGGAAAGATTTACAACAGCAATATGACAATGCTGTCTGCCAGACTGCGTGAACTGGGAATCGAATCTTTCCATATGGAAGCAGTCAAAGATGATCCGGCGGTTATGTCTGAGAAATTAAAAGAAGCAGCAGAAATGGCAGATATGATCATTACGACTGGAGGTGTATCTGTAGGCAAGAAGGACATTATGCATGAGTCCCTGAGACTGATGGGGGCAGAGCGGATTTTCTGGAGGGTAAAGATGAAACCGGGAATGCCTACACTGTTTTCTGCATATAAAAAGACTTCCGATATAACTGCAACAGATAATTGCGCTTCAGAAAGAGAGATTCCGATCATCAGTCTCTCCGGAAATCCTTTTGGTGTTGCAGTCAGCATAGAACTTTTGATTCGTCCTGCACTGGAAAAGATGATGCAGGATCCATCAATCGGTCTGAAAGAAGTAAATGGCATTATGGCTGATAATTTTGAAAAAGGAATCAAGGGCCGCCGCTTTATCCGGGCATATCTGGAAAATGGAAAATTTCATCTTCCCAATGGTCTTCACTCTAACGGAGTCCTCAGTTCCATGGCTGGTTGCAATTGCCTGATTGATACAAAAACCATGGAAAATCAGGAAAGCAGAAGCCTGAACGCAGGGGATAAAGTGGGCGCGATTTTGCTTTGAGAGGAGCAGCAAACAGGTGGAAAGAAAAAGAATATTTGCAATCAGCGGTGTAAAGAATTCAGGGAAAACAACTCTGATCTGCAGGCTTTTGGAGATTTTTAAAGACAAGGGCCTTAAAGTGGCGGTGCTGAAGCATGACGGGCATGATTTCGTGCCGGACGTACCGGGAACGGATACATACTGTCAGCTTCAGTCCGGAGCCTACGGCACAGCAGTTTTTTCAGCAGGCAAATATATGCTGGTAAAACAGCAGCCACAGATTTCCGAAAAAGAGCTGGCAGAATTTTTTCCGGAGGCAGATCTGATTTTACTGGAAGGATTTAAATACAGTACCTATCCGAAAATTGAAATTATCCGTAAGGGAAATTCGGCAGAAAGTGTCTGCAATCCGGAAAAACTGATGGCGATTGCCACCAATCTGGATGAAGAGGAAAGAGATGCACTGTCTGTACTGGAAAATGTTCCATTCTTTGAACTGGACAATGCAGAGTGTATTGCAGAATTTATTCTGTCGGATTATTTCCGGTAAAGAGTTTCATACGGTCACGTCGTGCGGCACAGATAAGGGTAAGATGGTATTCTTTGGCCATGGCAACTGCTTCGGCAGAAGGGGATGCCTTGCTTGCCAGAACCGGGATCCCGGCGCGGATTGCCTTGATCGCCATATCTGTAGGGATACGTCCACTGGAATAAACCACGCATTTCTTCAGGTCAATATTATGGCGCAGGGCATAACCGATGGCCTTATCCAGAGCATTATGGCGTCCGATATCTTCGCACTGAAAGAGCAGTTCTCCGTCACAGGCAAGAAAACAGCTGTGAGTTGCCCAGGTCTGGCTGTGAAGCGGGGTACCATTTGCGAAACAGTCTGCAAGGTCAAAGATCCACTGTTTTCTCCATGGGACAGGTGTAACTGGCGTCATTGGCTGATCTGTGATAAAATAATCATTAAGAACACGATTTCCGGTGCAGCAGGTCGGGGTTGGCGCAACATAATCTGCGTTCTCCTCATAAGTCTGCCCGGATTTATTTTTACTCAGGATCACGCGGGCTCTCTTGCCGAATTCGCAGATGTAGATTTGGTCAACATCATCGGCAGAAGAGATGATTCCCTCAGTAAAAAGGCGGCCAAGGACCAGTTCAGCCAAATGCTCCGGGATACAGACCAGCTTCATGGTCAGGCGTTCATTTACATATACATCCATCATGTGTTCCACGAGGATTGGTTCTGTTTCCTCATGAACATCTCCGTCACGTCCCAGAAACTTGTAAGTGACATTTTCGAGAAGATTCAGATTGTGGTATTGTTCGTTGATTTTCATAGGACAGTTCCTTTCGTTCGTAAGGATTTTAATAATCTTGATACATTAAGTATAGACTGCGGAGTATGGAGTGTCAAACGGTTATGAGAGAAAATATCGCCTATGATTTTGACGGCGAATAACAGAAGAAAAGGTTACAAAGGTTACGGTTCATTCGTACCCGTTAACAGGAAAATTAATTATTAGAAAGTAAAAGGCAGGTAGAGCCGATGATAGACAAATATGGAAGAGAAATAGATTATTTAAGGATTTCCCTGACAGACAGATGTAATCTGAGA
>ERZ1034723.1068-NODE-1068-length-12511-cov-9.029062_pt1 | contig 12511 bp, 7 predicted proteins | sample MGYA00520637_ERZ1034723 | MGnify/ENA primary metagenome ERZ1034723 (study PRJEB33766, sample SAMN09781719) | gut metagenome | biome: gut microbiome | host: Homo sapiens | place: Madagascar | study: EMG produced TPA metagenomics assembly of the PRJNA485056 data... | reverse complement strand
CCTCTCTTTTTGTCTTATTTTGAATAGAAAAAAATGATAATATGAACGATTTTAGAAAGTATGCTACGCAGCATTTAGGTATGAGCGGAATGGTGCTTGACGATGTAGTGAAGGCACAGGCTCGTTATATGAATCCTTACATCTTGGAGGAACGTCAGCTGAATGTGACTCAGATGGATGTTTTCTCAAGATTGATGATGGACCGTGTGATCTTCTTGGGCACCGAGATTGATGACTATACAGCCAACACCCTGCAGGCTCAGCTGCTTTATCTTGACTCTGTAGACAGTGGCAAGGATATTTCTATTTATATCAACAGCCCTGGCGGAAGTGTTACGGCAGGTCTTGGTATATACGACACCATGCAGTTTATCTCCAGCGATGTGTCTACCATCTGTACTGGTATGGCAGCGTCTATGGGTGCCGTTCTTTTGGTGGCTGGTCAGGAAGGCAAGCGCTCAGCTTTGCCTCATAGTCGTGTGATGATTCATCAGCCACTGGGTGGCGTACAGGGTCAGGCTTCTGATATTGAGATCGAGGCCAAGGAGATTCAGAAATTCAAGAAAGAACTTTATACCATTATATCTAATCATTCACACACTCCATACGAGAAGGTGTGGGCAGACAGTGACCGTAACTATTGGATGACGGCAGAAGAGGCCAAGGAGTATGGTATGATAGATGCAGTGTTGACCCGTAAAAAAGGAGTAGAAGAATAATGCCAAAGAATGTATGTAGCTTTTGCGGAAGAAGTGAGAGCGAAGTGAAGTTGCTGATAACAGGCATCAAGGGCTATATCTGCGAGAATTGTGCCAAGCAGGCATACGATATCGTGTTGTCTTCAGGCGTTTTAAACGATAAGAAGAATGATAAGTTCGCATTGAAGCAGGTGCCTAAGCCTGTAGAGATCAAGCAATATCTGGATCAGTATATTATCGGACAGGATGGCGCCAAGCGCTCCCTTGCCGTGGCGGTGTACAATCACTATAAGCGTTTGCAGCAGACTGTGGACGACGGAGGTGTGGAAATAGAGAAGAGCAACATCATCATGGTGGGCAGCACCGGAACGGGAAAGACTCTTCTGGCCCGTACAATCGCCAAACTGTTGGATGTGCCTTTCACTATTGTTGATGCTACGGTATTTACCGAGGCTGGTTATGTGGGCGAAGATGTGGAAAGTATTCTGAGCCGTCTGCTCCAGGTGGCCGACTATGATGTGGCAGCTGCAGAAAAAGGTATCGTGTTTATTGACGAGATAGACAAGATTGCCCGCAAGAGCGACAATCCTTCTATCACCCGCGATGTGAGCGGTGAGGGAGTACAGCAGGGCTTGCTCAAGTTGCTGGAAGGCACGATGGTAAATGTACCGCCAAAGGGAGGCCGTAAGCATCCTGACCAGGATTATATTCACGTCGATACCAAGAATATTCTCTTTATCTGCGGTGGTGCATTCGACGGAATAGAGCGAAAGATAGCGCAGCGCCTCAATACGCATGTGGTAGGTTTCAATTCTGTGCAGAATGTCAGTAAGATAGACAAGACCGACCTGATGAAATACATCCTTCCACAGGACCTGAAATCTTTCGGACTGATTCCCGAGATCATCGGTCGTCTGCCTGTACTTACCTATCTGAATCCTTTGGATAGGGAAGCCTTGCGCAAGATATTGGTAGAGCCCAAGAACTCTATCATCAAACAGTATGTCAAGTTGCTCGAGATGGATGGCATCAAATTGGACTTCGACCAGGAGGCTCTCGACTATATGGTAGACAAGGCTGTGGAGTACAAACTTGGTGCCCGAGGCCTGCGCTCTATCGTAGAGGCGGTCATGATGGATGCTATGTTTGATGTCCCATCCCAGAAGATTACTACTTTCACTGTGACATTGGACTATGCCAAGCAGCAGTTGGAGAAAACCAATCTGCAGCAGATGGAGAGTGCTTAAGATGAGCTTGTTACCATGCTTGCTCAATGACTTTTACCGATACAAGTATACATTATATATATTAAATAGGTGGATATGACGGAACAGATGAATCTTACGGAACAGTTGAAACACTATTTCGGCTTTGACTCTTTTAAAGGCGACCAGGAATCGATTATTAAAAATCTGATGAGTGGTAATGATACATTTGTGTTGATGCCTACAGGTGGAGGAAAAAGCTTGTGCTATCAGTTGCCGTCCTTAATCATGGAGGGAACAGCTATTGTTGTTTCTCCATTGATTGCCCTGATGAAAAATCAGGTGGATGTTATCAATGGTCTTAGCGAGGAGGATGGAGTGGCCCATTATCTCAACTCCTCTCTAAATAAGTCGGCTATAGAGAAAGTGAAGAGCGATATTCTCTCTGGCAAGACCAAGTTGCTGTATGTGGCACCAGAGTCGTTGACCAAGGAGGACAATGTGGACTTTCTGAAAGACGTGAAGATTTCGTTCTATGCCATTGACGAGGCTCACTGTATTTCTGAGTGGGGACATGATTTCCGTCCGGAGTACCGTCGTATCCGCCCCATTATCAACGAAATCGGTAATGCACCCGTCATAGCCTTGACCGCCACAGCTACGGACAAGGTTAGAACAGATATCAAGAAAAGCTTAGGCATCATGGATGCCAAAGAGTTCAAAAGTTCTTTCAATCGCCCCAATCTGTATTATGAGGTACGTCCCAAGACCAATGAGATAGACAAGCAGATTATCATGTTCATCCGTCAGCATGCCGGCAAGAGTGGTATTATCTATTGTCTTTCTCGAAAGAAGGTGGAGGAGTTGGCCGAAGTCTTGAAGGCCAATGAAATCAAGGCGGCACCTTATCATGCGGGCTTGGATTCAGCAACCCGTTCGCAGACTCAAGATGATTTCCTGATGGAGCGAATAGATGTCATAGTGGCAACGATAGCTTTTGGTATGGGTATCGACAAGCCTGATGTGCGCTTTGTCATCCATTATGACATTCCAAAGAGTCTGGAAGGCTATTATCAGGAGACTGGTCGTGCCGGTCGTGATGGCGGCGAGGGCATCTGTATTGCTTTCTATGCCCGTAAAGACCTGAAGAAATTAGAAAAGTTTATGGAGAACAAGCCTGTGGCAGAACAGGATATCGGTCGACAGCTTCTGCAGGAAACGGCAGCTTATGCCGAATCGTCAGTATGCCGTCGCAAGATGTTGCTCCATTATTTCGGTGAAGAATACCAGGAGGAAAACTGCCACAACTGTGACAACTGCCTGCACCCTACGACAAAGATAGAGGCTAAGGACGAGCTGGTGGTTATATTAAGAGCGGTGGCAGCCGTCAAAGAGAACTTCCGTCAGGAATATATTATAGATTTTGTGAAGGGAAGGGCTACCGATGACATCGTGTCGCACAAGCACAACGAGCTGGAGGCTTTTGGTGCCGGTGAGGACATGGACAGCAAGATGTGGAATCCTGTTATCCGTCAGGCATTGATAGCTGGATATCTGAAAAAAGATGTCGAGAACTATGGCTTGCTGAAACTGACTGCAGCTGGCAAGCGTTTTATCAAGAACCCAGAGTCATTCATGATAGTGGAAGACAAGGTGTTCAAGGATGATTATGGACTGGAGAGTCACAGCGCAGGCAGTGAGGCTCTCGATCCAGAGTTGTTTGCCATGCTCAAGGACTTGCGTTCTGATATGTCTAAGAAGCACAAACTTCCGCCTTATGTCGTGTTCCAGGATGTCTCCTTGGAACAGATGGCAACCATGTATCCTGTTGATTTGCAGGAGTTGCAGAACATCCAGGGTGTAGGTGCCGGCAAGGCAAAGCGCTATGGCAAGGAGTTCTGTGCCCTTATCAAGAAATATTGTGAGGAGAACGATATCGAGCGTCCCGAAGAGTTGCGTGTTCGTACCGTGGCAAAGAAATCCATGCTGAAGGTTAGTATCATTCAGAGTATCGACCGACAGATAGCACTCGATGACCTTGCTGAGGCAAAGGGACTTGATTTCGATGATCTCTTGGATGAAATAGAGGCTATCGTCTATAGCGGAACCAAGTTGAACATAGATTATTTCATAGAAGAAGTCATCGATGATGAGCATGTTGACGACATTTATGACTATTTCATGGAGAGCGATACCGACGACTTGGATACAGCGCAAAATGAATTGGGTGAGGACTATTCAGAAGACGAAATCAGGTTGGTTAGAATTAAGTTCTTGTCCGAACAGGCCAACTAAGTGACGTTAAATAATAACTTGGTACGATTTAAATATATCTCAAAAATATGAGGCTCAAATCATACCAATTTATTTTTCACCGTCACTAATCACGTTAAATAGCATTAATAAGGAGTGAAATTCGTGAAAAAAGGGCAAAATATGAAATATTATTGCTAAATTTGCACGCAATAAATTTTTAAAGGTTACAATATGTCATCATTTGTTGCAGATAAAATTGTAATGGACGGTCTCACTTACGACGACGTCCTTCTTATCCCTGCTTATTCAGAGGTACTACCAAAACAGGTAGAGTTGAAAACCAAGTTCTCTCGTAACATCGAGTTGAACGTTCCATTCGTTACAGCAGCGATGGACACCGTTACCGAGGCTTCAATGGCGATTGCTATCGCCCGCGAAGGTGGTATTGGTGTCATCCACAAGAACATGACCATCGAGGAGCAAGCTCGTCAGGTGGCTATCGTGAAGCGTGCTGAGAATGGTATGATTTATGACCCTGTCACCATCCGTCGTGGCAGTACAGTGAAGGATGCGCTGGATATGATGCACGACTATCATATCGGTGGTATTCCAGTGGTGGATGACGAGAATCATCTCGTTGGTATCGTGACCAACCGTGACCTTCGTTTCGAGCGTCACATGGACAAGAAGATTGATGAGGTAATGACCAGCGAGAACCTGGTTACCACTCACATCCAGACCGACTTGGTTGCCGCAGCTTCCATCTTACAGGAGAACAAGATTGAGAAGCTCCCTGTAGTTGATAATGAGAATCGCTTGGTAGGTTTGATCACTTACAAGGACATCACCAAGGCTAAGGACAAGCCAATGGCTTGCAAGGATGCCAAGGGTCGCCTTCGCGTGGCTGCCGGTGTTGGTGTTACAGTTGATACCTTGGACCGTGCCAAGGCTCTGGTTGAGGCTGGTGCTGATGCCATCGTTATTGATACTGCTCATGGTCACTCTAAGGGTGTTGTTGAGAAGCTCAAGCAGGTTAAGGCTGCCTTCCCACAGGTAGATGTAGTAGTAGGTAATGTTGCTACTGGCGAGGCTGCCAAGTATTTGGTAGAGAATGGTGCTGATGGCGTAAAGGTAGGTATCGGTCCTGGTTCTATCTGTACTACTCGTGTGGTTGCCGGTGTGGGTGTTCCACAGTTGAGTGCTGTTTATGATGTATATTCTGCTCTGAAGGGCACAGGTGTGCCTTTGATTGCTGATGGTGGTCTTCGTTACTCAGGTGATGTTGTGAAGGCTTTGGCTGCCGGTGGTAGCTGCGTCATGATTGGTTCGTTGGTTGCTGGTACAGAGGAGAGTCCTGGTGATACCATTATCTTCAATGGCCGTAAGTTCAAGAGCTATCGTGGTATGGGTTCTTTGGAGGCTATGGAGCAGAAGAATGGTTCTAAGGACCGTTACTTCCAGAGCGACACCAAGGATGTGAAGAAACTCGTACCGGAAGGTATCGCTGGTCGTGTACCTTACAAGGGAACTGTACAGGAGGTTATCTATCAGTTGATTGGTGGTTTGCGTTCTGGTATGGGCTATTGTGGCGCTGCGACAATTCAGAACTTGCACAATGCTAAGTTTACCCGCATTACCAATGCCGGTGTTCTGGAGAGTCATCCACACGACATTACCATTACCAGTGAGGCTCCAAACTACAGCCGTCCTGAATAATAATGAATTGAAAGAAATGAAAATAAATGCGCTTTTAGCAGCTATGCTCCTTTCGGGGAGCATAGCTTTTGCTCAGGTTGATCCTGTGATTATGACCATTAATGGAGCACCTGTCACCCGTTCAGAATTCGAGTATTCTTACAATAAGAACAATTCAGAAGGAGTCATCGACAAGAAGACTGTCGGCGAGTATGTGGATTTGTTTGTCAACTATAAGCTGAAGGTACAGGCAGCCCTGGATGCCCGCCTCGACACATTGAGCTCTTTCAAGAAAGAGTTCGCCACTTATCGTGACCAGCAGATTCGTCCATCTATGATTACCGAACAGGATGTCGAGAACGAAGCGCATCGTATCTATGAGGACACACGTCAGCGCATTGATGGAAATGGAGGAATGGTAAAGGTTTCTCATATTTTGCTGATGCTTGGTCAGAAAGCGACTCCTGCCGAGAATGCCAAGTTGAAGAGCCGTGCTGACTCTATTTATACGGTTTTGAAGAAGGGAGGCAACTTTGCAGAGTTGGCAAAGAAATTCTCTGACGACAAGAGTACGGCTGTCAAGGGTGGCGAACTGCCCTGGATCAGTAAAGGTCAGACTGTGAAGGCTTTTGAGGATGCAGCTTATTCGCTCAAAGTGGGTGAGATCAGCAAGCCTGTTCTTTCAGAGTTTGGTTACCATATTATTAAAAAGGAGGGAACACAGAATTTTTTCCCCTATGACTCGCTTAGGACGGATATCATCCGTTTTATTGACGCAAGAGGGATAAGGGAAAAAATTATCAACGACAAGTTGGACTCTCTTGCCAAGAGTATGCCCGCCGGTACAACAGCCGAGAGCATTCTCGACAAGAAGGCAGAAGAACTGTCTGCCAAGGACAGTGATTTGAAGAACCTGATTCGCGAGTATCATGACGGCTTGTTGCTCTATGAAATCAGCAATCGTCTGGTATGGGACAAGGCTTCCAAGGACGAGAAGGGTCAGGCAGCCTACTTTGCCAAGAACAAAAAACGATTCAAATGGAATGAGCCCCGATTCAAGGGAATAGCTTATCATGTAAAGGATGCGGCAGACGTTGAGGCTGTCAAGAAGAGCATCAAGGGAAAGGCTTTCTCTGAGTGGGCAGATATTCTGCGCAATACATTCAACAAGGATTCTGTGATTCGTATCCGTGTGGAGAAGGGTATTTTCAAGAAAGGCGACAATGCTGTCGTCGACAAGATGGTCTTCAAGAAAGATACCACTGTCAAGGCTTTGAAGGATTACCCCATTGATGCCACCTTCGGCAAAGTGCTGAAGAAAGCTCCTGAGGATTATACCGATGTCAAGTCACAGGTGATAGCCGACTATCAGGATATGTTGGAGAAAGAATGGGTGACAGCCCTGAGAAAGAAATATCCAGTAGTAGTCAACAAGGATGTATTGGCGACAGTCAACAAGCATTAATCAAACGAAAAACAAAGATACATGAAAATAGAGAATAAGATCGCTTTGGCTTTTGTTGCTCTGATGTTTATCATGGGCATGAGCGCAAATACCAACAGGGCTTCTCGCCTTGCTAAGGCGTATGTCATGGGCGATTCGGTTTCAGGCGATACTAACCAGGTGAAGGACGAGCCGGTCCTGAACGAGGGTAGTGTTGTGGATGAGGTGATCTGGGTAGTAGGCGACGAGCCTATCCTGAAGTCTGATGTCGAGGTAACCCGATTGCAGGGTGAGGCCGAAGGCATCAAGTATGCAGGCGATCCTGATTGCAGCATCCCCGAGCAGATAGCTGTACAGAAACTCTTCCTGCATCAGGCAGCCATCGACAGTATCGAGGTATCTGAGTCTGAGGTGATGGCTGGTATCGACGAGCAGATCAATTATTGGATCAATATGATTGGCTCACGCGAGAAGTTAGAGGAGTATCGCAAGCAGAGTGTCACCCAGATGCGTCAGCAGATGCACGATGACTTCAAGAACCGTCAGTTGATTCAGAAGATGAAGGAGAAACTGGTGAAGGATATAAAGGTTTCGCCAGCTCAGGTTCGTCGTTATTTCAACAATCTTCCTGCCGACAGTATTCCTTTTGTGCCAACAGAGGTAGAGGTGGAGATTCTTACCCAGCAACCAAGGATCCCTATGGAGGAAATCAATCGTGTCAAGGACGAGTTGCGCGAATACACCGACCGTGTCAACAAGGGCGAGACAACCTTCTCTACATTGGCTCGTCTGTATTCTGAAGATCCCGGCTCTGCCCGTATGGGTGGCGAGATGGACTATGTCGGTAGAGGTATGTTGGACCCTGCTTTTGCCAATGTGGCTTTCAATCTGACCGACCCCAAGAAGATTTCCAAGATTGTAGAGTCAGAATTCGGCTATCATATCATCCAGTTGATAGACAAGCGTGGCGACAAAATCAAGGTTCGCCATATCCTTCGCAAGCCTGTTGTTCCACAGGAGTCCATCGATAAGGCGATATTGCGTCTCGATTCTATCGGCGACGATATTCGCAGTGGAAAGTTCACTTTTGAGTCGGCTGTGTCTGTATTGTCTGACGACAAGGACACCAAGAACAACCGTGGTTTGATGGCCAATACCTCTCAGGCTGGTGTGCGTACATCCAAGTTCCAGATGAAGGAATTGCCCACCGAGATAGCCCGTATGGTAGATACAATGAAGGTGGGTGAGGTGTCTCGCTCATTCCAGATGATCAACAGCCGTGGCAAGACCACCTGTGCTCTGGTGAAACTGGTGAGCAGGGTAGAGGGGCATCGTGCCACCATTACCGAAGACTTCCAGGTGATGCAGGATGTAGTTCAGGCCAAGGAGCGTGAGAAGACCTTGCACGACTGGGTGGTAAGCAAGATAAAGAGTACTTATGTACGAATGAACGACCGATATAAGGATTGCAAATTTGAATATCAAGGTTGGGTTAAGTAATGACAGTAAAAAACATCATAAAGCGACATATCGACGGGCATAGGATCTTCTTTTTCTTGATTCTATGCCTGTTTGGACTATGTCTTGTCCAGGCCATGCAGGCTCCTAAGAAGCGTGTCAGGAAGCGCCCGCATGGCGACAGAGTTTACTTGCTTCATGCAGATGAGTTGCGATATGATATGTATGGCCCTCATCCCGATGCGCAGATCGTAAAGGGTAAGGTGTCATTCTCGCATCAGGGTGCTCATCTCACCTGCGACAGTGCTTATTTCTATGAAGGCTCCAATTCGGTGAAGGCTTTCGGACATGTGCATTTCCGTCAGGGTGATACACTGTCCTTGGTATGTGAGCGTGCCGAGTATGATGGTCAGATGCAGATGATGCGTGCCCGTAAGAATGTGGTGCTGCGCCATCGCCGACAGGTGTTGCGTACCGACAGTTTGGATTACGACCGTCTTTATGAAATGGCCAACTTCTTTGATGGAGGAACGCTTATCGACGGTAAGGACAAGTTGGTTTCCGACTGGGGCGAGTATCATACCCAGACACGCGAGGCTAAGTTTGTGTATAACGTGAAACTCCGTAGTGGCAAGGACTTGGTGACTACCGACACCTTATATTATGACGTGCCCAAGTCGAAGGCCCACATGGTAGGTCCTTCCAAAGTGATTTCCGGCAACAGTGTCGTCCATACCAAGGATGGTTATTACGACACCAAAACCAAGAGTGCCCAGTTGTATGGTCGCTCCACCTTGTCGGATAAGGACAAGACAATCACGGGCGACAGCCTGTATTATGTGAAGAATGGCGACAGCCGCGGTTATGGCAATGTGGTGTATGTGGACAAGAAGAACAAGAACTCTCTTACCTGCAACTACTTGCGTTACAACGAAAAGACAGGTTATGGCTTTGCCACCAAGAATCCCGTTGCCATCGACTTCTCTCAGAAAGACACCATGTGGCTTCATTCCGACACCATGAAGATCTATACCTATCATATAGGTACAGATTCTGTATATCGCAAAATACATGCATTTCATAAGGTGCGTGCCTTCCGTCAGGATGTGCAGGCAGTGTGCGACTCCTTGGTCTACAACTCGAAGGATTCCTGCATGACGATGTATAAAGACCCTATCGCATGGAATGGCAATCGCCAGTTGTTGGGCGAGGTTATCCATGCCTATATGCGCGACTCAACCTTGCGTTTGGTTCATGTCGTAGGACAGGCCTTGTCGGTAGAGATGTTGCCCGACAGCGTTCACTATAACCAGATCACTTCCAAGGAGATGAAGGCTCATTTCCTCAATGGTCAGATCCGTATGGCAGAGTCTATCGGCAATGTGCAGACCATTTATTATCCTGTGGATGATAAGGACAGTTCGCTGATGGGACTCAACTTCCTGGAGACAGACACGATGCGTATGTATATGTCGCCCCAGCGCCAGCTGGAGCATATATGGACCAATAAATTCACGAGTGTCATGTATCCTATGACGCAGATTCCTCCGACAAAGTACAAACTGCCCAATTTCGCCTGGTTCGATGATATTCGTCCCAAGGACAAGAACGACATCTTTGTTTGGCGAGGCAAGGCTAAGGGCATGGAACTTAAGAACATCAAGCGCCATGAGGCACCTCTGCAGGTATTGTCAAAAACTGCAGCCGTCGAAGAGAAGAAAGACGAAAAGGTAAACTGATATGATGCTGTTTCCTACCCGCAAACCACGTCAGTTCAGGTACACACCCCGATATTCCCGCCGTCAAGGCTTCGATTTCCATTCGGGGCGTCGTCCTGTGCGCCGGCAGCATGTTTTGCTGCTTGTCGTACTGTTGCTGTTGCTTCTTGCCTTCATGGTTTTACTTTAAAACAGAAAGAAACGAATGAGTGATATAATTCAGCTTTTACCCGATTCGGTAGCCAACCAGATAGCTGCAGGAGAGGTGATACAGCGTCCTGCCTCTGTCATCAAGGAGTTGGTGGAGAATTCGGTTGATGCAGGTGCCACACGTATTGATGTGGCTGTAGTCGATGCCGGGCGTACAAGTATACTGGTGATAGATGATGGAAAGGGAATGTCGGAAACCGATGCCCGTCTGTCGTTTGAGCGTCATGCCACCTCCAAGATCCGCCAGGCCGACGACCTCTTCGATCTTCATACCATGGGCTTCCGTGGTGAGGCTTTGGCCTCTATAGCCGCAGTGGCTCAGGTAACCCTCAAGTCGCGTCTTGCCACAGAGGAGGTAGGTACACAGCTTGTCATCTCAGGCTCTAAGATAGAGTCACAGGAGCCTTGTTCTTGTCCTCAGGGCAGCAGCTTCAGCATTAACAACTTATTCTATAATGTTCCTGCCCGCCGCAAGTTCCTGAAGTCAAACTCTACCGAGTTGAACAACATTCTTACAGCCTTCGAGCGCATCGTCTTGGTTAATCCGCAAATCACATTTACCCTGCAGAGCAATGGAACCGAGCTGATGAATCTTCGTGCCGCCAACCTACGCCAGCGTATCATCGACGTTTTTGGCAAGCGGCTGAATCAGGATCTGTTGCCTGTCAATGTAGACACTACGATGTGTAAGATAACAGGCTTTGTGGGAAAACCGGAGTCTGCGCGTAAGAAAGGTGCCCATCAGTTTTTCTTCGTCAACGACCGTTACATGAAGCACCCTTATTTCAACAAGGCAGTCATGACGGCTTTCGAGCGAATGGTTCCTCAGGGCGAACAGGTTCCTTATTTCCTTTACTTCACAGTGGCTCCCGGTGACATTGATGTGAACATACATCCCACGAAAACCGAGATTAAGTTTGAGAACGAACAGGCCATCTGGCAGATTCTCTCTGCTGCAGTCAAGGAGTCTTTAGGAATGTATAATGATGTGCCAACCATTGACTTTGATACTGAGGACAAGCCCGACATTCCTGTGTATAATCCAGAAATGTTTCCTAAGGCTACTGCCCCTAAGATAAGTGTCGATCCCAACTATAATCCCTTCAAGGCGCATGGCGGCTCAGGATCTCGTACGTCAGCACCTGTTGACCAGCGTTGGGAAGATCTCTATGAGGGATTGTCAGATGCTCCGCAAGACGAGGAGCCCGATTTGTTTGAGTCTTTACAGACGGAGGAGAGCGGCCAGACAAACATCATTGCCGAGAAGTCGCCTACCCATTATCAGTATAAGGGTAAGTATATTATGACGGCGGTGAAGTCGGGCTTGATGATTATCGACCAGCATCGTGCTCACGTTCGTGTACTCTATGAGCAGTATCTTGCCCAGTTGGCTGCTCACGAGAACCATTCTCAGAAGGTTCTGTTCCCGGAAGTGGTGCAGTTCCCCGCTTCTGACGATGTGATATTGAATAAATTGCTACCCCAGGTAAAGGCTTTCGGCTTTGAGTTGGAAGACTTGGGCAGGGGCAGTTATGCTGTCAATGCCGTACCTGCCGGACTTGATGGGCTGAACCCAGTATCGTTGATTCGCGACATGGTGGAAGCAGCCAAGGAGAGTGGGGTGTCGGCGATAGACGAGATCAACAAGTCGCTGGCATTGTCCATGGCCCGTGCTGCGGCAATTCCTGTAGGTCAGGTTCTTGGCAACGACGAGATGGAGGGCTTGGTCAATAACTTGTTTGGCTGTAGCAATGTCAATTACACGCCTGATGGCAAAAATGTGTTGTGCATTCTGCAACAGCGGGAAATTGAGCAACTCTTGGGATA
>ERZ1034723.1067-NODE-1067-length-12517-cov-7.478816_pt1 | contig 12517 bp, 8 predicted proteins | sample MGYA00520637_ERZ1034723 | MGnify/ENA primary metagenome ERZ1034723 (study PRJEB33766, sample SAMN09781719) | gut metagenome | biome: gut microbiome | host: Homo sapiens | place: Madagascar | study: EMG produced TPA metagenomics assembly of the PRJNA485056 data... | reverse complement strand
TCCATGTTTTCCGCGCGGGAATATGGAAGCCCCGCACCCATCCCGGATCCTTCGAAGGGGTCGGCGCACCTGGCCTGAAATGGCTCCAGAAGGTGAAGAATGAATATGGAATGAAGGTCTGCACGGAGGTCGCCAATGAGAAGCACGTCTATGAATGCCTGAAATATGGCGTTGATATGGTCTGGATCGGGGCCCGCACGACCGCCAACCCGTTCCTTGTGCAGGATATCGCCGACGCGTTGAGGGATACGGACATCCCGGTCTTGGTGAAGAATCCTGTCAATCCGGACATTGACCTTTGGGTCGGTGCCCTCGAAAGGCTTAACCGTGCGGGGATCAGGAAGCTGGGGGTTATCCATCGCGGATTCTCTACCTCGCAGAAAATCCCGTACAGAAATTTTCCGGGCTGGCAGATGGCGGTTGAGCTTCGAACTCGTTACCCTAAACTTCCGTTCTTTGCGGATCCGAGCCATATGGGGGGCTCACGCCAGTATCTCAAAGAGTTGTCACAGAGGGCGATGGATCTTGGCTTGGACGGCCTGATGATCGAGTCCCATTGCGATCCTTCCTGCGCGTTGAGCGATGCCAAGCAGCAGTTGGTTCCGTCTGACTTGAAGACTTTGCTTGAGAGCCTGACCGTCCGCCAGAAAGTCACTAACGACAAGGAATATAACGAAGGCATCGAGCAGCTCCGCTCCCAGATTGACATCATCGATGAGAATCTGCTTGTGGCCCTTGGCTCCAGAATGGAGATCTCCCGCAAGATCGGCGAGTTCAAGAAGGCTCACAACATCGCCATCGTCCAGGCATCCCGTTGGGACAGCATCCTGTCCTCGATGATAGAGAAAGGCAAGGACTACGGCCTCTCCGAGGAGTTTATCACAGCTTTCTTCACGGCCATCCACGAGGCTTCCGTCGCGGAACAGAACAAGATTCTGGAAAGGTAGGTGTCGTTGGCGGATCGTGGATTGAATGAGGAAAAGGGAAACCTCTATGGCAAATTTTGCACGTTACCAAAATTTGCCATAGAGGTTTCCCTTTCCATATACCTGCGAGTTCTTCCTTGTTACCGAGTCGGCGGTCGCTGAGCTAGTGGTGCTGAGCTAGTGGTTGCTGAGCTTGTCGAAGCATCGAAGCGACATCAAAGTTTAGAAACGGTAGCAGAGCCCGAAAGTGAGGGTGTTGCCAATGATATCGTTTGCGGTCAGGTAAGCGATGTCAAGGCTTACACCGAAGAACTTTACTCCAAGCCCGACGGTAGCGAATGACGGAAGAACAGCGTCTTTCGTCCCGAAATGGTAGCCTGCTCTGGCGAAAAGCATATTCTTGAATGAATATTCCGCTCCGGCCGCGGCTGTGAAATTCCCGCTGAAGAAGTAGTCCGTGTCGGCGGCGAGCCTCACTCCGTGGGTTTCAGAGAACGCCTTTGACCATTCCGCTCCGACGGTCGCTGAGGCCGGAAGGCTGAATGAATCACCGGAGACAGACTTCACCGAAGATCCTAAGGATGAGACTCCGGCGGTTATATTCAGTCCCGAAAGTCTGTAGGTCAGGAATACATCCGTCGAGATGGCTGAGTAGGAATTGTCTGATGAAAGCTTTTGAGAGGCGTAGCGAACGTTCGCGCCGACTGACAGGTTGTCCAGGATCAGAAATCCAGCGCCTGCGTTCAGTACAATGTCGCCGGGTTTGAACGTTCCTGCCGCATTGCCGGTCTCATCGAACGATGTATATTCCTCTCCCATCTGATATGCCCCTCCAACGGAAAATCCTAACCGTTTCCCTGCTTTGAACGCGGATCCGAAGGCAAGGTTCGTGGACTTCGCTCCATTCGGCGCCCATATCTGGCCGGACGCCCCAACAGACAGTCTCTCTGTCGCGAAAGGTATTACGGAAGAGTTCCTGAATGATGAATATGCCGTTTCACGTGATGACGCGGCTCCGGCGAACCCCATCCCTGCAGAGACTGGGTTCCTGTCGATCCTGGCAAAAGGCAGCGCCGATCCATCCTGTGCGGAGGCAAAGGACGCAGTGGTCAGACAGATCACGGCTGTCATCATTATATTCTTTAAATTAATCATCTGTTATCGTGTTTCTGACTTCGAATATATGAAAAAATAATTCAATTTCTACTCTGATTATCGTTTAATGACATTTTTTTCGTACGTTTTTCCCAAGTAGGATACCTGTACGAGATAGCGTCCAGGAGCGCAGTCACGCATATCTATCTTGGCTGGGTCGAAACCGCTGAATGTCATAGTCTTGTCAAAGACACATCCACCTGTCTGGCTGGTGATTCGAATATGAGTCTCAGCGTCGCCCTCTGTCCTGATTGTCAAGTTGTCTGTGACTGGATTTGGGAACATTTCCGCAGGATCTCCGGAATCTTTCACCAATACCTTCAGAGGGGAGGAGCATTCTTTTCCACCGCCATCATAAGCGACAATATTCATTGAAGAAAGACCGTGTCCGGCGGTAGTGATGGTCATAATGTCCCCATCAAAAGCAACTTTCGTGACATTGTCAGAGTTACCTCTGACACGATATGAAAGAACCTCACCGTCAGGATCGTGGAAATACTCTTTAAGGTCAACACTGAAAGTCTGTCCTGTCTGATAAGAGATAATATTCTCAAATGGCTTATCGACGGCAGGTGCTTCGTTTTCAAGTATTCTGTAAGGGATTTCCTTTGAACACTTGGCCCCATATTCATCGGTAGCGGTCAGGATCGCCTTGTAGCTTCCGGGCTCAGCCCTTCTGCCTCGTATTGTCATCGTGAATGTGTCTCCGGAGAGGCTGTAGTTGGCTGCGTTGGAGCCCGGCTCGAAACCAATCGTGACGTTATGTTCATCAGGGTCGCTTACTTTGCAGACAACCTCTTTAGTCTCTGCCGCCCTGACCAGAATCTCACCATCCGTCTCTATTGTGATCATAGGAGCGTTGTTCTTCTTTGTGACAACCTTTGTTATCGGGCTCATAGCACTGTAGCGCCTTGCATAGTTGCAGCCAAGAATCCCCACATAGTAGGTTTTCTCAAAGTCGAGTTTCTGGATCTTGGCTATAAATTCTTCACCGATGTTCTGATTCCCTGTGTAGACCATTTCTGTCACAACACCGGTCGGAACCGAAAGCGATGGCTTAAAGTTCTCTAATTTGGCTTCGTCCTGTGAGGCGACTACCAGATAGGAGTAGGCCTTGTTGCCCTTGTTGTCCCCCGTGAGGCCGAACTTCAGTTTGACTAGGTTGGCGGACACTTCCACGGAATAGTCGTTGACTGGATCTGGAGCTTCCTGGCTTTCGTACGAGAATGATCCCATCGCATCAGCGAAAGGCCCGATCTGAGACCCTTTGAGCAGAGTATGGTTGGCTCCGCCTAAAAGTTTCTCCTTCAGTTGTTCATTGGTGAAGCCTGGCCCACCGTAATGTGAGACAAGAAGGGCAGCGATTCCAGTCACGTGAGGGCAGGCCATTGATGTGCCGTCCAATGTGCCGTACTTTCCGTTGGGCATTGTGCTGAGGATGTCGCTTCCCGGCGCGGCGATGTCAACCCAATCTCCATAGTTTGAGAAACTGCTCTTCTTAAGGTTTGCATCTGTCGCTCCTACAGCGATGACTGGCTCATAGTTGGCTGGTGCGCCGTTGGCTATGCCATCATTCCCCGCCGCGAAGATGACAACACCTCCGGCCATAGGACCGACCTGATTACCCTGTGCATCATAGCCGGCGCGTCTGATAAAATAGTCAACAGCGGCCTTGTCTGAATCTGAAATCGTGGCCTTCAGGGCCTTTGTCAACTCGCTGCCGGTAAGCCGCCCGTCCTGGTTTTCGTCGAAAGTGTAGCCCCAACTGTTGTTGATGATAACGGCTCCGTGATCTGCCGCCCATTTGATGGCCTGCGCTGTCGAGCCGCTGTAGGTTTTTCCGCCGACGGTCTGGAATATCTGGCAGGAAAGCAACCGGACACCTTTCACACCGTTGGCACTGTCTCCTCCGGCTATGCCGCTGACACCCTTGCCGTTATTGTTGACTGCGGCGATTGTGCCGGCGACGTGAGTTCCGTGAGTGTCGGCTGTGATGTTGAATGATCCGTCCACAAAGTTTCTGCTGCCATTTGTCCCGCCACCGATGCAGTTGGCGGCGAGATCCTCGTGACTGAGATCAATTCCGCCATCGATGACACCAACGATGACCTGATCGCTTCCTGTGGTGAAGCTCTTCCAGACAGGTTCAACATTTATGCTTGCTGTCGGAGTTCTTGAATCCTTGTAATGCCACTGTTGCGACAACAACGGATCGTTGAAGAACGAGTTCGTTGTTATCGGCCTGTCGTCCTCAAGGATGTCCACGCCCTTGATGTTGAGGAGGCTTCCGGATGCCCTGGTGTCAGGTGTCCTGTTGTCAAGGGTGATTTTGTACCAACGGTGAAGGCCATCTGCCCGGGTTCGTTCCTCAAACTCTCCGGCATATGGGAAAAGGCGCTCCATTGACACTATCCCAAGTTCTTCGACCGCATTGTTCAATTCTCCGGACCTTGTTATGACTTTTCCAGCCTCGAGGTCTTTCTCCACAAGGCTGCACAAATCCTCGCTGAAACGCGCCAGTTTTACCTTCGTGTCGGCAAGAACGTGATTTCGCTCCTGGTCGGCTGGTTCCACCGTATCATAGCCCTTGTCTGTGCACGACACCGCGAGTGTCATCACCGCCATAATAGGCAATACGAACTTCTTCATACTTAAATCATTTAATCACAAGGAAGGCCCGCTTGATTGTGGACCTTCCTCGTGACATCAAATATAGGTAATAATATTTTTATTTCGTGTCTGTATTGGCATAAGTAATCTTTTCTCCACCAAGGAACGCACCAACTGTGCAATGGAATTCCTGACCTGGATAAGTATAAATCTCTATGTCTATACCTTGCTTTACAGATGAAGGGATCGCTTTCTTGTCCTTGACATCGCAGGTGAAAATCATTGGGGCTGTTCCCTGTTGCCCGGCACCGAACAGAACCCAAGCCAATGTCTTGGCTTCGTTAGCAAAACCAAGGAAGTAGGCGAACCTTGAATCCGTAACTTCGCCCTGTGAATAAAGGCTTCCGTCCATTGAAAGGGTGTTGTTGTCGTAGCTGAATGTGGCGACAAGTGCAATGTTGGCGAAGTTGAACCAAGGTCCGGAAACGATGTAACGCGTCGCGTCAAGCTTGGTGATTGTTACGTTGAAAGGTTCAACCGCCACGTCAATAGGCTCATACTCACCTTCGATCGCCTTGGAAGGAGTGATAGTGTATGTTCCTTCCAAAAGTTCGATCTCTGGATGTGCTCCCTTGATGTTGACCTTCAATTCTGTGACTTCGCTCAGAAGACCGGACTCGGTGATTGAGGCCGCGAACACCTGATAGTCATCATTGAGAATGCACTTCACCAGCGCGTCCTTTGGATTGCCATCGTTCTCGAAGAGTTTGAAATCAAGATAACCTGTAAGGTTGTCTGTCACGATGTCGTAGGCGGATGGAGCGGCATTGTCCGTTCCTGTGTAAACAACGTAGCCAACATATTTAGAGTTGGAGGATGGTGTGATCCTAAGATTGAACTCTGTGTCGATGTGATCCGCAAGTTCTACCTCAACCTTGGGTTTCTCCTTGCCCCTGTTGGCGGTGTTAGGATCATTGTCTTTGGTACAGCCGGCAAGAACGAGTGCGGCTGTGGTGGCTATTAACGCGATATGTTTAAATATTTTCATATACATTGGATGTTATGATGATTACTCTGTTGTGTAGCCTTCGTTCTGCTCTCCCTTCATCTGAGGGTTCGCTGACATTTCGGAAGTAGGAATAGGCCAAACAAATTTTGGACTGTCCGCTGGAAGTGAAAGGCTGACATAGTTCTCACCAGGCTGGAGCATAGACGGATCCTGTCCGGCTGTTCTGGAGAAACCGATGTGCCATCTCTTGATGTCACTGAGACGGAAGCCTTCTCCGAAGAGTTCCCTTACCCTTTCATCGCGGATCTCTTTTTGGAGAGCGGTTCCAGAGTAGGATGTCTTCTTCCATCCGGTGATACGGGCGGACTTGAGGTCGTTGAGCACAGCTGACGCGGCGGGCTCATTGCCATTGTTGTAGGCAGCCTCGGCGGCGATCAAGTACATTTCAGAGATTCTGAATATCTTAGGCATATTCACATACCTTGAAGCCGCTGAAGTGTTCAGTTTTGGGTTTCCAGGGAATTTGACCAGAACAACAAGGTCACCGTTGTTGCCACGGATGTTGATTGTCCTCTTCTCAAAGTAGGCGTTGTAACGGATGTCTGAGACAGTATCATAGAGTTTGAGGACCCAGTCTTCCGGGAGGTACTGAGGGTCATCGGCACCGTCTGCTCCTGAGGTGTTGTGAATGAAGTAGGAATTAGCACTGCCGCCGTCAGAAGCATCAACAATGACTGGCTGCCAAAGGGTCTCGCTAAGGTTGTCGTTGAGCCAGCCGTCCGCATACGCCTCTGCGTCAGTAACCAGCGCGTATTTCTGTCCTTCGATAAGGCTGTTCGCTTTCTCGTAGGCGGTGGTGTAGTCCTGGGCGGAAAGGGCGAAACGGGCGCGGAGTGCGGTCACGATGTCCTTGTTGACAAATTTGGAGTTCGCGCTTCCGGCGGTTGTCACAAACTTCTCGGCCTCGGTCAGATCCTTGTCGATCTGGGCGTAGGTCGCGGCAAGGGATCCCCTGTGAGGATATTTGCTTGAAACGGCGGTTGGGGCGTACTCAGTGACAACAGGGACACCAAATGTGGCCTCTGCAGTTGATTTGTCGTATGCCTTGCAGAAATATTCGGTCAGCTTGAAGTACATCAAAGCTCTGAGGAAGCAGGCTTCGCCGTAGTATTCCTGGACAGTCGCCTCGTCCGCTGTGGACAGAGTGCCGCTTTCAAGAAGTTTATTAGTGCCGGAGATCAGGAAGTTCGCATTGCCTATGTAAGCATAGAAGTTGTTCCAGACCGCCTCGACGCTGGAATTCGAGGCCACAATGTTATAGTGGTAGAAATCACCATCCCAGTTACCGAAGTTCTTGATAGCGTGGTAACAGTCTGTCATCAGATCTGTTGAATATGTGTAGGAGCCTGAATATAACGACTTGGTGCTAGCATATAATCCTGTGAGGAAGTTGTAGCAGTCGGCAGGACTTTCCATCGCCTCTTCCTTGTTGATGGCCGTATCAGGGTATTTTTCAAGGTTGCAAGATGCCAAAAGGGTCAGACCTGCAATGAGTGTCAAGGTGTTATAAAAAATCTTTTTCATAATTTTCATCCGATTTAGAATTGAATCTCAGCACCGACAACAACTTGTCTTGAGTTCGGGTACAAACCCACGGTACCATTAGAGTAACCAACCTCAGGGTCATATCCCTCGAATTTGGTGATGGTCAAGAGGTTTCTTCCAGTCACATAGAATCTTGCGCCAGAAACAATCCTGGTCTTCTCAAGAAGATGTTTTGGCAACTTATATGACAGCGATATATTTTTCATTCTGAGGAAGGAAGCATTGTCATACCAAGAAGAGTCAAACTGGTTGGTTGTGCCGTACTTAGGAATGTCAGTAACCTGACCAGGGGTTGTCCAGATGTTCATCATCCTCTTCTCGAAGTTAGACTGCTGGAGAAGGTTGGATGTGTTTCTGGTGTAGTAACGCTCGTTGATGAAGACATAGCGGTCGCCGATCCAAGAGAAGTCAGCGGAGAGTCCCCAGTTCTTCCAAGAGAAGTTGGTGGAGAAACCGCCTGACCAAGGGGCGGTCATACTCTTGCCATCCCAAAATTGATAGAGGTCATCGGAATATTCCTTGCTTGTGCCTCCATCCCTTGTTTTCCACATAGGGGATCCGTCTGCGGGGTCAACACCGGCAAAGATAGGAATATAGATCTCACCGATGTCGTGTCCGACCTCGTATTTGAGTCCCTTGTCTTCGAATGTGATCTCATCAAGGCCCTGATAGAGTTTCTCTACCCTGTTCTTGTTGTAGTTGAAGTTAACGCCTAAAGACCAATAGAAATCCTTGGTGTGGATAATGTCAAAATCGAGATTGACATCAACTCCGGTGTTGGACAGCTCCGCGACGTTACCCCAGCCAGAGGTGTGGCCGGTTGTGGCGGAGAACGGAAGTTCCATCAGCAGGTCGCTCGAGTATTTCCTGTAGGCCTGTAAATCGAAGGATATCCTGTCGAACACACGTCCGGAAAGCCTTGCGTTGAGGGTTGAGACTGTCTCCCAAGTCAAGTCCGCGTTAGGAACCTGAGAAAGTCCCCAACCGCTGACGTTATTGTATTTCGCACCCGCTCCGACAAGACCGAGAGAGGCATACCAGCTGTCAAGACCTGAGTTACCGGTAGTACCATAAGTAAGGTTGACATTCAAGTCATCCAGCCAGCGGACATTGCGGAGGAAGTCCTCGTGTTTTGCCTTCCACATAGCGCCGACTGCATAGAAAGTGGCGTACCTATTGTTCTCGCCGAATAGCGATGAGCCGTCTGTACGGACAGACGCGTCAACGAAATACTTGTCGTCAAAGTTGTAGTTGACGTTGAAGAAGAACGAGTTGAACGCGGCCTCCTCATTATTTCCCGCCCAGGTTGAGATAGCGGTCGTGGTCGCGAATGCCGTGAGTCGGTCATCTGTAAGTCCGGTACCAGTCGCGCTGAATGTCTTTTGGTGCTTGAGAATTGACTCGTGACCGGCAAGGAGGACGAGGTTGTGTCTGCCGAAAGATGTGGCATATTCAGCGGTGTTTGTGGAAGTCAGCTGATAGTATCTCTGGAAAGCCTGGCTGTTTCTTCCTCTGGCTGAAAAAGGCGTGTATGACGGCTTGTTGATTGATTCGTTGGTGTAGTCGAAAGCGTCGATGGCGGCAGCGGATCTGATCTTCAGTCCTTTGATTGGGGACAACTGAAGATATGCCTGTCCAATGACCTGTGCGCTCTGTCTGTCATTGGTGTTGTACTTGTAGTACTCATTAAGGTCAATCTGATTGTCCCAAGGGTATTGTAGGTAAACGTCACCGTAAGAGATCGTTCCGTCCGGGTTGACAATATGCTTGTAAGGAGTCTCGTAAGGCAACTCTGTGAGGGCGGCAAGGATAGGAGACTGTGAGTACCAACCGGTAACGATTGTTTTGTACTTCGAGTAGGAGAGCGCGATGTTGGAACCGATCTCCAACCAATTGGTGATCTTTGTGTTTACGTTGCTTCTGACGTTGAATCTGTCAACGCTGGAGTTCACCTTGGAGGTTCCCTGCTCAGAATAGTAACCAAATGAAAGATAGTAGTTTGTCTTGTTGGTGGCTCCTCTGACGGATCCGTCGATCTGATAAAGAGGCGCGCTGCTGTCGAACAAGTAACTGGTCCAGTCGAAGTCGATTCCGTTGCCAAGGACATAAGCCTTCTTGGCCTGATAAGCGACGTCCTCTTTCAACTCTGGCTTTACAAGCTCCTCATATTCAAAGAGCTCACGTGAGTTCATCATATCGTACTTGTACTTGGTCAGCATAGATACACCATACTGAGCGCGGAATGAGACAGATGGTTTCTCGCTTGCAAGACCCTTCTTTGTGGTGATGAATATCACACCGTTCGCGGCCCTTGAGCCATAGATGGCAGTCGAGGACGCGTCCTTAAGAATGGAGATGTTCTCGATGTCATTAGGGTTGATCGAAGTAAAGATTGAGCTCGTCACAGGAATACCATCAAGAATGTAAAGTGGAGAAGTGCTGAGGTTGATTGACGATGTTCCGCGAAGCTGGAGGGAAACTGTACTCTGAGGCTCTCCGGATGTGTTGAATACCTGAAGGCCGGCGACCTTGCCCTGAAGGGCGTCAGCGACGTTTGCGGACGGTTTCTCTACAATATTCTCAGAGGAGACCGTCTTTACGGAACCAACTATGTTCCCGATCTTTCTGGCTGAACCGTAACCTACGACAACGGTGCCCTCCAATGCGAGGACATCCTCTTTCATAACAACATTTACAACGGTCTTTCCGTTAACCGAAACCTTCTCTTCAATGTAGCCGATGGCCTTGAAGATCAGAGCTCCATTCGCCGGAACATCGATGGCGTACTGTCCGTCCGGATTTGAGATTTCTCCTTTGGAGGTGCCCTCAACCATAACCGCCGCACCTGGTATCGGCAGGCCGTTCGCGTCCGTTACCGTTCCGGACACCTTGATTGTCTGGGCCATAACTGCGCCTATGCTGATAAACAGGCAAAGCGCGATCGTAAATAATTTTTTACCCATAAGCTTAAAACTTTTGTTAAACTTAACGATTATTGAATATTGATACTAATAATCAAAAACCACTATTTTCATTTCCCGGCTCAAGTCTGACATCGCATCAAGAACCTTTTCCGCAAAGCCAAAACCTGAATACCAATCGCAAATTAAAAAATTTAATTCCGAAAATCCAACTGTTAAAAACGACATAAAAATTGAACCTATGCCGTCCATTTAACGTTTTATACAATCTCTATTTTAAACATTTTTCCTCCTATGCTTTCAAACTATCGGGTAAACCACCGGATATTTTTATATTCGTAATTAAACAGAAAAATCGCCTTTATCGTTTCAATCGCAGACATCATTTCCCCAAACACGCCTAAGACAGATTCCTAACCTCTCAAAAGCCGCTTTCAAATTATCACATTTTTCCATAAACTTCCCCTTCCCTATTTTTGAATATTTGTTAAACTTGACCTTTGGCACAGAAACGCGGTTCAGGTGTACCAGTCAAGTCCAAGACATCAGTTTAGATCGGGCTGAATGCGTTTCGTATCTTGGCAAATCCTATAAAAGAAGAGTCCATAAGAAAAATATTTCTGTTTTTTTAAGACGATTTTTCTGTTTCTTATGTTTTGAATATGTTTCTTTTCGTTTTTTACGTTTATTGTGCATATTATTGCGGTTCAAATATTTAACGCTTAAATATTATGGACTTCTTTAAAGACATAAATGAGCTCGCCCCGTTCGTCAACCTGCGGAGCGCAAGGCCTTGCTGGGCATAGGTATGCCTGCAGAGCAGATCGTAAACGTCACGGGACTTACCGCCGAACAGATCGAGGCTCTCAAGTAAAGCCAAAACGGCTTGAGCCCAGTAAAATATTCAAGCACAAAATACACCTGAAAACGGTTGGGATCAATAGAAACCTCTTCCGCTTTTAGGTGTTTGTGCTTAAGCGCCATTTACACAATCGACCTCATCATCTCCTCGACACATCTTCGTTTCTGTTCCATTCCGGGATGCACGTAAAGATTCAGTGTCGTGCTCACATTGGAGTGGCCGAGAATCGTGCTTAGAGTCTTATAGTCACATTTACTCTCGACACAGCGGGTCGCGAACGTGTGCCTCAGGCCGTGGAAACGACGCATCGAGAGGCCAAGCGTGAGGGCGACCTGCTTGAAATGATTGCGCATCGTCTGAGGTTCCGTCGGATGCGGAAGGCTGGAAACGATGAAAATGTCATCGGGCAGACCTTTGGAATATTCGTGGAGAATGGTCGAAAGTTCCTTTATCACAGGAATATCGCGGTACGAGTTCGCCGTTTTGGGATAGTCGATCGTCAGTTCTGAGTGCCTCGGCCCGTTGTCGATCAGATATACCCGATGCGCAGTCCTTCTTATACGGATTATTCCGCCTTCCAGATCCACATCCCCCCACTTCAGCGCACAGAGTTCCCCGATGCGGATTCCTGTGAAAAGACAGATCTGAAGACCAAGATTATAAGTGTTGCGATGAACCGCCAGATAGGACAGCATTCTTCGTTCCTCAATCACCGACAGGACGGGCATCTGCGGCCTGATCCTTTGAGTTGGGAAACGGACTTCTATCACCCTGTGCCCCACCATTCCACGCTTCTCTCCGAAACGCAGGATCATCTTCAACACAATAAGCAGCCCCCTAACCGTCGTAAGCCCCATCCCTTCAGACAGTTTCGCATCGACAAAATCCTGGACTGCCCCCTGCCGCACATCATCCAACGACCGGAAGCGAGGTTCCAGATGATTCTGGATGATCAATGAATATGCAGCCATAGTGGACACTTTCACATAGCGTTCTTTCTCCATCTTCCATAACAGGCAGACTTCGTGAAAAGAGATTTTTGACATAGTACTTTAATATTTTGGAGTAAATAATCATACAGTTCAAGTGAATATCGCGGCAGAGAATGGTCCCAAACGCTAATGTTTAGTGACAAAAAGGGGCCTAAAACTTTAAAACGATAAAAATTTTCGCCTAAATTTGCGCCAATGCGTTATGAAAGCGTTGTATATTCAGAAAAAAGTATTTATATTGCAAAACGTTTTTCGGCAGTCAATGTGTGACCGCGCTATGATGGGAATCGGGCTGATTGAGTAAAACGGATGTTGAATATATTCAAAATGTAAGCAACAATATTTCATTATTATTTTTTAAAGGTCAAGTTTAACAAAGATTAAGCTTATGGGTAAAAAATTATTTACAATCGCGCTGTGCCTGTTCATCAGCATAG
>ERZ1034723.1062-NODE-1062-length-12560-cov-6.698521_pt1 | contig 12560 bp, 21 predicted proteins | sample MGYA00520637_ERZ1034723 | MGnify/ENA primary metagenome ERZ1034723 (study PRJEB33766, sample SAMN09781719) | gut metagenome | biome: gut microbiome | host: Homo sapiens | place: Madagascar | study: EMG produced TPA metagenomics assembly of the PRJNA485056 data... | reverse complement strand
GATATTGAGAGTGCAAGCGAAGCAAAAAAAGAATTTGAAAATCTGAACAGCGAAATAAACATACATGCAAGAAATGAAGATATACACGTATCACGTGCAGACAGGTTGAAATGGGACAGTGGTACGACGTATACTGTTAGCAAAGGAAATCTGATTATAGGAGAAAAATAAAAATGGCAGATATTTCAGAAATCACATTACCTAGTGGAGTCACTTACGACATCAAAGATGCAACAGCAAGAAATGAAATTAGCATGCTCAAAGGCTCTGGAACAGGTGCTATGCATTATGCAGGAGTTACAACAACGGCACTTGCGAATGGCTCTAGCACATCACCAATCAAGATCAATGAAGCAGATTATACGCCATCAAACGGTGACGTTGTAATTTACGGACAGCTTGAATTTGTATGGTCTACATCTGATAAGAAATGGCATGAATTTGGTAGTACAGGCAGTCTCAAGGGACTGGCATTCAAGGATTCTGCGAGTGCATCATATACACCGGCAGGTTCAGTTTCCGCACCGACTGTTTCTGTTGCTGTAAACACAGCGAGTGTTACACCAATCACTGATGTAGGCGCATTGCCAAACTTCACGGCAACGGTTGACAATGAGACTTTAACATTGGAATTCTCATCAGGTTCTTTGCAAACAAAAGGAGAAGAGTTAACGGTTGCAACAGGCATTAAGTCTGCTAGTGCATCTGCACCAGCGTTTACAGGAACAAGCGCAACGATTACAACAAAATAAAGGGGGTTGCTTGAATGGCTGATATATCAAGTTTGAAAGTCCCTAGTGGCACAACATACACGCTAAAGGATTCCACAGCCAGAAGTCATATAAGCAATAAAAGAAATCCACATGGAGTCACAAAAGAACAAGTAGGCCTAGGCAACGTTGCAAACTATGATCAGTCAAAGGCAATCAAAAGCATTACAAGATCAGGAACGACATTTACGGCAACGGCACTAGACGGAACAACGTTTGAGTTCACTCAGCAGGACAACAATACAACATATGGAGTTGCGACACAGTATACAAATGGATTGATGTCTTCATCTGATAAAACTAAATTGGATAGTCTGAGTGCAACAAGTATCTCGGCAATTAGCAATTATGAAATCGACAAAATTGTCGGTAGTTAGGAGAAGCAATGGCTAAATATTTAGATCAAACAGGACTTACATATTTCTGGAATAAATTAAAAGGATGGGTGAACAGCCATGATCATCCCGTAGGGTCTGTGTACATCACAATCAGCTCGGATTTCAACCCTGCCGACCAATGGGGCGGAACATGGTCAAAGATTGCGGAAGGACAGTGCCTCATTCAATCGGGGAGCACTTACATTCTAGGCTCAACGGGTGGAGAAGCATACCATTATCTAACTGGAAATGAAATGCCACCTCATGGCCACAGTGCGGGTAAAGTCTACAATTACAAATTAAGCAACTATGGAATTAAAGCAGATGCTTGGCAAAAGGATGGAGATCAAGTTCTATACATTGACCAAACAAGTGCATCGAGTTCACAATCTAGTAACATTTTAAACACAAATGCAACAGGTGGCGGTGCATCACATAACAACATGCAACCATATCTAGCTGTAAACATTTGGAAACGTACGAGATAAGGAGATACGCAAATGGAAGAAACAAATAAAAAGCTTGTCCTGAAAGATGGGGCAGAATTAGAAATTAAAGAATTCAATGCTAAAGAGGGTAAAGTCTCAGTAACCCTATTAGGCAGGGGATATCAGGAAACTGTAGAAGCATTAACAGCGGAACAGATCGCAGACATCAAAATTCTAAACGAACTTGGTGAGGTAGTTCTGACAGCGAAAGGATACAGCCTTGGTGAAAGCATCTCTGTAAACACCAAGGAGAGCACAACTACAGTAACTCTCGAGGTTAAGGAAACAAGAGAAGCCGTTGTAGACGCCACAAAGGCGATTCAGACACTACAGAATGCTTCCGCACAGAACACCGCTGACATCACAGCCATCAATGAAGCAATCGCTTCACTTGCAGAAATCGTAGGGGGTGAATAACCATGGTAAAGTGGTATGTACGACAGATTCAGATGAACCGCATGACACTGGAAGAAGTGCCTAAGAGATGGCATGATGCTGTAGAAAAAGCGTTATCAGAATAAAAATATAGGCGCAATGAGCGCCTTTTTTTGTATAATTTAAGCGAGGTAAAATTATGATAAAATTGTTTGGAACAACAGACACAGATTTTTCAAGCAACGGTGATGCAGTTATTCAGCCATTCAAAGCAAAAGTTCACAAGGAAGATAACTGCAAATTTTATTTGACGGTTGAAGCGGACATTTCTTATGTTGATCTTTTGACAGCAAACAGGATTATCGTTGCAGATACACCACAAGGCGCACAGGCTTTCCGTATTAAGAACCCTGAAAAAACAAAGAACAAGATCACGATAAAAGCACCGCACATTTCATATGATGCGGAGAACTATGTGATTGCAGACAGTTATGTGGTTGATAAGAATTGCAACGATGCGCTAGATCATCTGAACAGTGCCACAGACAATCCTAGTCCGTTTCAGACGGTGTCTGATATTGCAGAGGTAAATTCATACAGGTGCGTGAGAACATCGCTGTATGACGCTTTCAGCACGGTTCTTGAGCGTTGGGGTGGTCACTTTGTAAGAGACAATTACAGATTCGCAATCATGAGCACGATTGGGCGTGATAATGGGGTTACGGTACGGTACAAAAAGAATCTGAAAGAAATGACATGCACGGCAAACTGGGACAATGTTGTGACAAAACTCATGCCAGTTGGAAAAGATGGCTTGTTGTTGGATGAAGTCTATCTTTACAGCAAGACACAGTATGATATTCCATTTACAAAGGTTGTATCTTTCAATCAGAATATCAATCAAGACCTTTACAAAGATACAGAAGGGCATCTTGATGAGGTAGCATATAACAATGCACTTATTGATGATTTGAGAAAGCAGGGGCAGGCATACGTTGACGAGAATTGCGTACCAAAAGTGAATTATACACTCAAGGCTAATCTTGAAAAACTGACGGATATAGGTGATACAATCGAAGTTATTGACGAGCCGATGGGTATTGACATCGTGACACATGTTATTTCGTATGATTATGATTGCATTCTGAGAAAGTATACGGAACTTGAGTTCGGCAATTTTCAGCAGAAGGTTTCCGGCCTTATGGGAACAGTAAGTTCAACAATTCAGCAGAGTGTAGAGCAGAACAATTCTGCTTTACAGGTTGTGTTTTCAGATGCAATTCAACATGCTCAGGAAACAATTCTAGGCATGCTTGGGAATTCGTATGTGGTGTATGAAGGCGATAAAATTCTTGTGGTTGATGCATTACCGAAAGAAGAAGCACACAACGTCATCATGATTAACAGCGGTGGAATTGCTTTTTCAAGCACTGGCATTAATGGAGCGTTCGAGAGTGCGTGGACGATTGACAATGTGCTGAATATGCAACATATCAACGTTGTCAATCTTGTTGCTGATATGATCAAGGGCGGAACATTGAAACTAGGCTCAAATCTCAACCAGAACGGACAGATTGAAGTATACGATGAAGCAAACAATCTGATTGCAAAGCTCGATAAAAACGGACTAATCATGTATGGCCTTGATGGCTCATATCTTGTGGTCAATAATTATGTAGGTTTTGCAGGATATGATCGCACAGGTGCTAAAACATTCTGGGTTTCAGGTGACGAGTTCCATCAGAAAAAATCTGTAATTGAGGAAGAGATCACGTTATGCAACAAGGCAAGGTTTATTCCGATTACAGTAAAAGATGGCGATACTGTTACAAATGACGGTATCGGTATAGTGGGGGTGTGATATGGCTACATCAGGAACATTCAAAACATCAGCGTATGATGGTGCATGTTTACAGTTTGACTGGTCATTAAAAAGCCAGAGTACCGTAAACAATCAGTCTGTTATCTCATGGACATTAAAAGGTGCAGGAATCAAGTCGGGCTATTGGTATATGGCAGGGCCATTCAAGTGCGTTATAAATGGGACTACAGTTTATCAATCAAACACTAGAATTAAGTTATACACTGGAACGGTTGTGGCATCTGGAGAGCTTGCAATCGGACATGACAGCAACGGTGCAAAGAGTTTCACAGCATATGCAGAGTGTGCAATTTATGTTACGAGCGTAAACTGCAAAGGTTCTGAAAGCTGGAGTCTTCCCGATATTGGCAGAGCATCACAGCCAAGTTTGAACACATGGCCGAACAATTCTCCTGATTTTAATATCGGAGATACGATCGTCGTTCATATGAACCGCAAGTCAACAGTATTTACGCATACAGTGGTGCTGAAATTGGGTTCATACAGCTATACTATCGGCACAGGTGTAACGGATAATATTTCACTGGATACAGACAAGATAGCATCAAGTTTGTATGCACAAATGCCAAACAGCAATAGCATGACTGGAGAAATTGTTGTTACAACGTATAGTGGCAGTGCAGTTATAGGAACATCAAGCTGTGCAATCATTGCACACGTTGTAAATTCTAATCCTACATTTGATGTTTCGTATGAGGATTCAAATTCAAAAACCGTTGCAATCACAGGAAACAGCCAATATATCATTCGTAATAATTCCACGTTACAGATCAGCGTAAGCAATGCACAGGCATTAAACAGTGCAACGTTGAAATCAATTACTGCTGTTGTAAATGGTAATGCGTATACAGGCAGTTTAAGCGGCTCTACAGGCACAATCAATGTAGGTGTGGTAAATGTATCACACGACATTGAAGTGACCGTTAAATTGACAGATTCAAGAGGAAATGCGGGACAGAAAAAGATCACGGTGCTTGTGTATGATTGGACATTGCCAAGTGCAATCATCAAGCTGAACCGAAAGAGCAACTATTATTCAGAAAGCATATTAAACGTAAATGCAAACTATTCGTCAATTGGTGGAAAAAATGAAGTAACGATTAAGTACAGAACGAAGAAGGTTGCGAACAGCACATATAGTACGTATACAGCAATTCAGAATAACGCTGATGCAAATTTCACGGCTGATAACGAGTTTGAATGGAATGTTCAGGTTAATATTGCAGACAAGCTAGGTAATACAACCTACAATCTGATTCTTCCGAAGGGGATTCCTGTCGCTTATGTCGACATCAAGAAATACAGCTTTGGTGTGAATTGTTTTCCAAAGTACGATAAAAGCCTTGAAGTCAATGGCGTGTGCATTAGTGGTAATGTGCTTTACAACAGTGCAAGCGGAACAGCAGGAACTGTCACATTGTCAGACAGTGCGGAAAACTACACATATCTTGAAATCTTTTACAGATCGTCTGGCGATAATGCTTGTGGAAGTGTTAAAGTATTCAACCCAAACGGGAAACTTGTGCATTTAGGAACGATTCATTATATTGCGGATTATGACTATGCAAAATTTGCTCTTGTGAATGTGTCGGGGTCAATGATCACATTCAGCCAGAATTATCAGATCACGCTGAAGAACAACGGTTCAACGTATTCAGCCGAAAATGCAATTTACATCACGAGAGTGGTTGGATATTAAATAAAACAATGATATACTATGAATGTGGTGTTTTTCATGTTCATCACAAAATTCCTTTCTCAGCCTGTCGTGTCATTTCGGCGGGCTGATTTTTTTATGCAAAATTCTATACTAACTTGCCATAGCCTACAGGTTACATAATGTTAGTAAAGAAAAAATCACCGTTTGCATTCGGTGATTGATTGGTGTATATTATAGATGCAGTTTGATTGAAATCTGTATATATCGTTCTTCTAGTAAATGGCAGGCAGAAATGTCTGCTTTTTACTTGAAAAAAACTTCTATTCCATCAGGTGAAACATGTACAGAATCAAGGATGTTGCGCCACAACGTGCGTTTATTCTCACGTGTTAGGTTGTCATATATTGAGCGCCAACCACTGTTCAAAAACTGTTTAAGATGATCGGTGCTTTGAGGTTTGAAAGATTCAAGCCTTTTTATTTTGTCTTCAGTCTCAGCATAAAGACGTTCATAGGTATTTACAGGCATACGTTTCTTGATGAAGATATAATTCAGATTATCAAGTTCTTTTCTTAGTTCTTTTAATTCCTTTTCAGTTGTGTTTTTTGTTTCAGACGTGACGCTTGATATTTTGGCTATATGGTTTTTCAAAAGATCGTCAAGATTAGACAACAGATATTTTTCCGTTGACAGTTCCGCATAGTGTTTTTTGTGGGTACATGTATGCACTGAGTGGGCATTGTTACATCTATAGTAATAATATCGCTTGCCACCTTTTGGATGGCTCACTCCAACCAACTTAGAACGGCATTCTGGGCATCTTAACAGTCCAGTGAATAAATATACATGGCGTTGTATTCCTGTGCGTATATTGGCTTGTAATGCGGTCTGAACGGCATTGTATGTTTCTCGTGTGATATATGGTTCTGTGTAATTGGAGTTTCCACGGTATGAACCGGCATAAAATTCGTTTTTAAGTATATGCATGTATGACATATACGGTCGAGACAGTCCGTATTTATTGTTTACGTATTCAACAGTGTGATGGACTGATTGATGCAGGAGAAATGAATCGAAAATGTCTTTCACTATTGGCGCTTTGGATTCATCAATCGCAATGCGTTTATTACCGTTTTCCGTGACAATCATGTAGCCGAAAGGAACATTGCCAGTGATAGGTTGTCCTTGTGCAATCTTGTATTCAAATACGGCTTTAATGCGTTCAGAGCCTTTTTTCAGTTCATGTTCTGCAAGGTTGACTTTAAGGTTGAACATAAATAGACCGTTCGCAGTGGACGTGTTGATATCATCCTCACATATGGAAATCATGGCAACGTCATTCTGTTGAAGAAGTTCAAGCATCTTGTTAGCTTCAAGGACGTTACGTGACAAACGGTCAAGGCGTGTGAAAGCTATGGCATCAAGATTTTTCAGATTTGAAAGCATGGATTGCAGTTGTGGACGTTTCATTGTGCTTGCTGAGTATCCTTCGTCAATGTAGATATGTTGCAGGTCATGACCATTGTCGTTGCACCATTGCGTTATTTCTTCGGTCTGTGCCTGTATTGAATATCCATATTTCTTTTGTTCATCAGTGGAAACACGAGCATATCCTGCCACTCGCAGTTTTTTTCTCATAAAAAATACCTCCGATTGATTGAAAATAAAAAAAGCAGTCCATACTAGCCGATGAGGGGCGGTGAAAATATGGACGCAGAAAAAATATATTCGTTGCTGTTTAATCTTTATGCTGAACAGGAAAATATCAAAATTGAATATGAAGTAGACAACTCTTTTTTTTCGACAGATGGTTTCAATCAGAAACATTCTTGCTGTCTAGGTACAGTTTCATTATCTTCAGATACAGCTCATCCTTTTCAGACTCTGGAAGATCGTGAAACAGAGACTCGATGCGTAGTGTGAGGTCTGCCGTTTCATCATAGCTTGACGTATCAATTCCAAAGTAAGATATATCAATGCCGTAAACCTCGCAAAAGCGTTTCAAGGTTGATAAGGTGAGCGAACGCTTCCCAGATTCGATATTTGATATGGCAGGTCTTGAAAGCCCGACAAGATCAGCAAGTTCAGATTGTCTTAGACCACGAGAGTTCCGCAGTTCTTTGAGTTTCCTTCCGATTGTTTTATTGTTGATCATTATTCTACACCACCTAAAAAAGTTTATATTTCGATGATAACATAACGTTGCTATTTGAAACAATAAAAAATAATCGTGTTTCGATGAAAAGTAATTGCAATTTGATGATATGGGTTTATAATGTAAGAGCAGAAAGGGGGAACAAAATGAAAAGAGCAGAGCTAAAAGCCTTCAGGACTTCTAAAGGACTCACGCAAAGGGACGTGGCAGAGATGTTACAAATCTCTACAAGTCATTATGCTTGCATTGAGCAAGGGACGCACAATCCTTCTACAAAGCTTGTAAAAGTGTTCTGCGAAGTGTTTGGAAATGAATATGCGAGTTTGATTATTGGGAGCTGAAAACATGTTTGAAATCGTAGCAGAAATCGTAGAAAGCGGTCACGCAGAAGAATTAAGCAAAATTATTGAACAGTACGAATTGGATGTTTCAAAAAGAAAGGAAATTAAGAAAAATGAAGGGATTTGAAAACATTACACCAGAAATCGCAACAGATTTGATTGAACTGGTAAACCAGTTGAAAGGACTTGAAAAGTCCGCACAGGTCAAATATTCCGTGAAGAACCGGAATACAGGAGAATGGATGAGCAAGGCATTTAATTATGTACCATTAGACAACATCTTAAACAAAATCAAGGAAAATCAGAACTTTGCATTGTTACAGCCTATCGGACTTGATGAAAACGGTGTGTGTGGTGTTAAGTGCATTCTTGTTCACAAGACAGGACACGTATTTGAAACCAACACTTATCCGTTTGATGTAAAGGAAGATGCAAAATTGCAGGATGAGGGTGCAGAGATCACATACCGCAAGCGTTACTCATTGGGTGCATTCCTTGGCATGGCAACTGAAGAAGATACGGACGGAAATGACGATGAAGCAACGAACAGCACAGAACGCAAGGCATCGCCAAGACAGGTCGAAGTATTGAGCAAGAACTACACTGGCGAGAATCTTGAAAAGTTGCTACAGATGAACAATATCGAAAAGTTGGAAGATATGCCGATGTCAAAGGCAAGCGAGTTGATTGGAAAGATTATGAAGCAAAGAAAGGCGGAAAAACATGACTGAATTTATTGATTTGATTTATTGTTCTGGTTTGGATGACGGACAAGTTGTTCTTGCTTATGCGCCACTGAGTGCGTACATCAGTAAAGGTGACATTGTATGTATTGATGGAATGACAGACTTTTACATGGTTCTATGTAAGACATGTGTTACGAAAGATTCAGAAACTTACAAGTTTATTACTGAAGCTTTAGGTGATAAGTGTGACGGTCTGCACAAAGTAACGGACAGATATTCTCATAAGGAAATCGAGGACAGTGACTATGAATAACATTATTGAAAGAGTCGGAGCAGACGTTGCATTTTCTGAAGAAGTATGCGAGAGAATCATCAGCCTTGAGAAGCAGGCGAAAGAGATCAAGAGACAACAGGACAATATGAAAGCTGAAATTCTTGATGCTATGCAGAAGAATGGAGTAATAAAGATTGACAACGAGTTTCTGAAGATCGCATTTATTCCAGAGCATGACGCAGAAAAGTTTGACAGCAAAAAATTCAAGGAAGAAAATCCTGATGTGTACGACTTGTACGCTAAAATATCAAAAGTAAAACCGTCCATCCGCATCACGGTGAAGTGATGGAGACATTCAGCATTAAAGGCGGTACGCTTGAATATTTCGATGATACTCATACATATCTGTATGATGGACTTATGCTGCCAAGTGTCACGCAGATTCTTGGCGTGAAGTATAGAAACGATTATGCAAGTGTGCCACCTGCCGTGTTGAATAATGCGGCTCAAAGAGGTACGGCAGTACATAAGGCAATCGAGAACTACAACAATTCCGGCTATGATGATGGAAGCGAAGCAGTGCGGAACTTTAAGTTCTTGCAGAAACAATACGGATTCGAGGTTCTGGACAGTGAACTTCCGATTGTAATTTTTAAAGATGATTTTCCGATTGCATGTGGACGGTTGGACATGACATTGCAGATTGACGGAAAGATAGGAATTGCGGACATTAAAACCGTAAGCGCATTAAACAAGGAAAAAATCGCATATCAGCTGAACTTATACAGAATTGGACTGATGCAAAGTTACGGAGTTGATGCAAAGTTCTTGAAAGTCCTACATCTCAGGGATGGCATCAGGAAATTTATTGACAGCCCTATAAATGAGGGCATGACATGGGAATTGATAGAAGAATTTTTGGAGAGTGAAAGATGATCGTATTGAAAATGTCATATCTGGATAAATTACCGGAAACTTGTGATGATTGCATTTATGGAGAAACATCTCCCGATCCTTTTAAGGGATGGACAGAGTATTGTCAATTATGCCATCATTGTCTTGATGATGATCAGCCGGAAGAATGGATCTATGGTGGAGATGGTCGACCGGATGCATGTCCATTGATTGAGGTTAAAGAATATGAGGAGGAAAAACTATGAATTCATGTGTACTTATTGGTCGCTTGACTAAGGATGTGCAGGAGCGGAGAACGCAGAACGGAACAGCAGTTGTCTCATTCACATTGGCAGTTGATCGCAGAAAGAGAGAAGACGGAGCAGATTTTATCAACTGCATTGCATGGGACAAGGCCGCCGAAACAATCGCACGATATGTTCATAAAGGCGATTTGTTTGGTGTGACAGGATACATTCAGACGAGAAGCTATGAGAAGGATGGCAGAAAGAATTATGCGACAGAAGTAGTCACGACAGGTTTTCAGTTCTTGGAACATAAGCGTGAATCTGACAGCCCTAGTGGTCAAAATAAGAGCGATTCTTATGATGGATGGGGGAATACAAGTAACGACATAAATGACAGTGAACTTCCGTTCTAGGCGGTAATAACGATGATAGGAAATGCGAAAGCTATCATCCAGTGGTTGTTCGACCAGCAGGATGCAGAAAAGCTGTACGAGATCAAAGAGAAGAAATCGAAAAGATCACTCACAGCCAATGCGTACTACTGGTCTTTACTCAACCAGTTGGCAAGCGTCATGAGGACAAGCAGTGACGAAGCACATTTCATGATGCTACGGCGGTACGGCGTGTATGAGGTTATCAGCGTTCTAAACGGCATTGATTTAACAGGTTATTTTAAGTATTTTGATGAAATCGGCAGTGGAACGGTGAACGGCAAACAATTCACACATTATAAGATTTTCAAAGGTTCATCACAGATGGATTCTAAAGAGTTCGCCGTTCTTCTGGACGGTTTAATTAGCGATTGTGAAGAGTTAGGGATACCTACACTTACAAGAGAAGAAATAGCAAAGCTGAAATACATAGAAATGAGGGAAAAATGACTGAGTTTAGTATCATGCATGAAGGCATGTTTTTTACACCTGAGCATTGCTACATATATTATTCAGAGCGGTTATATGGTACGGTAAGGCATGAAATATTTTTCGGCACTGCAAACAGGAAAAAATCAATAAAATATGGATTAGTGGTTTTCATCAGACCAGAAGATCACAACATGTCTGAGTATGGCGTGCATTGCAGGAAAGGTCACGAGTTCGATATGTATCTTAAATATCTGGGGCAGAAAAGAGCGATGGACGAGTATGCATGGACTACAAGCGAGTTCATCGAAATCTTTGGCAAGTCGTATATCTGAGGTGGTTACATGTATAGAAAATATCACAATAAAAAGACATTTATTGATGGAATCAAGTTCGATTCAAAACTTGAAGCTGAACGGTATGCACAGCTCAAGATGATGGAATGTGCAGGGGTTATTCGTGATCTGGAACTACAACCGGAGTATGAGCTTATACCATCATTCAAGAAAGACGGCAAGACATGGCGTAAAACCGTGTATAAAGCCGATTTTAAGTACATCTTGTGTGAGGATGATAAAACTATCATTGAAGATGTAAAAGGCTCTGCATCGGTAATTACGGACGTATTTCGGTTAAAACAAAAACTGTTCGAATGCAAATATCCAGAGCTTACAATAAAGATAGTCACAAGGAAGGATATGCAATGAATCAGCGTGAGAAGATTGTGTTCTACATTCAGAAGTTCGGAAGCATCAGCAGTATGGAAGCATTTCAAGACCTAGGAATTACAAGATTATCAGCACGAATATATGAGTTGAGGGAAGAGGGATACCAGTTCGATGAAACGTTTGAAACGTCAAAAAATCGGTTTGGAGAGAGCGTGTCTTACAAACGGTACAGGTTTCAAAAAGAAACGAAAGTTGACAAAATGTGTTGATTTAATCACAATGTGATGATAATATTAGATAGTAGTAAAAATCTACACCACCTATTCAGTAGTTCGCGCCTGCTGAATGGCATGGCATGAAATTGAATAGGTACAGCAGACCGTATGGCATTTAGAGCGCGAAACTAAATGTTATACGGTTTTCTGTTATTAGAAAGGCAATAAAATGACAAATTGTAAAGCAGAAAAGGAAGGAAATAAAAACATGAGCAAAGTAAAAGACGAGAACTATATCCACATACCAGGTTGGGCGGTTACAAGGCTAGGGCTGAAAGGGAACGAGCTTCTTGTGTATTCAATCATATATGGATTCTCACAGGATGGTGAGACAAGGTTCACAGGCGGTCTACAGTATCTTGCGGATTGGACAAATTCAACAAAGCAAAGCTGTATAAAATGCCTAAAGTCATTGGTTGAAAAAGGATATATTGCAAAGCATGAAAAGATCGTGAACGGTGTAAAGTTTTGCGAGTATCAAGCAGTTAAACCTAAGTCAATAGTAGTAAACAAAGTTGAACATGGTAGTAAACAAAGTTTAACGGGGGGTATTAAACAAAGTTTAACGGGGGGTATTAAACAAAGTTTAACGGGGGGTATTAAACAA
>ERZ1034723.1058-NODE-1058-length-12585-cov-5.305427_pt1 | contig 12585 bp, 8 predicted proteins | sample MGYA00520637_ERZ1034723 | MGnify/ENA primary metagenome ERZ1034723 (study PRJEB33766, sample SAMN09781719) | gut metagenome | biome: gut microbiome | host: Homo sapiens | place: Madagascar | study: EMG produced TPA metagenomics assembly of the PRJNA485056 data... | reverse complement strand
ATATTCATACATTATTTATTCCAACGAGGTATTACGTTATATGATAGATGAAAGTCCTAATCTCAACTCTGCTGATAAAATTCTCGAGGCCGCAACCAAGCTGTTTGCCATGGACAGCTTCGCTGCCGTGTCCATCAAGCAGATTTCTATTGCCAGCGGCGTCAACAGCGCGTTGATTTCCTATTATTTCGGCGGCAAAAAGAATTTATATCAGGAGGTTTTATATACCGAGGCAGAAAAATTTCTGAAGCTGCAGGACAAAATCCGTCAGCAGCCAGGTTCACCGCTTACCAAGCTGCGTACCTATGTAGACGGCATTGCCGAAATGCAGCAGCAGAACCCCTATAACATTCATCTGATTTACCGCGAGCTGCTTACTCCGCAGCCCATGTTTGAAAACTACGTGCGCAGCAAGCTGTACCGCATCCATCAGTTCATGACAGAGCTGGTTGAGGAAGCGATTGCCTGCGGCGAAATCGTTGCGGATATCAAAGCAACCCACGTTGCCTTCACGCTGGAAGGTATTATTATGTTCTTCTTTTTAATGCACAGCCATATCTGCGAGCTGGGCAATTTTAAAAACGGCGCGGAGCTGGATTACCTGCTGCAGGCGCTCAACACTTACCTTGCATCACTTAGTAAAAAGTAAATACACTTCTCTGATAAAGCTGCTTCAAAGTAGCTTTATTTTTGTTTACAACTTTGTTGCTTGACGCTCTCTGCATTACAACCTATAATTTAATTGAACGATTAAAAATTTTACAACAATAAAACTATTCTGCAAGGGAGCTGTTAAATCATGCAGTCTATTATGGAAAAACTTCCCAAACTTCCTGATAAAAAGAAACTTGTTGCCGGAGCTGCCGTTGTCGTACTGGCAGCCGCAGGCTGGCAGCTTTACAGCAGTATTACGCATAAGCCGCAGGAGGCAAACTATATCCCCATCGTCCGTACTATAACGATTGGCGAAAGCATCGTCGATTCCTCCACCGTATATCCCGGCGAGGTGCGCGGGCGCTACGAAAGCCAGCTGGCCTTCCAGACCGCCGGCAGAATCGCTTCCCGTCTTGTCAACGTAGGCGACCGGGTACACGCCGGCCAGATTCTGATGACGATTGACCCGAAGGATGTAAACCAAAGCGTGGAAGCAGCCAATGCACAGCTGGCATCCGCAGTTGCCAACCAAAAGCTGGCAGCCGATAATGCGGCACGCTTTAACAAGCTGTATGCCGGCGGTGCTGTGAGCGAAGCAACACGCGACCAGTACAACACCCAGCTGGAGGCAGCCAATGCTACCCTGCGTCAGGCACAGGCCAACGCCAACGCCAGCGGCAACCAGCTGAGCTACACGCAGCTGACAAGTGATGCCGACGGCGTTGTGGCAGCCATCACCGGCGAAGCAGGTCAGGTAACGGCAGCCGGTACGCCGATGGTCACCATCGTGCGCAGCGGTGAACGTGAAATCCAGATTAACGTGCCGGAAAACGTCAAGCTGAGCGTCGGCCAGCAGGCAGAAATCAGCTTCTGGGCACTTCCCGATGTTACTGCGAAGGGCACTGTCCGCGAAATTTCGCCTATTGCCGACAGCATTACACGTACCTATAAGGTGCGCGTTGCAGTGCCGCAGCTGCCTGCAGAAGCGAAGCTCGGCATGACTGCCAAGGTAAGCTTTAAGGATGCTGCGGCAGCAGCGGACGAGCTTGTTATCCCCGCTACCGCGCTATATCAGGTGAACGGCAAGACACAGGTCTGGCTGGTACGCAATAACCGCGCTGTGCTGCAGAACGTTAAGGTTGCCGGCTATGTAGGCAACAATGTGCGTCTGGCAGGCGGCTTAAACAAGGGTGATATTCTGATAACCGCCGGCCTCAGCAAGCTTGTCGATAACCAACAGGTGCGTCTGACCAAAGGCGGTGATATCTGATGTCAAACAACGAAAAACATCATGCCAACTGGGCAGAATGGGCTATTAACCATCGCCAGTTAGTTTACTTCTTCGCTGTGCTTGTGCTGATTATGGGTATGTTTTCCTTTAAATCGCTCGGACGCAGCGAGGACCCCAGCTTTGCCGTCAAGCAGATGGTAATATCCGCAGCCTGGCCCGGCGCCAGTGCCAAGGATGTTGAGATGCATCTGACCAATACGTTGGAAAAGCAGATTCAAAGCTTGCCGCAGGTTAAGAAAATCACCAGCTATTCGCGCCCCGGTGTCTGCGTTATTACGGTAGCGCTTAAGGATGAGGTTTCAGGCAACACTGTCCGCCAGCGCTGGCTGGAGCTGCGCAATATCGTCAACGACGGCAAGAATGATTTGCCTTCGGGTACCGTAGGTCCGTTTTATAACGACCGCTTTGATGACGTTTACGGCAATATCTACGCAATTACCGGTGACGGCTTCACCTATGAGGATATGCGTAAATACGCCGAAAAAATTAAGCTGGACTTCTTCAGCGTGCCTGATGTCAAAAAGGTTGAGCTGGTGGGCGTGCAGCCGGAGAAAATCTTCGTGCAGATGCAAACCGCCAAGCTGGCACAGCTGGGACTGGATATCAACAGCATCGCCAGCACCATTAAGGCACAGACCTCAATCAATGCCAGCGGTATGATTGAGGCCGATACAGCCAACTCCTACCTGCGCATTACCGGCAGCCCCGACAGCGTGGAAAATATTGCTGCCATTCCCATCAATGCCAACGGCCGTGTCTTCCGCCTGGGCGATATCGCAACCATCACCCGCGGTTATGCAGACCCGCCGGAAACAATGATGTACTATAACGGCAAGCCCGCAGTCGGCATCGCACTTTCTATGGAGGACGGCGGCGATAATATCAAGCTCGGCGAAAATCTGGCCAAGGAAATCGCCCGCATCCAAAAGGAGCTGCCGCTCGGACTGGAGCTTAATCAGGTTGCCAACCAGCCTGAGGTAGTAAAAAAATCCATCAGCGAATTCTCCGAAAGCCTTTATGAGGCAATTATCATCGTGCTGGTAGTCAGCCTGATGACACTCGGACGCCGCAGCGGTTACGTAATTTCCTGCTGCATCCCGCTGATTTTGTTAGGCTCCTTCTGCGCCATGTTCGCCTTGGGCATCGATTTACATAAGGTATCCCTGGGCGCACTGGTTGTTTCTCTTGGTATGCTGGTCGATGATGCCATCGTCGTTGTTGAGCTGATGGAAGTAAAAATGTCCGAAGGCATGCCGCGTAAGGAAGCAGCCTCCTATGCCTTCAAAACCTGCGCCTGGCCGCTTTTGACAGGCACCACCATTACCTGCCTCGGCTTTATGCCGATTGCCTTCTCCAAGGCCAGCGCTTCGGAATTTGCCTACAGCCTTTTCCCTGTTATGACCGTAACACTGATGCTATCCTGGCTTGTTTCCGCAACCTTGGCACCAGTATTGGGCTATGAATGGATACGTCCTACCGTTATCAAGCAGGAATCTTATGACAACAGCTTTTACCGCGCCTTCCGCAAGCTGCTGCACTGGGCATTGGGCCACCGCATTACGGTTATCGGCATTACTCTGGCGATGCTGGGACTTTCCATGTTCATGCTGCGCTTCGTCAGCCAGGAATTTTTCCCTGCCTCCGTGCGTCCGGAGCTGTTGGTAGAGCTTAATATGCCTGAGGGCAGTTCGATTAAAACTACAGATGCCGCAGCACGCAAACTGACGAATCTGATTAAGGACGATAAAGAATTAGACCACGTTTCCACCTACGTAGGCGAAAGCGCACCGCGCTTTGTGCTGGTAATTGACCCGGTACAGCCGCGTGATAACTATGCACAGCTCGTAGTTGTTGCCAAAAGCGTTGAGGACCGCAAGAAGCTGGAGAAACGCATCAGCGAGCTTGCTGCCGAGCATTTGCCGGAGGCTATAGTCTACTCCCGCTCGATTCCGCTCGGTCCGCCTGCTCCCTATCCTGTTATGATCCGCGTCAGCGGCAACAGCGATGCGCAGGTTAAGGAATATGCGCAGAAGGTGCGTAAGGTGATGGCCGCTAATCCCTATGTCAACATGACACGTCTTGACTGGCTGGAGCAGACCAACGCCGTTAAGCTGAAGGTCGACAATGACAAGCTGCTGCAAATGGGGCTCACACGCCAAACTGTGGCCAACGCTCTGCAGGCGCAGGTATCCGGTTATACCGTGGCAACCTATCTGGAGGGTGACCAGCAGATTGGTATCGTTTTCCGCCTGCAGCCTGACCAGCGCGCAGATATTTCGCAGCTGGAAACTATCTCCATTCCTACGAGCAAGGGCGCTGTGCCGCTGTCACAAATTGCTCATCTTGACTACACCAGCGAGGATAATATCATCTGGCGCCGCAATCTGCGTCCTACGATTACCGTCAACGGCGGTATTGTTGACGGCGTTACCGGCAACGATGTTACCAAGCAGGTGTATAAGGAGCTGGAGCCGTTGCGCAAGGAGCTGCCTGCCGGCATGAGCATTGAGGTCGGCGGTTCGCTGGAGGACAGCAACGATACCCTGAATTATCTGATGAAGCCTATACCGCTAATGCTGCTGCTGATTGTCGTTCTGATTATGCTGCAGATGCAGGATATCCGCAAGCTGCTGGTTATTATGCTGACGGCGCCGATGGGTATAATCGGCGTTATCTTCGGCCTGCTGCTGTTCAATTCCGCGTTGGGCTTTATGGCGGAGCTGGGCATTCTGGCGCTCACCGGTACGATTATCCGTAACAGTATGGTGCTGGTTGACCAGATTCAGCAGCATCTTGATGCCGGAATGGAGCCTGCCAAGGCGATTACGGAATCGGCGATTGTGCGTTTCCGTCCTATTATGCTGGCAGCCTTCACTACGGTACTGGGATTGATTCCTATGTTCGCCAGCCAGTTCTGGAATGCGATGGCTGTGGCTATTGCCTGCGGCCTGACCGGTGCAACGCTGCTGACGCTGGTGGTGCTGCCGGTGCTGTATGCGATTGTGTTTAAGGTTAAAGCAGAATAGAGCTGAGATTGGTTTATAAGAAAAACTGCCTTGCTGAAAAATTCAGCAGGCAGTTTTTTGTGCTATATTTTGTGTTATAAAACATGAGCATCGCAATTATATATCGCGTTGCAACGAAAAATTAAACACAAAGCACTAAAACCCATGTCCTGCCGCAATCGGCAAGACATGGGTTTTCTGTATTCTCAGTGCACGCTTTAACAGCGTGCGCTATTTTACTATATTATCTTCTACAGTACGCCTGCAGCTGCTCCAGCAAGTAATCTGCTCCCTTTTCGCCCATAAACGGCAAGTGCGTAGCCACAGCGCTGTTCATAAACGGTGCGCTGATGAGCACCTTCGTATTATCGGCAGCAGCTTGCAGCAGCGCCACATCATCCGCCAAAATAAGCGTATCATGCATCCCACGAATTATCTGCAGCCAATCACTCTCCTCAGCATATGCTTCTACGTCTGCCGCCGGCTCGGCAATAGCCTTTAGGCTGTGCGCACACATTTTGTGCAGCACAGTGATGCCTGCCTGCTCCAGAAAGGCACTCACACCCTGCACCAGATCATAATCGCCCTTGACCACGGCTTTTCTTGACTTGTTGTTGCCCATCATTGAGAAGAGGCTGAGTCCGGAAAGACTCTTTTCCTTCGTTTGCAGGCGCAGCAGCAACATAGAATCAGGCTCCCTGCCTACTGCTTCTCCCACCTGCTCCAAAAAGCTCAGCGTGCCGCTGTAACCATAAGGAACAGCATAAACATAAGGTGTACCGAATTTTTCTTCAAGATATTTGGCGGCAGCAAGGCCTTCGTTGCCCAGCACGATATTCACCTGTGCCTGGCCCATATCCTCCAGTTCCTCCACGCTCGTGTCGCAGCAAAGGCAGGCGTTACAGCTCAGGCCCAGCGCTTCGCTCAGCAAACTCTTTATCTCCCAAATATCGCTTTCCATACGGTAACGCCACATAGAGGCACCAATGATATTATACACACCTTTTTCCTGTGCCACGTCCTTTTGCGGCAGATTGCGCACGAGCAGTTTATAGGTTTCCGACAAGCCAATGCTGTAATCACCACGGAAGCCGCCCTGCTCAAAGGCTACAAGCTTGGCCTTGACCTCGTTTTGCATATAACGGCACACGCCCTTGATATCGGTGCCGATAACGGCAGTTACGGAAGATGCAACAACAAAAATAACCTTCGGCGCATAATTTTTATCCAGTTCGACAATCGCATCCTCCAGACGTATTACGTCACCCATAACAACATCGTCCTCACTCATATGCGTGGTGAACATGCGGTTTTGAAAGCGCAGACCCAGACCTCCGTATAAGCCCATGCTGTAATGCGTGGTGCCCGCGGGACCGTACTCCAGTACAATAGCTCCCTGCACCGCCAAAAGACTCCAGATAATTCCCATTCTGTCCGACGGTGTCGGTAAAAATCTTACTAAGCTCACAGGCCTGCCTCCTCTCTGAATTTTTTAGCATCAGCCACAGCCTGCTGCAGAATTTTCAGCAGAAAGGTGTTGCATTCAAATCCCAGCATTTTGCCTGCCGGGTCGCTGTGCAGCTGCGCAATACCCTTGCGTCGCAGACGTTCGCCAAACTCGTGTCCCATGTATATCCACGGATGCAGCACATCATAAACATACTGCAGCGGCGCAATATTTGCTGCCTTGCAGACATACGGGTCGATAGTTGCCAGAATACTTTCGATATCCGCAAAATTTTCCTCGCGCAGCTTATTACTCTGAATCAGCTGCGGCACCATTCCCAGCCTGCACAGATAACTGTTGAGCTCAAAGCAGTCATACTGCGTATTGCCGAAAATATACGGTACTCCCTGCACAACAGGCATAGTTTCCTGCTCCAGCACCCTGCATTCGTCAAATTTCGCACCAACCTCCGCAGGCAGCGGCAGCTCCAGATAGTCAAACAGATGCTGATAAGCCTGTAGAATCTTTTCCGGTGCGGCAAAGCGATTGAAGTAAACATAAGGAATACCGTACTGCTCCTGCATAGCCTGCGCCAACGGCAGGGCAATATCATTGACAACAATATTTACCTTTGCCGCCGGAGCGTAACGGATATCGTCACTTGTGCAGCCACTGGGCAGCTGTACACCGATTTTCACACCGGACTTGGTCAGCAATGCATACAGCTCCGTATCCGCAAAATCACCGAAGCGCTGTCCCAACACATTCACGCTGCCATCGCATTTCTGCGGCTGCATGATGCTTTGGCAGACAGTAATGGCGCGCTCAAAGCCGGGAAAGTGATCCTCGCACTTAAAGTGCTCGGTATGCACTGTCATTACCGGAATGCCGTACTGCTTTGTCAGCTCCTCGGCAATCGCATCGTAATCATCACCGATAACCTCAATAACACAGGTGGTCACAAGCATTACGCATTTAGGCTGATATTCTGCCACAATTTCTTTGAACGCCTTGTGCATACTTTCAGCACTGCCGAAGGTCACATCATGACTGTCAAGCACTACCGAAACGCAGCGCCCGTTAATACCGCCGTAGCGGTCGCTGAGAGTCAGACTTTTGGTGTAATAGCTGCATTCGTCCGTACCCACGATAACCAGCAGGCAATCCTTGATGCCGCCGGCAATCATAGCTGCACCCATCAGCGGACAGTGGGTGCCTGGGAAGAGTGCTGTCGTCAGCTGGGGAATATCCTTGATTGTCTGCACCTTGCTTAAACGGTTCAGACGTCCTAAAAGCTCGTTGCCATCCATACCAACAGCCTGCTGCGGCCAGCTCAGTTTCTCCTGCTGCTTGCGCCTTGCCTTTTCTTGTAAATCCATCCTTTTCTCCTATTCCTTTTTGTCCTCGCTGAGCTCCAAAACACGCTCGGCCAGCTCATTATATACCTGTACCATTGGGGAGTCCTTGACGAATTCGCTGACGGTGCCTCCCTGATTTTCGGCAATCTGAATATCGCCGCTACGCGGAACGTACTGCACAACCTCGGTGCCGATTTCCTCCGCAGCCTTAGCCACAAGCTCCTGCTCATTTTCAATATTTTTGGCGTTAAGAATGATGCCCTTCAGGCGTGCGTAGCCGCGATGGCCAAAGTTTTTAATGGCCTGGGCAATATTATTTGCCGCATACAGCGCCATCATTTCACCGGAGGAAACAATGAATACCTCGCGCGCATAGCCTCCGCGGATGGGCATGGCAAAGCCGCCGCAGACAACATCGCCCAAAACATCGTAGATTACAATATCCGGCTTATAAGTTTCAAAGGCCTCCAGCTCTGCCAGCTTTTCGAAGGCAGAGATGATGCCGCGGCCTGCGCAGCCGATGCCGGGGGTGGGGCCGCCGGCTTCTACGCACAGAACGCCGCCGAAGCCTTCAAAGACGATGTCCTCAAGCTTCAATGCTTCACCCTTTTCCTTTAATTGTTCAAGCACGGTCGGAATACGTTTACCTTCCATGAGGTTTTTGGTGCTGTCACTCTTCGGGTCGCAGCCTACCTGCATTACTTTGTAGCCTTTTAATGCGAGGGCTGCGGAGAGATTGGAGGTGGTGGTGGATTTGCCGATGCCACCTTTACCGTAGATTGCAATTTTTCTCATATCCTTCTCCTTTGGTTTTTTATATCCGAGAATGTTTTAAACATAAACTTTTCCCATACCATATATTTACATATTCTAAAAAACAAGCAGGAACTATTTTTCGTAGTTCACTGCTTGTTTTTATATTATAGGGTGGTGCGCATAATACGTTTTAACTCTTCCAGATTTTTCATCACATACTGACTGGAGCAATGCATATATTTCATCGGCACAATAACAACCTTCCCGTTTTGCACGGCAGAAACAGTCTGATAGCTGGGATCATTCAAAATTTCTTCCTTGCGTATCTCGGCATTTTTATGCTGTCCGCCAAAGGACCAATCCAATACAATCAGTCTTTGGGGATTCATAGCGATAATCTGTTCCTTGCTGAGATACGAGGATTGTGGGAAATCGTATTTTGCAGCCAGATTTTCAATATTACATGCTTCGCAGATGCTGGCAGGCATTGAGCCCTTTTGGCCGATACCGCCGTTAGGATGGATCAGCAGAACGCTTTCAATCTTCTGTCCTTCGGTAGAAGTTTTAAGATATGCGGCAACCTTTTCTGCCAGGCTGTTGGCAGCAGCCTTAGTATCCGCTACCTCGCCCACAATTTTAATATAATCCGGAATTTCCTGTATAGTCTTTGGCTGACGCAAGACACATGTCTTGATGCCGACACTGTCGAGAGTGTCCGCCAGCTCGTTGGCTCTGCCGTCAGTCAGAATAACAATATCCGGTTTAAATTTCATAATCTGCTCGGGATTATTTTCGCATACAGGTATACCCTTCAGCTTTTCGTAGCAGTTCGACAAATCCTCTTCCCTTGCCCACATATCCGTAGCAATTATCCGGTCTGTCGGTATAAGGTCCGTCAAAATATCTGTAGCACTGTAATTTAAGCAAACTATTCTTTTAGGTGCTGATGCAAAGGTTATCTTCTTGCCTCTGGCATCAACAACGGTATAACCGCTGCCCTGCTCCTGCGAGGACAAGGAATCCTTGGCGCAACCGGTGACTAATAACAAGGCTAATGCCATTATTACCAGAAAAAGCTTTTTCATTATTCACCTTCAAAGCATTTAATTAAAATGTTCTTTCATAAGTAACGAACCAGTCACGGTACGGCAGCAGGCAACCTCTGGAAGCAGCCATCTCTTCGGTTCTGTTCAGAATGTTGTTAATAGCAAACTTCACGCTGTTTTCTTTATCAAACTGATAAGTAGCATTAAAGCTCAGATATTGCTTAATACCGTTGCCGGAATACGGTGCATAGGACAGATAACGCATAGCAGCATATTGGTGCAACAGGTTGGTGGCTAACTTGCCGTTTTTATAGCCCAGAACGCTGTTAATCAGCAATTTATCATCGCAGTTTCTGAAATCGGTACCCGGTTTATCAATCTGTTTAGGATTGGAATAGGCAACAGAGGTTTGAAGCTCCAATGATCGCTCAGCACGCCTTCATAGGAAACCTCTAAGCCGGTGTTTTTAAACTTGTTGGCATTGACAACCATGCTGTGGTCATCGTCAATTTTCTGGGTAAAGATTCTGTTGCTGATATCCAGATGATACAAGGAAACCTTTAAGAATTCACGGGGAGACAAAAGCTTCTTCCAACCGATTTCATAGTTCCAGCCGGTTTCGGGACCAAGGTTATCATTGAAAATCATAGAATCGCTGTCGGAGTATTGGTCACCGATGGTAGGCATACGGAAGGATTTGTTGACGTTCAGGAATACAGTATCCTTATTGTTCAGCTTGTGCAGTAATTGTACGGATGGCAGGAATTCATTTTTCATATCGTCATACATTACTTCACGGCCGCCGAAGGATAAGGTTGTTTTGTCGGTCATGTTGTCAACAGCCTGGATATATACAGCCTTTCTATGACGTTTAATCATGTCAAGACCGAAGGAGGTACCTTTAACGTTACCATGAGAATCTGCTTCCAGAGCCATTTCAGCACCGGTAGTAATGTTAAACTTACCAATGTCGAAATTATACTTAGCGTCTACACCATAGTTCCAGCTTGTTCTGCGCAGGGAACTCTTGGGCATCAGCTCATAAGCTGCGTTATAAGCATCATTTTTGTATCTGCGCTTTTGGCCGAATACGGTAACATCAAGGCCTTTATTATTATATGCTACATTAAGGTCGTGGAATACGATATTAGTTTCATTGGAGCCGCTCTTCTTTAAGGCTTTAAACTTATCGTAATCATTCTGATTATCAGTCAGCATATATCTCATAGATAAATTATCATTAGGCTTATACTTTAACATAACACTGTTTTTCTCCATCCACTTGCCTTGAGATGTTTTCTTCGCAGTGTACCAGTTGCGTTCCGCAATTCTGTCATGAGTATATGCCATACCGAATTTGCTGTCGCTTACATTCAAGGTAGCCAGGCGCTTGCCTCTGCTGCCGTAGCCTGCGCTGGCAGAAATTTGTTGGGACTGCTTGGTAATGATGTTAATAACACCGGTCAGGGTATCGGTGCCGTAGAGAACTGCGCCGGTACCGCGAATAATCTCGATTCTTTCAACGGCGTTAACAGGAATAGCGTCCAGGTTACCAAAGCCCTGCATATTTAAAGGAACACCGTCAACCAGGATAGTCGGGTTACGGCTTGCGCCGGTCAGACCTCTCATACCAAATGTAGAGCCAACACCGGTAGGTTGAGCGGCAATTGCGCCCGCTGCATATTCCAGTACTTCCTGTACGTTGCTGCCGTTGTAGTTTTTAATATCTTCCGCAGTGAAAATTTCGGTAGTAGCGGGAGTATTCAGCTCCTGCTTAATTTTCTCCTGAGAAGCTGTTACAACAATTTCATCTAAATTATATTGATCCAGCTTTTCTGCTGCAAAGCTTACGCTTTGAGGCAAAATTCCCAAAATCATGAATAAAGCGGCAACTTTTTTTCGGTTCATTTTCAACATAAAAATACAATACCTCCTAACAACTTCATCAAACACTCATACACTCATCTAATGCTTATACTCTAGCATTATTATGTTGTTTATGTTATGATGATACAGTATACTCCATATAGTAACTATAATGTCAATAGGAGAGATTTTCAAATGATAGATAAAAGCAATTTCTTTTATGCCAGCGATTTGGCGCAATTATATAACATATCCAAGCAGACGCTGATTTTCTACGATAAAAAGGATTTGTTTAAGCCTGATTATGTAGATTCGAACGGTTATCGCATGTACTCGCTGAAGCAGTTTTTCATCTTGGGAATTATTTTGGATTTGAAAACAATGGGCTTCCACCTTAACGATATAAAGAATTTTTTGGAGCACCGCACTCCTGACGATACTCTTTCTCTGCTCAACAAACAATTACATAAATTGACAAAACAAATAGAACTGACTAGTAAATTATGTGATAACATAAAATCTAAAATAAATACCATAAATGTCTACAATGATTGCAAACTGAACGAAATTACCTTGTCCTATAGAGAAGAGGAATATTTTTTGGTAAGCGAGGATATTCTGCTTTCTTTACCGCAAAAGGAGCGTTTTGTAGCTGCTGCCACTCTTCTGAATTCAGCAGTCGATAAGAACGGGCTCAAAGAATACAACCTCAGCGGTTTTATTTTTAATGACACAATTACTGATTTTTCTCCGGAATCCTATAAAGTATTCTGCAAAACCAATAAAAGCAATCACAATTACGTCAAGCCTTACGGTCTGTATCTGCAAATCTGCGTTAATACCAATTTTGCCGACGCAGTTAATACTGCAAAACCACTTTTAATTAGTTTTTGCAAAGCACTGAATTTAAAAACAAATAACATTATTTATATCAAAACATTAAGAAATTATTGGTCAACCGATTCGCATGACAACTTCATTTCTAAAATAGAAGTACCCGTATTATAAGCGGATTATAGTAAGTATAATGTTCGCAGGAGAATTTCACTCCCTTGACATTCCCCCATATTTCAAGTAAACTTAAATTAAGTTCTTCAAAACCGCAAGTAAGCTTATGCATCCGGCTCATTTACCTGCGGACAATTAAATAAGCAGTATATCC